>Ga0335079_10010111_pt1 | contig 10742 bp, 9 predicted proteins | sample Lox_Sample_33_FD_206719 | JGI IMG/M metagenome (GOLD analysis project Ga0335079, IMG submission 206719) | Soil microbial communities from Loxahatchee National Wildlife Refuge, Florida, United States - Lox_Sample_3.3 | ecosystem: Environmental > Terrestrial > Soil > Wetlands | place: USA: Florida... | reverse complement strand
TTTTTCATCCGGCCATGCGAGATGAGTTCCAGATGGAGTGCGAAGGGCTGGGTGAATGGCATGGGCAGGCGACATGGCTGGTGCACTTCCGCCAGCGCTCGGATCGCCCCAACCACATTCAGGCCTACCTCGTCGGCAATAACACCTATCCTGTGAGCTTGAAAGGGCGCGCCTGGGTAACAGCAGATAAGCTGCAGATTATCCGCATTGAGACGGAGATGATCAATCCCCTGCCCGAGATTCACCTGCTGGCCGAACACCAAATTACAGAGTATGGGCCCGTTCCGTTTGGAAAGAAGAAGGTCGAACTCTGGTTGCCTAAAACTGCTGAAGTGTACATGCACTTCCGCGGACGGCGCTATTACCGCAAGCACACATTTGAGAAATACATGCTCTTCTCAGTGGACGAAACTCAAAAGGACCGCGAAGCAAAGCACGAGCAGATCGGGCCGGGCTCAACCAGCCCGCACAAGCATAAATGGTGGCGGGCGCAGAATGGTAAGGCGGCTTCAGGGTTGCCGCGGGGCTGACCGACCGCCCTTATACTTTCTCTTGTGACTTCTCTTGCCCGTGAGCAGGATATTCTCAAGCTGCCAACGCCCAGAAAGCCTCCCGTAGTTACGGCACGGAGGATAGGAATTCACACCTCCGGCGCGGGCGGAGTGCAGAATGCGGCAGAACGAGCTTACCGGCTAGGCTGCAACACATTTCAAATTTTCTCTTCCAGCCCGCGACAATGGGCGCCTTATGTATTGGCGCGCCCGCAATGCGCCGAGATGAACCATCTGCGTCAGAAATATGATTTGAAGCCGCTGGCGATCCACACCAACTACCTCATCAATCTGGCCAGCACCACGGAGGCGTTTTTAGAAAAATCCATTCAGGCGTTTCGAGGGGAAGTTGAGCGAGCACTGGCGCTATGCGCCGAGTATCTTGTGTTGCATCCCGGCTCGTTCCGGGGCACACATCGGGAAGCCGGGCTGATGCAGACAGCAGCAGCGATCGCTGCCGCGACACGAGGACTTGATCTGGTGAAAGGTGGACTGACGATTCTGATCGAAAACACCGCCGGAGCCGAGTTTTCGCTTGGCGGCAGTTTCGAGCAGGTGGCGAAAGTTCTTGAATGCCTTGGTGACGGAGTTCCTGTGGGGGCGTGCATCGATACGTGCCACACTCATGTTGCTGGATACGACATCGTGAGCGAGAAGGGCTTGTCGGAGACGCTAGCGCACCTTGACGAAACCATCGGGTTGAAAAATGTGCGAGTTTGGCATTGCAACGATGCTAAAGCTGAACGGGGATCGAAACTCGACCGGCATCAGCATATCGGGAAAGGAAGCATCGGGATTGAGCCATTCCGCAGACTGCTGCACGACCCCCGGCTCGCACATGCCGCATTCATCGCTGAGACGCCGATTGATGAACCCGGTGACGACAAACGCAATGTGGAAGCGCTGAAAAAATTGGCGCCACGCAGGCAGACGGGGAGGACCTATTAAGTCACCTGGGATCACGTTGTCGGCCGCTCCGGTGCATGCAGGGGAGCGGCTAGACCAGTTTCTCGTGGGGCAGCTTTCCACAACCAGCCGTGCGCAAATTCAGAGGCTGATCGCTGACCAGAAAGTGACAGTGGATGATCAGTTCGTGAAAGCTTCGCTGCGGCTGCGTGGGGGCGAACGAATTACGATTCTGGGTCCGCCCAAGCCGGCTCCACTTCGTGCTGTCGCTGAGGACATTCCACTTGACATCATTTATGAAGACGAGGATCTGGCCGTGATCAACAAGCCTGCCGGCATGATGGTTCACGCCGGAGCCGGGGCGACCGAGGATGAACGCAATCGTGGTACGCTGGTCAACGCCTTGCTACATCATTTTCGAGCGTTATCAGGTGCCGGTGGCGAACTGCGGCCAGGAATTGTGCACAGGCTCGACAAGGCAACAAGCGGATTGATCGTGGTGGCGAAAACGGATGATGTGCACGGTCGCTTGGCGGGGCAATTTTCTCACCGGCAGGTGAAGAAAAGCTACATTGCGCTGGTGCACGGGTGGTTGAAACAGGACCGGGGCACGATCAGCAGCAGCATCAGCCGTGATCGCCAGCGGCGCACACGCATGACGACCCGCTCCGGTGGCAGGGAAGCGGTGAGTCACTATTTTGTCCAGCGGAGAATTGATTCGCAGTATGGCAAGTTTACCTTGCTTGAGGTGAGAATCGAGACCGGTCGAACTCATCAGATACGGGTTCACGTCAGTTCCATAGGGCATCCGGTAGTTGGAGACGCGCTTTATGGCGCTGCCAGGGAAATTCGTCAGAAGAACAGGCCGGCAATTTCTCTGGCGAGGAACTTCCTGCATGCGGCCAGGCTGGAGTTTCAGCATCCGCGGACGCGTGAGCAGGTGTCCTTTTCCAGTCCTATGCCCCTGGATCTGGTGGAGTTCCTGGGGCAAATCTCAGGATGACTGGTGACGACCGTGCCGAGAACTCCAGGTTATTCCGGCTATAATCTAGGAAAGCAATGAAGTTCCGTAGAACCCTTCCTCTACTGGCGGCGTTTGCCTTATGGCCGCCCAGCTACGTCACGGCTCAGACGAGCAACGCAAACCAGAACGCAACCAATTCGGTTTCAGCAGTGCAACCCGGGGAAAAACCATCCTCGGGAGGGGAAGATGAGTCCATCAGCACCATTCGCAAAACTGTCAATGAGGTTGATGTGGTCTTCACGGTGACAGATAAACACGGCCACTACATAAAGGACCTCAAGAAACAAGATTTTAAAGTTCTCGATGACAACAAGCCGGTGGAGCAAATCCGCAGCTTTCATTCCGAAGCCGACTTGCCTCTCCAAGTCGGGCTGTTGATCGATGCCAGCAACTCGGTTCGTGACCGCTTCAAGTTCGAGCAGCAAGCGGCCGTCGAATTTTTGAACCAGACAATTCGCCCACATTATGACCAGGCATTTGTTGTCGGGTTCGATGTTACTCCCGAGGTCACTCAGGACTTCACCGATGACACGGGAGCTCTGGCTGTGGGCGTGCGCCAACTGCGTCCCGGAGGGGGAACCGCGCTCTACGATGCGCTTTATTTTGCCTGTCGAGACAAGCTGCTGAAACAGCCGCACAACGGGCCGGTGCGCCGCGCGATTATTCTTCTGAGCGACGGCGAGGATAACCAAAGCCATGTAACTCGCGAAGAAGCGATCGATATGGCGCAGCGGGCTGAAGTGATCGTTTACACGATCAGTACGAATATGACCGGCGACGGCCATCATGGCGACAAAGTTCTGGAGCGGATTGCCGACGCGACCGGCGGACGTGCCTATGTGCCATTTCAACTCACCGAAGTCGCAAATGCATTCGCGGCAATTCAGGACGAGCTGCGCAGCCAGTACGCTATCTCCTACTCACCCGCCGATTTCAAGCTGGATGGCCGATATCACAGCATCGAGATTCTCGCCCAGAACCAGAAAGGATTGCGGGTGCGCAGCCGCAAAGGCTACTATGCTCCCGCGCAATAGTTATGGCGGGACACTCCGCGACCCCACTGCCCAAGAAACTCGGGCTCAAGCAGAACCTTCGAATCGGATTTCATAATCTCCCACGGGAAGTTAAGACCGAGCTCAAGAACGAGATCGCGGGATGCGTACTGGGGCAAAACGGCCCGCTTGACTACGGCCACATCTTCGCAACCAGCTGCGCTGAGCTCAAGAAACAATTTGCCACATTTGCAAGGCGGCTCACGCCTGCGGGAATGCTCTGGGTCAGCTGGCCAAAGAAGAGCTCCGGCGTAGCCACCGATCTGGACGAAAATCAGGTCCGCAGCATCGGCCTGGAGGCTGGCCTGGTTGACGTAAAGGTGTGCGCGGTGACCGACGTGTGGTCGGGACTGAAGTTCGTGATCCGGGTGAAGGATCGAAAAGAACAAGAATAGAATTACAGGTCGCGTTATACTTTCCCCGCCCGAAAATCGCCTGAAGGAGTTCGCTAATGGGTTCCGTCCGGTGGGTGTTGCTTGGCATTTTTCTGACGTCTGCTCTCGCGCAACGCGGTCCTACCCGCCCCGAAATCGCCCCACTGCCCGATGATCCCTTGGAGCTGGCCACCGGCCCGGCCAAGGTGCTCGATACACCGCAACTACGAGCGCTCGTCCTGGGATTGCTCGAGCAGGCCCGGCAAAACAATGGAATGCATACTCCGGCGGGCGTGCCGTTTGACATCAAGGTGTCGTTCAACTCCGTGGGACAGACCGGCTACGCGGCGCAAGGCGAGCTTGAGGAGACGTGGATGACCGGCCAGCGGTGGCGATGGACAGCCCACATCGGCGATTACAACATCGACAAGCTGTTCTATAACGGCGCGGCTTACGACGAGAGGCCGAAGAGCCCCATTCCTCTCCGTTTGCAAATGGTTCGATCGGCAGTTTTCTGGCCAGTGAGCGGGAATTTCGCCCCAGCTTACCTGAGGGCAGCTACCGCAAAATGGGATGGAGATGAGGTGATGTGCGTTTTGAGCTCACGAGGCGCAGACGCTGAAATCGATCAATTGTCAGAAGGTGCTCAAACTAGCGGCAACGGACGGCGCTGGAGCGAAACCGAATATTGCATTGATCCCAAAACTGGGCTACTGCGAACCTATTCCGAAGCGCCCGGTATTTATACCGTTTACGATTACAACGATGTGACAATCCATTTTCACGGACGCACTCTGGCGCGACAGATTTCGGTTGTAGCCGGAGGGATGACAATTCTGCAGATTCACATTGATAGCATCGCAGATCCGCATGTCTCTGATCCTGCATTTTTCCTGGCGACCCCACAAATGCTGCAGCGCGGACCGCAGGGAATGATGGCAGGGCCTTTCCGCTTTGAGCAGTGGGTGGCGGCTCCCCCAGGATACGCAAATGCGATTCAACCGGTAGTCGTGATAGCGACGCTCGATCGCAAAGGCAAGGCTCTTGAAGCGGAGGTGCTGCCTGATGCGGATGCAAGTCTAAGCAGTGCAGCGCAGTCGTTGGTAATGCACACTACGTATCGGCAGGCTCAGCATGGAGCCGAACAGCGGCTGGCATATATCAACGTGAGATTCTTTCCCAAGAAATAGCCTCGGTGAGCAAGAAATAGCCTCGGTGAGAAGGAACTAATCCACCCTCCATCTCGGGCTCTTCAGCCTGTGCACTTTTTCAGCAATACTGCTGCAAATCGCTGCGCTTTGTAAACACGAACACACTCAAGAGTGATAGCCATCACTGATCAAAAATACCTATTCAGGCGATAAAGAATTGTCCACCCCCGAGTGGGAACTTCCCGTTTGGGTGGAGAGATAGGCAATTACTAAAGGAAGGGGCCGGTCTCACGCACCTTCATACAACTTATTTTCAAGTGCGTGAGTGCCGGCTTTACCAGTTTCCTTCCTCCAGGATTTGCCACTCTCGGGCCGTAGTGACTTTGAACCAGGTCAAGAGTCATCTCGGGATTGCGGCGCCTTAAGCATCTGGGAGATTCGAGCAGGCCACCCAGATCGAGGAAATCCCGAATTCAGGGAGGCACAAATGTCCAAGCATGAAACCATCGCCGAGCACCTTGAGAAGTCAGGTGTCTCGCGGAGGGATTTCATTCAGCTTTGCGGAATGTTGATGGTGACAGCGCCCGCGGGTCTGGCGCTGACCAGCAAAGGCACGGCTGCGAAAGTGGCACAAATTGTCGGCAAAGCACGGCGGCCGTCCGTCATCTGGCTGCATTTTCAGGATTGCACGGGATGCACCGAGACGCTGCTGAGAACTTCCGCGCCGGATGTCGCGCACGTCATCCTTGACGTTATCTCTCTCGATTATCACGAAACCCTGATGGCGGCCAGCGGAGCGCAGGCAGAAGCCGCGCTGCGCAAAGCGGTCGAAGACAATGCCGGCAAGTTCGTGCTCGTGGTCGAAGGCTCGATTCCTACGCGCGATAACGGCGTGTACATGGAGTTGGGCGGCAGGCCGGGCGTGCAGGTCCTGCAAGAGACCGCGTCCAAAGCTGCAGCTGTCATTGCCATCGGTTCCTGCGCGTCATGGGGCGGAGTGCCCTCGGCTGATCCAAATCCCACCGGCGCAGTCGGGGTAGAGGAGATCATCTCGGGCAAGCCCATCATTAATATTCCCGGATGCCCTCCCAATCCGTACACCTTGCTCGGGGTCGTTCTTGAATTCGTGACGATGGGCAAATTACCAGAGCTGGATGATCAGAGGCGACCGAAGTTCGCCTTCGATCGCGTGATTCACGAGAACTGCCCGCGCCGCGCCCACTTCGATGCGGGGCGCTTCGCTCTGTCCTTTGGCGATGAAGGCCACCGCAAGGGCTATTGCCTGTACAAGCTGGGCTGCAAAGGACCGGTAACACATGCGAGTTGCGCAACGCGCAGCTTCAATGAAGTTCCCGGCGTTTGGCCGATTGGCGTTGGCGCGCCCTGCTTTGGTTGCACAGAAAAAGGAGTGGTCTGGAAGCTGGCGACATTCGAGACCGTTCCCATTCACCAGGTCACGCCGCCTGAGAATTACCCGCCGATCTACGCCTCGAATGGAGCATACAAGGCGGGGGCTGCCGCGCTGGTTGGCCTGGCGGCGGGGGCGCTGGGCGGCGCGGCTGTAATGGCAGCCAAACGGCTCCCAGCCGAAGCTGCAGTGGGGACTGGAGAGTCCCAGAAGTCACAAAGCAACACTCCGTCAGGAGACTAACAATGGAACTTACTCGACGTGACCTGTTGCAGAAATTAACTGGAGGAGCTGCGATCGCGGTCGGCACTGCAGTGGCTCCCGCGACGCTGACCAGTCTTGCTCATGCGGAGGAGGTGGCGGAAGTTCCTCCCCAGGCAGTGGGCATGCTCTATGACGCGACCCGCTGTATCGGTTGCCAGACTTGTGTGGTTGCATGCACCAAAGCAAACGATCTGACTCCGGACACGCGGCTTGACGGTCTCCATCAGACCCCGTCTGACCTGAACTACCACACCAAAACCATTATCAAGCTTTATAAAGAAGCGGACGGGAAGGAGTTCTCGTTCATCAAGCAGCAATGCATGCATTGCGTCGACCCGGCATGCGCCGCGGCCTGCATGTTCGGCGGGTTAAAGAAAGACAAGAAGACCGGCGTCGTCACCTGGACCGGCAAGTACTGTGTGGGGTGCCGTTACTGCGAGGTTGCCTGCCCCTACAACGTTCCCAAATTCCAGTGGGAAGGGGTTAATCCGAAGATCGTCAAATGCGAATTCTGCAAGGAGCGGCTGGCGCAAGGCGAACAGCCGGCATGCACCGCGGTTTGTCCGAAGAAGGCAGTTATCTTCGGTTCGCGCGAGGAACTGCTGAAAGAAGCCAAGCTACGCATCGCGCAAAATCCCGGTAAGTACTATCAGGACCGGGTATTCGGGGAAACGGAGGGGGGCGGCACACAGGTGCTTTATCTCTCGCACCTTCCGTTCGAGAAACTCGGTTTACCGCAACTGGGCACTGAATCCATTCCTCATAAATACCTGAAGTGGCAGAAGCGGATGTACAGCTATCTGGTGCTGCCCATCGGCTTGTATGCAACGCTCGCCGGCACTATTCGCAAGAACTGGAAACACCACGAAGAGCACATGGAAGAAGAGCAGGAAAGCACTGGATTGAGGCCGCAAATATGAGCGACAAATGGCAGAGAGCTGTTCCGATCTATAACGTGCCAATTTGGACTCGTCCGTTCAAACTGCTGTGCGGTTTTGCTGGACTGGGCCTGGTTCTGGTTGTCTATCGCGAAGTAGTGGGCCTCGGCCCAGCCAGCGGGATGAACGATGCCTATGCCTGGGGAATCTGGAAGACATTCAACACGATGGTACTGACCGGCCTCGGTTCAGGGGCATTAGCGATTGGCATCGCGGCATGGCTGTTCAAGCGCGATGAACTCCATGTCGTAATGCGGACGGCCGTGCTGACGAGTTTTCTGGCATACGCATTTGGTTTGACGATGCTGGGCATCGATGTAGGGCGTCCCTGGAATTTTTACTGGTTCTTTCTGCCGTGGCACTGGAACGTGCATTCACCGCTGTTAGAAGTTGCAGTTTGCATGACGGTGTACGCGAGCATTCCTTTATTCCTGGAGAACATTCCTGCCGTGCTGGACTGGCTTTATGAGATTCGGCCGGATTTGCGAAAGAGGATTGAAAGCTGGGAAAAGTTAATTATTGCCGGTTACCCATTCGTAGTGTCGCTCGCCTATGTGTTGCCGATGATGCACCAGTCCTCACTCGGTGCATTGATGCTGCTCGGCGGAGGCCGGGTTTCATCCCTGTGGCAGACACCCTTCCTGCCCTTTCTTTACGTCTGGGCGGCAGCGTTCATGGGATTTGGATTTGTCACCGCCACATTACTCATCAGTTGCCTGGTCTGGGGCAGACCTTTGGACATCAGCGTTCTTTCCCAGATGAACCGGATCACCTCCTGGCTGGTCGGTTTGTGGATGGTCTTCCGCGTCGCCGATCTCAGCGCGCGCGGAACCATTGTCGAGGCATTCCGGTTCGATATCTACGCGGGTCTCTTTTGGACGGAGATGGTCCTGCTTGGATGGGCGTGGTGGACGTTGAGAGCTTCGGCGGCTGAGCGCAGCCCTCGATCCATGCTGTATGGAGCTTTGCTCACTTGCCTCGGTGGAGTTCTCTACCGCTTTGATCCAACGACGACTGCATTCATGCCGAAAGCCAATGCTGTGTATTTCCCGAGCATGATTGAAGTACTGATTTCAGCAGGCTTCATGGCCATTGGGGTAGCGATTTATCTGGCCGCCGTAAAGTTCCTGCCGATTCTGCCCGCGCCGTTGAGCCTGGCGAGAGCAGAGGGAGCGCGAGGTTTTAAGACTGTTTCCTTACCGATAGCGGGGCGCCAAACCGGGTACGCCACAGGTGATTAGTAGAAGGCCAAATTCATTAGGCAGGTAACAACTATGTCGAAGCGAATCACGATTGATCCGATCACCAGAATTGAAGGCCATCTTCGCGTTGATGTGGAAGTGGAAAACAATGCGGTGAGCAATGCATGGGCTTCGTGCACCATGTGGCGTGGCATTGAAAACATTCTTCGCGGGCGTGATCCGCGCGATGCCTGGCTCTTCACGCAGCGGTTCTGCGGCGTCTGCACAACCGTGCATGCTATGGCGAGCGTGCGCGCAGTCGAAGACGCATTGAAGATCGACGTGCCGCTTAACGCGCAATATGTCCGCAACCTCATTCTGATCAGCCACGCTCTACACGACCACATCGTGCATTTTTATCAGCTCTCCGCACTCGATTGGGTTGATGTTTTGCAAATTCCCAAGGCCGACCCGGCTCGCACATCAAAGCTGGCCGAGAGCCTGACGCCGTGGACGCGCAACTCGACCCAAGAGCTGAAAGCGGCGCAAGACAAAGTCAACGCGGTTGCCGCGAGCGGCCAGCTCGGAATTTTCATGAACGGTTATTGGGGGCATCCGGCAATGCGCCTCAGCCCGGACGTCAATCTCCTGGCATTCTCTCATTACATTCAGGCGCTCGAATATCAGCGGAAGGCTTTGCAGGTGACGGGAATTCTGGGCTCGAAGACGCCGCACGTGCAAACGTTGACGGTTGGCGGTGTAACGAACGCCATCGATCTGGACACGCCAGGGGGGCTGGATATGGATCGTCTCGAGCAGATCAAAGTCCTGCTCGATGATGTGGCTCGATTCGTTCGCGAGGTTTACTTCGTAGATGTTTGTGCGGTTGCGTCGATGTATGCCGATTGGTTCAAGATCGGTAGTGGCGTGAAGAATTATCTCGCCGTACCGGACCTTCCTCTTGGCGGGCGCGGCGCGGGTTACGACTTGCCCGGCGGCTACATCATGAACGGAGATATCGGCGGTGTTCACCCGTTCAGAACCGCTTCTGATGACGACTTCCGTAAGGGCGTGACTGAAGATGTCACTCACGCCTATTATCGCGGCGAGAAGCCACTTCATCCCTGGGAAGGAGAGACTAACCCCGACTTTACCGGCTGGAACGGCGATGGCAAATACTCCTGGGTGAAGGGGCCGCGCTTCAACGGTCAACCGATGCAGGTCGGTCCGCTGGCGCAGGTACTCATTGGCTACGCCCAGGGGCACGAACTCACGCGGAAGTACACGAACCTGGCGATCGAAAAAGTCCAGGCCTTGAGCGGGATTAAGGTCACTCCCGACATGTTGCACTCGACTCTTGGGCGTCACGCAGCGCGTGCCATTCGCGCATGCATGCTGGCCGAGCTGGCCCAGAAGCATTGGGAGCTGCTGGTGAACAACGTCGCTAAGGGCGACTATGAAGTCTTCAACCGCCCCGAGTTCCCGGACCACGAGGTTGAAGGCGTCGGCACTCACGAAGCCCCACGCGGGACACTCTCGCACTGGGTGGTAATCAACGATGCGAAGATCAAGAACTATCAGGGCGTGGTTCCCTCTACCTGGAATGCAAGCCCGCGTGATAACAATGGCAAGCACGGGCCATATGAGGCGTCTCTGCTAAACACGCCACTCGCGCGTCCGGAGGAACCGCTGGAGGTGCTGCGTACGATTCATTCGTTTGATCCCTGCATGGCCTGTGCGTGCCACGCTTTTGATCCATCGGGCCGCGAGATCGCAAAAGTGAAAGTGCTATGAAGAAGGTTCTCATCGGTGGAATTGGAAACGTCTTGCTGGGGGATGACGGCGTTGGGCCGTACATCGCGCGATTTCTCGATGCCTACTACACATTCGAGA
>Ga0335079_10010104_pt1 | contig 10745 bp, 4 predicted proteins | sample Lox_Sample_33_FD_206719 | JGI IMG/M metagenome (GOLD analysis project Ga0335079, IMG submission 206719) | Soil microbial communities from Loxahatchee National Wildlife Refuge, Florida, United States - Lox_Sample_3.3 | ecosystem: Environmental > Terrestrial > Soil > Wetlands | place: USA: Florida... | reverse complement strand
ACCGCGACGGACACTTTACGAAAATTTCTGCCCCGCAGCAGTTGCCGAGCAACACCATCCTGAACCTGTTTGAAGATGTCGAACAAAACATCTGGGTCGGCACTCAGGCCGGTATGCTGCGTTTAAGTAACACGCCGGTCAGGACTGTTTCCTTACCTGGCGCTTCCGATTCCGACGCCGAAACCGTGTACCAAGATGGTGGTGAAATCTGGATTGCGGCAGCCGACCTTTTCCGTTTTCGAAATGGAAGCGTGACCCCTTACCGCTTCGCCGGAATAGACGGAGTTCGAATTCGGAATCTGTTTCGTGACCGTGAAGGAGCGCTGTGGATCGGAACCGAAGGAAAAGGTGTATATCGCAAGACATCAAAGGGCCTTGCTCACTACACGACAAAGTCGGGTTTGGTGAACAATTTCGTTCGAGCATTTCTTCAGGCCCGCGATGGCAGCATCTGGATTGGAACCGATGAAGGGGTTAGCCGATGGAACGGTACTGGATTTAGGAACTTCCAGGTGCGCGACGGACTTTGTTATTTCAGTATTAGATCCTTATTAGAAGACAAGGTAGGAAATATCTGGATCGGAACCGACCGCGGTGTGAGCCTGCTCCGGAACGGCCAATTCCTCGATCATCCAGTTGTTGCAGCATTGAAACAAGAGAAAGTCTGGGCCATACATCAGGACCCTCAGGGCGGTTTGTGGTTTGGGACGCGCACCGGCGGCCTGTATCGCTGGCGTTCCAACAAGCTGAATCATTTCACGACCGCAAGCGGGCTCGCCAGCAACAGCATTTATGAAATGGTCGAAGACTCGAAGGGAATGCTGTGGATCAGCGGTCCAACTGGGGTTTCCGAGGTCAACCGGCACGAATTGGATATGGCTGCCGACGATCCGGGCCGCCGCGTGACACTTACACTCTATGGAGTTTCAGAGGGACTGGAAGCAATCCAAATGTGTGGCGGAGAAAAACCCGCCGGCCTGCTCACGACCAACGGCGAGGTTTGGTTTCCCAGCAGCCGCGGGCCGATGCGTATCCGCATTGATCAGCCAAGGCCGGCTGAGCTTGCACCGGCGGTGGTCGATCAGGTGATCGCGGATGGACTGCAGATCGTGCCATCGCCCAGCGTCTTATTGCGTCCGGACACAGTTAAGCTGGAAGTGCATTACGGCGTAGTCCAGCTGCGCTCGCAGGAACGAGTCCGTTTCCGGTATAAGCTCGATGGCTTTGACCGCGATTGGAGTGAAGCCACAGCCGAACGGGTCGCGCACTACACGAATTTGCCAGCCGGCCGTTATAAATTCCGCGTTGCCGCATTTGAGATGAATAATCCCCAAGAAGTTTCCGAGACCTCATTGCAAATTCTGCAAGAGCCGCATTTTTACCAGACGGTTTGGTTTCTTAGTCTGTGCATCTTTTCTCTGGCCGCCGCGACCTGGAGCATTCACAAATTTCACCTTAGTCAACTTCGGGCAAGGTTCCAGGCAGTATTGAACGAGCGCACGCGGCTGGCGCGAGAGATGCATGACACGCTGATTCAGGGATGCGTCAGTGTTTCGGCATTGCTCGAAGCGTACCTCAGTCTGGGGCCCAAGGAAGCCGATGCCAGAGAAGACTTGATGACCTGCGCCCGGACCCAGCTCCGCACGACCATCGACGAGGCGCGGGAAGCCGTATGGAACCTGCGCCAGAAACCAGCCGCAGTGAGGAGCCTGGGGCCGTTTCTCGCATCGATATCCGACCAGGTGCAGCGTGAATTAGGAATACCAGTTGAGTACGTGATCACCGGCCAACCATTTGAGTTTCAGCGAGACACGATTCACGAAGTACTCATGGTGTTGCGCGAGGCGATCTACAACGCCGTGCGGCATGGCCATCCAAGCCATGTTCAGATTGCCGCGTGTTTTGGAAAAGACGAATGCGAGCTAAGAGTCGTCGACAACGGCATCGGCTTCGACCCTGAAACACTGCGCTCATTGCAACTTGGCCACTATGGACTGACCGGTATGCAGGAGAGAATTCAACGTATCGGCGGCAGATTCGTCGTGAACAGTAAGGCGGGAGTAGGAACGGAAATCGTACTCTACGTTTCAAAAGACACATCTCTCCCGCACGAGAGCAACGAAATTCACCCAGTACTGTGACAAAGAAGATCAAAGTGATGGTTGTCGACGATCACCCACTGATGCGGGTGGGCGTTTCATCCATCGTTAACGCGCGCTCCGACATGACCGTCGTCGCTCAAACCGGAAGCGGAGAGGAAGCGGTATCCCTGTTCGCGCAACACAAGCCCGACATCACGCTGATGGACCTTCGACTGCCCGGGATGAGCGGAGTTGACGCAATTCATACCATCCGGGTGCGGCACCCAACCGCAAAATTTGTGGTTCTTACCACTTACGAGGGCGATGAAGACATCCACCGGGCGCTCGAGGCCGGAGCGAGAGGCTACATCATTAAAGGAATGCCGTATCAGACGCTCATTGATGCATTGTTGCGTGTGCAGAGCGGCGGGCGTTTCTTGCCCGCTCCGATCACCAAAGCCCTGGAATCCAGGACGCCAGACTCCGAACTCAGTGCCCGTGAGCGAGAGGTCCTGCGATACCTTGTGGATGGCTTAAGTAATAAGGAAATCGCCAATTTACTGGGCATCACCGAGGCCACGGTGAAGTGCCATGTGAGCACGATCCTTATGAGACTAAATGTGAGTGATCGCACTCAGGCCGTGGTCACCGCGCTGCAACGCGGACTGGTGCACTTGTAACTCGCTACAAATGTAAACTGCATTCGGAAGTGCGGTCTCTTGCCCTGGCAGCAGTGTGCCAGGTTTCCGATCTACGCTGTCTTCTTCTCGTCAACCGCTTTCGACCGACGGCCGATAACGCATCCTCCACAGTGATTCAGTGGCTGATGAAAATAACGTGAAAGTCCCATGTAAATCGCGACACGAACATGCTTCGCGGCACTGTACGAAAGTATAGCTTGACACCCCAGACTAGTTGTTTTGTATTACTACGTTTGTACCTTTCTAATTCTCGCTAAACAAACGTTGATGCGACAAGCAACTCGTTCGGACGATTGGGGGGGTGTGAGATGGTGCGCTATTCGCGAACAGGGCTGGGCGTAGCGTTTTGTTTGATCCTGATCAGTACCGCCGCAGCCCAATCGGACCGGGGCACGATCGCGGGCTCAGTATTGGATACGTCCGGGGCCGTCGTCAGCGGAGCGGACATCACCATCCGCGGAGTTGATACCGGAAACACCTATAAAACTGTCTCCACCTCCGACGGAATTTACCGTATAGCTGACATCGAAATTGGACGGTACGACATCACCGTCACCGCCAAGGGTTTCAAAACCGCAGAGAGAACGGCTGTTCTCGTGCAGATCAGCACGGTTACCGCGTTGAACATAACCCTCGAGCCGGGCGCAGTAACAGAACAAGTCAGCGTGGTGGCCGATGCGCCAACTATCCAGACCGAGAGTTCAGACATCGGTACCGTTGTTACTAACAAGCAAATCGAAGATCTGCCCCTGGCGCTCAATTCCACGGGCCAAAGCTTCGTGCGCTCGCCAGAAACGTTTGTATTTCTCGCCCCCGGAACTACCGGGCCCGGTACCAACAGCGATCACGCCAGCGCGGGCGTCTTTGAGTCGAAGCTCTCCGGTGGTCAAAACTTCGGCACAGAGATTCTGCTCGACGGAGTCAGCGTTCAGCGCTCCGATTCCGGCTCCGCTTTCGACCAGACTGCGCCTTCGCCCGAAGCCCTCACGGAATTCAAAGTCACAACTTCAACCCCTTCGGCAGAATACGGCCACACCTCCGGTGGGATTGAGAGCTTTGATACGAAATCCGGGACGAACAATTATCACGGGTCGGTTTTCGAGCTGTTTCGAAACGAGGCGCTTGACGCCTATTCATGGAACACCGACTTCGCAAACGCGCTTATCAAAGAGTGCACGAGTAATTGTGCTCCGCTCAATAAAAAGCCTCGCGACCGCCAGAATGACTTCGGTGGAACGTTGGGCGGACCAGTCGTAATCCCTCATCTCTATGACGGTCACGACAAGACTTTCTTTTTCTTCTCATGGGAGCAATACCGTAACCGTCGCGGCTTGACGAATGACATTCTCACCCTGCCGACGGCGGCGGAACGCGGCGGGGACTTCTCAGCGCTTCTCGGAGGGCTAACCGGCGCCATTAATCCCTGCAATGGGCAGCCGGTGCTGCAGGGGCAAATCTTTGACCCATCCACAACTCAGGTTGTCGGAGGCCAGACCTGCCGGCTTCCATTTCCCGGAAACAAGATCACAAACATCAGCCCGGTCGCTCAGAAGATTCTCGCGCTTCTGCCGGCTCCCAATCTTCCTGGATCTACTGTCAACGGTGTACCGGGCCTAGGCTTAAATTACCAAGATCCCGCAACCCTCGACCACGTGGTCACGACTCAGACGACGTTCCGCATAGACGAGAACCTGACTGCAAAAAACAAATTGTTCTTTTCCTATAGCAGCCGCGAGCAGAACTTCCTGAACGGAAGCGGCTTCGATCTGCCAGCGCCGCTCACGCCCAATAATTATTACAACTACTATTTCACTCATTATTTGCGCTTTGGATGGGACTACCTGCTCAGTGCTTCAATTCTGAATCACTTCACCGTTGGCCTGAACCGGGTTTACACCGCCAGCAAGTCGCCAAGCGTGACCGGCGAAGATTGGGACACTAACTTGGGTATCGGTAACGCACCCAGTCTCCTGTTTCCACAAATTCAGTTCAACGGTGCACAGTATGGCCTCAGCTATTCTCAATTAGGAGACAACAATTACGCGCTCCAGGTTCCCAACGCGCTGGTTGTAGCCGACGGTCTTTCCTGGATAAAAGGACGTCACTCGTTTCGGTTCGGTTTCGAATGGCGTACTTATCAATATTCGGTTGAATCGCAAAGCGGAACCACGCCTCAATATTTCTTCTACGAGTACCAGACCGCTTTTGCTCCTCCAGCCCAGGACCCGGCAACTGCACAACTGACGGGCGATCCTTTTGCCAGCTTCCTGCTTGGACTGCCCCAGGAGGAAGAGGTAACGGTGTTCTCGCATTATCCCCGCTGGATTCAAAACTACTACGCCACCTATGTGCAGGATGATTTCAAGGCCACGAAGAACTTGACCCTGAATCTAGGCCTACGCTGGGACGTCGATACTCCGCGCCACGAGGCTCTCGGCGATCAATCTGTTTTGTCCTTAACGACGCCGAATCCTGCTGCGGGCGGAGCGCCGGGAGCTTTGGTTTTTGGCAAGGGCGCGGTCGGAGCCAATACCTATTACAAGGACTTCGGTCCGCGTATCGGCTTCGCGTGGTCGCCTGATTTCGCGAAGAATTCGGTATTGCGCGGTGGCTACAGCATCTATTACGCGCAACTCGTTTATCCGGATTTTGGCGGCAATCTCACCACTGGGTATTCTTCAAACCCGAACTTCACCAGTCCGGACAATTTCACGCCGGAGCAGTCAATGGACGCGGGTTTCCCTGCGTACCCAGCGCCCGGCGCCGGAACATCACCAAGTCTCCTCGCTTTCACAGGAAGCTCACCCGATTACGTCGCCCCTAACTACGGGCGTCCTGGCATGGTCCAGAACTGGGACCTTGAGATTGAGCACCAGATTGCGCAAGACCTGATTTTCAGCATCGGCTACGTGGGGCAACATGCCACCCGTCTGCGCTCGAATCTCGCTGAAATCAACATGATCAATCCCAAGTACCTTTCCTTGGGCAACGCACTTACCTACGCCGCCGATGGCTCGGATGGAAATAACGGCCCGGCGATTCTGAACTCTTTCGGGGTCACGGTGCCTTCGTGGTTCGTACCCGGGTGGGGGGAACCACAGAATGGGGGTAGCGCAACGGTTGGACAATTGCTGCGACCTTACCCGCAGTACACCAACATCACGACCAACTGCTGCCTCGAAGACCTTGGACAATCTACCTACAACGCCCTCGAAGCGAGCTTGGAGCGTCGCTTTCGCAATGGTCTGAATTTGATGGCTTCATATACGTTCTCAAAGACTTTGACCGACGCCGATTCTGCTTTCTCGACCCTCACCGGATTCAATTCGAATGTTTTCGGCGCCCAGAATCCTTACAATCTCAATGGCGAGAAGGCGCTCAGCTATCAGGATATTCCCCACACGTTCGTGCTCAGCTACTTGTATGAAATTCCAGTCGGCCCCGGAAAGAAATATTTGAATCATGGCGCGGCCAGCAAAGTTCTCGGCGGGTGGCAGGTAAGCGGCATTCAGCGTTATCAGAGCGGCTCGCCAACAGTGATCAACGAATACGCGACCACTCCTCCCGGAAATCTTACTACCGGCAATTTCCGGTTCAGTTTGATCGGAAATCCTTTCCCGGCGCATCCAGTCCAGTGGAGTCCGGGTCCGCTCAATACAAACTGGAACAGCGGTTGTTCCGAAAACGCTGCAGGTGTATTTCAGCCAAACGTTCCCGGCGCGCCGACCCCGGCAAACTGCTCGGCGTTTGAAAACCCAAGCGACGCCTCGTTGGCAGCAGGAGGCGGCTACACCTTCGGAAATTTGCCCTCGGTCGTTGGGTGGTGGCGAAGTCCCGCTTATAAGAATGAAGATTTTGCGATCATCAAACGAACCGCGATTACCGAGAACAAGATGATCGTATTCAAGCTTGATATCCCGAATGCGTTCAATCGCCACATCTTTGGTGCAATCGACGGGTATCCCGGTGATACCTTTTTCGGCGTACCAGGAGGCAGCGGCCACAGTGTGATCAACGCTCCGAGGCAAATCCAGGCGACGTTGCGGTTTGACTTCTAGCACCACGCATATCCGGCCGATCTGCCGGAGTCCTTTTGTCATGCAAGTGCTAGAAGGACTCCGTGGTTTAGTTGTTTCTGAAGTATAGAATTTAACCGTGTTCAGCATCCTCGGTTCTTGTTTGTTAATCCCACAAAAGTTTTCCCGGAGCGAGTGCCGGCGCATATCCACGATTTTGATATTGGCCGTCACGGGCGCGATCTGTGGGGGGCAGACTGCCTCTGTTCCACCTGAATTCACTCAGGCCACGCAAGCGATGCGGGAAGGAAACCTGAAGGAAGCCGCCGCCGGCTTCGCCGCAGCAGCCAAACGCCAACCTACGTTCGCCGAGGCCCATTTCAATCTCGGCCTCGTTGATGAAGAACTCGGGAAATACGAGGAGGCGATTGTCAGCTTTCGCGAAGCGTTGAAGCTAAAACCGCATTTGCGCGGCGCGAATTTGTTCCTCGGTATTTCCGAATTTGAACTGAATCATTTGGACGATGCGGCTTCGGCTGTCATGAAGGAAACTGCCGCGGATCCGAAAGATGCCAACGCCTGGATGTGGCTCGGCGTGGTGCGGCTTGCGCAAGATCGTCCCGAAGATGCAGCCGAAGCGCTCGATCGCGCCGACAAGCTCAAGCCTGGAGATGCCGACATTCTCTACCACCGCGGGCGTGCGCATCTTCTGGTTTCGAAAGACAGCTACGCCGAGATGTTCAAGATCGATCCAAACTCCTGGCGAGTGCATCGCGTCCTGGCGCAGGCCGATTCGGAAGCCGATCATCACGCGGATGCAATTGTTGAATATGAGGCAGCGATCAAGCTGGCGCCACGTGAACCGGGACTTCATGAGGAACTGGGTTCAGAATACCTGGCGATCAACAAGATCACAGAAGGAGAAGCTGCACTGCGACAGGAACTGGAGATTAACCCGAACAACGTTCTGGCGATCTACAAACTGGGTGTGATCAGGGTGGACCAGGGCGATGGCGCAAAGGGGAAGGAACTGATTGAGGCGGCGCAGCGGGTTAAACCCGGCATGGTGCATATGGATTACAACTTAGGGCGCGCTGAAATGCTCACGGGCGACACCGAAGATGCGGCACGCGAATTTGAGGCGGCAATCAAACGAGACTCCGATCCGCAGGTTGTGACCCAGGCGTGGTATCAGCTCGGCACTGCGTATCGGCGATTGCGCCGCATGGACGAGGCGCGCACTGCGATGGCTACATACCAGCAGCTCAAGGACACGGAGGCACAGAAAACGCAGGAGCAGCGTGAACGGTTGCGCGTCGATCACGCGAGCGATCCGGGAACAAAGACGCCCGACCAACCGAACCAGCCGCAGTAATTCTCAGGGTGTGCGTTCGAGCGCGTAGAACTTTACTGGTGTGATTTGTCAGGATTCAACCCTGCCTCTTGCGTCTTCAACTGCGAGGCTCGTTTGAACTCCGCCTGCGCGCGACTCACGTCATGAATATCTTTGTAGAGTCTTCCCAACTGGTAATGCGCCACTGCGTTTTCAGGATCGAGTTGTGTCGCTTCCTCCAGTTCATGCTGCGCATCTTTGAGCCGGCCGGCTTTGCGGTAGTTCTCGCCAAGGGTCAAATGGCAATAGGCACTTTTGGGCGCAATCGCGACCGCCTTTTCCAGCAGGCCCAGCGCTTCTTCGGTTTGCCCTTGCTCCATCAGCAAATTTCCCAGGTTTACATACGGCTGCTCACTCGGTTTCAGGTCGTTGGTTTGCCATGCGATCGCGTTACGATAAGCGTCAATTGCTGCCGCGGTGTCTCCGCTGGTTTCGTAAATCAATCCGATGTTGTCCTCCGCTCTTACGTTGCGCGGATCAAGATTGAGGACCTTCTGAAACGCTCTGTGCGCATCTGCGAGACGCGCTTTGGTGTAATACGCGCGGCCAAGAAAATACCAGGCGTCTTTGTTCGTGCTATCGAAGGAGACAGATTTTTCCAGCCACTTGATTCCATCCGGATAGTCGTTCAAAAGAATGTAGTCCAGCCCGACAATCTTCAAATCATCCGATGTCGGAGTCGTGATCGCCGCAGCCTTCGTGTAAATCGCAAGCGATTCTGCCGCGCGATTTTCGCGATTGAGAACGAAGCCAAGCAAATACAGCGCATCCGAGGAATTGGCATGAGACCCGGTGTAAGTACGCAGTGCTTTCTCGGCGCCGGGAAAATTCTGGAGACTTACCAATGATTTTGCCTCATACAGCAGCGCGTCCGTCCTCCCCGGCGCGGTGGCGTCGGCTTCGGAAAACAGCGCAGCGGCGGATGAGTAATTGCCCGCGTGAAATTCGCTCATTGCGCGATCAAATGTGCAGGTCGACTGCGCGCCAGCAAAAGGTGTCGCAAACGACATGATCACCATCAAAGAGACTCCGAAAGTCGCGAGTATGGCTTCGGTCCTCATGGTTTCGCGGTAGAAGAAGCCGACGGTTCATCAATCTGCAAAATCTGATCAGCAGCAACATTCGTGAGGGTCTGTTTGATTCCACTCGGCCAGAGAATATCGATCTCTTGTGCAATTGTTTCCGGGCCCATTCCGAAATGTACGCGCTTATCGCTTGCGGAAAGATAGCTGCTGGCTGTCGTCACCGTCTCGTACTGCGAGCCGGACGCCGTGACCAGCTTGACTTCCGCGCCAATTGCATCGCGATTGCTCTTATGCCCTACCAGCTTCAGAAGGATCCAATGATTCTGAGTCTGAGTTTCGTTGTGAAGAATGTGGGCTGGGCCATCGTTTGTTGTCACAACTGCGTCAAGGCGGCCATCGTTATCTAAATCGCCGATCGCCAAACCTCGCGCCACCCACGGGCGCTGGAAGACTTCGCCCGACTGCCCGGAGACATCCACAAAATTCTTTCCCGTGTTGCGCGCGAGAAGCATCGGTTCGCGATAGTGCAAATTTGGATAATTCAACTCGATGGTATCGAGATCGTGCCCCTGCGCAATGAGCAGGTCTTTCCATCCATCGTTGTCGTAATCGAAGAAACGAACTCCCCAGCCCGAGTGCGAAAGCGTCATGTGCGCAATGCCGGTCGTGAAGTCAGCGTAGGTGAAGGTGCCGTCGCCGTTGTTCTCGTAAAGAGCGTAGCGCTGATTGGCGAGGTCGGTCACCACGATGTCAGGCCAGCCGTCATTGTCATAGTCGGCGAAATCTGCGCCCATTCCTGCAAAGGTGCGTCCGTCCACATCAACCGCCACTCCCGAGGCCAGTCCAACTTCTTCAAACGTGCCGTCGCCCTTGTTGTGATAGAGAAACTCAGGCATGGAATCGTTGGCCACAAAAAGATCGATGTGACCGTCGCGATCATAGTCGGCAAGCGAAACCCCCAGGCCTTTGCCGGGCTTTGCGAGGCCAATCTTCTGAGAGACTTCGGTGAACGTGCCATCCTTATTATTGTGATAAACGAGCGGGGCAATCGGTTTGAAGTAATCCGGATGGCAATAGGCGCGGTGGGCTTCTTTGTGCTCGCCGCACCAGATGTCTTCGAAGTCCCACTGCAGATAGCGGAGCACAACTAAGTCGAGGAAGCCATCATTATCTAAGTCAACCCATGCGGCACTCGTTGACCAGCCACTTCCTCCAACGCCGGCTTTGTCTGTCAGGTCCGTGAACGTGCCATCGCCATTATTGTGGTAGAGCTTGTTTCCGCCGAATGCGGTCACGTAAAGATCTTCAAATCCATCATTGTCATAGTCGCCGACAGCTACTCCCATTCCGTAGCCCGCCCCCTGCAGCCCAGCCTTTTCAGTGACATCCTCGAACGTACCGTCGGGCTTCTGATGATAAAGACGGTTCCAGTAGCGTGAATCCGTTTTCTGCGGAATTGTGCCTTTGGGAGTTGGGTCGGCGAGTGGCGCGCCATTTACCAGAAAAATATCGAGGCGGCCGTCATTGTC
>Ga0335079_10010102_pt1 | contig 10746 bp, 11 predicted proteins | sample Lox_Sample_33_FD_206719 | JGI IMG/M metagenome (GOLD analysis project Ga0335079, IMG submission 206719) | Soil microbial communities from Loxahatchee National Wildlife Refuge, Florida, United States - Lox_Sample_3.3 | ecosystem: Environmental > Terrestrial > Soil > Wetlands | place: USA... | reverse complement strand
AATGACACCACGGTTCGCTTTTATCTCTCAGCCGCTTACTCGTACAAAGGCATGTGGGATGATTCCGAGCGGGAGCGAGAAAAGGTACTCCAGTTGGTGGGGGATACAAAAGGCGCTGCCGCCGCTCACCGGGCATTTGACACGGGCGGCGAACAGGCCGTCGAGGAATGGAGCCTCCGGGATACGCTCGAACGCGCCCGCAAAGGTTACGTTTCGCCCTTCGCTCTCGCGCAGCAATACGCTCAACTCCGTGACACCTCGAACACGCTGAAATTCCTGGAACAATCGTACCGCGAACACTATCCGTGGCTGATCTTGCTGCAGACTGAACCTGGCTTCGACTTCATCCATTCCGATCCTCGCTATCAGGCCATCGTGAAGAAAATGGGCCTGCCGCCCACGTTATGAATCCGTCGGCCCAGATTCACTGCGCCGCAGCTTCTATTGACGTATAGGCGCGGACGCATCCCTGGCGGCGGGGCTGCCGCATGCGCTACCCTATGTCTCCCCAAAGCTTTTTCGAAAGCCCAAAGCCGGATGCCGAAAGCCGATATAATGTCCTGTAACGTGGGTTGGGTTCCCCGTCACTCCCCTGCTGAGACGAAACCGCCTCGTTGCGCACTTTTAGACCTCCGAAGGAGTCCGAATGGCAATCCAGAAGACCGAAAAAATCTGGCATAACGGCAAACTCATCAACTGGGACGACGCTCACATTCACGTCATGTCGCACGTCGTCCATTACGGCTCTTCGGTCTTCGAAGGCATCCGCTGTTACGAACTGCCCAGCGGACCTGCCATTTTCCGCGCCACCGAACACATGCAGCGCCTGGTCGACTCGGCCAAGGTCTATCGCATGGATATTCCTTTCACCCGCGACGAACTAATCAGGGGAATGCTCGACACCGTTGGCCACAACGGCGCGTGGCCCTGCTACATTCGCCCGGTCGTCTTCCGCGGATACGGAGACGCAGGCGTCAACCCCCTGAACTGCCCGGTCGAGGTTTATATCTGCAATTATCCTTGGGGAAAATATCTCGGCGGCGAAACCGACGGCTGCGATGTATGCGTTTCCTCCTGGACCCGCCTCGCCCCCAACACGCTTCCCGCCATGGCCAAGGCCGGCGCGAATTACATGAATTCACAGCTCATCAAGATGGAAGCGATCGCCAACGGATACGTCGAGGGCGTCGCGCTCGACCACAACGGATTCGTCAGCGAAGGCTCCGGCGAAAATCTTTTCCTCGTGCATCGCGACAAGCTGATCACCGCTCCGCTCGGAAACTCCGTCCTGCCCGGAATCACCCGCGACTCCATCGTCACCATCGCCCGCGACCTCAACATTCCCGTCGTCGAGCAGATGATTCCCCGCGAAATGCTCTACATCGCCGACGAAGCCTTCTTCACCGGCACCGCTGCAGAAGTCACGCCAATCCGTTCTGTCGACAAGATCAAGGTCGGCAAGGGTGGCATGGGGCCAACCACCAAGGCGCTCCAGAAGGAGTTCTATGCCATCGTCCGTGGCGAAAAGAACGACCGTTACGGATGGCTGACTCCCGTTCCGGTGCGCACCAAGCAGCCCGTGGGCGTATAATACGGTCCGTTCAAGATCCTATGCGAGGGGCGCATTCCGCGCCCCTTCCACTGTTTTGGCCCGGATGTAGACAAAACAATTCCGTAGAAGGAGAAAGACCTATGTCCCAAGGAATGACTCCAGAGTTTGCGCAAGGATATTGCGCGATGATGCTTGACGGCATTCAACGCGAAGCAGAAGTCACAAAGAAGGTAATTGCGGCAGTGCCCGATGACCGCTCCGATTACCGCCCCGATCCACATGCTCGCACCGCGAAAGAACTCGCGTGGCACATCGCCAATACGGATGTCCAGTTTCTCGATGGTATCGCCGACCTGAAGTTCACCATGCAGAATCCGGAAACCAAGCCACAGACCAGTGCGGAAGTTGTCGCCTGGTACGACGAGAATATGAAGCGCGGATTGGCCCGAGTAGCCACGATGTCAGCGGAGCAACTCATGACCCCGGTCAGCTTCGCTGGCGTGTTCAATTTTCCCGCGGTCTTCTATCTGGCATTCCTCAACAATCACAGCATTCACCATCGCGGAGAGCTCGCCACCTACCTTCGCCCGATGGGATCAAAGGTTCCCTCGATCTACGGAGGCAGCTTCGACGAGCCCTTCCAGATGCCCGAACCAGCCGAAACCGCCGCTTAATCAGCGATCTCGCGCGCAAAAAGCCGCCCCTCAAAGGGCGGCTTTTTTATGTGGGGCAATCCTCAGATCTCCAGAAGCGAAGCTCCGCGGCCCACAATCAGGAAAATCCTGTATGGCATCCTCGATGCCACCTTGAAATTATGCTGGGTCTTTGATTTCCCGGCGATTGGAAGCGCTGCCCCGGCAATTCGCCCGAAGTCCCCGCGATTTGCCCTCCAAAGAGGACGGTTCATTCTCTTCTAAGCATCACGCCGATTCGAAGCTTGCGGAGACAGTGGAGTTGACGACTCAACCAGGACACAGACGCCGATGACCGAGGAGAACCCTCTCATCCGGCAAGTCGACCAGTTTATTCTCGAACAGATCGACACGGTCCCTCATCTCGAGGCGCTACTCCTTGTGTGGAATCGCCGCCGAAGGGCTTGGTCGATCACCGAGATGGCCTCGGCCCTTTACGTCCCCAAGGATCTCGCTGCCAGAATCCTGCGCGACCTCGAAGAGCGTGGCCTGCTCGAAGAAACTCCTCCCGCCAGCGGTCAATTCACGTATCATTCCGCATCCCCCGACCAGGACAATTTGATCTCGCAAGTGGATGCGACGTACCGGCATGACCTGATTCGCATTTCGAGAATGCTTCACGCCAAGGCGCCATCGTCCTTGCGCGATTTCGCCCGCGCTTTCCGATTCACGAAGGAGAAGGAGAAAGAGTGAAATGGGTCCGGCAGTCTACATACTCGGCTCACTGACGACGCTTATCTGCGCGATCCTGCTCCTGCGCGGTTATTTCCGAAGCCGCACTCGCCTGCTTCTCTGGAGTGCGCTCTGTTTCTTCGGACTTGCGTTCTCGAATTTGCTCACTTTTATGGATTTGGTGCTCCTTCCGAATGTGGATCTCTACATCTGGCGCCTGAGCACCGCAACCGTCGCCATGTTGATCCTTGTCTACGGCTTGATTTGGGAGGGCGAATGACACAAGTGCAGGGATTTCTGTTGGGAGTCGTCTCTATTTCTTCTCTCATCGCCAGCCTCTTTTTTCTGAAATTCTGGAAAAAGACCCACGATTCGCTGTTTCTTGCCTTTTCCGTCGCGTTCTTCATCGAAGGAATGAACCGCGTCGCAACCCTGCTCACGCAGCACCCGAATGAAGGAAGTCCCTGGATTTACACCGTGCGCCTCTTCGCCTTCCTGATCATCCTCGCCGGCATTCTCCACAAGAATTATGGTGCCCACGATAAGACTCCATAGTCGCCTCGACAGTCATTGTCATCTCGACCGAGCGTAGCGTTCCGCGAAGCGGAACGCTACGCGGAGTGGAGAGACCTTTTGTTTCGCACGCAGCTTCAAGAACCTCACACACCCGGAAGTACCCACCGCATCGCTCACTAACGTAACGCTCGAGATGTGCACGTCATCACAGCCAGCACACGCTTCCATGAGTGAAATATAAGCAGAGGATGCGGGAATGCGGGAAATCCGAAGAATCCTTCAATCAGCCGTCCTGCTCACGACCATGGCCGTCCCGGCCGTAGCCGTGGGACCATTCGTCGTCTTTCCCCAGGCAGGAGAACTCATTTCGCCCAACCGCCAATTTACTATCCGCAATGTGGACGCCGCCGATGCCGGCTCCGAATTCGTCGGAACCTTCCATTCCCTCTGGCTCACCGATTTATCCACGAACCGCTCTCGCAAGCTTTGCGATTACGTCGGAGTTGCCGCCGTCGCATGGTCGCGCAGTGATCAGATCCTCGTCACGCAGTACCTCAGCAAGAAAACGTCTCGCGTACTGGTCTTTCCGGTCGCCGCAACCCAAGAGCCTCTCGTACTGGATCAGCCCGTCGTCACACAACTGCTTCCCGTCGAACTTCGCGACACGCTTCGCCAGAACGATCACATCTTCATCGAGGCCTCCCGTGTCGACGACACGGTCCTCTACCTCACAATCTGGGGCTACGGACAACACAATCGCAACGGATTCCACTGGCCCTGCCAGTACGTCCTCCGCGAAGGTAGTCTCACCTGCAAGACGCAACCCGCCGCGAAGTAGCGGCGCAGTGGCGGATCATAGTGCAGCCATGGCGATTCGAAACCTAGCCTCTGGCACTGACCCCTTTGGCCGCCTGCGAATGCCGCACCCCGAAGGTATCGGCCCAATCTCCTGCCGAAGGCCATTACCTAGGTCATCTTGGGGAAGGTGACGATTCCGGCGATCATGGTTAAAGACGAAGCCGCAGCGGGCTTCGAGGGAAGAATTCCGCATGAATATCGATGATCTCCTGCGAATTGCCACGGAACGGCGTGCCAGCGACTTGCACTTGAAGGTAGGAAACTATCCCCACCTCCGCATTGACGGCGAACTGGCGCCGTTGACCGATCAGCCCCGCATCAGCGCCGAAGACATGCTCAACATGGCCTTCAGCATGATGTCGGCGCGGCAAAAGCAGAAGTTCAAAGAGACCACCGAAATCGATATGGCCTACGGCGTCGCCGGCCTCGGGCGCTTCCGTGTCAACATCTTTCAGCAGCGCGGCAACGTCGGACTCGTCCTTCGCGTCATTCCCACGAAGATTCGCGCCCTCGACGAACTCTTTCTGCCCAAAGTCGTCGAGCAGATTTGCGACATGCCGCGCGGCCTCGTCCTCGTCACCGGCGTCACCGGTTCCGGTAAGTCCACCACACTAGCCGCGATGGTCGATCGCGTGAACTCCTCCCGCGCCGAACACATCGTCACTATCGAAGATCCAATTGAATTCCTCCACCGCGACAAAAAAGGGTACGTCAATCAGCGCGAAGTCGGCGTCGATACGCCATCATTCGGAGCCGCGCTCCGAGCTTCCTTGCGTCAGGATCCAGACGTCATCCTCGTCGGCGAAATGCGAGACCTTGAGACGATTTCAACCGCGCTTCACGCCGCCGAAACTGGCCACATGGTCTTCTCCACCTTGCATACCCTCGACGCCGTCGAAACTATCAACCGCGTGATTTCCATCTTCCCGCCGCCCGAGCAGAAGCAGATTCGTATGCAGCTCGCCGCGGTAATGCGTGCAATCGTCAGCCAACGACTGGTCCGCCGCTGCGATGCCGAAGGCCGCGTACCCGCAGTCGAAGTCATGATCAACACTGCTTACATCCGTGAATGCGTGCTGGTTCCAGAAAAGACGCGCTCCATTCGCGACGCGATCTCGGCCGGCACCTCGCAGTACGGCATGCAGACCTTCGACCAGTCACTGTGGGATCTCTTCCAGGCCGGGCTGATCAACTACGACACGGCTCTCGACAATGCCTCCAATGCCGACGACTTCAAGCTGCGGATGCAAGGCATCGCATCGACCGCCGATATCTCCCGCCAGTCCATGCAATCCGCAGGCTTCGGCGGCAGATAAGCAAAGTTCCAAAGTTGGAAGGTTTTCAAAGACGGGCGCGAGCAATCGCGCCCTTTCTTCTCGTAAAAACGAACACCGCCGAGTACGCAGAGGACTCCGAGACAAAAACCCGTTGATCACACGACGCAAGAGGGGAATCTACAGCTACCCCAAGATCTCCCACCTGATTTTTCCTCCGCATACTCCGGGTCTGGGCGGGTCGAGTTCTGAGTACTGCGTACTGGGTACTGAGTGCTGCTTTGCGTTATCGTTATCCTATGTCCCTCTCGCGTCCCAAGCGAAAGACGTACTCCGAGGACGAACTCTACGATTACGCCGTGGGCGCGTTAGCCCGCCGTATGCGCACTGTCGCTGAGTTGAAGCGGCTGATGCGCGCACGAGTCGAAGATCCGGAGTCCGAATACGCCGTCACTCTAGTCGAACTCGTCATCCGCCGCCTGAAAGATCAGGGATACCTCAACGACTCCAAATACGCGGCCTATTATTCAAGCATGCGCCGCGACGGCCAGAAATTTGGCCGCGGGCGCGTCATCACCGAACTCAAAACGCGCGGAGTGCATGCCTCAGTGATCGAGAAAGAAGTCGACGCTGCCTACAGCGGAGTCAACGAAGAGAAGCAGGCCCGCGAATATCTGCGGAAGAAGCGCCTGGAAAAGCCGAAAGACCAGAAAGAAGCCGCGCGCATTTTCCGGCAACTAGCCCGTGCTGGTTTCGGCATGCGCACAATCTTTACCATCCTCAAGAAATGGGACGTCGAAGAAGAAATGCTCACAGCCCTCGAAGAAGAACGAGAAAACTGACATCGTTGAGTAGTTGGGAAAATTTGGTAATTGAGTAATTGGAAATACGTGGCGCGCCGAGTGATGAAGAAGTTGGGTCGGACTGCCGAGGGCGAATCTTCGTAGCCAACCGAAGCCTGTGTCAGCACTCAATTTCCCAATTACTCAATTTCTAAAATTACCCGATTACCAAATTACAAAATCAGTATGTCCCAATTCCACATTGCACTCGCCTCCCGGATTGCGCCATACTCCTATGATCCTAAGTCGACTAGAAGGAGGAAGACTATGAAAGCAAAGCTGGCGGGGATACTTGCGGGCGTTTTGTTGTTGGCTGTTCCACTCATGATCGCACAGGACTCAGGCAGCGCCGACAAAAAAGGCGTCGGCACCGAGATGAAGGACGCCACCAAAACTGCGACAAAAGACACCAAGAAGGGCGCGAAGACCGCGACCAAAGACACAAAGATGGCGGCGAAGAAAACCGGGCACGCCTCCAAGACCGCGATGAAGGATACAGAAAAAGGCACCAAGACCGCGGCGAAAGATACCAAGAAGGGTGCGAAAGCCGCCACGAAAGACACCGAGAAAGCCGCCCACAAAACAGACACCGTCGCGAAGAAGACCGGACACACCATGAAGAAGGGCGCAAAAGATGCCGGCCACGACATGAAGAAAGGCGCCGACAAAACGGGCGACGCGCTGAAGTAGCGTTCACCAAAGCACGAACAAAAGACACGACCACGGAGGAAACGACACCCTCTGTGGTTTTTTTGTGCGCCGACAACCGTCTCGGCTGTCCGGCAGAGCGAAGCGACGCAGCGCCCTTCCTCAAGAATCATCCTCCGCGCCTCCCGTGGTAAAGCCGATTTTCCGGCGCCCTAGCCGTTTTTCCGCCCCACCGTTTAAAATCCTTAGTCCACATCGGACAGGAGCCCAACCGTGATCCCGCGCTATACGCGCCCTGTGATGGCCCGCATATGGAGCGACGAAAATCGCTTCCGCACCTGGCTTGCCGTCGAAGTCGCCGCCACTGAAACCCTCGCCGAAGCCGGGCTCGTCCCCAAAGACGCCGCCAAAGCCATCAAGGAGCGCGCTGACTTCCGCGTCGAGCGCATCCACGCGATCGAAGCTGAGGTTCGCCACGACGTCATCGCTTTCACCACCGCCGTCGCCGAAATCGTCGGACCTCACGCTCGCTGGTTCCACTATGGACTCACCTCGAACGACGTCGTCGACACGGCGCAGGCCCTTCTGATCCGCCAATCGAACGAGGTCATCGCGCAGGATCTCCAGCGCCTCGCCGAAGTCCTCGAACGCCGCGCCTGGGAGTTCAAAGACACTCCCATGGTCGGACGCACGCACGGAATCCACGCCGAGCCCATCACCTTCGGATTCAAGCTCGCCAACTGGTACTCCGAAACGCAGCGCAATATTGCACGCTTTCTAGCCGCCGCCGAAGACATGCGCGTCGGGAAATTCTCCGGGGCCGTTGGCATCTTCGCCCACCTCACTCCCGAGCTTGAAGAAAGAATCTGCGCGCGTCTCGGACTGAAAGCCGCCGCGGTCTCCTCGCAAGTCATTCAACGCGATCGCCACGCGCACTATCTCGCCACACTTGCCGTAATCGCGTCCACGCTCGACAAAATCGCCACCGAAATCCGCCACCTTCAGCGCACCGAAGTCCGCGAAGCCGAGGAGTTCTTCAGCGAAAAGCAGAAGGGATCCTCCGCTATGCCGCACAAGCGCAATCCCGTAACGCTCGAGCAGATCAGCGGCCTCTCGCGTGTCGTCCGCTCGAATGCCCAGGCCGGATTCGAAAATGTCGCCCTCTGGCACGAGCGCGACATCTCCCACTCCTCCGTCGAGCGCGTCGTCCTTCCCGATTCCACCACGCTGACTGACTATCTGCTCACCAAGACCGCCAACATTATCGACACAATGTTCGTCTATCCCGAGCGGATGCGCGCCAATCTCGAATCCACGCGCGGCCTCATCTTCAGCGGACAGCTTCTCCTCGACCTCGTGGAACACGGCGTGAGCCGCGAAGACGCCTACCGCGTGGTCCAATCGCACGCCATGCGCGCGTGGAAAGAAGGCCTCAACTTCCACGACCTAGTCCTCGCTGACAAGGAGATCACCGATCGCGTTCCTCGCAGGACCATCGAACACGCCTTCGATCTCCCGCGCCAACTGAAAAATGTGGACAAGATCTTCGCCCGCGTGTTTCCGAGCAAGTCCAACAAGAAAGAGAACCCGGCCGCAAGGTCAGTCAAAAAGAAGTCGAAAAAAGTTAGCCGATAGCAAATAACCCGAAATCGCTCCGGCGCCCTCTTCGTTGAGCATTTCCCTGCAGCATTTCCCTTACAGCCAATGCTGTAAGCGATGCACGATCTTCTTTGCCACGCAAACCCTCTGCTTCCAAGACGAATCGAATTCCTGGAGGAACGCAACATGTCACGTATCCCAGGAAGATTTCTTATCACCTTACTGATCTTCTGCTTCGGCGCATTCACGCTCGCCCAAGCAAAGTCGTCCGACTCGAACAGCTCTGAACTTCAGAGCGCCACCGAAACCATCCAGCACCTCACAAGCGCCGCTCCCGATAAGGGCGTGCCCAATCAAGTTCTCGAAGGCGCCAAGTGCGTTGCCGTAATTCCCAAGCTCATCAAGGGAGCCTTCATCGTCGGCGGCGAGCACGGCACCGGCGTCGCCACCTGCAAGAACTCGAACAACGTCTGGAGCGCTCCCGCTCCGTTCTCCGTTTCCGGCGTGAGCTGGGGACCGCAGATCGGCGGTAAGAGCACCGACCTCGTCATGTTCATCATGAATGATCAAGGCATGACCGACCTGCTCAAAGGACACATCAAGCTCGGCGCCGACGTTTCCGCCGCCGCCGGATACAAAGCCGGAGTCCTCACCTACTCCACCTCCAAGGGCGCTTTCATCGGAGCATCTCTGAACGGTGCCGAACTTCAGCAGGACAACAATGCCACCAAAGAGTGGTACGGTCGCGAGATCTCCTTCAAGGACATCCTCGAAGGCAACGTCAAGGCCCCGAACGCCGAAGCCCGCGACTTCGTCAACGCCGTCCAAAACGCCAAGGAGACCGCCCAGAACCACTAACCTGACTCAAAAATAACGACTCTCGAAACGAGATTGCCCCACCCTTCTCACGATTTGTGTGAGAGGGTGGGGTTTTCGACCAAAGGGATGCTCCAGTCGCGTCACCTCATCGCCTGTCTCGGGCCTCGCGGATTTTTCTTTCGCCTCTTCGTTCTGATTGGGTAATTGGGTAATTTTGTAATTGAGTAATTGAAAACTTTCACATCGTCTTGTCTTGTGCCTGCAGATTTTTCTTTCGCCCCTTCCGGGGCTTTTTCTCTTTTCCTCTCTTTACCCAGCGCTGGCGCGCTGGGCTGCATTCTTTCGCTCCTTCGGAGCTGGCGCGGTGGCTGCGGGCTTGCGGGGTGGATTGGGCGGGATTTCGCGTTTCGTTGCGGGAGCTGTTGAGGAGGGTTTCGTTGTGGGCTCGTTCGATGCTGGCAGGTTTGGTTTGAAGTCGTGTTTGGGAAGGGTTTGTGCGCCGCTCACTGCGCTTGGTTGGACATCCGAGGCGGATGTTGCTGCGTGAGTTGTGGTGGATGCGGCTGCTGCGGCGCGGCGGGCGGCTTCCTGGCGTTTTAGTTCGACTCCGCCGGCTTCCCAGTTTTGCCAGAATTCCGGGTCCGGGTGGACTGGCTTCGGTTCGCTGGCGGTTACTGCTGGGAGGTCGAGTTCCGTTGGGGCTGGGCTCGCTCCGCTCGCTGGGCGGCCGATGGCGGCCGTCCCCACATCGGCCATGCTTGTCCCCACATAAGCCGTGCTTGTCCCCGCATGGTCTGTGCTTGTCCCGGCGTTTTTCTTTTTCATATCAACATTTTCTTCTTCGTATTGCGGGATGTCGCGGACCATGTTGCGTTTCTCCAGACCGAACTTTACGCGGGTCGCGTTTTTCACGGCGATGTGGAGAGCGCGGAGGATCAGCGTGGCGCGCTTCAGGTCGATGGTGTTGCGCATGAGGGCGTTGATAACTTCCATCAGGGCGGCCTGGATGGATTCCTCGTCCTCGATTAATGCGATGGGATGGAGGCGGGCTTGCGCCGGCATGCGCACGCCGCGATGCATGCACTGGTGAAAGTAGCAGAACTGCTCTCCGCGAATGGAGGGGCAGCCGCAACGGAGTCCGTTGACCTTGATATGAGTGCAGGTAGAAGACTGAGTCATGGTGTTGATCCTGTCTAAAATTTTTTGATATACGGGCCGTAAAATCTTGGATTCACGGGACTTAGGGTAATAACGGAGCATGACGTCCGCGTAAA
>Ga0335079_10010101_pt1 | contig 10746 bp, 9 predicted proteins | sample Lox_Sample_33_FD_206719 | JGI IMG/M metagenome (GOLD analysis project Ga0335079, IMG submission 206719) | Soil microbial communities from Loxahatchee National Wildlife Refuge, Florida, United States - Lox_Sample_3.3 | ecosystem: Environmental > Terrestrial > Soil > Wetlands | place: USA: Florida... | reverse complement strand
AGGCCGAAATCACCGATTCCGCCGCCTTGACAAAGGCCTTTCAAGGCGCTCGTGCCGTCTACGCCCTGGTTCCGCCCAACATGGCCAGCCAAAACGTGCGCGCCTATCAAGACGAGGTCACCGCTTCCATCGCAAAGGCGCTCGCGGACGCCAGCGTGTCGCATGTCGTGACCCTCAGCAGCATTGGCGCCGACAAAGCCGAGAAAACGGGGCCGGTCGTCGGCCTGCACATCATGGAGGAGCGCCTCGCTCAAATTCCCAACCTGAATGTATTGAACTTGCGCGCCGGGTATTTCATGGAGAACACGCTGCCGCAAGCGGGAGTCATCAAAAACTTCGGCATGATGGCCGGCCCGGTCAATGCCGATTTGCTGCTGCCGATGATCGCCACGCGCGATATTGCCGCGGTCGCTGCGGAAGCTTTGCTCGCGCTCAATTTCACCGGCCAGCAGACAAGCGAGTTGCTTGGTCAGCGCGATATCACCTACCTCGAAGTCGCGCGCATTATCGGTGCGGCTATCGGCAGGCCGGCTCTGGCCTACGTACAGCTGCCCACGGAACAGATTATTCTCGCCATGACCCAGATGGGCATGTCCAAGAACATGGCCACGCTGCTCTGCGAAATGTCCGACGCCCTGAATAGCGGTTATATGCGGGCCCTCGAGTCTCGCAGCGCCGTCAACACAATGCCAACCTCTTTCGAGCGCTTCGTGCAGGACCTCTTCCTGCCGGCTTTCCGGGGCCAAGCCACGAGCGCTTGACACGAACCTTGTCGAATCCCCTGCTCATCACGGGCACCTCGCAACTTCTGACGCTGCGTGGCCGCGGTCCCCGCCGTGGCGCAGCACTCTCGAATCTTGCCGTTATTGAGGACGGCTCGATTCTCGTGCGCGATGGGCTCGTCGCGGCGATTGGCCCACGAGCAAAGATCGAGGCGCTTCCGGAGGCGTCAGCCGCTGAACAGCTGGACGTAGGCGGTCGGGTCATTCTCCCGGGGTTTGTGGATTCGCACACGCACCTGATCCACGCGGCCAGCCGCGCGGAAGAATACGAATTGAAAATCACTGGTGCGAGCTACGAAGAAATCGCCCGCAAGGGCGGCGGGATTCTCAACTCTGTAAAGAAACTGCGCGCCGCGACCTCACAGGCATTGAAAAGAAAAGCCCTGCAAGCGCTTCGCCAGTTCGCCGCCTATGGAACCACGACACTCGAAGCCAAAAGCGGTTACGGCCTCGACGTCACCAGCGAGTTGAAAATCCTCCGTCTGCACCAGGAGCTCGCCAGCGAACAGCCGCTCGACATTGTTTCCACATTTCTCGGCGCTCACGTCGTGCCCACCGAATACCGCGGTACGCCCGACGGAGCAGATCGCTACATCGCACTCCTGACTGAAAAACTGATTCCGGAGGTAGCGCAAGAAAAGCTAGCGGAGTTCTGCGACGTGTTCTGCGACCGTGGCGCATTTACCCTCCGGCAATCCCGGGAAATCCTACAGGCCGCACAACAACATGGCCTTGCGCTGCGCCTCCACGCCGAACAGCTTTCGCGAACCGGCGCGGCACGGCTCGCTATCCAGCTTGGTGCCGCCAGTTGTGACCATCTCGAGCAGGTCAACGCCAGGGACATCGCTGCCCTCGCCAAATCCAATACCGTCGCCACCCTGCTGCCCGGTTGCGACTTCCATCTGGGGTTAAAGCGCTACGCTCCCGCGCGCAAACTCATCGAAGCCGGAGCCATAGTCGCTCTGGCCACGGACTACAATCCCGGCACCTCCCCGACGCTTAGCATGCCAATGATTCTTTCGCTGGCCTGCACGCAGCTCCGCATGACCCCTGCCGAGGCTATCACCGCCGCCACCGTCAATGCTGCTTGCGCTCTGCGCCGCGACAAGCACATCGGCTCCCTGGAAGTTGGCAAGTTCGCCGACCTCGCCGTCTTCGAAGTAGCCGACTACCGCGAAATTCCCTATTATTTTGGTATGGACACCTGCTGGCTAACGATGAAGCGGGGTGTCGTCGTCCATGCCGCCGACAAAACCACATTCTAATTCGCAGAAAAAGCCGGTCAAGAAGATCAAAATCCTGCAGATCAAGACGGGCACGCCGCAGTCTTTTTTCTCGGAATATTTCTACCCTATTCTCGGTATTTTCTTCGTCGTACTGACTATTCTGCTCATCGGCTTCGGCCTCCGCTGGGACGAATCGGGAGTCGTCGCTCTCTGGGTTGTTGCCATTATCTTTGTCGCAAGGCAGGTCTGGCGGTCCCTCAAGGGTGAAGCAGCTCCTGCAAGAGGCAAGAACAAAGACAGAGACAAGAAGAAGGTCGGTCTGGCCGGGCCCGTGAAGAACTACAAACCACCCGAGGTGCCGCGCGTCAGCAAGGACTTCTCTCCGCTGCCGCCGCCGGGCGACAAGCGTTACCCGCCACCGAGCCCATTCATCAAACCTCCGAAATAAGCTGTGCCTCTTCCCACCGGCATACTGTAAGTGCGCACGAATGGCGTCCAGAGCACAAAATCTCCTATCATGATTCTTCAGCGACGAGGACACCTCCACGATGAAGCGACTAATTGAATGCGTTCCAAATTTTTCGGAAGGCCGCGATCCCGCCAAAGTCGAAGCCATCGTTTCCGTGATGAGCGCCGTCTCCGGCGTCTACATCCTCGATCGCGAAATGGATGCCGACCACAATCGCTGCGTCATCACGCTCGCCGGGGAACCTGAGGCCGTCGCGGAGGCCGCGCTCCGCGGCGTCGGCAAAGCCATGGAACTGATCGATCTCAATCGCCACACGGGCGCCCATCCGCGCGTCGGAGCTACCGATGTCGTGCCATTCATCCCCATCGAAGGGGTCACCATTGAGGATTGTGTTGCCCTGGCGCGCCGCACGGGCCACGAAATCTGGGCGCGCTATCGGATTCCCGTCTTCTTCTACGAGGCGGCTGCCACCCGCCCCGACCGCGTCAATCTGGAAAACGTCCGCCGCGGCCAGTTTGAGGGCCTGCGCGAAGAAATGAAGCACAACCACGCCCGCCAGCCCGACGTCGGTGAACCAAAGATCCATCCCACGGCGGGCGTCACCGTCGTCGGCGCACGCAAGTTTCTTATCGCCTACAACGTCAACCTCAACACGCCCGACATCGGCATTGCCAACAAAATTGCCAAAGCCATCCGGTTTTCCTCAGGCGGGCTGCGCTACGTGAAGTCCATGGGCGTGGACCTCAAGGCCCGCCACCTGGCGCAAGTTTCGATCAACCTCACGGACTTCGAGCAAACGCCCATGCACCGCGTCTACGAAATGGTTAAACGCGAAGCTGCACGCTATGGTGTCATGCCCGTCGGCAGCGAGATCGTCGGCCTGGTCCCCAAAAAAGCCATCGAGATGGCGGCTGACTTCTTCCTACAGCTCGAAAATTTCTCACCGTCCCAGGTCTTCGAAAATAAGCTCGAAGCCGCTCTGCATGGCGCACCGCTCGAAACAAGCAAGGACGGCAAGTTTGCCGGTCTCGCACGCCCATTCCTCGACGCCATCGCCGCGCCCACACCGACGCCCGGCGGCGGCAGCGTCTCCGCGCTTGCGGGTGCACTGGCCGCTGCGCTCGGCCAAATGGTTGCAGGCCTCTCACGCAAAAAGAAATCGCAGGCCGCCTATGTTGACCGTCTGTCCACCGAACTCGAAGCGCTGCGCCGCTTCGCCGACGACCTTGCCCAAGCCATCGACCGCGACGCCGCCTCCTACGACGGAGTGCTGGCCGCATTCAAGCTGCCGCAGAACAATGCTGAGGAAACGCAGCAGCGCGAAGCCGCTATCCAGTCTGCCACGAAGGGAGCTTCCGAAATTCCTCTGCAGGTGGCGGAGCGGACCGTTGCCCTTTTCGAACAACTGGGACAACTGAACGCTATCGCTGCCGCATCCATGAAGTCAGACTTGGAAGTAGCGCGCTACATGGCCGCAGCGGGGGTACGCGGCGCTTTGGCCAACGTCGAGACCAATCTCGGCGGCATCACCGATACTGCCTATGTGACGGGCATGCGCACAAAAATCGTAGAACTTCGCGCGCGTCTGGAAACTGCATCTCCAGCGGCAACCGCGTAAAATAGCTTTATTGGCTTTGAAAGGAGCTCCAAATGAAACGGACCACGAATCTTCCGGCAGCCACTGCCTGCCCTGCGATTCAGAAAATCGTGGCCATCGCACTTCTGTGCGCCCTTGCGCTCGCGCTACCCAGGCCTGCCCGGGCCGGCAAGCTCGGCACCGACATGATTAGTCTCTTCCCTAAAGATGTCGGTGAATTCGGCTACGCCGACCTGAAGAAAGCTCGTACGCTTAAATGGTTTCCGCAGTTGCAGGAACAACTCCTTCCAGAACGCTTCCGCCAATTCGAGAAGTTTCTGGCCTCCACCGGCAATGATCCCAACAGCCAAGTGGACGAAATCGCCTGGGCCCTCGTCGCTGAGGGAATGAGCACAAAAGCCGAAGGCTCTGGTTCCGACGCCGTACCCACTGGCGAAGAGATGGTGGGCATCGCGCTCGGCAACTTCAATCAGGACTCTGCCGAAGCCTACTTCAAAAGGCAAAAGCTTCCTACATTCTCCGTCCACGGCTACACACTCTATGCCTTCGGCACGGGGACTGGTGCCTCGGACCTCTTCTTCTTTTTCATTGACGCCAGCACCGCGGCCTATGGCCACCGCAGTGTCCTCGAAAAGATGATCGGCGTCCGCTTCGGCGACGAGGATGGGCTGGTGCGCAACGACAAGTTTTTCAACTTGATCAATGAAGCCAACACCGGCAGCCCCGTGTGGCTAGTCACCAATCCTGCGTATACGCGTCTGGCCATCCAGCAGTTGGCGCCGGAAATTCAACAGTTTCCGGAAGCAGCCAAACTCGTCACGCGCATGCAGAACTCCATCATCAACGTCGAAGCCGACAGCGGCCTGACCGCAAAGATTCAAGCCATTTGCGGCTCCACCGACGATGCCAACACGCTAGGCCAACTTCTCCAGGCCGGTTTGCTTTACAAGCGCTACCAAGCTCAGAAAGACAATCCCGATCTCGCTCAGCTTATGGATGGCGTTCGCATCACTCCCGGCGGCGACCGCGTCACCCTGAACATGTCTCTCAGCGACGATCAAATGGCCTCGCTGATCCGGCACAACACCTTCGCCTTCAAGATGTGATCCCTATAGGGTCATGCTTCTAAGGATGACCGTTCTCGTCCCAAAAACAGAGAGCCGGACACCATGTCCGGCTCTCTCTGGTTTTTCTCAGGAAACTACGCCATGCGCGGCGCGTGGCCCAGATACTTCGTAAACCGCGTAATTGCCCAACCATCGCGCGCCTCATATTGCACGCGATCAATCCCGCTCAACGCCGTCGTGCTTCCCAGTTGATCTGCGAACCCCGCAATTCGATCCAAACCTAGCGCCGGAGCTGCGCCTCCCTGATGCGCTACTGCCACCTCGATGCGGTCCGCGTACTGCAGAAAGGTCACCGTCAGGTGTGGATGCTCGCCCCGTAAATCCTCAAAAGCTTCTTTGCACGCGGCAATAATCGACCTCTGCAGCTCCCCCGCGGCCTCGGTCGTCAGTCCGGCTGCGTCCGCAAGGAAACGCGCCACGCCCCCGGCCGCGGCCGCCAGCCGCGGGTCCGGGTCAATCTGCAAACGGTAGATTTTACAATCAGTGATCACTTTGGCTGCTCGCGAGAGACACGTCGCAAGCTTCCCGGCAATCCGGGCAATAATACAGGCCGTCGGCACACAACTTTACGTTCTGCTGCCCTTTGCAGATGGTGCAGTACTTCTCGCACGTACACTGATATTCCGGCTTGTCACACTGAACGCACACGATAGGACCTTGCATGAGAGAGTCCTCTACAAAAACTCTACCCGACTTCTCTAGAACCCGGCAAGCAGCACCATGCCTTCCTGCCGCGTTCCATTCATCACTTCCAAACCTGACAGCTAACGTGCCTTGCTGTCCTGGCAACGCTTCGCCGGCCGCCACTAAGGCCTCAGCTCTCAGAATTTCGCGCATCACTCGCCGGGCCTCTTCTTTGACGCCTCGCAGCACCCATGTTAGTATCAACTCCTTCCTGAGCGCCTGGAATGGAATCCGCAACCACTCCTTCTATCTCTGAACCGCGCAAGACTCCGTTGAACGCGTGGCATCGCCGCGCTGGCGCAAAAATGGTCAATTTCGGTGGTTGGGACATGCCCGTCGAGTATCCCGTTGGCGGTGGCCTAGTCGCCGAGCACAAGGCCGTTCGCGGCAGCGTCGGCGTGTTCGACGTCAGCCACATGGGCGACATCCGCATCCGCAGCGGCCGCGTTTCCGGGGGCGCCCTCGCTGCCGTCCAGCACATCAGCATGAACGACGCCTCGAAACTCGCCATCGGCCAGGCACATTATTCCGCCATGCTCTACCCCCAAGGGACCTTCGTTGACGACGTCATTGTGCACCGCCTCGGCGAAGACGACTTCCTCTTGGTCATCAATGCCGGCACGCGCGAAAAAGACGTCAACTGGGTGCGCGAGAACACGAAGAATTTCGACTGCATCGTCGAAAACCTAAGCGATGCGTACACCCAACTCGCCATCCAGGGCCCGCGCGCGCAGGATGTTCTGCAGAAATTGACGGACGCCAACCTCGGCGTCATCAAGAACTACTGGTTCACGCACGGGACCGTTTGCGGCCTTAAAAACAGGCTCATCGCCCGCACCGGCTACACCGGCGAAGACGGTTTCGAAATTTACGTTCCTTCCGATGTCGCGACCAGCGAAATGGCCTGGAACAAAGTCATGGAAGCGGGGCGCGAATTCGGCATCATCCCGTGCGGCCTCGGAGCGCGCAACACCCTGCGTCTCGAATCAAAAATGGCCCTCTACGGCCACGAAATTAGCGACACTATCAACGTCTGGGAAGCCGGCCTGGAGCGCTACTGCAAAATGGAAAAGGGCGATTTTCTGGGTCGCGCTGCTCTCGAACGTGCCAAGGCCAGCGGCCTGACGCGCACCTTGGTGGGCCTCGAAATGTGTGAGCGCGGCATCGCCCGCGACGGGTACCCCTGCTTCGATGAAGCGGGCAAGGAAGTTGGCGTTATCACCAGCGGCTCGCCTTCTCCGACGCTCTGCAAGAACATCGCGCTAGCCTACGTACCACCCGCGATGTCTGCGGTCGGAACTCCCGTGTACGTCGGAATTCGCGCGCAAAAATGCAAAGCCCAGGTCGTCGCGACGCCGTTTTACAAGCGGCCGAAAAGAATCGCGCCGCAGCAGACCGCAGCAAATAGTTGAAACGAAGATTATCCGGAAAGCCCCGCCTTACTCGGGGCGGGAGGAGTGGTCATGGCGTATCCTGCGAATTACCGCTACACCAAAGAACACGAATGGGTCAACGTACAAGGCAACGTAGCTGCAATTGGCATCACCGACCATGCCCAGCATGAACTCGGCGACGTCGTTTTTGTCGAAGTTCCGAAGGTGGGCACGAAGGTGGAAGCCGGAAAAACCTTCGGCACCGTCGAGTCCGTCAAAGCCGTTAGCGACATCTACGCTCCCGCTTCCGGCGAAGTCACCGAAGCCAACGAAGTGCTGAACAACACACCCGAAAAAATCAACACGGATCCCCACGGCGACGGCTGGCTCATCAAAATCAAGCTCTCCAATCCCGCGGAGTTGAATAGCCTAATGGACGCCGCCGCCTACGAGGCTTACATCGCCTCGCAAAGCAAGGAAGCCTCCGCCTGATGCGCTACCTCCCGAAGAGTCCCACCGAGCGGCAAGACATGCTCGCCGCCATCGGCGTCAAGTCCATTGACGATCTATTCGCCAGCATTCCAGAGCGTTACCGCCTGCGCGAAGCACTGCAGCTGCCCGGTCCACTTTCGGAAGCCGAAGTCATCGATTTCTTCAAAGCCCGCGCCTCGGAAAATTCTGTCGGCTACACCAGTTTTCTCGGCGCTGGCGTTTACCACCATCTTCGCTCTGTGGTCACCGACGCCATCATCCAGCGTGGCGAATTTCTTACCTCCTACACGCCGTATCAGGCCGAAATCTCGCAAGGCACATTGCAAGCCATCTTCGAGTTTCAAACCCTGATGTGCCAGCTCACCGGCCAGGAAGTCGCGAACGCCTCCATGTACGACGGCTCAACGGCTGCAACCGAAGCCGTGCTCATGGCCGAGCGCCTTACCGGTCGCAGCCGCGTTCTTGTCGCGCGTTCCGTACATCCCGAATATCGGGAGGTGCTCAAAACCTATGCCAGGAACTCCGGCCTGCGTGTGGACGAGATTCCCTACGCGGCCAACGGTACCCTCGATCGACAAGCCTTGCAGTCCGCGTTGAAAGACGATGTAGCTGTCCTGCTGGTGCAGTCTCCCAATTTCTTTGGCGTCATCGAATCGCTCGCACCCCTCGCCGAGGCCGTCCACGCTTCGGGAGCCTTGCTCGCCGTAGCCATCACCGAAGGCCTCTCCCTTGGACTCCTGAAGCCCCCTTGCGAGGCTGACATTGTTGCCTTGGAAGCGCAAAGTTTTGGCCTGCCGCCGAGTTACGGTGGTCCATTCGCCGGAGTCGTCGCTTCAAAAGAGAAATTCGTTCGCCAAATGCCCGGCCGCCTCGCTGGACAGACCGCCGACGCCGAAGGCCGGCGCGGTTTTTGCCTGACGCTCGCCACCCGCGAGCAACACATCCGGCGCGAAAAAGCGACCTCCAACATTTGCACCAACCAAGCTCTGTGCGCGCTGGCAGCTACCGTCCACCTCACGCTGCTTGGCAAAGAGGGCCTCCGCGAGATGGCCCACCAGAATCTCTGCAAAGCACAATTCGCCCTCGCCGAACTGGAAAAGGTTCCGGGCATGCGCCGCGCCTTTGACGCGCCCTTCTTCAACGAATTCACTGTCGAGCTGCCGCGTTCCGTCAAACTCGTGAACGCCTATCTCTTGCGCGATAAAATCGTCGGCCCTTTCGTCCTGGGCCAACCCTATCCGGAACTCACCAAACACGCGCTGGTCTGCGTCACCGAGACGACGCCACGCACGGAAATTGAGCGTTTTGCAGCAAGTTTGAGGAAAGCCCTGGAGCAACCGCTGTAGCAGAATGAATTTGCAGGGGCGCAATTTTATTGCGCCCTTTTGAGCACGATCGAACATATGGCCGACAAAATCAAAAAAGCGACTCGCCATACCAACCAAAACGAAGGTCTCATCTTCGAAAAATCCTCGCCCGGCAAGCGCGCCTTCGACTTGCCTCCCCTCGACGTTCCCGCCACCGACCCCGCCAAAGCTCTTGGCGCGCACTATCGCCGCGACGGCGTCGAAGACTTTCCCGAAGTCAGCGAAATCGAAGTCATTCGCCACTTCACCCGCCTCTCCACCTGGAACTACGCCATCGATCTCGGCATGTATCCGCTCGGCTCCTGCACCATGAAGTACAATCCGCGCGTCAACGAGTTCGTCGCCCGCCTCGACGGTATTGCCACCGAGCATCCTTACCAGCCGCAGGAACTCTCGCAAGGCTGCCTGAAAATTCTCCGCTTGCTCGAACAGTGTCTGCTCGAAATCACCGGCATGGACGCCGTCACCCTGCAACCCGCCGCTGGAGCGCAAGGCGAACTCACTGGATTGCTTCTCATTCGTGCGCACCACACCAAAAACGGCAACCCCCGCAAAAAAGTCCTCATCCCCGACTCCGCCCACGGCACCAATCCTGCCACCGCGGTAATCGCCGGCTACGAAGTCGAAAACATTAAGTCCGGATCCAATGGGCAAGTGGATGTCGCCGCCCTACGCGACCTCGTCACTCCCGACGTCGCTGCGCTGATGATCACCAATCCTTCGACCCTCGGCGTCTTCGAACAGCACATTCCCGAAATCGCAGAAATTCTCCACGCCAAAGGCGCGCTGCTGTACATGGATGGCGCCAACATGAACGCCCTGACCGGCATCACCCGCCCCGGCGATCTCGGCGTTGATGTCATGCACATCAATCTCCACAAGACCTTTTCTACTCCGCACGGCGGCGGCGGGCCCGGCGCCGGTCCCGTAGCGATGAAGAAACTCCTCGAGGCTTATCGTCCCTTCCCGATTCTCGTCGAAAGAGAAGCTGGCCGCCTCGCTCTCGAATCCGTCCGGCCCGACTCTATCGGCAAGGTCAAAGCCTTCACGGGAAATTTCGGCGTTCTCGTACGCGCTCTCGCCTACATCCTCGCGTACGGTCCCGGCGTGCGCCAGGCCACCGAAGATGCCGTCCTCAACGCCAACTACATTCGCAAGCATCTCGAAGGCGCCTACGACCTTCCCTATTCCCTGCCCTCGATGCACGAAGTCGTCTTCAGCGACGCGCACCAGCGCAAAAACGGCGTCAATACCATGGACATCGCCAAACGCCTCATCGACTATGGCTTCCACCCCTACACGACTGCGTTCCCGCTCATCGTGCACGGCGCATTGATGATCGAGCCTACCGAATCCGAATCCCGCGAAGAGTGCGACCTCTTCATCGACGCCATGCGTTCCATCGCCGAGGAAGCCGCCCGCAATCCCGAACTCGTCAAAACGGCGCCGCATACTACGCGCGTCGGCCGCCTCGACGAAACCGGCGCCGCCCGCAAACCCGTTCTGCGCTGGAAGCCGCTGCCGCCTCGCTCCGAAGCCGCAGACTAAATTCAGCAGGTCGCTTCGCTCTTGTCGGCTGACTCTCCCTTCGCGTTGCTCATTCGGGCACCGCTAGATTCTGCCCCCAAA
>Ga0335079_10010100_pt1 | contig 10747 bp, 5 predicted proteins | sample Lox_Sample_33_FD_206719 | JGI IMG/M metagenome (GOLD analysis project Ga0335079, IMG submission 206719) | Soil microbial communities from Loxahatchee National Wildlife Refuge, Florida, United States - Lox_Sample_3.3 | ecosystem: Environmental > Terrestrial > Soil > Wetlands | place: USA: Florida... | reverse complement strand
TCAGCTTGGGAGCGCCGAAATCGATCTCGTCGTACATTGGAAACAACGGCGACGGGACGAACTGGCTGGAGCGGCTGACGGCGTCGGGGAAGACGTTCAAGACGAATGTCACGATCAATGGGAGCCTCACGGTGAGCGGCGCCTGCAACGGTTGCGGCGGTGGAGGCGGCGGGGGCGGCGCGGTCACGTCCGTGTTTGGAAGAACCGGCGCAGTTGCAGCGCAGAGCGGCGACTATACGGCTTCGCAGATCACCGGGGCTGAGAATACCGCGAACAAAGGCGCGGCGAATGGCTACGCGGGATTGGATGGGGGCGGGAAAGTGGCGCTGGGGCAGATCCCAAGCATACCGGAATCGCAAATCGGCGGGTTGAGCAACGATCTGGCGGCGAAGATGGGAAGCACGGGTCCGCAGACGTTCAGCGGCGATCTGACGGTGACGGGAAGCGTGACCGCGAACTCGTTTACATCCACCGGCGCGGGGCCATGGAGCGTGGAGGGGTCATACGGAGCAATGACTGCCGCGGGAACGGGTAAGAGCAAGATTGGGTTCGACGCGAACGGCAGGCTGTCGGTATCGGAGAGCGCGGGCCCGGTCACGGAAGTATCGAAAAAACTGGCACAGGAGTTCAGTTATACGTTCTTCGATGCCAACAATCCTCTGAGCATGGGACTGCAGGTGCCGTCGATTTATGTGAACCGGGCGGCAGCATTTCATCTGCTCGAGGTCTACTGCGAGGTTGATTCGGGGAGCGCGAGCATCAACCTGCAAACCAGCGGAGCAAATCTGTTGAGTTCGGATCTGGCTTGTTCGACAAGCGGAGCGACGACGTCGAGCTTCGCGACCGGCAAAGATGGGATCGCGCTAGGGCAGAAGATCAATCACGTTACGGTTTCGCTGGGCACGGGGTTGCACCGAATGAACGTGGTGGTGAAGTATGTAGTGGATTGAGGGCTTCGCTCTTAGTACGAGAACCTGGAGGCGAGGGCGAGACGCCGCCGGGACAGCCGGCGAGACGCGGGCGCTACGGTTAATGGGTATGCAGTTCGCGGTTCCGGGTTCTCAGTTTTCAACAAACTCCCGACATTTGAGGCGCAGCATGAAGATACCGCAGATAGCCGCGGCGATGGCAGTGGTGTGTTTGCTTGGCGTGGCGAGCGCTACGTCTTACTACGTGGATGCGACTGGTGGCGACGACGCGAAGGACGGGCAGAGCATGGCGACGGCGTGGAAGACGATCGCCAAGGTCAATGGCTCGTCCTTCGTGGCGGGAGACCAGATTCTGTTCAAGCGAGGCGAGGTTTGGCGGGAACGGTTGGCGCCTCCGTCGAACGGTGCGGCGGGCAACACGATCAAATTCGACGCGTATGGGATGGGCGAAGCTCCGACGCTGACGGGATATCTCGATTTGCCAGCGGCCGGCTGGACGCTGGATTCGGGCAACATCTGGAAAACGCCGGTTACGGCCAGCAGTATGACCTACGTGCTGTTTGGCGGGAGTGTGTGGGGACAAAAACACACTTCGTCGAAGGGGCAGTGCGTCGCAGCGTACGACTTCTTTTTTATGTCGAATATGTTGTACGTGTACTCGCCCGGGAATCCAGCGACGTATTACGGGTCGATAGCGGCGCTGCTGACGGCGAGCGGTCTAACACTGATCGATATCAATAACCGGAGCTATCTTGAGGTGCAACACTTCAAGTTGACGTATTTCGATTACTACGGGGTTCAGATCCGGGGGAGTTCGGACCACATCACGGTTGCGAATGTTTACGCGGAGGGAATTATTCCCGGGGGAATGCTGCCACACGGATTTTATGTGAACGCGTCACCGGCTCCGACGGACATCAATTTCTATAACGTGGACGCGCATCGGAATGCGGACGGATTCCGGTTTTCGGGAACCGCGGGGCTGATCCGGCTAAAGAATTGCCGGGCCTATGCGAACCGGGATCGCGGGCTGGAAGATGACACAGGCGCTGCGAATTATTCTTACTGTCACTTTTACGCAAACAACATCGCCATTCTGGATTCCACGGACGTAACCGGCGGGGTGGATGGAGGGAACAACATAACGACGGATACCTGGCCGGCGCCGCCGATGTATGCGCGCTATCCGGCGAGGATTACGTTCACGGTGGACGATATTGGATTTGCCGGCGTGGATCAATACGTGGACAGCCTGATTCCGCTGTTTGAGGCACGAGGGTTGAAGATCAGCGTGGCAGTGATGGCGGCATATTCGTCGGGAATTGTGGGAAAGCTGCAGAACTGGCTGAGCGCGGGACACGACCTCAATTCGCACTCCTGGTCGCACCAGTATTACTCGAACACAAATGCTTTCTCGCTGCAGTACACAGGCAGCGGAACGGCAGCCACGGTGACGATCACCGGAAACCATCTGACGACGGCGGTGACGGGTGGGCCGGGAGGAGAGAACCTGAATTTCGATCTGGGGAACGCGTCGTATGACACTCTCTCGGAACTAATTGTGACCATCAATTCGCGCGGGGTGTACACAGCGAACCTGGACGTGAACGCGCAGGGTGCAGTGCATTCGATCACACTGGCGGATGTGAGCGCGCAGGACATCAAGGCGGCATACATGACGTTGCTGGAGAAGGACCGGCTGGTGCCGGACGAGATGGCGACGTCGAAGGCATGGCTGCAGGCGAATGTGAGCGGGCTGAGCAATGTGAAGGTGTACGTGTATCCGGGCGGATATGAGGACACGTCGACACAAGGGTGGGCGGTGGCGGCGGGCTATGAAGGGGCGCGCGGCGGCATGAGCATGAACCTCGGTCTGAAGGAAGTGTATGGCATGGGCGTGAATATTCAGGACATCACGAGCCTGGGGATGGCAGGAGCGACGGGGTTGGCGGGGCAGACGGCGGCGCAAATGGATGCGCGGATTGCGGCGCTGGTGTTCAAGAGTTCGGTGTGGGGAGTGCCCTATGGATTTTTCTGCCACGAAGGTGAGCTCACGACGACCGAGGTGGGGATCGTCCTGGATTCACTGCTGGCCCACGGAGCGGTGCTGATGACGAATACGCAGTTGATGGAGTGGCTGCACAGCCAGCCGCCCGCAGGGGTATCGGGGGTGACGGATTACGTTACTCCGGCCAGCGGGGGGAGTCCGGACTTTCGTCCGACAGCCTTGTCGCCGGTAGTGAATTGGGGCGCAGACATGGGAGCGAACTACAAGTTCGACGTGGCGGGCGTTGATCAGAGCTGGATGGGTTCGGGCTGGGAGATGGGAGCTTACGCTTACGTTCCCAGTGGTACCTATGTGGTGGTAGTGCATTGAGAGCAGTGGCTGGTGGTTAGTTCTTCGGGCGGAAACTTAACTTCGGTGGTCAGTTTCTAGTTCTCGGTTCTCAGTTCTTGGACTTTTTCCCATGAAAACTATTTTGATGGTGGTGATGGTGGCGGCGGCCGCTTGGGCGCAGAGTGTGTCTGGGGGTGCGTGGAAGGGTGGCGGCGGGGCGCGGAATGCCGATCTTAGCGATGTATATGTCGCACCGGGCGGGAATGACAGCAATCCTTGCACGATGGATCAGCCCTGCCTTACTCCGCAGCATGCGACGGCGGTGGTGCGAGGCATGCCGGGCGGGAAGCATGTGGTCACATTTCGCAACGGGTACTACTTCCTGAGCTCGCCATGGACGTTCGATGGGGGTGACAGCGGAACGGCAGCGACCGCAGTGATCTATCAGAATTATGCGGGAGAAGTTCCAGTGATCAGCGGGGGGCGGAAGATCGCGGGGAGCTGGCCGGTGGACGGAGGGATCACCTGCGGAGGAAGCTGCACGGGTTACTACATCGACCTGGATGCAGATCCGAGTCACAGCGGGCACTACGTTAACTTCGAAGCTTTGTTTTACAACGGTGTGCGGAAGTCGCGGCCGCGGTTGACGGATGATGCATCGTATTCGTACGTGAATGGAGAGAGTTGTGTCACGGCGGCAAGCACGAATGCGGCGGATGTGGCGTGCGGATGCCCGTCGGGCGGGATCGATGTGGATGGAGACGGAGACATGGACCACTGCGCGTGGGCGCAGAGCAGCGGTGTGTGCTCGGGGAATTACAAGTGTTTTAACACGCTGAACTACACGGCGGGAGTTCCGACGCAGCCGCACGGGTTGGGATTGAAGGATGTGGAAGTGCTGGTGTTCGAGAAATGGACGATGGGACGGATGCGGTTGCAGAGCGCGGCGAGCGGGGCGGCTACGTTCACGGGGCCATTGTCGGTGTCCGACGGGAATAGCGGGGCGATGGACGGATACCGTTTCCTGGTGGAGAACATTTCTCCAAAAGACACGGGAAACGCTCCGGTATTGAAGGCTGGGCAGTGGTACCTGGATCGATGTCCGGGATGCGCCTACGGAGTGACGACACCGGCGTTGACCTGGCGGTTGTATTACCTGGCAGCGGCGGGGGAGAACCCGAACACGGCGGAAATCATCGTGCCGGGGTTGGATCCGGCGAATCCGTATGTTTTGACGGCGAACGGGCTGCAGCATGTGCAGTTTCGCGGGTTGACGTTCGCGCACGACAACTGGATGCCGAACCAGTACGGAATGGGCGACCGGCAGGGGATGCCGATCGAGAAGGCGGCGGTGAGCTGCAACAACTGTCAGTACGTGGGTTTTGACAGCGTGACGGTAAAGCAGACCCAGGGCTGGGGGGTTGCGTTTCTGGCGGATGGGAATGGAGATTTCTCGAATTGCAGCACCAGCAGCGCGAAGGGGTGCTTCTTTTTTGCGAACGGCGCGGTATACGACACGGGAGCGGGGGGAATCCGGGTGGGCGGCGACGTGCGCTCTCCGAGCAATTACGGGACGTCGGCGGACTCGGCGGCGAACGTGCCACAGAATTTCAGGATCACGAACAACGTGGTTTCGTGGGTGGGACAGATTCAGCCTTCGGGGATTGGGCCGGCGATCTGGATCGGACAGGCGCACGATGGGCTGGTCGAGCACAACGATATGAGCAACACGTATTCCGGGTGCATGGAGATTGGGAGGAAGCTGAACCGGCTGAACAATGACCAGAAGGGATACAGCTTCACGTATGGGATATGGGCTCAATACAACAAGTGCGAGTACGTTGGGAAAGGCGTGACCAGTGATTTTGGCGGATTCTATCTGTCTACGTCGATTGCGGCGAACTGTCCAGCGTACGACGACAACGTAGGACCGACGGCGCTGCCGGGAAACACGTACTGCAATCATGTGCTCAACAATCTGGTGCACGATGTGACGCACAACTGGCCGGACAAGAATGCTCCGGTGTACGGGTATGGGGGAAATTGCCTTTACGCGGACAAGGGCACGACGGCAGCGGAGTTTCAGAACAATCTGTGCTACCGGATTTCAGACAGCTGCATTTTCGTGAACCGGAGTGATGAGACTTCGGACACGTACAATCTGTGGAATTTATTTCAGAACAACGTGTTCGTGGATTGTGGATCGGGGCAATCCAACCGGGCCGGGGTCGCCAATGTCGCGCAGGCGGTGCGGCGAGGAGGGACCCCGCCGCATAGTTTCACGTTCCGCAGCAATGTGGTGTCGTTCGATGCGACCGTGAACCGCGTTCAGGCCAGCAATGGGAAGTGGCTGTGCTATGCGAATGACGGAGTAACACCGGCGCCGTGTACGGACCGGTTCCTGTTCGAGAGGAATTTGTACTGGAATCGTGTGGCCGGACACAGCCTGGCTAATGCGTTTATCAAGTGTCACAGCACCAGTTGCGGATCTGCGAACTACAGCTGCTGGGATGGCAACAGCGGTTACTACGATTGCATGGACTTAGGCGGCTGGCAGGCGGTGGGGGAGGATGCGGGGAGCGTGAGCGAGAATCCAGCATTTTCAAACTACGCTGGGGACGATTACCGGGTAACTGCCAATTTATCGGGGATCGGGTTTCAGCCAGCTGATCTTTCGACGGTGGGCCGCACGAATCCTGTGTTGCAGGTGCCTAACAATATCTCGGAGAGCTTTCCGGTGCGGTTGTTGAACCGGAATTCGGATTGGGGCACCGGGGACGGGAATCCGTAAGCTGAGCTGCACCGAATGACCGAACTCAGGGAGGCGCGGGCAAGGTGCCCGCGGGACAGCCGGCGAAACGCCGGCGCTACTTTTTGCGGCGACAATTTCTTGACAGTTCTGAGGAGCGGATGTGAAGGGCGATCTGGAGTTGTTGCGGGAGTTTGGGCGGGGATTGGATTGGCGGCGCTCCGGGTGCCGTCCGAAGGGTAAGCATGGCGATGGCGCGTGGTTACTAGAGCCGGCCACCGTCCGTGATCTGCTGATTGGGGGGCTGCTTCGTGTGCGGGGCAAGACAAAGGGCTTGGTGTCGCTGTTCCCGAACCGGGCACAGGTCGAATACTCGCGGACCTGCACGAAACGAAACATCATTCTCAAAGCGCGGCAGCTGGGAATGACGACCTACGTGGCGGCGAGGTTTTTTATTCAGACGATTACGCAGCCGGGCACGACCACGGTGCAAGTGGCTCACAACCAGGAGTCAGCGGAAGAGATCTTCAAGATCGTGCATCGTTTCTGGGAAAGACTGCCGGAAGCGATGCAAGCCGGAGCGCTGGTAACGTCGCATGCGAATGTTCGTCAGATCGTGTTTCCCAGGCTGGACAGCGAATATCGAGTGGCTACGGCGGCGGATCCGAACGCGGGGCGCGGGCTGACGATCCATAACCTCCATTGCTCGGAGGTAGCGCGCTGGTCCCGCGACGGAGCCGAGGCGCTGGCATCATTGCGGGCGGCGGTTCCGCCGGATGGGGAGGTTGTGTTGGAGTCGACCCCAAACGGTGCGGGCGGGATTTTTTACGAGGAGTGGCAGCGGGCGGAGGAGACCGGATACGCGCGGCACTTCTTTCCCTGGTGGTACGAGGAGCAATACACGGTCGATACGACAAAGATGGCAGTATTGCCGATGACGGCGGAAGAAGAGGTGTTGGTGCAGGTTCACCATCTAAGCGAAGGGCAGATCGGCTGGCGGCGGATGAACCGGGCGCAATTGCGGGGATTGGCGGTGCAGGAGTTCTCGGAAGACCCAGTGTCGTGCTTCCGGGCGTCGGGCGAGTGCGTGTTCGATCTGGAGCGGATTGACCTGGCGCTTAACGGATCATGGGAACCCACCGAGGTTCGGGACAATCGCCGATTGATGATCTGGCTTCCGCCGCAGATGGGCAAGGAGTACATCGTGGGAGTGGATTCAGCGGGGGGCGGGTCAGAGGGTGATTACTGTTGCGCGGAAGTGATTGAGCGGCGAACGGGGATGCAATGTGCAGAGCTGCATGGGCACTTTCCGCCGCGAGAACTGGCGACCAGGGTCGCGGAACTAGGAAAGTCGTACAACGAGGCGTTGCTGGCGGTGGAACGCAACAATCACGGCGCAGCGGTGCTGGCGAGCCTGCGAACGCAGGAGTATCCGGCGGTGTTTGAGCAGGGCGGCCAGGATGGATGGCTGACGTCGGCGGCGAGCCGTCCGGCGATGATTGAAAATCTGGCGGAAGTGCTGGTCAACGGCATCGGGCTGTTCCATAGTCCGCTGCTGTTGAATGAGTGCCGGACATTTGTGCGGAATGCGGAAGGCAACACCGGGGCGGCGGCTGGGGCGCATGATGACTGTGTGATGGCGATGGCGGTAGCTCTGGCGGTGCGGCGGGAAGTGGCGGGTAAGGCGGCAAGACGGGCAGGGGTCGGAATGACTTGTCTGGAGGCGCTGCAATGAGCGGGTGGGGAAGGTTCATGCGTCACAGACTGGCGTCCACGGTGGCGGGTAGGATCAGCACGTTCTGGTTGGGACGGGCAGGACGCCCGTCCTCGATTGTTTCTTGTGCCGGTCGAGGCAGTCCAACACGTGCGGCGGATGCGGGGCGGAGCGCAGGGGCACATGATGCGCTGCTCGGACGGGAATTTCTATGTGGTGAAATTTCGCAACAACCCGCAGCATTTGCGGGTTCTAGCGAATGAGTTGCTGGCCACGCGGCTGGCGGAGCGTGCGGGATTGCCGGTGCCGGCCGCGGAGGTAGTGGAGGTGGGGGACTGGCTGGTAACACATACTCCAGATCTCAATATCCAGTTGGCCAGCAGTGCGATCCCGTGCCAGGCGGGACTACAATTTGGCTCGAGATACGTGGTAAGCCCGCTTGAAGGACAAGTGTTCGACTACCTGCCGGTGGAAATGCTGGAACGAGTGCGAAACGTCGAAGCGTTTGCGGGGATGCTGACCGTCGACAAGTGGACGGGGAACGCGAATGGACGGCAAGCGGCATTCTGGCGGCGAATGCGGGAGCGGAAGTATACGGTTACGTTCATCGATCAGGGATACTGCTTCAATGCCGGGGAGTGGACGTTTCCGGATTTCCCGCTGCGCGGGGTTTACTCGCGGAACGAAGTCTATGCGAGTGTGACCGGCTGGGAGTCGTTTGAGCCCTGGTTGTCGCGGATAGAAAACATGGAACAGGATGTGATCTGGAGCGCGGCAGGCGAGATTCCTCCGGATTGGTATGGCAATGAATGGGATGCGTTGGAAAGGCTGGTAAAGACTTTGATCTCACGTCAGGGCATGGTGCGGGAGCTGATCATGGCTTTTCGATCTTCGCCGCGGCGGCCTTTTCCGCATTGGCTGGAGGAGGCGTAGGAGAGTAGCTGGCAGCTAGTAGCTGGCCGGCCCTAACCGAATCGTTCGGGAAAAACGGTTCTCAGTTACGGGCTGTCAGCTCACGGTTGCTGTTCGGTTGTCTGTTATGGCGGAGAAGAGACAGCTCGAGTTTTTCCTCCTGCGGTATGTGCCGGACGCAGTGCGGGAGGAATTCGTCAACATCGGTGTGGTGGCGGTGGAGGGGGATGGCGGGTTTGCCGATGTGCGCTTTACGCATGACTGGCGGCGGGTGCGGTGCCTGGATCCGGAGGCGGATGTCGAGATGCTGGAGGCGCTGGAGCGGGATATTCGGGGAGAGATTGCTCAACTCGGAGATCGAGAGCTGCTGATTAAGAAATTGCAGGATTCATTTTCCAATTTACTGCAGCTTTCTCCGACGAAGGGCTGCTTGGCGGAAGATCCGGTGCGGGAGATGGGGGTTTTGGAGTCACTGTATCTGGAGACCCGGTGGGCGGGTAAACGAGCTCTTAGTGGACGAATGGTCATTCACCAGGCAATGACAGACGCGTTTGCGAAGGAGAACGTATTGGGGAGCCTGATGAAATCCGTCACTGTGGCTCCCTATACCTGGCCGAATGATCCGGTGAAGATCGATTTTGCCTACCGGGTGGGAGGCTTTCTGAAGATGGTGCAACCGATGCCCACTCGATCGAGCACAGATGCGACGCTCGGCATTGCATTCCGCTACCCGAAGATAAAGGATGCGATGCGCAGGATGGAGCAGGCGGACGCCATGTTGACCGGAGTGGTCGAGGACGACGCTTCGCCCAATGATCCGTCGAGCGCATTCGCGTTCCAGGTGATGCAGGAGAGCGGAATTCGGATCGTGCCGGTCGGGCAGATGCCGGAGGTCGCAGCGGAAGCACGACGGGACATGGGATTGTGAGACTGGCGCCAGAAACAGCGGCGCAGAGGTGCGGAACCGAACTCGCGTTCACAGTTTCTGAGATTTCAGAAGGTTTGTAGGAGAAATTGCGCTGGTGCTCGGTGGGGCGGTCCTTCAGATGAAAGCGGCGGGGTTGCAGCGGAGTCAGGCTAGTCGGTAGTCAAGTCTGAGCGGGCTCAACATTTCAACTGGTCCGATACTTCTAGGTTCACAAAGAACAATATGAACATTACAGAGAAGGTACGCGGCGCGGTGCGCCGGATCGCAGGAGTGCGTGTGGGCCAACTCATCACCGGGCAGCCGGATTTGATGGGCGGTCTGGAAACCAAGAACAAGCGGCGGAGTCTGCCTCTACCGTCGATTCTGAACAGCTACGGCCCGCGGACGGATGCCATGCCTAAGCCGACCGTGGCGAATCTGCGCCGGTTTGCGGAGACGCCGGTGGCACGCAAGGCGATTAATACAGTAAAAGACCGGATCGCCGGCATGGGTTGGCGAATTCAAGCACGGCGCGGGCAAGCCTTGCAAAAGCTTGCGCAGGGGGCGGAGAGGGTCGCGATTTTGACGGCGAATTTCGACGCCCCCAACCCTGACGATTCTTTCCGGTCGCTGGCGGAACAGGTGCTGGAGGATGTGATCGTCGGCGGATTCGGTGCCATCGAGGTGCAACCGACCGGCGACGCACGCCGCCCGCTTGTGTTGTGGCCGGTGGACGGTTCGACCATCCGTATGAAGACGGATTGGGACGGGCTGCCGGAGTCGCCTCGCTATGTGCAGGCCCTGGGGCGATGCGGACCGGAGGGGAACATCGTTCTGAACGATGAAGACCTCATTTACATCCGGCTGAACCCGCGCACGCACACGCCGTTCGGGCTGGGGCGGTTGGAAGTGGCGTTCGAGACGATCAACTCTTTTCTGAGCGCGCACCGGTACGCTTCGCGGTTGGCGTCGAACACCGTGGTGCAGTATGCGCTGTGGCTGCAGGATCTGAGCCCGGAACATCACGAGCGGCTGATCCGGTGGTGGCAGGACGAGATTGAAGGCACGGGGAAAGTGCCGATCTTATCGGTCGAACACAAGCCGGAAGTGCTCCGGTTTGGCGGTGGGACCGATGCCGATCTGCGGTTGGCCTGGCAGGAATTTCTGCTGCGAGTGATTGCGGATGGGTTCGATTTGC
>Ga0335079_10010098_pt1 | contig 10749 bp, 7 predicted proteins | sample Lox_Sample_33_FD_206719 | JGI IMG/M metagenome (GOLD analysis project Ga0335079, IMG submission 206719) | Soil microbial communities from Loxahatchee National Wildlife Refuge, Florida, United States - Lox_Sample_3.3 | ecosystem: Environmental > Terrestrial > Soil > Wetlands | place: USA: Florida... | reverse complement strand
TGATGCAGCGCAGGAATTCGCTGAGCTCGGGGCTGATGTAATCCTCCGCCGCCCTCAACTGGATCGCGAGCACGCCCCCGGACGTCAACTTTTCCGCCACTTCGTGGAAGAATTCCGTCGTATAAAAGCGGTTCAATTGTGCCGTCTGAGGATCCGGAAGGTTGACGATGACTACATCGAAACTCTGGTTTGTGCTCTTGACGAACAGGCGCCCATCGAGATGGTGCACCCGCACGCGTTGATCAAGCTGAATGTGCCTCCATTCTTCGGGAAAGTATCGCCTGGCCAGGTCGAACACCGCGGGATCCAGTTCGACGTAATCCACCCGTTCAAGACTGGGATGCTTCAGAGCCTGGCTCACACTCCCGTTAAGACCGCCTCCAATCAAGAGGAGGCTCGTAGGGTGGGGATGTTGAAGTAGCGCGAAGTGGACGGCTTCCTCAGCCGCAGCAGGGTCGGGCACGTTGAAGGCGACCAGCCCGTTTTCATACAGCGTCCGCATGCCTTCGGTTTCTGTGACGACCAGGTTGCCGTAAATCGAGTTCCGAGTCGCGACCAGGTGGAAACCCCGCCAAAGCTCCTTCAACGACATTGCTTCCAGCCTGTTGCCACCAACCAAGAAGAGTGGCAACGCGATCGTCAGAATCCCCAGCATTGCGCGCCGAATGGGCAGACGGCGCATTGCGAGAGCTGTCGCTGCGACGAGGTTCAACCAACCCACAAGAGTGGCGATCTGGAATGCAGTTAGGTAACGGATCAGCACCAGGCTGGCTACGATACCGCCGGCTCCGGAGCCCAAGGCTTCCAGCAAATACATCGAACTGCTCGCCAACGCCACCGAGGTGCCTGCTTCAGCGGCATACAGCCTGCTGCCGGCGGCGAAGAGTGCTCCTGAAACAAAGCAGAACACGCTGAGCGCGATGAACGCCACCAGCAACATCGGCCCGGGGCCAAGAACTTCTCCGGGCAGGGGGTGAAAGATGAGCTTGCTCGAACGCACAGCCACAATGGTCAGTGGCAAGGCCAAGGCGAGCAACACTTGGAGCACTGCTACGTGCCGTACCGGTGAACGGCCATGCGCACCGATTCTCCCCAGCACAAAGCTGCCCGCCGAGGTCCAGAGCAGCCAACTGGATAACATCAGGCCGAGCGAGATCTCGTTGCCATAGAAGACGACGATCAGCTCGCGCATCAGGATTACCTGGGCGATCACCGCCGTGAAGCCGAGGAGTACTAATGCCGCTTGTACTGTCGCGGGTACGCGCCGCCTGTCGCGCACGGATCCAGATTGTGTTGGCATACTCACCAACGGGATCGCGGACATGTCAGAAACAAAAATCCAGTCACCCTGACGGACGTTAATCCACCTGTCGGATACGCTGCGATGACATTGGTCACCGATTGCTGTGAGAACTGAGCCGAGAGTATCGGGCAGTTTTAGGCAAATTGCGGCTCCTAGCGCCTGACATATCCAGTGCTCGCTTTCCTTTCCCAGGCTGCTCTGCTATTTCGCGCACCTGACGTAAAGCAGGCACGCTCATTCGCTGGCCACACTGTTCGTGAGAGTCTGTCACAGCAAGCGTGTGCTAAGGGAATCTGCGCAGCGACTGCAATCACTACCGACGGTCTCCGTCCTGGGCGATGTAATCCATAACAGGGACAGCTCCGGAGGCCTTTTCGTCCAGGCCCTTTGCGAATGAACGCGAACCCGTGATTTCAATCACTGCGCAGGCAAAGAGTCAGCTTGAGAATAGCGATGCAGCTTAGTTTCCAGGAACCTGCCATGGTGATCGCATCCGAATTGAAAGAAGGAACGTTCATCCGTATCGAAAGGCAGATTTACCAGGTCTTGGAGGCGGAATCCAGGGCGGGAGCCGCCAAGTTGAGCGGCGTCGTCAAGACCAAGCTGCGCAATCTAAGTGGCGGTCGGATGTGGGAACCGCATTTCCGCCCGGACGAACGGCTTGAAGACGTCGAACTGGAGCAGCAGACCCTGGAGTTCCTGTTCAGCGACGGAGACACTTGCACGTTTATGGATTCTCGGAGTTTCGAACAGATCGAGGTTCCCCGGGCCATTCTGGGAGAGACACAACAGTTCCTACAGCCGGGGATGCAAGTGCAGCTACAGTTCTTCGAGGGTCGGCCGATCAGTGCCATTTTTCCGGATGTAGTCGAGGCCCGCGTGGCCAATACGACACCGCCTGCGCACTCGCAACAAGACAGCGCGTGGAAGGAAGCAACACTCGATAACGGTCTCCGTATTCGAGTGCCTCTATTCATTGCTCCTGGCGAAATTGTGCGGGTGGAAGTCCAAACAGGCCGTTATGTCGAACGGGCAAAGAGTGAGCGCAAACGGAGTGCGTAAGACTTGAAGTGCCGCGTGAAGGCCCAGGGTGGCGCACCGGCGTCCAGGTAATCGCTGCCGGCGGCCGAGCAGCGGGTTGAGAGGGATCGCGATGCAGCACTTCCAGGAGATCGAGCACACCGCCGACTGGGCTTTCCGTGCCCACGGGCGTGATCTGGCCCAGTTGTTCGCTAACGCGGCGCGCGGCATGTTCGAGCTGCAAGGGGGCGTGGGAAGAGGCGAGACCAGCGTGGCGCGTAGGGTCGCAGTTAGCGGCGTGGACCGCGAAACCTTGTTAGTGAACTGGTTGAACGAGCTGCTGTACTTGCAGGAGACACAGCACGAGACCTACAGCCGCTTCGAGATCCTGGAGATCTCGGACACGGACTTGCGAGCCCGTGTCCACGGGCGGCCGTCTCCCACTGATGGGAAGCTGATCAAGGCGGTTACCTTCCACGACCTGGAGGTCAGGCGGAGCGACGACGGCTGGGAGGCTGCCATCGTAGTGGATGTCTAAGAGCGCATCATGACGACGGCAACGCATGCGATGCCAACTCGAAGCGACCTAGTGCGGGTGAGCCAGCACCTTTGGGAGATCCCGTGCTCTTTCCGCGACGACATGCGTGCGCCAGCACGCCTTTATGCCGGCGAAGCATTGCTCGATGACGCTCTGGGCGATCGCTCGATGGAGCAGTTGGTCAACACTGCCACTTTGCCCGGGATCATCAAGCACGCCATTGCCATGCCCGACATCCACCAGGGATACGGCTTTCCCATCGGTGGAGTAGTTGCCACCCGGCTGCCCGAGGGCGTCATCTCGCCCGGCGGCGTGGGCTATGACATCAATTGCGGCGTCCGCTTGTTGGCCTCCGAAGCCTCCGTGCATGAGGTCTCACCGTTCCTCGCTGAGTTGGCCTCGCTTCTCTATCGCAACTGTCCCAGCGGAGTGGGAGTCCACGGTGCAATCAAGCTGCCGGACGCCGAACTGGATGAGGTGCTGCTCGAAGGTGCGCGCTGGGCGAAAGATCATGGCTACGCCCGCCAGGAAGATCTGCAACACACGGAGGAGTTCGGCACCATGCCCGGCGCCGACCCCGAGTCTGTTTCGCACAAGGCGCGGGAGCGTGGGCGTGGCCAGATTGGCACGCTGGGCGCGGGTAACCACTTCGTTGAGGTCGACCGTGTTGCCGAGGTCTTTGACGAAACTGCGGCCGAGTGTCTGGGATTATTTCCCGACCAAGCGGTAGTGCAGATCCATTGCGGCTCGCGCGGCTTCGGCCACCAGGTCTGCGAGGATTACGTCGCGCGCTTCCAAACGACCGTGCGCGAGTACGGCATTGAGCTTCCCGACCGCGAGCTGGTATGCGCCCCCTTCGAATCCGAAGAAGGGCAGCAGTACTTCCACGCTATGGCTTGCGCAGCCAATTTCGCCTTCGCCAACCGTCAGGTGCTGGCACACCACATCCGCTGCTCCTTCGAACAAGCGTTGGGCGGCAAGGTGCCTAGGTTCGATTTCCACCAGGTTTACGACATCGCCCACAACATGGCCAAGATCGAGGAGCACGAGGTAGGCGGGAAGCATATGCGGTTGTGCGTGCACCGCAAAGGCGCAACCCGGGCTTTCGGTCCAGGTTCGGCCGGGTTGCCGAGGGACTTGCGCGACATCGGGCAGCCGGTACTAATCCCAGGATCCATGGGGACGGAGTCCTACGTACTGATCGGCACCCACGGTTCGATGCAGCAGACTTTCGGTTCCACCTGCCACGGAGCGGGGAGGGTATGGAGCCGCGCGCGCGCGAGAAAGACAGTGCGCGGCCAGCAGTTGCGGCAGGAACTGGAGAACCGCGGGATTGCTGTGCGTACCGCCTCGATGCCGGGCCTGGCGGAAGAAGCGCCGCAGGCCTACAAGGACGTTTCTCGCGTCGTGGACGTGGTGTCGCGTGCGGGCATCGGCAAGAAAGTTGCGCGCCTCGAGCCCGTTGCCGTGATCAAAGGCTGACGGGGAGATCTGTTTGTGCGAGATCGAAAGGCTCTGAGGAGGTTCAGATGGCCTTTACCAACTGCTATGAGGACGCGACTCGGGCCGAGGCTTACGCGCAGCTTGAGTTCGCCAACACTTATTACCTGGCATACAGAGATCTTCCCGAGATCATCCGTCAACACGTCACCGGAACGCGGGCGATTGACTTCGGCTGCGGGACGGGACGATCGACCCGATTTGTGCGGCAGCTTGGGTTCAACGTCACCGGCGTGGATATTGCACCGGAAATGGTTTCAAAGGCCAGAGAGCTGGACCCTGGCGGGGATTACCGCCTCATCAGGGATGACGATCTGAGCGACTTTCAGGACGGCACGAACGATCTTGTTCTTTCCGTCTTTACCTTCGACAACATACCTGGATTCAGCACGAAAGTGCGGCTGTTCCACGATCTGGGGGCGCTGCTGACTGCGTCAGGGAAAATGATCAGCGTGGTGTCGTCGCCCGACATTTATATCCATGAATGGGCATCGTTCTCGACAAAGGACTACCCGGAGAATCGATGCGCGCGATCCGGTGACACGGTGAGGATCATCACCACGGACTTTGCCGACAGGAGGCCAGCCGAAGACATCCTGTGGACGGATGAATCGTACCGGGAAGTCTATGCCAGTGTTGGCCTGAGACTAGTTGCAACGTACAAGCCACTGGCGAAATGCGATGAGCCCTATAAATGGGTAAACGAAACGAGGATCGCACCGTGGGTCGTTTATGTACTCATGCGGCAAACCACCGCTGGGCCAACAGCAATGGCCAACAATAGGATAAATAAACAGTGCCGATGAGAATGCAACAACGTACAGCGCACCCGCCCCGACATAGGCGGGAAGAGGGACTTTGGTTTCTCCTTCTGATCGCCCTAATCTTCGCCTTGACGTTCGTGGCTGTGATCCTTTTTCTACCACGGTGAAGTCTTAAGCTGCCGACTTGCCGTTGTGGGCGCCGAGGCCGCGCTTGGGTAGGAACTTCAAAGCGCCCTGGTCGGCATCCACGACAACATGATCGCCGGACAGCACTTCGCCATGGAGGAGTTGTAGAGCCAGAGGATCCTGTATTTGCCGCTGAATGGCGCGTTTCAGAGGCCGCGCCCCGCAGTTCAGAATGAACGCCTGGGTCGCCAGCAGGTCCTTCGCAGCATTCGTCAGCTCAAGGCTGATCTTGCGGTCGCTCAGCATGCCACGCAGATCTTTGAGGCGCAGATCCACGATCGCCATCAGCTGCTCTTTGCCTAACGGATTGAACAGGACGGTGTCCTCGATGCGGTTCAGGAACTCCGGGCTGAAGTGGGCTTGCAGCGCAGTCATTACCTTGTTGCCAGCGGCCTCGAATGCCTCGGCAGAGCGCAACGCATGCCCTTGCAGATGCTGGGACCCTATGTTGGAAGTCATGATGAAAACCGTATTCTTGAAATCGACGGTGCGGCCCTTGCCGTCGGTAAGACGGCCGTCATCCAGAACCTGCAGAAGGATGTTGAATACATCCTGGTGCGCCTTCTCGATGTCATCCAGGAGTACGACGGAGTACGGCCGGCGCCGCACGGCCTCGGTCAACTGCCCACCCTCTTCGTAACCGACATATCCAGGCGGGGCGCCAATCAGGCGGGCGACGGCATGCTTTTCCATGTATTCCGACATGTCGATGCGTACCAGGGCGCGCTCGTCGTCGAAGAGAAATTCCGCCAGGGCGCGCGCCAATTCGGTCTTGCCGACGCCCGTCGGACCCAGGAAGATGAAGGTCCCAATGGGATGCTTGCCATCGGAAAGCCCGGCGCGCGCACGGCGTATTGCGCTGGCCACGCGTTCGAGCGCGGTATCCTGGCCGATGACTCGCGCTCGTAGCCGGTCCTCCATCCCGACCAGTTTCTCCACTTCACGCTCGAGCATTTTGGCGACCGGAATTCCCGTCCACATCGAGACGATGCTAGCGATATCCTCTTCGGTTACCTCTTCCCTGCCCAGGCGTGGGCCGCGCAGGTGCCGCAGGTTGACCTGTACCTTGCGCAACTTCCGCCGGGCCTGCTGAAGCAGGCCACATCGGAATTTCGCAACCTCCTCGGGATCGCCACCTTGGGCTGCTGCCTGCTCGTCCCGCTCTAATTCTTCGATGTTCTGCTGGGCGCGGTGCAGCCGGGCAATGAGCTCACTCTCGCGCTTCCAGGAGGCGCTCAGGGCGTCGGCCTGCTTGCGCACGGAGGCGAGCTCATGCTTCAGGACGCGAAGGCGCTCGTGCGAGCTGACATCATCCTCCCCCTCCAGAGCGTGCTGCTCGATCTGTAACAGCTGGACGCGCCGCTCAAGCTGATCGATTTCCGAGGGCTGGGAATCCATCTGGATACGCAGCGCCGCCGACGCCTCGTCCACCAAGTCGATGGCCTTATCGGGAAGAAACCGGTCCGACACGTAGCGATGGGAGAGCGTGGCTGCCGCAATTAGTGCCGAGTCCCTGATGCGCACGCCATGATGCGCTTCGTAGCGCCTCTTGAGACCGCGAAGGATGGAGATAGTCTCTTCACGGCTGGGCTCGGCCACGAAAACCACCTGGAATCGGCGCTCCAGTGCAGGATCTTTTTCGACATGCTTGCGATATTCGGTTATGGTAGTTGCGCCGATCGCCCTCAGGTCACCTCGGGCTAGCGCCGGCTTCAGCATGTTGGAGGCATCCATGGCGCCTTCGGCAGCCCCGGCACCCACCAGCGTGTGCAGCTCATCGATGAACATGATGATCTGGCCCTGGGAATCTTCGATGTCCCGGAGCAAGGCCTTCAGGCGGTCTTCAAACTCGCCGCGATACTTTGATCCCGCGATCATGGCGCCCAGATCGAGGGCAACGAGGCGCTTCGTCTTCAGAAGCTGCGGAACGTCTCCAGACACAATGCGTTGCGCCAGGCCTTCTACAATGGCGGTTTTTCCTACGCCAGGTTCGCCGATGAGCACAGGATTGTTTTTTGTCCGCCGCGAGAGCACCTGAATCACGCGGCGGATTTCGCCATCACGGCCGATCACGGGATCGAGTTTGCCGCGGCGCGCCAGCTCGGTGAGGTCGCGGGCGTACCGCTCCAGGGCCTCATAGTGGCTTTCGACAGCCTGCTGCTTCTCCGGCAGCTGGCCGCGCCCGGCCAACAGCGCCTTCAGCAGGGCGGCGTGGTCGGCGCCCTGACGTTCCATCAGCTCCTGGGCGGGATCGTCGGCGAGCGCCAGGATGCCCAACATCAGGTGCTCGGTCGAAACATAGGCATCGTTCAATGCCGCCGATTCTGCAAAGGCCTGCTCCAGCACCTTGGTCGCATTCGGAGCAGGGGTGGGTTTCAAAGCGCCGCCGCCCCAGACTCCCGGCAGGTGATCGATCTGATGGCGAGTCTCCACCAGCATAGCCTGGCGGTTTGCCCCCATGGCGCTCAGAATGGGCGGCAGGATGGACTCACGATCTTCCAGCAGCACAGCCAGCATGTGTAAGGGCTGCACTTCAGGGTTGCCATGGCGCGAAGCCAGGTAATTGGCCGCCTGCACGGCTTCTTTGGCTTTGTGCGTCAGCTCATCCCAACGAACTGCCATCATGGCCATATGGTTCGCTCCGCAAGATCTGTCCCGTCAGCGGCATGCTGCTTCCCGTTGACACACTTAGGAGATCTTGGCGATTCCAGAGGAAGATCGGCTCCAGCCCTTCCGCTCGCAGCTTGGCGGCGTACACCGGTGCGTCATAGGAGTGGGAGGTGAACTGGCATCCGCCATGCTGGAGCGAGTACCCGCCGGGAGTGGTGGAGCAGTTCAACGTAAACAAGCAGCCGCCTCCCCGCGCCAACTCGACACAGACGTCCCACTCTTCGCGCGTGCTGACAAACGCCGCCGTCGTAGGGGAGAAAATGTTGTGAAGAGCGACTGTGGCCAGAAACTCCTGCCGCGTGGGCGTGAAGGGCGATCCCTGCATCAGGGCCCCGGGAGCGCCCTTCAGGCGTGGGATACCGAGGACCGTGGCGCCATGCGCGCATTGCCGCTGCAGGTATTCCTCGTGCAGCATCAGCATGGCCCAATCCTGCCTCCAGTCCGCAAGGCCCGAAAGCACTCCGATGCCAACATGTGGGACGCCGGCCAGCAGCATGCGTTCGTAAGCATCCATACGATATTCGAAGTTTGCCTTTTTTGTTTTGCCTGGGTGAAGCATCGCGTAGCGGCCCCTGTCGTAGGTTTCCTGCCACAGCACGGAGATGGATAGCCCCGCATCGACCAGACGCCGGTATTCGCTTTCCTCCAATGCTTCGGCGCTAATCGCCACCAGACCACCGCCGCGCGAGTCCAGCAATCGCCGCAGCAGTTCGACGTGGCGGCACATGGCATCAACCCGCATCCGCGGATCGCTTGCGTACACCAATTCAAGCACCCGCAACCCCTTTTGTTCGACGAGGTATAGGGCCTCCTGTTCCAGTTCTGGATCGCTCAGTCGTCTGCGCTCAACGCCGACGCCCTTGTTTCCCCCGCGATAGTTGCAATAGAGACATTGCTCAGAGCAAATGCTGGTCACGTAAATGGGCACGATGGCGAAGACTCGGCCGCTGTAGAGCGCCGACTTAAGCGCGGCAGAGCGACCGACAATGGCGCGGTCCAAGGCGCCGCTGCTGCCCAACTCCTGCTGCCAAAGCAGCGGAACGAAATCGGCCGCCACCTGCGGGCGCAAAGCAGCGACGCCGCGAGTACGCTGCTGGCGGAGATCGGCGATCTGGTCCCACGCGGCCTGGTAATGAGCGGAGAACATACCTACCCCTTCTTACAGTAGGCCCGACCGCCGCGTCATACCGTGACCCACGCCACGCCACCCTGTGACCTCGCTGGCCGAACACAGCCGTCTCCTCTGGTGTGCCGGAGGAGCAGCCGAGTAGTATTCAGCGTGTAGGAGAATTGAATGCCGGAGCGGTTCACTGATCGTTTGCGCCAGAAAGCTGCTGGCATTTGGGAGGCGCAACGCCAACATCCGTTTGTACGTGGCATCGCTGACGGCACGCTGGACCTGGAGAGATTCAAGCTTTGGCTGCGCCAGGATTACGTGTTCCTCATTGAGTATGCACGCCTTCTTGGTCTGGCCGCCGCACGCAGCCCGGACCTGGAGACGATGACACGCTTCGCCGAGCTGCTCAAGGAAACACTGGAGACCGAGATGAGCCTCCATCGCGCGTATGCCGACGAGTTTGGGATTCGCCGCGAGGAGCTAGAGAGGGAACGAGCCGCACCTACCACGCGAGCCTACACGGATTTTCTTTTACGGGTGGCAGCGACAGGTGATTTTGGCGAACTGGTCGCAGGATTGTTGCCCTGTATGTGGGCCTTCAGCGAGATAGGCCAACGGCTGGCTGTGCAGCCTGCCCCAAAAGAGAACCACTACGCCCCCTGGATTGCGATGTACAGCTCAAGGGAATTTGCCGACTTGGCCGAGTGGTGCCGCGAGCTGCTCGACAGTCTGGCTGCGGGCCTGCCCGAGCGTGAGCTGGAGAAGTTGGAAGAAGCGTTTCTCACTAGCAGCCGCTATGAGTGGCAATTCTGGGAAATGGCTTGGAAGATGGAACGGTGGCGAATATGACCAGCATGCAGAGGTCCGGCAGTGATCGAGAAGCCCACGGACAGGTGAAGATTCCCCGTGTTCTAATCGTCGCCGGCTCCGATTCAAGTGGTGGAGCAGGGATTCAAGCCGACATCAAAACGGTCTCCGCGCTGGGCGCCTTTGCCATGACCGCGATCACCGCTCTCACGGCACAAAACACGACCGGGGTGTACGCCGTCGTAGAGATCGAGCCAAAGTTCGTGGTCCAGCAGATCGAAGCTTGCGCCAGCGACATCGGCTGCGATGCGGTCAAGACAGGAATGCTCGCCAATGCCGCAATCATCGACGCGGTGGGTGCTGCAATTCGCGGACTGGGACCCGTGGTTGTGGATCCGGTGATGATCGCCAAGAGTGGCGCACCACTCCTGGCGCCTGACGCCATCGCATCCCTAAAAATGAAAATCCTGCCTCTCGCCACAGTCGTCACGCCCAACCTGCATGAAGCGGGAGCGCTCACGGGACGGGAAATCAAAACCCTCGAGCAGATGAAGGAAGCGGCCTGCGCGATCCGCGATCTCGGACCGGAGAACGTGGTGGTGAAGGGCGGCCACCTTGAGGGCATAGCGGCAGACGTGCTTTACGATGGCCGTAACTTCACTGAGTTCCGGGCGCAGCGCGTCGAGACCAAGAACACGCATGGGACTGGTTGCATCTTCGCTTCAGCGATTGCTACCGGTTTGGCCCATAAGAAAGCGGTTGAGGAAAGCGTCGCCGCGGCCAAGGACTTCATCACCGCCGCCATCTGCGCTGGCCTCGCAATCGGGAAAGGCCACGGGCCGGC
>Ga0335079_10010097_pt1 | contig 10750 bp, 7 predicted proteins | sample Lox_Sample_33_FD_206719 | JGI IMG/M metagenome (GOLD analysis project Ga0335079, IMG submission 206719) | Soil microbial communities from Loxahatchee National Wildlife Refuge, Florida, United States - Lox_Sample_3.3 | ecosystem: Environmental > Terrestrial > Soil > Wetlands | place: USA: Florida... | reverse complement strand
GCGTGCGATCTTGGCCGTCACAACGACATCGTCACCCGTGACGTTCGTCTCCTGATCGTGCGTGCCGTGCTCGAGCTCGACGTCCATCCCCATCCGGAACTGCTCGACGTCAAAGCGCGAGGTGCCCCAGTCGATGCCGATCTGTTCACCCGCCGCTCGTGCTTGGTCGGCGGTAAAGACCTTCTTCTCGCTCATACCGGTCAAGGCTATCGCGACGTGGTCTGAGCTACGGACGGCGCGGACCGACGCGCTGGGTGGACCGAGAGGTGCGTCGTCTGGCGTCCCGAGGCCGGCGCCGACGTCGACGCCGCGACTCGCGTGAGAAGCTGATCGCGCACCCAATGAGGACCGCGATCGCAATCATCGACGCCACCGCCAGTCCGGGTGTGATCGTCAAGACAATGATCGCGGCGACGATCGCGATGCCGACGTCGACGAGCAGGACGTTGGATCTCACAGCGGGAGCCTCCGGTAGATGCCGCGCGGCAGATGCCGCAGGGTTGCGAAGATCAGGCGCAGCCGCCTGGGCACCCAGATCGTTCCTGGGCGTCCATGCAGAGCCGCGATCGTCGCCGACGCGACGACCTCAGGTGTCGTCGCGAAACGGGGCTGGCGCAATACCGGCAGTCATCCGGGTCTTGACGAATCCCGGACGGACGACGAGCACGCGCACGTCGGTGGATGCGATCGCATCGGAGAGGCCCTGGGCAAGCGCGTCAAGGCCGGTCTTAGCCGCTCCGTAGATCGGGTTCGAAGCGCGGGGGCGCTCGACCGCCGCTGACGACAGCAGCACCAGCTTCCCTCCGCCGCGTTGACGCAACTGACGAAGGCACTCGAGCAGAAGCGAGCCAGCGCCGAGGAAGTTCACGCGCATCACCTCGATCGCCTCGTCGAGGTCGGCGTCGAGTCCTGCCTGGCCTCCGAGTACGCCGACAGCGATCACGACCACGTCGAAGCCGTCGGCTTTGGCGAACGCCCGCTCGATCGTGTCCCGATGCGAAGCGATGTCGTCGGCGTCGAGCAGACCGACCTCGACTGCGGCAACGTGAAGCCCGCCCGCCGCGTGCGCGAGCCGGCCGGCGTCGCGGCCGAGTGGCCACACGCGCTCGGGAGCCAGCTGCCGCACGATCGCGAGTCCGATCTCCGACGTTCCCCGACCAGTAGTGCGTCGCTCACACCAGCCCCACCCGGCGAGAGAGATCCACGCCGGGCACTCGCGAACTTGAGCGCGTTGAATGAGCGAACGACCCCGGGCCGGAGCGCGCCGCCCGGCCACGCACGCGGCACCGTCCCGCGCGAGTGGATGACCGCTTTGCCCTCGCCGGGGGTATCGACGTGCTGCGCGCGGGTCACGATGCCCCTGCCGGGGTGCGCGCACAGAAGGTCGAGCCACGCGACGCGGTGTGGTCCCCCGGGCGCCACAAGCGCGGCGAGCGCGTCGTCCAGCGAGCTGACCCGGCCGGTGTCTACCGACAGCATCGCACCGCGGACGGAGCTGAGCTTGATGCGCGCGTCCACGACGATCCCGGTCAGGCCCATGCCCCCGACGGTCGCCGCAAAGTGGCCGTCAGGGGTCCCAGGTCGAAGCTCGACGAGCTCGCCATCAGCCCGCAGCAGCGAGATCGCCTCGACGTGCGTCCCGAACGTTCCCGCGGTGCCGTGGTTCTTACCGTGGATGTCGCCGGCGACTGCGCCGCCGACGGTCACGTGCCGTGTGCCCGGCACCACCGGGACGATCCAGTCCGCGGGGACCGCCTCGCGCAGGAGCTCGCCAATCGTCACCCCGGCCTGCGCGGTCACCGTCCCTCGGCCGCGGTCGAACTCGATCCGCTTGAGGCGGGTCGTCTCGATCACGAGGCCACCGGAGATCTGCGCGGCGTCGCCGTAGCTCCGACCCATCCCGCGGGGGAGCGTCTGCCCGCGACTCGCGGACTCGACCGTCGCGCGCAACTCCTCGACGTCACCCGGACGCACTATCGAGACGCTTGCCGCCTCCCCGGCGCCCCATCCCGTGACGACGGAGTTCGTCGCCGCAATCGCGCGCGTGCGAGCGGGCGCGGCTTCAGCTGGCCGCATGGACCTCCAGCGCGAACAGCGCCAGCCACGCCAGCCCGGCAAGCTGCAACGCCCGGTCGGACAGCAGCACGTCCTCCGGTGCCTCCCCGGCTCCACGATGAACCATCTCGCCGTAGCAGCTCAACCCGCACTATCGAACGACTCGCTGTGGGGCACGACCCTGGGCAACGCAGTCCGCGTATGGCGCTCGGGAATCGGCGTCGACGCCCACGGCAACCTGATCTACGCGGCGGTCGATATCCAGACCGCCGAGAGCCTCGCGCTGATCCTCCAGCACGCGGGCGCCGTCCGAGCGATGGAGCTCGACCTCAACTACGACTGGACGACGTTCAACTTCTATGGGCTCTTCGGCGCTGCCGCGCCGGCGAAGCTGCTCTCCGATATGAGCCGTCCTGCGACCCGCTACCTGTCGCCGGACGACCGAGACTTCTTCGCGGTCTACGCGAGGTAGCCCGGGCTACCAGCGCCGCCGCCGACCGCGCGGCCGAGATCTTCCTGCAAATCCGTATAAAAAAACCGCTGGGCCCTGCCGCCGCGAGGTTCAGTTCGGTGAAAAATACGGATTGAGCATTCGGCGAGAAGCGTTATTTTTCAACCTAGGCGCCGGCGCGTCCTTGCCGCGGACTGCGTTGGTGTCTCTGCCGGCCGCGAGCGCGTTGTCTGGACACTGGGGGTCCGGGATCCACTCGGGAATACATGGAGCCGTCCTGGCTTGTGAGACACAGCTCTGCTCATGACGTAAAGCCTCCCTCCGCATGGGGAGACATGCTCAACCGATCCCTGGGTGAATCGTGTACATCGTGATGGTCGCACCCGAGTGCGCGCCGGTGGCCAAGGCCGGCGGTCTCGGTGATGTTGTGTTCGGCTTGAGTCGCGAGCTTGAGATCCGGGGGCATGCGGTTGAGATCGTCCTGCCGAAGTACGCGTGCATGCGCCACAAGGATGTGTGGGGGCTCCAGCCCTGCTATCACGACCTTTGGGTCCCCTGGTACGGCGAGGCATTTCATTGCACGGTGTACTTCGGCTACGTACACGGCCGCAAGTGCTTCTTTATCGAGCCACATCCGGAAGAAGTGTTCTTTGGGCGCAATCGTCTTTATGGCCACGATGACGACGTGACACGGTTCACCGCGTTCTCCAAAGCGGCGCTGGAGTTCCTGGTGAAGACCAACAAGAGGCCCGACGTGATCCACTGGCAGACGGGGTTGGTGCCGGTGCTCCTGAACGAGCAGTATCGCGGCGCGCTGCCCGACCAGAAGGTGTGTTACACGATTCACAACTTCCGTCATCAGGGCCACGCCGGGACTGAGGTGCTCTGGAGCACGAATCTGGGTCGGCCTGGGCACTACCTCCACCACGACCGTCTCGGCGACGATCACCGCTACGGCGCGCTCAACCTGATGAAGGGTGGGATCGTCTACTCGGACTCCGTCACCACGGTCTCGCCCAACCATGCGGGAGAGGCCCGCTATGGCGATGGAGCGTGCGGCCTCGGCCACACGCTGTACGTCCACCAGCACAAGTTCCGGGGGATCCTCAACGGCGTCGACTACGACGTATGGAACCCCGAGGTCGACTCGCACATCCCCGCCCAGTATTCAGCCGGCGAGTTGTACGGGAAGTACGACGACAAGGAGCGCCTCCGGGACCGCTTCTGGCTGCGCAAGTCCTGGAGCCCGATCGTCGCCTACGTGGGGCGGCTGGACGAGCAGAAGGGCATGCAGCTGGTCCACCACGCGCTGTTCTACGCGCTCTCGCGGGGAGCCCAGTTCGTGCTCCTTGGGGAGCCGGTGCACGAGAACGGGATCAGCAGTCACTTCCGCCGCCTCAAGCACTATCTGAACGACAATCCCGACTGCCATTTGGAGATCAGCTACAGCGAGGAGCTGGCACATCTCGTCTACGCGGGCGCCGACATGCTCGTGGTCCCGAGCATGTACGAGCCGTGCGGGCTGGCCCCGATGGTCGGGATGCGCTACGGCACCGTGCCGGTCGTGCGCTCCGTCGGGGGCATGGTCGACACTGTGTTCGACCGCGACTACTCGTCTCGCCCGCACGAGGAGCGCAACGGCTACGCGTTCCAGCACACCGACAACATGGCAATCGAGTCCGCGCTCAAGCGCGCAATGCACCTGTGGTTCGAGCATCCGGCCTGGTTCCGGCGGCTGATGATGGCCTCGATGCAGTCCGACAACTCCTGGAACCGTCCCGGCCGGGAGTACCTGAGCGTCTATCGCCAGATGCAAGTCGCCTGACGATCATTAGAGGTTTGCCGTTTGTAGCCCGGACGGCTTCGGCAGCCCGAGTCGCTTCGCACGATTGCCGCCGCGCCGTCCACGGCATTCCTCGAGCGCATTGAACGCAGCCTTCGTGGTCGTCAACTGGGTTGTGTTGTCGACGTCCGCGACGCGTGTTCCCTGCGGACCTTCGTTCGGTTTCGGCGCAGGCCCTGATCGTCGGCTCGCGGACCCGGAGCAGTGAGCACGAGGCTGCTAAGGCGGCGCTAAGCCTGTTCAAAGATCGGCCTGCGACAACCCGCGCCTCATCGACCTTATTGATCGGACAACTGATGTCCAGGAGGAGCACCATGTGGATTCACCCAATATCCCGGTGGGCGCGGTTGCGCTTGGGGACGCTGGTCGCCGGCGCCTTGGCCGCGGTCGGCCTCGGCGTGGCGGCCAGCCCGGCGCTGGCCGACTACCGGGCCCAGGTATCGGCGGGCACGCTGGAGATCACCGGTAATGGCGCGAGCGACAAGCTCGCCCTTGAGCTCGATCCGACGAACGCCGGCATCCTGCAGCTCGACGTCGGCGAGGACGGGACCGTGGACTTTGCCTTTGACCGGTCGACGTTCAGCGCGATCGACGTGCAGGCGGGCGGCGGGAATGACGAGGTCCGGGTCGCCAACGGGGTAGGCGATGTGACGATCGACGGCGGACCCGGCAATGACACGCTGATCGGCGGCGATGGCAATGACACCCTGATCGGCGGGGACGGCAGTGACGTCGTCACCGGTGGACGTGGGAATGACACCGCGCTGCTCGGGGCGGGCAACGACACGTTCGTCTGGAACCCGGGCGACGGCAGCGACACGGTCGAAGGGCAGACGGGCACTGACTCGGTCGAGTTCAATGGCGCGAACGTCGGGGAGCAGATTGGCGTGTTCGCGAACGGCTCGCGCATGCGGTTGACCCGCGACGTAGGAAGCGTGGCGATGGACCTGAACGGCGTAGACCAGCTCGATCTAACGGCGCGCGGCGGCGCGGACGCGATTACGTTCGGCGACCTGACCGGCACCGACCTGGCCCGGGCCAACGTAGACCTCGCGGGGATCCCCGGCACGGGCACCGGCGACGGGGCGCCCGACACCGTCACGGAGCTCGGCAGCGACGGGCCCGATCACATCCAGGTGGGCGCCAAGAATGGGAACGTTCTGGTCTCCGGTCTGAGCGTCGCGCTGCAAGTGACCGGTAGCGAGGCCGCCGACCGCGTCGGCGTGGCGACGCTCGGTGGCGATGACACGGTCGCTACCGGCGTGGGCATCCCCGGGCCCGCCGCGGTGGCGATCGATGGAGGTGACGGCGACGACGCGGTCACATACTCGGGCACCGGATCGGACGACACGATCGCCATCGGACCGGATGGCGGCGGTGCGGTCGCCACCAGCGACCTCAGCACGGGCGGCGCGCCGCAGCTGATGAGCGCCGTCGAGAGCTTCACGGTGGCCGGCCGGGGTGGCAACGACACGATCACGGCCAGCAACGGCCTGGCGGGGCTGACCCAGCTGACGGTCGACGGGGGCGCAGGAGATGACACGCTGACCGGCGGCGACGGTAACGACACGCTGATCGGCGGCCCGGGCACTGATGTGGTCACCGGCGGGCGCGGCAACGACACCGCCCAGCTTGGATCGGGCGACGACACGTTCGTGTGGAACCCGGGCGACGGCAGCGACACCGTCGATGGCCAGGGCGGTGGCGATACTGCTCTGTTCAACGGCTCGAACGTGGCCGAGAAGCTGGATCTCTCCGCCAACGGCTCCAGCGTCCGGCTCACCCGCGACGTCGGCGCTGTGAGCATGGACCTGAGCAGCATCAAGACCCTCGACGTCGCGGCGCGCGGCGGAGCGGACACGATCACCGTGAATGATCTGTCCGGCACCGGTCTGAGCAAAGCGAACCTGGATCTGGGCGGCACACCCGGAACGGGGGCGGGGGACGGCGCCCAAGACACCGTAGTCGTGAACGGCACCGGCGGTCCCGATCACGTTGAGCTCAGCAGCGTGGGCACGAACGTGCTCGTCTCGGGCCTCGCCCCCGCGCTAGAGATGGCCGGCAGCGAGCCCACAGACATTCTGGACATCAACACGTTGGCCGGGAAGGACAAGGTGACGGTTGATCCCGGCGTCCAGTCGCTGATCGCGCCGGTCGTGGACCTCGGGCCGGATCAGTAACCACAACTGATCGAGCGGGGCGCCCGCCGATCAGGCGGGCGCCCCATTCCGTCGGCGTCTCGGCGAGCCGCGGGCAGGGGGCGGCGATCGTTTGGGCAATACGGTTCGGTAAGAGCTTTACAAACGGTGCACGGTCGGAGAAGGTACGACGGTGGGCGAGGTCAGCGTGAATCTTCTCGGGGGCTTTGCTGCCGATGTCAGCGGCGCACCGGTAGCGGAGTCGGCATGGCGCCTGAAGAAGGCGCGTGAGCTCGTGAAACTGCTCGCGCTAGCGCCCGGACATCGCCTTCATCGCGAGCAGGCGATGGATCTGCTGTGGGGTGACCGCGAACCGGCCGCGGCGGCGAACAATCTCAACCAGGCGGTATACGTCGCTCGGCGCGCGCTCGATGCCGGGTCAATCGAAGCCCGAGATGAGGTCCTATTGCTCGTGGCCGACATTGACGTCGACCGGTTCGCGGTCGCGGCTGCCGACGCCCGTCATACCCGGACGCCCGGTGCCTACCGCGCCGCCTTGGCGCTTTACGGCGGCGAGCTGCTGCCGGAGAACCGCTACGACGATTGGGCGGCAGAGCGGCGTGACGAGCTCGCCGAGCTGGCCGGAGAGCTCGCGGAGGAACTCGCGGCGCTCGCTCCCGAGGGCGTTGACCGGTTGCGGCCACTGCCGGCCGAGGTGAGCTCGTTCATCGGGCGCGAGCGCGAACTCGCCGAGCTGACGGCGCTGCTCCGGGGTACGCGCTTGCTCACCTTCACCGGAACAGGGGGTGCGGGTAAGACTCGTCTGGCGCTCGAGCTGGCACGTGGCGCCCGGAGCTCATACCCCGATGGTGCGGTCTTCGTCGAGCTCGCAGACGTCGCCGACGTCGCACTCGTCCCGGGTGCGGTCGCAGCGGCGCTCGACGTCCACGCTTTGTCCGGCCAGAGTCCGGTCGATGCGGTAGTCGAGTTCCTCTCGGCGCGTTCGTTTCTGCTCGTCGTGGACAACTGCGAGCACGTGCTCGCCGCCACCGCCACGCTTGCCGACACGCTTCTTCGCTCGGCGCCACGGCTCACGATCCTCGCCACGAGCCGTGAGCCGCTGCGGGTGCCGGCCGAGGTCGTGTTCCGGGTTCCGTCACTCGATATTCCCGATCCTGAGCGGCCGCTCGAGCCGAGTGAGCTCCTGCGCTATGAGGCGGTGCGTCTGTTCGTCGAGCGGGCGAGAGCAGCCGTCCCTGGGTTCGCGCTCGACGAGCAGAACATGGTGGACGTTGCCCGCATCTGCTTTCGGCTCGACGGTCTCCCGTTGGCGCTCGAGCTCGCCGCCGGGCGGTTGGGCGCGCTCGGTCCGGCGGCGATCGCAGAGCGGCTCGACGCCCGATTCCGCGTGCTGGGCAGCGCGACCCACGCATCGCCGACACGTCAGCAGACTCTCAGCGCCACCCTGCAGTGGAGCCACGAGCTGCTCGAGCCGGACGAGCGGATGCTGTTTCGGCGTCTCGCGGTGTTTGCCGGCGGGTTTGAGCTGGACACGGTCGAGTGCGTCTGCGCCGACGACCAGCTCGAAGGCCCAGACATCGCCGACGTGCTCGCGAGGCTGGTCGAGAAATCGCTCGTCGCTACGGAGGACGGCGCCTCCCGAGCCCGCTATCGCCTGCTCGAGACCGTGCGCCTGTACGCGCGCGAGCGGCTCGACGAGGCGGACGAGGGCTCGATGCTTGCCGAGCGGCATGCCCGCTGGGCGCTCGAGTTGGCCGAGCGAGAGCGCGGTTCCCCGCGGCTTGACCGCGACGCGGCCAACCTGCGGGTGGCGCTGGGGGCGACGATGAAGTCGGCGCCTGAGGATGCGCTTCGTTTTTGCGTGGCGCTGTGGCCCTTCTGGATGCGCCGCATCGACCTTGACGAGGGGCAGCGGCGGTTCGGCTCGGCGCTTGCCGCGACCACTCGGCGCACAGCCCTCCAGGCGAGGGCGCTGCTCAGGGCCGCGGCCATCGATTTCCGCAGCGGCGAGCTGTCCCGGGGGCGCGAGCTCGCCGAGGAGAGTCTCTCGGTCGCCTCTGAGATCGACGATGCACACGGGCAGTGGCGGGCCCTGCAGTTCTTGGGCGAGTTCGGACTGGTGAGCGATGCGCCGGGTGTGGCGATCCCGTGGCTCGAGCGAGGGCTCGACTTGGCGCGGTGCGAGGGATTTGCGCCCGAACAGGCGATTGGCGTCTACTCCCTCGGTGTCGCCCATTGGATTCTCGGGGATGCCGACCGAGCCGATGAGCTCGTCCGCGAGAGCGTCGAGTTGTTCGGCGCGCTCACTGGATCCCCTGAAGTGATCATCTCGCCGATGAACATGTCGGAGGTACGGACGAGCTCGACCGGCGGCCGGCCGGGCCTGCGCATCGTCTTCGAGGACACGGCGCAGCCGTTCCTCGAGATCTCTTGCGATGCCGCGCTCGGCTACGTCCTGGCGAATCGGGCCGCGCTCGTCAGCGCTCGCGGAGATCTTGAGCTCGCGCGCGAGTTGCTTTGGGAGAGCGCGTGGCGTTTTGAGGAGTCAGGCGACGAACGAGGGAAGGCGACGGTGTTGGTCCGGCGCGCGTACCTCGAGCTCGCTGAGGGTGACCTCTTGGCAGCTCGCCTGGCTCTGCAGGAGGCGCTCGAGCTTCGTCGAGAGCAGGCTGACCGCCGCGGTGTCGGGCTCGTACTCGCGGGGCTCGGCCTGATCGGTACGACCGCAGGCGAATACTCAAGCGCGGCGCGACACCTGGCGGAAGCCCGCGACATGTTCCGGTGCGCCGGCGACCGCTGGGGTCTAGCCGGCACTCTATGGCGAACCGCTGATCTTGCTTTCGCACGCGGTCGCCTCGACGACGCCGAGGCCGCGCTCCGGGAAGCCCGCACTGTGCTCGTCACGACGGGGCGGGAACGCTGGATCGCGACCACGCTCGCGGGGCTGGCCGAGGTCGCTCTGCTGCGGGGTGATGGCCGGCGGGCGTGTGCGTTGTTCGCGGATGCGCGCAATCGCTACGCGGCGAGAAACGACGCGCTCGGCGTCGCGGAGATCGAGACGCGGCTGCGCGCCCTTCGCTAAGGCGGCCCTAAGCCAACGCAAAGGGCCGTACCCGAGACTGGCGCTCGTCCACTGCCGAAGGAGAGCGACATGACCCACACGGATGCGCTGGTTCTCGCCGATGGGTCGCGTCTCCGCTTCCGGCGGATTGACTCCGGTGATCGCGACGGTCTTGCAGCGCTGTTTGCCCGGCTCACTCCCGAGTCGCGCCGCAGGCGATTCCTTTCGCCGAAGCACGAGTTGACGCCTCGGGAGCTCGTGTACCTCACCGAAATCGATCATGTGAACCACGAGGCGATAGCCGCCGTCGACGAGCGCGACGGCTCGATCGTTGGCGTCGGCCGCTACGCAGGGCTTGCCAATCGGGCGGGCGTCGCGGAGGTTGCTGTCGAGGTCGCTGACGAGCTACAGGGCATGGGCATCGGCAGCGCGCTAGTTAGGTGCACGGTGGCGCGCGCGCGAGAGAACGGGTTCACGCTTCTCACTGCGACGACGCTATGGGATAACCGTCCGGCACGGGCGCTGTCGCGACGCATCGGGTTTTGCGCTCGCACAAGGCAGCGGAACGAGATCAAGCTTGAGATGAACCTGGCCCACTAAACCTCACCCCAAATTCGATTGACCGGCGACCTTTCTTCTGCACGATTCCGCTCGCTCCCGGCCGCAGCCGGGCACTACGAGAGCTTCTACCTGAAGGTCGCCGACCCGCTGTCGCCACGCGGCGCGTGGATCCGCTACACGATTCTCAAGCGCCCCGATCGGCTGCCGAGCGGCTCAGTCTGGTGCACGCTCTGGACCGGTGCCGGATCACCGCAGGCACAGAAGGTGACGGTTGCGCCGCATGAGCTGTCCGCCGGACCAGGCGAGCTCGTCAGCATCGGCGAAAGCCGACTGACGCTCACGCGGGCGATGGGCTCGGTCGACGGGGCGTCGTGGGAGCTCGAGTTTCGCGGCACCGGGGTGATGTTTCCCTATCTCCCTCGAAGTTGGATGTACCGGGCCCGGATGCCGCGAACCAAGGCCGTCTCGCTCGAGCCCCACGCCACCTTCCATGGTCGCGTGACCGCCGGGGGGCAAACGATAGACATCGACGGGTGGCCCGGAATGGTCGGACACAACTGGGGCAGCGAGCACGCCGAGCGCTGGGTGTGGCTGCACGGTGCCGACTTCGTGGAGGCGCC
>Ga0335079_10010093_pt1 | contig 10751 bp, 10 predicted proteins | sample Lox_Sample_33_FD_206719 | JGI IMG/M metagenome (GOLD analysis project Ga0335079, IMG submission 206719) | Soil microbial communities from Loxahatchee National Wildlife Refuge, Florida, United States - Lox_Sample_3.3 | ecosystem: Environmental > Terrestrial > Soil > Wetlands | place: USA... | reverse complement strand
TGTCCACGCGAGAGTCCTCTCCCCGCGGGTGCAAACGCGGGGCTTCGGAATGACGCCCAACTGAGGCGCAATCGAATCGGTTTATGAACCCCGCGTTTCTCGCTGGTAAATAAGAGATTACTAGCGTGCCAACGCTTGGGAAATCGGAGTCGGGCGGAAGCTTAGAATGGAAGTTGCGGTGATAGACTGAGCGGCAGGGCCTGCCTCCATCGAGTTCTCTCAATTGCATGGCTGAATTCGTAATCAAAGTCGCGGACGATCGCGGTCGCGTCCAGCAGCATGTCGAGCAGGGGATCTCAGAATCGGAGGTTCGCGATCGCTTCTCGCAGCAGGGCTACCTCGTTTATTGGGTCAAGCCGCAGGGATTGCTGGCGGGAGGAGTTTCGCGGCGCCGTAGAAAGATCGGCGCCTCGACCTGGCTGGTCTACAACCAGCAATTCTTAACCCTGATTCGGGCGGGCCTGCCGATCCTGAACTCGCTCGAACTGCTGATCAAGCGCCAGAAGGACAAGCACCTGAAGCAGATTCTGGAAAACGTGCGCGATCGGGTGAAAGGCGGAGAGTTGCTCTCTGACGCCTTCGCGGCGCAGGGCATCATTCCGAAAATCTATACAACGACGTTGATGGCGGGCGAGAAGAGCGGCAACCTGGATGAAGTACTCACGCGTTATATCAACTTCCAGCGGCTGGCGATGTCGTTTCGCAAGAAGCTGTTCGTCTCTCTGATCTACCCTACGTTGCTCGTGACCGTCGTCATGATTATGGTGACGTTTCTGTTCACCTACGTGGTGCCGAAGTTTGCGGATCTGTTCAACAGCCTGGATGCGAAACTGCCTGCGATCACCGTGTTCATGCTTTCGGTGGGACAGAATTCGCAGAAATACGCTCCTTTCATCGCGATCGGTCTGGTCGTCGCCGGCTTTCTCATCTGGCGCTGGAAAGATACCGATAGAGGGTCGGACCGCATTGACCGCATCATGCTGAGCACGCCGCTGCTCGGCGAAATTCGCCTGAAGCATCAGGTAGCCAGCTTTTCACGGATGCTCTCAACGCTTCTACAGGGCGGCCTGCCGCTGGTGCCGGCCATGGAAACCGCAGGCTCCTCCATGAGCAGCAGGCGCATCTTAAAAGGTGTGATGCGGGCTGGCGTTCGGGTGCGCGAAGGCCAGGGCCTGGCGACGAGTCTGGAGGAACAGAACATTTTTCCTGAACTCGCCGTGGAAATGATTGAGGTTGGCGAATCGACGGGCGCGCTGCCCGCTATGTTGAACTCCGTCGCGGAGTTCTATGAGGAAGACGTGCAGACAGCCCTCGGAGCCTCGATGGCGCTGATCGAGCCGCTTATCCTCATCATTATGGCGGTTTTTGTGGGCGGAGTGCTGATCTCGTTGTATTTGCCGATCTTTACGTTGGGAGTGCATTAATGCAATTTGCGATTGTCGATTTGCGATTGCCAATTGAACTGCGCTTTCAGATCGAAATTCGGCAATCGACAATCGAAAATGGAAGTAAGTGATGGCAACGGCCGATAAAAAATCTCTGTTCGTGAATGGCGGCAACGGCGGTCCGATCAGCCCGACCGGCAACGTCATTAGCGATCTCGAGCGCGCGCAGGACGTGGCGCGGCGCTACCGCTGCGAGTTCATCGATCTCAGCGGCTATGAACTTCATCACGAACTGTTCAAGAAAATTCCCGTCGAGTTGATGTTCCGCTACAACTTCGTGCCTCTGGAAGAAACAGGCGACGGACGCCTGGCGATTGCCATCGCCGATCCCAGCCAGCTGATGATGATCGACGAAATCAGCCTCCTGCTGAAGCAGCGCATCGTCACCAAGGTTTCCACGCTGCAGCAGATTTCCGACATCCTCAAAAAGACCGAGCAATCGCAGCGCGTGCTCGAAGAGGCCAGCGAAGGCTTCACCATCATCCGCGAAGACGAAGCTACGGGCGCCGAAGAAACGCTCACCATCGACAAGCTGACCGCCGCGGGCGATACCAGCCCGATCATTCGTCTCGTAGATACCACGATTTTTACTGCCTTGCAGCGCCGCGCGTCCGACATTCACATCGAGACGCGCGACGATTCGGTCGTGATCAAGTTCCGCATCGACGGTGTGCTCACGCAGGCCATGCCGCCCATCGGGAAAGAACATCACTCGACCGTGATCTCGCGCATCAAGGTCATGAGCGAGCTCGACATCTCCGAGCGCCGCGTGCCGCAGGACGGCCGATTCCGTGTGAAGTACAACGGCCGCGCCATCGACTTCCGCGTTTCCATCATGCCTTCGATCCACGGCGAAGATGCCGTGCTTCGCGTGCTCGACAAAGAATCGATGAGCGAGAAGTTCCGCACGCTCACGCTCGACGTTGTGGGCTTTGATGATGAAGACCTGCGCAAATTCCGCCGCTACATCAAAGAGCCTTACGGCATGGTGCTGGTCACCGGACCCACCGGCAGCGGCAAGACGACAACGCTCTACGCCGCGGTGAACGAAATCAAGACCGACGAAGACAAGATCATCACGATTGAAGACCCGGTCGAATACCAGATTCGTGGCATCACGCAAATTCCGGTCAACGAGAAAAAAGGACTGACCTTCGCCCGCGGCCTGCGTTCGATACTGCGTCACGATCCCGACAAGATCATGGTGGGCGAGATCCGCGACACCGAAACGGCGCAGATCGCCATCCAGTCGGCTCTGACCGGTCATCTCGTTTTCACCACCGTTCACGCCAACAACGTGGTCGACGTCATCGGACGTTTTCTCAACATGGGCGTCGAACCCTACAATTTCGTTTCCGCGCTGAACTGCATCCTGGCGCAACGCCTGGTGCGATTGATTTGCGATTCCTGCCGCACCGAGGTGCACTACCCGCCCGACGTTCTGGAAGCCAGCGGCCTCGATCCGACGCAGTGGGGAAAGATTCCGCTGTATGAAGGCCCGGGATGCATCGAGTGCGCAGGCACCGGCTTCCGCGGCCGGAGTGCCATTCACGAGTTACTGGATTTGAGCGATCGCGTGCGCGAAATGATTTTGGCCAAGAAACCGACGTCGGAAATCCGCCGCGCCGCGCGCGAAGAAGGCATGCGCTTCCTGCGCGAGTCCGCCTTGGATAAAGTGCGGCAGGGCCTGACCACGCTGAAGGAGATCAACAAGGTCACGTTTATTGAGACCACGCGATAGTAGCTCCGGCGTCCTCGCCGGCTGTGGCGAGGGCATCCTGCCCTCGCACTCCGGAGTTCGGCTTCTGCACCGGAAGCGGCGGCCACGACCCCTTCGACAGCTGCCGAGCTCGTCCTGACGGTAGTCGAAGGAACCGCGGCGCCACCGTTCCCCTTCAGCTATTGCAATTCTGGGTGGGACGGTTTCTGATTTATAGAGCAACGTTTGAAAGCGTATCCGCAAAATGAGTTCTGGTCCCAACATACCGAAGCCAAAGCTGGCCTGCGAGATCGGAGTTGATCGAGTGCTGGCCGGGCGTGCCATGAGCGACGGCAGCGGGCTGGAAGCCTGCGCGGCGCACGTGCTCAAGGAAGGCAGCGTCGCTCCCGACCTTGTGGAAGATAACCTTCGTTTGCCCAGCCTCGTCCGCGAGGGAATCGAGCAAGCGCTGGGCAGTGTCGCCGGACGTACAAAAGATGTCATCGCCATCGTGCCCGATGCGGCGGTGCGCGTCATGCTGGTCGAGTTCGATACCCTGCCTTCCGATCACGAAGAAGCGCTCGCGGTGGTTCGTTTCCGCCTAAAAAAGTCGTTGCCATTCGACATCGACAAAGCGAAAGTTTCGTATCACGCGCAAAAGGTTGGCGACGAAGTAAAGATCGTCGCCGCGGTAGCCATGGGCACGGTGATTGAAGGCTATGAGGCGGCTTTCCGGGAAGCGGGATTCGATCCGGGAGTGGTCTTGCCTTCCACCCTTGCGGCTCTGGGGGCGGCCGAGGGAAAGCGTCCGACCATGGTCATCAAGGTCGATGCCCAGACCACGAGCCTTGCGATTCTGAATGACGATCAGCTGCAGCTGTTTCGTACGCTGGAAAACCCGCATGGAATCATGATCTCGGCAGAGCAACTGGCCGAAGAAGTATATCCGTCGGTCGTCTTCTTTCAGGACACGTATCATCTGAATATCGAGCAGATTTTTGTTGCCGGGCTGCCCGAGGCAGGCGCTGCCGTCCCAGCGCTGGGCGCCCAGACCGGAGCGAAGGTGCAGGAACTGATTTCCTCTACCCAGCTCGGGGCAACGGCCGTGGGTTCAGTTCCGCGCTGGAGAATGGCAGGAGTGGTAGGAGCATTGGTTAGTTAGGCGTCAGAGTTCAGGGGTCAGGGACTAGAAAAATTCCTGCCCCCTGATCCATGGTCCCTGATTTTTTATGCGTTTAGACATCAATCTCGCGACTCAACCCTACGAAGACGCGCGCCAGTTCTGGTTGCGCTGGGGTACGGCTGTCACCGCGCTCGGCGGCCTCACGCTGATCCTTCTCATGGTGGTAACTACCGGGTGGCTCGACGCCCGCCGCGACCGCGAGGCGATGGATCAAAAGCGCGTGTTGATTGCAGACCGCGATCAGAGACGCAGCGAGGCCGAGGTCTTTCTCAATCGCCCGGAGAACCGCACCACGCGCGACGAGTCGCAATTCCTCAACGAATTGATCGTGCGCAAGGCCTTCTCCTGGACCCGGGTGCTTGAGGAATTGGAAAAAGTCATGCCTCCGCGCGTTCATCTGGTCTCCATCAGCCCGCACTTCGACGAGGACAATCAACTGACGCTGCGGATGACCGTGGCCGGCGACTCGCGTGATCGCGCCATCGAACTGGCGCGGCGCATGGAGGAATCGCGGCGCTTTCTCCAAACCAACATTCTGCGCGAGAGCCTCGTCCAATCGCAGACCGGGGATAATGTGTTAGTCGAAATGGCCGCAATTTACCTGCCGGAGGCGCTGGCACAAGAACAAGACCCCGACCATGCCATGCCAGTTCCCAAGAATAAAAAGGCAGGCGCGAGCGGCGGCAAGCCGGAGATCGCCGCAAACAGGAGCAACCACTGATGCCTGATCTGCGACATACTCGCAAGAAATTGCAGATCGCGTTGCTGATCATGGGTGGCATCGATCTGCTCGCCGGAGTGCTCTATTTTTCGCCGGTGATTGGCTCGGCGGAAACCCGGCGCATGGATTTGAATCGTCTCCAGGCGGATCTGACGGCCAAGACGCGGCAAGTCGCGCCGCTAAAAGATCTGCCCCAGAAAGTCGTGCTCGCCAATAAGCAGATCGGCGCGTTCTATCGGGATCGTTTTCCCACGCAGCAGTCGCAGGTCCTGACCGAACTGGGCAAGCTGACCTCCGCCAATGGCGTGAAAATCGAGCAGGGACAGATCAAGCCCGGTGACACTGTCACTGACGGATTGCAACGCGTGGAAATGGAATACAACCTGGCCGGCAGCTACACTTCCCTGGCCAAGTTCATCAACGCGGTGGAACGTGACCAGATGTTCTTCATCATCGACAGCGTCACTCTGGGCGGAGAACCACAGGGTCCGGTGAAATTGGCCGTGCAGTTGGAGACTTATTTGAAGGTGGCAGAGTAGTGCAACTCGGATTCGAAAACAAGAGGAAGGTCATGTGGGCGAGCGTCTTCGGGATCATCGCCCTGCTGGCCTTCGCCTACGAAGTGATTCCGATGTTCACGGGATCCACCACGCAGGCTTCGAGCGCGCCAGTGGCTGCCCCGATCACTGCGACTTCTCGCCCTCAATCGCGGCCGGTGGGAAAAGCCACAAAGAAACCGAAGGCGGAGAATCTGGATCCCACACTGCGCCTCGACCTTCTCGCTTTGAGTGAGAAAACGCTGTACGAAGGAAATGGACGCAACATTTTCGTCTCGCACGCGGACGATATTCCGCAACCCAAGGGCCTGGGTGTGACGGATCGTGACAAGCCGACGGTTGGAACTTCTGACAAGTACATTCTTCCGCAACCCCCTCAGGCGCCGCCGATTCCGCTGAAGTTTTACGGCTTTGCCAGTTCGCCCGGAGAGCCGAAAAGAATTTTCCTGAAGAATGGCGAGGACGTTTTCGTTGCCGGCGAAGGCGAGATTGTTGACCGCAGGTATAAGGTAATGCGCATCAACAACAGCACGGTTGAAATTCAGGACTTGGTCAACAGCGGTCCGCCGCAAACCATCCCGCTCACGCAAGGCTGAGCACATTTTGCAATTTGGTAATTTTGTAATTTGTAATTTAGGACGAAATTCTCGATTTCAAATTACAAATTACCCGATTACGAAATTACAAAATCTCTCTCAATGCGTTTTCGACGCCAAAACCGAAGCAGTCCCCGCGAGCAGGGCTACATCATGATGTTCCTGCTGCTCACGATCGCTCTCATGATTATTGCGTTCGCGGCGATCGTTCCCTCGATCACTTTTGAAATTAAGCGCGACAAAGAAGAAGAGATGATCCATCGCGGCACCCAGTATTCCCGCGCCATCCGCGCCTACTACCGGAAGTTCAACCGCTATCCGGCGAAGATCGAAGACCTCGAGAACACCAACCAACTGCGTTTCTTGCGCAAGCGCTACAAGGATCCACTGACCGGAAAGGATTTTCGCCTTCTCCATTACGGCGAAGCCGGGTTGTCGCTCAATGCACTCGGAGGCGGCGGGATTCCTGGGGCGAACACCGTTGGACCCAACGGAACCCTGAACGGACCCGGTTCCCTGAATGGCCCCGGCGCGAACACCGGATTCGGGAACAGCGGGAGTTTCGGAGCGAATTCCAACTCCGGCTTCGCAACGAATTCGAACTCCACCTTCGGCCAGCAAAACCAGGCAGGTATCGAGCAGTCGCAGGGAGTGGATGCCGCATCCTCAGGTGCGAATTCCAACCCCAGCACATCCGCAACCCAGACCGTGACTGGAACCGCGCAGAACGCTCTCGGCGATCAAAGCTCCCCCAATCAGCAGGTGTTCGGGGGAGCGCCAATCGTGGGAGTTGCCAGTGTCAGCAAGGAGAAGACGATCCGGGAGTTCAATCACAAGACAAAGTACAACGAATGGCAGTTCATTTACGATCCTACCTTCGATCGCGGATTTCTGATTACCACGCCCTACCAGCCGCAACTGCAACAATTCGGATTGCAGGGCGCTGGCCAGCCGCTGAATGGACAGAACCCCGGTCAGAACGGTACGAACAATAACGGATTTGGAAACACGTTCGGGAACGGCTTTGGAAACTCCCCGTCGCCCAATGTGGGCAATTCTCCTCCGCCGCAGCAGCGAAACAACAGCTCGAATCCCAATTAAGGGTGCGGATAAAAGATGTCAACCTGAGCAGCGCCAGCGGCGGCGCGAGGGTCGTACGATGGCATCGTGCTTCGGTGCAATGGACGCGAATGCCCCTGGCCACATGCGGTGTGGTGAACCCGTTCACTGCGTGGGCTGGACCTGCGGTCGCAGGCTCCCTCGGAGAACTGACCCGCTCTCAGGATGAGACCGAAGAAAGAGTGGATCAGCAATCTGCCCGCCGGAGTGGCGCGGATCAGCATCCGTAGCGGTCTTTCCACCACTTCTTGTTCATGGAAAAAAGCCCCATCGCCAGAATGCGATGAGGCCGTTTCGATTTCAGCTCTGAATTTGGAGCGTGCTTACACGCTGAACGATGATCCGCAGCCGCAGGTGCTCTTCACGTTCGGATTCTCGAATTTGAAGCCCGCGCCTTCCAGCGTCTCGACATAATCCACGATGCAACCGTTGAGATACATGACCGAGGTCGCGTCCACGTACACCTTCAGGCCGTCCATGTCGAAGGTCTTATCCATCATTCCGGCGCCATTTTCGAACTGCATGGAATAGGAAAACCCTGAGCAGCCGCCGCCGACGACTCCGATACGAAGCCCTGCGGGAACAGGATTCTGTTGGCCCATGATCTCTTTGACCTTGCTAATTGCATTCGTGGTCAGCGTGATAGGTGCGGCTTTCTTGACTTCGGGAACGGTTGTGGTGGCCATTCGTATCTCCTTGGCTCTAAAGCTTTTCGATTATAGCAGAATGTCGTTCGTCTCTGAACCCGGCAGGCCCAGGGCGTAAACTTATACCTCATTTTGATGCCCTTTTCGACTACAAAGTCGCAGGCTTCCCGTTTCTGTAACGGATTCCGAACGCTGGGATTTATTCACCGCAAAGGCTTGCCAACAGGGCTATAATCGTGGCGTTAAGGGCTTCCCCGGGTATGGTTGCGGGGTCTTGCCGCTGCCCCCGCCACGAAGCGGAATGCCGTTGCAATTGGGTCGACTCTACCGAGGTGGTCTATGACGCAACTTGAGTTAATCGTGTATGGTCTGTTCGGACTTTTTGCGATCGGTCTGATCGTGCTCCTTATTTACAAGAGCACCCTGACGATGCACGAGGATGATCAGCTCTTTCTGGACGAAGCAAACTCTCACATGCAAGAGGAACAGACGGAGCTGCTCACGAAAGTAAGCAGACTGACGATTCCTATGCGAGTGTTCAGCATCGGGTCGGGAGTGTTTCTGCTCGCTTCCTTGGCTTTGCTCATTTATTCGAAACTCAACGAAGTGCAGTAAAGCTGTTCGAGAATTGACCTCGGAGAAGTGCCCAGGCAAGATTTGTCCGGCCCGGGTCCCCGCGCATTGCCAACACCAGGCGCGCGATGGTGGGGGCAGTGCTCTTACGTTGTGGGCTGGTGAGAATTCTACGCAGCGAATGCGCGCCGCACATTGTCGCCTTTCCACTTTGATTCAGTTAGGAATTCTGGTTCAACAAATAAACGAGTGTGAGTTCTGCAAGCCGGAACCGGATTTGCGATCTAAATGAAGCAATGACGCTTGCAAACAGGATCGTGCTCGGATAACGCAGTGACGACATTGCCGTAGGCAACGCTTCGAGCCCAAATCAGGTTCCTACGACGGGAGCATTCCGGCCATGCACATCGCGCCAGCGGAAGTGACTCCTGAGTCTGATTCGACGTATCAGTCGGGACCAAGCTCGGTGCCGTCCACGGCTCCCGAGCCGCCACCGAGCCGTAAGCGCTTGTGGATCGCACTCGGGGTTGTCCTCGCTGCTCTGATCGCCCTGGCCCTTCTCTCCGTTCGCACCCGGACTACGCAGGTCACGAGTATCAGTCCAGTCGCCGGTATCAATGCCGAACAGGTTTTGCGCTTGAAGGGAACCACGGAGGCGCTCCATGCCCGCGCCATCCTCGCGCCGCGCCTCTCCGGACAGTCTGTTCCCACGCTGACCATCATCCGGCTCACGCCGGGCGGAACCCGCGTCAAGAAAGGAGACCTGTTGGTCGAGTTCGACCGGCAAGCGCAGATGCGCGACTACTTCGACAAGAAAGCGGATTATCAGAAGCTGGTCGACCAGGTTGCCGGGGAGCAAGCGAAAGAAAACGCAGCTCGCGCCAAAGACGAAACTGAATTGAAGACTGCCGAGGACAATCTGCGAAAGGCCGAACTGGAAATCCAGAAAGCGGAGATTGTTTCGCGCATCGATGCCGAGAAAAATCAGGAAGATCTGGACGAGGCCAAAGCCACCTACGATCAATTGCGCGAAACGTTCGATCTGAAGCGAAAAGCGGCGCAGGCAGCGATTCGCATCCTGGAAATCCAGCGCGACCGCACCCGGCAGACGATGATCCACGCTCAAACCAACTCCGATCTGCTGCAGGTTCATTCTCCTCTCGACGGCGTCATCGTGCTGAACACGATCTGGAAGCAGGGCACGATGGGCGAAGTGCAGGAAGGCGATCAGGTCCGGCCCGGGCAGCCCTTTATGCAAGTGGTGGATCCTGCTGCGATGCAAGTCCGGGTGCTCGCCAATCAGCAGGACTTCCCTGCCCTCGAAGTGGGCCAGACCGCGAAAGTGCGGCTTGACGCCTATCCCGAAATGATTTTTTCCGGGAAGCTCGACCAGATCGCTCCGGTCGGCGAAGCGGGAGACTTTTCCAATAAACTGCGCAGCTTCGTAGTCATCGTCGCAATCGCTGGAAACGACCCGAAGCTGATGCCTGATCTTTCCGCGGCCGTGGATGTCGACCTTGGCAACGCAGTGAGCACAAGCACGCCGGAGAAATTGTCGGTGCATTCGGGGAGCGGATCGTAATGGTCCAGCGTTTTCGCCAACTCTCGACGTGGGGCAAGACCGCTGTATTGACGGGCTTCGTGGTCGCCGCAAGCATGGTGCTGCTCGGCGCCGTCCGCCTCAGCAAACATTCGCCGAGCGTTCCTACTACCGCCGTCACGCGCGGAGAGTTTCTCGATTCGCTGCAATTCCGTGGCGAGATCAAAGCGTTGCGATCGGTCACGATCAGCGCCCCGGCGGAAGCGGGCGATTTGCAGATCATCAAAATCACTCCCGAAGGAACGAAAGTGAATCCGGGCGACGTGGTAGTCCAGTTCGACAGCACCAAGACTGAGCAGGATCTGGCGCAATATAAGTCAGCCCTCAAGTCGGCCGAAGCCGAGATCGGACAAGCCAAGGCTCAAGCGCGATTGGCGGAGGAAGAAGATAAGACCACTGTCCTGAAAGCTCGTTACGACGTCGAAGCCGCGAAACTCGAAGCCAGCAAGCAGGAAATTGTCTCCAAGATCGAAGGCGAAGAAGCCAAGCTGAAGCTGGCCGATGCCGAGCAGAAACTCCGCGAAGGGGAAGCGAAGCAGAAATCCGATGAGCGGCTCAACCAGGCCACAATCGAAAGCAAAGTTTCGGCGAGTGCTAAGGCAAAATACGAT
>Ga0335079_10010091_pt1 | contig 10751 bp, 9 predicted proteins | sample Lox_Sample_33_FD_206719 | JGI IMG/M metagenome (GOLD analysis project Ga0335079, IMG submission 206719) | Soil microbial communities from Loxahatchee National Wildlife Refuge, Florida, United States - Lox_Sample_3.3 | ecosystem: Environmental > Terrestrial > Soil > Wetlands | place: USA: Florida... | reverse complement strand
GAAATTACGCGTCGCTTGCAGAGTGTTGAACAGCGATTCGCGAGGCAGGCTGCGGATAATCGGATCGATCAGCCAGCGGAGACCGGTGGGGACGGGGCGCGTGAGAGAAACGGCTTCGCATTCGACGTACACTCCAGCGTCTCTCTCCTGAAAACGCCAATACGAATTGAGCCGCCACATAAATCCGTGATCTTGTCCAACCGGCAACTCGCGCTCGCCGGGTTTGCCAGCGTTCTCCACCTCCGCAATATGTGTGCTGTAGGACCAGGTCTGCCACCGCTTATCATCGAGCCGCGAGTAGTGCACGTCATGCTCGGTGTCGAGCACAACGGTTAATACCTTCTTCTTCTTGAGACGCAGGAAAACCTTAAAATCATCGCCATGGTGAAAGAGAACTTTGGAACCGATCACTTCCGGCTGATAGACCTGGGAGTGGCGCTCGTAGTCCTGAACCATGCTGATGACGCGGTCCACCGTGGTATCCGAAATGAAGACCGCGCCTAACCAATCGTGGATCACGCCGTCCGGAACATCAATGTCGGGTTTGTCGCCCGGGGCCTGCGTCAGGATCTTTCCCGCACGTAACTGCTGTCTCCGGTCCGGGGCTCGATCGGCCCACAAGAAGTCTCCTCTGGCAACCTCATCGCGCAAACTGGCTTCCTTGACGCGGATGTACTCGTCGAAGGCTTTGGTGGTTTCCGGCTTCAGATCGGCGGCGCCAAGTTGTGTTGCGGATGCCAGCAGGCACGGCCACAGCGCCAGGAACTGAGCGGTGCCGATCGAGGCGGTCACTGCCCCGAGATCTTGAGGGCGAAGGCGTAATCGCCGGGTTTTTCCGCGGGTAATGCGACCGTCAGGCCGTTCGCGTCACGGGTCCAGCTCAATTTCGTTTGCGATCCCAACAACTGAACGTTTTTGATCTCGCCGGTCGAGTGAGGCGAGCCGGCGGCCAGCGACTTGATGGTGAGCTTGCCATTTTCAGGCCAGGCCAGGGCAATGGCGTAGAGCGAGGGGCCCTTCGTGGTGAAACGGATGTCCTGGCTGGTAAAAGGTTTGGTGGCGGTGTCCTTAAACGATCCGCCGACTACCTTGGTCGGCCCTTCGCCATAAATCTTCCAGGGGCGGGTGCCGTAAATCGCCTCGCCATTCACGGAAAGCCACCGGCCCATTTCCAGCAGGATCTTCTGGGCTTCTTCAGGAATCGTGCCGTCGGATCTCGGCCCGATATTCAGCAACAGGCAGCCATTCTTGCTGACGATATCCACCAGGTCATCCACCAGCGAAGCGGCGGAACGGAACTGATCCTTCTCGATGTAGCCCCACGACTTGATGCTGACCGACGTATCGGTCTGCCAGAAAAGAGGGCGCATCTGATCCAGCTTGCCGCGCTCAATGTCCAGCACCGCGGTTTGCGCGGGAAAGGCCTCGTGCTTGTAGTTGATGGCCACGCCCCGTTTCCATTCGGCCGCACGATTGTAATAGTAAGCGGCGAACTTCTGCAGGTAGGGCTTCCAGGCGGGCTCCTCGATCCACCAGTCGAACCAGACGATCTCGGGCTGGTACTTGTCCACAATTTCGGTCGAGCGGGCAAGCCAGTTGTCCATGTGGGCTTGATTGGGCTGGTTGTCGTGCTGGGCGCCGGGAAGGCGTTGCGGCTGGGCCGGTCCATAGAAGCTCAAATAGCGCGGGTCGCGGACGTCGGAGTCGAATTTCATTCCTCCTTCAAAAAAGAACCAGTGCTCGGCGCGATGAGACGAGGCTCCGAAATGAAGTCCCTGCTGGCGCACGGCTGCTGCGAGTTCGCCGACGACGTCGCGTTTAGGCCCCATTTTGGCGGCACTCCAGTCCGTGAAACTACAGTCGTACATGGGAAAGCCGTCGTGATGCTCCGCCACGGGAACCACATATTTGGCGCCCGCTTTACGGAATAGTTCGGCCCAGGCGTTAGGATCGAATTTCTCAGCCTTGAATCGCGGGATGAAATCCTTGTAGCCGAATTTGGATTGTGGGCCGTAGGTGGCTACGTGGTGCTTGAAGACCGGGCCATCCTGCATATACATTTCGCGCGGGTACCATTCACTGCCAAACGCCGGCACGGAGTAAACACCCCAGTGGATGAAGATGCCGAACTTGGCGTCGAGATACCAGGCCGGCACTTTGTAACCCTGGAGCGAGTCCCAAGAAGCCTGAAACGGCCCCTTGGCGATTTGCTGGTCGACCGATTGCAAAGCCTTCTGGACCTTCTGTTCGTATGTCTGGGCCTGTAGCGGGAAGGTGAGTGATGCCACGGCGCACAGCAGTGTCGCTCGAACGTGCATAGATGCGTTCGAGGATATCAGAATTTGCTACGGCGTGACGGCGGAGTTGTGGCGTTGTTGCAGCCTGTGCTTGACGTCGGGCCAGAATTCTTTCAGGACGTTGGAAATGGCGTCGGTGCCCAGTTGCAGGCCCAGCTTCTCCAAGTTTTGCGGGGCGTTCCGGGTGTCGGGGTTGTAAGCGTTGGAAATCGCCGTTGCGGTGGAATTCCCGACAACTTCGGAAAAGTTGAAGCGGGCTGTCCCGGAATCCGTGCGCGTGACCAGGATGCGCGTCAACGCATAGAACGTTCGCGACAGCTTTCCGCCGGTGCCGCGTCGGAAATAGCGCATATCTTCATGCAGCAGGCTGGGGAAGACCCCCTCGGTCATCATGTTGCCGATCATCTGATCGCCATAACCGGCGGCATAGCGCATGGCGTAGCCTTTGATGCCCTGACCGAACGACGGGTTTGAGTTTTCGATCTGTGAAATGCCCGCGAAAGCGGCAGAAATGAAGTAGATAGGATAGTCGAACGAGTCCTTGGCGGCGATCCAGAACTTCCGGTGCACGGTGAGGGGTTCGACGCCGTCGGTGCCGTTGACCGTCCGGTAGTTCGGAAGGATCCCGTAGGCCCGCTTGTCGGCAGGGGCAGGGGTTGCGGGATCTTTTGCGGCAACCTGTGGATCTGCTTTGGATTCAACCGGATCGGAAGCGGTCTGCTGGGCTGCCGCGCACCACGGAAGCATCGCCGCAAGCAGCGGGGCGAACAGGCGCAGAGCCAAGGCAGAGGATGGAATCAAGGGACTACGCACTATCTAATGATGCTCCAGGACAACACTATAGTTACACAACTTGTTAAATGTTAATGTGCCTCGGATAGAATATTCCGGTGATGCCCGTTTCTTCCGAAGCCCGTGTGGATCAGATCCTGGAGTTGCTGGAAACGGCCGGCCAATCCGCCTATTTCGGCGAACCCGTCACGCAGTTGGAACATGCGCTGCAGTGTGCGCAACTGGCTCGCGGCGCCGGCAGCGACGAGGAACTGATCATCGCCGCCCTGCTGCACGACATCGGGCATCTCCTGGACGAGGGAGGCGAGCGCGTCGACGCGATTGGCGTCATCGACCACGATGCGGCCGGAGCCCGCTACCTGCGGGAGCAAGGTTTTTCCGACCGGGTGGCGCAGCTGGTCAGCGGCCACGTGGCGGCGAAGCGCTACCTCACACTGACGAATGCGTCGTATTTCGCCAGACTTTCTCCGGCGAGCGTAGCTACTTTGCAGTTGCAAGGGGGGCCTATGACCGAGGCGGAAGCCGCGGTTTTTGGCCGTGATCCATTATTTGAGCAGAAGCTGAGGCTTCGCTCGTGGGATGAACAAGGCAAGCTTGCGGGCTGGCCGGTGGCTCCGCTCTCCTCGTATCGAGATCTTCTCGTCGCCCACCTGAGCCGGGCTCAGCAGTAATCGATGGTTCATTGCTCGGCGGGAAAGGATCCGATAGTAACTTACGACATACCACCGTGTATTACTTAAGTTAACTATAAACAACTTACAGGATGTGGTTAGTCAATGATACGATTCTAGAGCAGCTAGATCCATTGTGTATACCAAGGTAACTATTGATTTTGGACCTTTGGTAAGTTAAGCTCGGGCAGAGTTAGTTCTTATGAACGCAGTCTTACTCGGCGCCGCGCTCTTCCTTCTCCTGTTAGGGATGGGGTTTGGCATGCTCTTCGCGAAGTTGTTGGCGCGCGAGCGCACGTCGCCATTACCGGATGACTGGGAAGATATTTTCTCGGTGGGACGCTACCGCGCGATGGAGCGCCTGCTCCAGGATGCGGACTATCAATACTTAGCGTCGAAGTCAGGCAACAATAAGGGGCTCGAAAAACAACTGCGGGACAAACGGATCGGCATCTTTCATTCGTACGTCACATGCCTCTCGCAGGACTTCACGCGCATTTGCCGAGCCATCAAGAAAGTGATGGTGGACTCGCAGGTGGACCGGCCCGACCTTGCCGGGCTACTGATGAAACAGCACTTCATCTTTACGCTCACGGTTTTGTCGATTGAAGTCCGGCTGGTGCTTTACAACGTAGGCGTTGGGACGCCCGATGGGCGCGATCTGGTGGAATCCCTGGATGCCATGTGCGGGCAACTGCGTACGCTTTCGCTGGTAGTCGACGCGGCGTAAGGTATTTTTCCTCTAAAGTTGTCCCCCTTGGCCCGATAAGGTCAGTGTGGGCCGCTTTCTCGAGGACGCCGAAGCTATTCTAAACGCCGCTGAAACCGCTACTCAAGCCACTACCACCCCCACCAACTTCACCATCCTCATCAGTCCCGAAGGCGGCATCCACATGTTTGCTGACTCCGATTGGCCACTCGCCTCGCTGGAAGCGCACCATGGCGCGCGCACGCTGTACCGCGTCAGCCAGGCGAGCGGCCGAATCGCCGTGGAAGGCCGATCCGGAAGTCATCGATGCCGCCTGGAAGCTGAACCCCCACACGAGGTTGCGCGGCAGTTGCTGGCCGGGCCTATTCCCGCTCTGGCGTTGATCCGCTGAGACAATCTGGCGTCAGGCACCACTCTTAAGCAGTTGACTTTCCGAGGACTCCCGTGACAGAACCAGCTTCCGACGGACCGGAGCAGGTGGTGAGCGACGCGGTGCGGCGGATGGTGGAGAAACGCGCGGCCGTAATCGACGATGAAGTGGCGCGTTTACGGTTTATGCGCCAGTCTATTGCCGCCCACGAAGCGGCGGCCCGGCGGCGGGTGAATTTCGTACGGCGCTCATTGGCGGCGCATCAGGCCTCCCGCCGCCGGTTCTATCTGTGGCTGCGCATCGGCTCCATGGCTTTGCTGCTGGCAGTGGCCCTGGTACCCCAAGCCTCACGCGGAGTGGCGCGCCGGCCCCCGCCGCCCGCTGTGCCGCCGCGTCCGATGGTGGCCGAAGCCGCCGTCCCCAGGGTCTGGTTGGTGGAGCGTCAGGGTTCGGTAGAGATCTACAGCAACGGCCTGCGCGTGGAAAATGAGTTTCTCACTTCCAACCGGGCCCGCGCCTACCGGGTTTTCGACCGGCCGGGATGGCGCGCCTCGGCAATTGAAACTCAACCCGCCGGAATTGTGTTTCACACCACCGAAAGCCGCATGGCGCCGTTTGAACCCAGCCAGAATTCACGCTTGCAGCGCAACGGCCGCAACTTGCTGGCTTTCATCGCCGCGCATCACTTTTATCATTTTGTGATCGACCGTTTCGGCCGAGTGTTTCGTGTGGTGGCCGAGACCGATGCGGCCAATCATGCGGGCCAGTCGGTGTGGGCGGATGAGAAGAACATCTACTGGGGCTTGAACCAAAGCTTTCTGGGCGTAGCCTTTGAAGCGCAGACCGGAACGCCAGAAGGCGAACCCAGCGACATCGCCACGCGCGCGCAGATCGACGCGGCGCGAGTGTTGACGGAAATGTTGCGGTCCAAATACCACATCGCCGCCATGAACTGCGTCACACACGCGCAAGTGTCGATCAACACGCAGACCATGCGGTTGGGATACCACACGGACTGGGCCGCCAACTTCCCGTTCCGCGAAGCTGGCCTGAGCGACGGATATGACACGCCCATCGCCGCCTTGACGTTGTTCGGGTTCGATTATGATTCCGCATTCCTACAGGCCAATGGACGCCGTGTTTGGCCGGGCCTGGTGACCGCCGAGGAGCAACTCGTGCGCGAAGCCGCGGCACACGGCACGACTCTGGAACTGTACCGCCGAACGCTGCAGCAGAGGTTCCGCGTTTGGAAAGCCGGCGTGGCCGCCGCTTCCTCCGATGACGTGGCGGACCGACTCTAGCGCGCATGCGCAATCCATTGCCTCGATTTACAATCGAGTGTGGTGAAACCAACTTCCGTCCTGGTGACCGGCGGCGCGGGCTATATCGGCTCCCATACGGTCCGACTTCTCGGGCAACAGGGCTACGACGTGACCGTAGTGGACAATCTGTCACGAGGATACCGGCACAACGCTGATCCCCAGCGGCTACGCGAATTGGACATCGCCGACACAGCCGGCCTTAGCAGGCTTTTCGAGGAGCGCCGGTTCGAAGCGGTGATTCATTTCGCGGCGTATATCGCGGTGGGAGAATCGATGCGAGTGCCGGAGCTGTATTTCGCGAACAACGCCGGAGGCTCGCTGTCGCTGCTGACCGCCATGATCCGCGCGGGCGTGCGCCAACTGGTGTTCTCTTCAACGGCGGCGGTTTACGGAATGCCCACGGCGGTGCCTGTTAAAGAAGACGCTCCTTACGCGCCGGTCAACCCGTATGGCGAATCCAAGGTGATGGTGGAGAGACTTCTTCACTGGTTCGACCAGGTTCACGGCTTGCGCAGCGTCAGCCTGCGTTATTTCAATGCGGCGGGCGCGCATGCGGACGGCAAACTAGGTGAAGAGCACGATCCGGAAACGCACTTGATCCCGCTGCTGTTCCGCGCGATTCTCACGGGCCAGCCGGTCACGATTTTCGGCGAGGATTACCCGACGGCTGACGGCACCTGCATCCGCGACTATATCCATGTCGACGATCTCGCCCAAGCTCACGTTCTGGCGCTGGAGTGGCTGACGGGCGGGGGCGCCTCGGAGGTCTTCAACGTGGGGACGGGTTCCGGCTACTCGGTTCGGGAGGTGGTGGGTGCCGTGGAAGAAGTGACGGGGAAGAAGGTGCCCTGCGTCAGCGGTCCGCGTCGCGAGGGGGATCCGCCGGAGCTGGTGGCCGATTCCGGCAAGCTCCGGCGGACGCTAAAGTGGACTCCGAAACATTCAGATCTGCGCGAGATCGTTTCTTCTGCCTGGCAATTCGAGCGCCGGCGCAGGCTGCAACAGGTGAGTTAGGACTTATCCCCCCGCTCCGGTGCCGGCTCGCAAAGCGCTCCGCACACGGATACCGGTGGCGCGCGCCTGCAGCTTTTCGGCCTCGGCATAGTCCTCAAGCTTGCGGAGAACCGCCGCGTAGTGTTCCATGGCTTCGGCCAGCTTCGGGTGGAAAGAGCCAAGAGCCGTTTCGCGCAGCGGCAGCGCACGTTTGAAGAGAGGCGCGGCCTCCGCAAAGCGATGCTGGGCAAAGTAGAGCGCGCCAAGATTCAGGAGTGGATCCGCCAGGTCCGGCATGTCGCGGCTTTGCGTTTGCTCCAAAATGGCAATGGACTTCCGATAGAGTTCCTCGGCCTCACCGTACATGTGGCGAGCGTAGGCCACCGTGGCAAGATTGTTCAGATTCAGGGCGACAGCGGCATTCATGGATCCAAGGTGATGTTCCTGGATGCGCAGAGCCCTTTGAAATAGAGATTCCGCCTCGGCGTATTTGTGACGCGTCTGGTAGAGCGACGCGAGATTGACGAGGCCGGAAGCGAGGTCCAGATGGTCGGGTCCCAGTGCTTTTTCCCAAATCGCGAGTGCCTGGTCGTATAGCCGTTTGGCATCGGCGTATTTGCCTTGCGCCGCGGCCGCCTGGCCCAGGTTGTTGAGAGCGACGGCCGATCGCGGATGTTGGGGCCCCAGCGTCTTTTCGACGATGGCCAGTGCGCGGCGCGAGAGCTGTTCCGCTTCGACAAAGCGGTCCTGGGTCCTGTAAAGCACAGCCAAGCTGTTCAGAGTTTCGGCAACCTGGGGGTGATCCGGGCCCAGGGTCTTCTCTCGAATGGAGAGGGCTCGTTCATACAGAGGCTGAGCTTCGGAGAGCCGCCACTGGCTGCGATAGGCGTCGCCGAGGCTGGAGAGCGTGGAGGCGACATCGGGGTGATCCGGTCCGAGGGCGTGCTCGCGGATCGCCAGTGACCGCGAATGGAGCTGCGCGGCATCATCGTACTTTCCCTGGTTTTGATAAAGGACGCCAAGATTGGAAAGAACCAGCGCCACGTTGGGATCTTCGGGGCCAAGGGCCTTTTGAAAGAGCTCAAGAGCCCGATGGTAGAGCTGGCCGGCGTCTTCCAATCGGGTGGCGGCCCGGGAGATACCGGCGAGATTGTTGAGAACAGCGGCCACGTGCCGGTCTTCCTGGCCCGGGAACTGCTCCCAGATCGCCAGGGCGCGGCGAAACAGGGGTTCGGCTTCAGCAGTTCGCCCCTCCGCGTGATACAAGGTGGCGAGGTTGTTGACCACGACGGCGACCTCGGGGTGGCCGCCGCCGAAACTCCGCTCACGCAGTTCGAGGGCGCGGCGGTAAAGCTTCTCAGCTTCCGGGTAGCGGCCTTGGGCCCGATAAACGGTTGCCAGGTTGCTGAGACTTGCGGCGAGGCGATCATCGGACGGTCCGAGTTTTTCCGCGATGGTAAGGGCGGAGGAGTGCAGGCGTTCCGACTCCGCGTAGGCTCCGCGGTTGAAAGCGTTAGTAGCTTTCGCCGACAGTATCCCCCACTCGTTAGCCGAGGGGGCCTGCGCAAACGCAGAAACCAGCGTGAAACACGCGAGAGGGACGAATTTGCCTAGCAGAATCCGGATCATCTGGCTCATCAGCCATGTTTGACTCGGATGAAGCGAATTCGTCAGGTATCTACAGGTAAGTTTACGGTGTGTAGCTTACGGTAACGGTAACTCGTGTTACAACTTCGAGACGCTTCCCAACAATGCTAATCTAACTTCTAAATACAGTCGGGAGCGCAATTCACGGTGCAGCCTAATTCGCTTTCTGCTGAGTCCGTTCGGACGCAGCTGAGGAAAATTTTATCCAGCAGCGCCTTTGCGCGTTCCGAACGCCTGGCGCGTTTCCTCAATTTTACAGTGGAGCAGACGCTGGGCGGCCGCGGGGGCGAGCTGAAAGAGTTCGTCATCGGGGTGGAGGTCTTCGACAAGGACGAGAAGTACGATCCGCGCTTGGATCCCATCGTGCGCGTGGAAGCGCGGCGCCTGCGCGAGAAACTGCGCAAGTATTACGACACTGAAGGCCTGGATGATCCGCTACACATAGACTTCCCGACGGGGGCGTACGTCCCGCTGGTCACGACGCGTGAGGCAGTCCGGGTCTCCACGCCGGCGGCCATCCCAGCTGAGAATGCCATTGCCGTGCTGCCATTCGTGAACCTGAGTTCCGAGCAGGAGAACGAATATTTCAGCGATGGCTTAACCGAAGAGCTGATCAACGCGCTGACCAAAGTGGAAGGCCTTCGTGTGGTGGCCTGGAGCTCGGCGTTCCAGCTCAAGGGTAAAGCGGGCGATATCCGGCGCATTGCGGAACAGCTTCGCGTGCGTGCGGTATTGGAAGGCAGCGTCAGGCGAACGGCTGACCGGCTGCGCATCACGGCCCAGCTTGTGGACAGCAAGGATGGGCACTACCTGTGGTCAGAAACTTATGAACGCCCCATCAAGGACGTGTTTACCATCCAGGATGAGATCTCGTCCGCCATTGTGGGCGCGCTGCGCATTAAGCTCACGGGGCCGGCGGGCCGATCGCTGATCACACGCTATACCGAGAATCTTCAGGCCTATCATCTATACCTGAAGGGCCGCTTCTACTGGAACAAGCGCACGGAAGAGGACTTCTATAAAGGCCTGGGCTTCTTCGAGCAGGCCATCGAGATCGATCCCAATTACGCGCCGGCCTATGCGGGAATGGCGGATGCCTATATCATGCTGGGCGAACATGGCTCGGTTCCGGCGCTCAGCATCATGCGCAAGGCCAGGCCCGCGGCCACACGGGCGCTGGAGATCGACCCGTCCCTGGCGGAGGCGCACGTGTCGCTGGGCTCGGTTGCCAGCCTTTATGAGTGGAACTGGCGGGAGTCGGAACAGCATTTTCAGCGCGCGCTCGAACTAAATCCGAGCTATCCCACGGCGCACCAGTGGTACGGCTACGATTACCTGGCGCCACAGGGCCGGCTGCGGGAGGCGATCGCGGAACTGGAGCGGGCACACCATCTGGACCCGCTCTCGCTCATCATCACGACCTGCCTGGGCACCGTTTACGATATTGCGCGGGAACACGAGCGAGCGCGCGAGTATTACGCGAGGGTGTTCGAACTGGAGCCGGGTTTCGTTCGCGCCTACCTGAGCGCAGGCCGGTCTTATCTGCATCAGCAGAAGTGCAGTGAAGCCATCGCGGCCTTTGAGAAGGCACGCGAGCTGTCGCCGAATTCGCCGGTGCCGCTGGCGCTGCTGGCGCACGCCTATAATGTCGCGGGCGCGAGGGCGGAAGGGGACCGCCTGAGACAAGCCCTGGACCGTTGTTGCACTACATGCTGTGTTTCGTCGTACCTGCTGGCACGCGCGTACCTGGCGTTCGATCACGACCGAGCGTTCGAGCTGCTGGAGAAAGCCTGCGATGAGCATGACCCTCGACTCGCTCATATCAACGTCTCGCCGATCTTTGACGGTTTGCGGCCGGATCCTCGATTTGCGGCACTGGTAAAGCGGATGGGGCTGGAATCGGGGCCGCGCATGAACGCGAATTCACGCGAATAGTTCCGGACGGACATC
>Ga0335079_10010090_pt1 | contig 10752 bp, 9 predicted proteins | sample Lox_Sample_33_FD_206719 | JGI IMG/M metagenome (GOLD analysis project Ga0335079, IMG submission 206719) | Soil microbial communities from Loxahatchee National Wildlife Refuge, Florida, United States - Lox_Sample_3.3 | ecosystem: Environmental > Terrestrial > Soil > Wetlands | place: USA: Florida... | reverse complement strand
CTATGAGCCGGCGCGGCCGATCTTGAAGAGCCTGAATTTCGATGTCGCGGCCGGCCATACCATCGCCATCGTCGGTCCTTCGGGCGCCGGCAAATCGACGATCTCGCGGCTCTTGTTCCGCTTCTACGACGTCACCGGGGGCCGCATTCTGATCGACGGCCAGGACATCCGCGACGTCACCCAGACCTCGTTGCGCGCCGCGATCGGCATGGTGCCGCAGGACACCGTGCTGTTCAACGACACCATCCGCTACAACATCCGCTACGGACGGTGGGACGCGAGCGACGCCGAAGTCGAGGAGGCGGCGCGGCAGGCGCAGATCGACGACTTCATCCGCCGCTCGCCGAGGGGCTACGACACCGAGGTCGGCGAACGTGGGCTCAAGCTCTCCGGTGGCGAGAAGCAGCGCGTTGCCATCGCCCGCACCATCCTCAAGGCACCGCCGATCCTGCTGCTCGACGAGGCGACTTCGGCGCTCGACAGCCACACCGAGAAAGACATTCAAGACGAGCTCGATCGCGTCGCCGAGAACCGCACGACGCTGGTCATCGCCCACCGGCTGTCGACCATCGTCGGCGCCGATGAGATCCTGGTGCTGGATGACGGCGTGATCGTCGAACGCGGCACGCATCAGCAATTGCTGGCCCATGGTGGCCTTTACGCCAGCATGTGGAACCGGCAGCGCGAGGCCGAGAAGGCGCGCGAGCGCCTCGCCGAAGTCGACGACGATGCTTCCGCGCCGAACCGCAATCCGCCGCCGCTACCCGAAGCTGAGCCGGAACCGCTGCAGCCGGCCGCTGCGGCGGAATGATTGCCGCGCGCGCGAACCACGATGTCGATCATCAATTCCATCCGCTCCCAGATCGTCCCAATCCATCCGGAGGGCTATCCCTTCGTCGGCGGCTTTGCGCTGGTGAGCCTCATCCTGTTCTGGCTGTGGTCGCCGCTCGGCTGGCTCGCCACCGTCGCCACATTGTGGTGCGCCTATTTCTTCCGCGATCCGCCGCGGGTGACGCCGCTGCGCGACGGCATCGTCGTGGCGCCCGCCGACGGCCGTGTCAGCCGCGTCGCCAACGCGGTAGCGCCGAAGGAACTCGGCCTCGGCGCGCGGCCGCTGCCGCGCATCTCGATCTTCATGAGCGTGTTCGATTGCCACGTGAACCGCAGTCCGATCGACGGCCGCATCGAGCGCATCGTCTACCATGCCGGCAAATTCCTCAGTGCCGATCTCGACAAGGCGAGCGAGGACAACGAGCGCAACGCCTTCGTCATCGCGGCGAGCGGCGGCCAGCGCATTGCCGTGATCCAGATCGCCGGCCTGGTGGCGCGGCGCATCGTCTCGTTCGCGCGCGAGGGTACCGTGATCGGCGCCGGACAGCGCATCGGCATGATCCGCTTCGGTTCGCGGGTCGACGTCTATCTGCCCGAAGGAACCACGGCACTCGCGGCCGAAGGCCAGCTTGCGGTCGCTGGCGAAACGGTGCTGGCGGACCTGCGGACTGCCGAACCGGCGCGGGCATTTCGCGTGAGCTGACAATAGTTAACGCGGGTTTCGTCGTCGCGTGGCAGATCCGGCCGCGACACGCTATACTATTAATATGATGGGTTCGGACCCGCGTGATCGTCGCCCACGGATGCCGCGCTTGCCGCGCCGGCGTTTCAAGCGCATTCCGGTGCGCACGCTCGTGCCCAACGTCATCACGCTGTTGGCGCTGTGCGCCGGCCTGACCGCGATCCGCATGGCGTTCGAGAACCGCTATGTGCTTGCCGTCGGCGCCATCGTCTTCGCTGCGTTTCTCGACGGCATCGACGGAAGGCTGGCGCGGCTCCTCAAGGGCACGTCGCGTTTTGGCGCCGAGCTCGACAGCCTGGCGGATTTCGTCAATTTCGGCGTGGCGCCGTCGTTAATCCTTTATTTCTGGGGACTTCACGATCTGAAGTCGGCGGGCTGGATCGCCGCCATGGTTTTTGCGATCTGTGCCGGGCTCAGACTTGCCCGTTTCAACGTCATGATCGACGATCCGGATCGGCCGGCCTGGGCGAGCAACTTCTTCGTCGGCATGCCGGCGCCGGCCGGCGCTATCACGGTGCTGCTGCCGATCTATGTCGTGTTCCTCGGTCTGCCACGTTCGGAATTTTTGATCTGGCTGACGCTTATCTACACGCTCGGCGTCGCATCCCTGATGGTGAGCCGGCTGCCGGTCTATTCCGGCAAGCGCGTCGGCACGCGCGTGCCGCCCGACATGGTCGGCCCGCTCGTTGTCTTCGTGGTGTTGTTTTTCGCGCTGCTCATTGCCTATCCGTGGGTTTTGCTCACGGCCGGCACGCTCGCTTATCTCGTCAGCCTGCCGTTCGGCTGGGTGTCCTATCGCGGCTATGAGCGCAGATGGCGCGAGGGCAGGCCGGACGCAGCCGCGCCGGTCGCGCAGCCCGCCGCCATTGTCTCGCCGACAATCGTTCCGCCCTCCGATACCGAAGAACGCCCGACGCGCCTCAATTGAGCCGCATCGCCGGCGTTTTCCTCAGCCCGCGAGGGACGGAGAACATGCGACTTGCCCGCCGCACCTTCCTGACCTCGACTGTCGCGGCGGCGGCGGCGCCGGCCGTGCGGCGTTTCGCGAGCGCCGCCGCATCGCAATTCGTCTTCAAGCTGCACCATGCGCAGTCGGCGGTTTCGAGCGCGCACGACCAGTTCCTGCTGCCCTGGGCACGCCAGGTCCAGGCCCAGTCCGGGGGCCGCATCCGCATCGATCTTTATCCCTCGATGCAGCTCGGCGGCGCGCCGGCGCAACTCTACGATCAGGCGCGCGACGGCACCGTCGATATCGTCTGGGCGATGCCGAGCACGACGCCTGGACGCTTTCCGCGTCTTGAGTTGTTCGAACTGCCGTTCGTGCCGGCGCGCCGCGCGCTGGTCAGTTCGAAGGCGCTTGAGGATTTCGCCCGCGCGCAATTGATGGACGACTTCCACGACGTGCACGTGATCTGCTTCTCCTGCTCCGACCGCGGCGTATTACATACCAGCCGTGCGGTCTACACGATCGAGGATATCAACGGCCTGCGGCTGCATGTGCAGACGGTCCGTACCGGCGATGCGATCCAAGCTCTCGGTGGGCGTCCGGTGGCGATGCCGAATGCGCAGTTGCCGATGGCGCTCAATCAGCACGTCGTCGATGGTTGCGTCGACCCGTGGGACATGGTGCCGACCTTGCGCCTCAACGATTTGCTCAAGAACCACACCGATTTCGCGGAATGGTCGCTGAGTACGACGACATTCTTGCTGGCAATGAACACGGCTTGCTACGAGCGCCTGCCCGCCGACCTTAAGAAGGTGATCGACGCCAATTCCGGGCAGCTTGCCGCCGGCATGGCAGGGACGATGTGGGATTTGCAGGCCGCCGCGGTCACCGACATGGTGAGCCAGCGCGGCGATCCGATCACCACTTTGTTGCCCGACGCTGTTGCGCATTGGCGCAAGGCGACTGAGCCGGCCATCGCGGCTTGGCTCAAGGAGATGAAGGAGCGGAAGGTTGACGGCGGCAAGCTGCTTGCAGCGGCACGCACGGCGCTTGCGAAATATGCCGCCGAGCCTGAGCCGCAACCGCCGCAACGTCCGGCGCAGCCGCAGGATCAGCAGGTCAAAGTTGAGCCTAATCCGACGGACGGCAATGCTGCATCGCCTGCCTCGGCGCCGCCGAAAGCTTCGGCTGCACCCACAGCGCCCACGGGCCCGACGGCGCCCGCTCGATCCGCACCGCCGCCAGCGAACCCGCCGGCGCCACCGAAGGTGTCGACTGCGGCGCCGGCCTCGACGGCAAGAGGCGGCGTGACCGGATCGTTGCGTGCGCCCGCAGCAGCCGCACCACCGGCAGGGACGGGGTCCCCGATCGCCAAGCCCGTCCCGGCGCCGGCGACCGCCGCGACTTCTGCTGCGCCGGTGCCGGCGTCACCGCCCGCCTCGGCAGCCCCGGCTGCACTGCCACCGGCGGTGCCCGCGCCGCACCAACCGCCTGCGGCAGCCATGCCGGTGGCACCGGTGTCGCCTGCGCCGCCCAAGACGCTCGATATTCCGATCTGATAATCATCTCGGTAGCGGGTAGCCCGGCATCAGATCGTAAGGGTGGGCCCAGCGCGGCATGGCTTTGACGCGCGCGAGCCAGGCGGCGATGTTTTTATGCTCTGCGGCGATATCAAAACCGAATTCCTCAGTCGGGTAGTAAAGATAAGCGACGAGCGACAGGTCGGCGATGGTCGGCTCGCTACCAAGGACGTAGCTGCGGCCGGCCAGCCGCTTGTCGAGGATGGCGAGCGAATTGTCGATGCGCGCCTTGAGAAAGCTCATGACCGCCGGATCGCCGGCCGGTTTGGCGAAGTTGCGTAGAAAGCGGTAGGGGCCGAGAAAGCCGTTGACCTTTTGATTGTCGAAGATGATCCAGCGCAGCGCTTCGAGCCGCTCGTCGTCGCCTTTCGGCAAAAATTTCCCGGTATGTTCGGCGAGATAAGTGAGGCAGACGCCCGATTGGCTGAGCTTCCTGGCGCCGTGGACCAGCACCGGGACCTCGCCCATTTCGTTTATTTCGCTGCGATACTGCGGCGTGCGCGGCACGCCGGCGCCGAAGAAGTCGACAAACAGCGGCTGCCAGTCGGCCCCGATCAAGTTGAGCATCAGAGCAACACGATAGGCGTTGCCCGATTGAGCAAAGCAGTAGAGCTGATACTCGGCCATCGCCCCCGTGCCCCGGTCAGTGTGACAGCGTGATCGCACTGCCACCGGCTGCCGAACCCTCGAACCGATCGGCGGCGTAGGACAGTTGTGCGAGCGTTTCGCCCTTGTGGTCGCGAATGATCAGCTTGTCGTGTTCGAAAGTCCACTTTCGGCTGGTGAAGAAATTTCCCGGGCAGCCACCGGCAGGAGCGATCGTGCCTTCGCTGGCGCCGGTATTGCCGCCAAATGTCATGATGCAGGCGCCGCCGCTCGCGGCCGAGAGCTTCCATTTTCCGGCAAGATCAACGGGCGGCGGCGCGGGCGGCGCTGGCGGCGGTACCGGCGCCTGCTCGGCGGCAGCCGGCGGTTCCGCGGCCGGCGGCGTCACCGTACAGGCACCAAGCGTTGCGCATACGAAGAGCGCAAGCGCAGACTGCGCCGCAAATGTCTGTCGGTTCGTCGGGCCGGCCAATGGTCGCATCAGCGCATCGTCGGGATGACGAATTCGGCGCCTTCTTTGGTGCCGGACGGCCAGCGCGCGGTCACCGTCTTGGTCTTGGTGTAGAAACGGATCGAGTCAGGGCCGTGCTGATTGAGGTCGCCGAAGCCTGATCGCTTCCAGCCGCCGAACGTGTAGTAGGACAGCGGCACCGGGATCGCGAAATTGACGCCGACCATGCCGACCTGCACTCGGCTGGTGAAATCGCGTGCGGTGTCGCCGTCGCGGGTGAAGATGGCGACGCCGTTGCCGTATTCGTGCTCGGATGGCAGCCGCACCGCTTCCTCGTAATCCTTCGCCCGCACCACCGAAAGTACCGGCCCGAATATCTCCTCCTTGTAGATCGTCATGTTCGGCGTGACTTCGTCGAACAGGCAGCCGCCGATGAAATTGCCGTTCTCGTAGCCCTGGAGCTTGAAGTTGCGGCCGTCGACGCGCAGCTTGGCGCCCTCCTTGACGCCGAGATCGACGTAGCCACGCACCTTGTTGAGCAAATCCCTGGTCACCATCGGACCGTAATCGGCCTGCGGATCGGTCGAGGGGCCGATCTTGAGGCCTTCGACGCGCGGGATGAGCTTTCCGAGCAGGATATCCGCGGTTTTCTTGCCGACCGGTACGGCGACCGAAACCGCCATGCAGCGCTCGCCGGCTGAGCCATAGCCGGCGCCGATCAGCGCATCGACCGCTTGATCCATGTCGGCGTCGGGCATCACGATCATATGGTTCTTGGCACCGCCGAAGCATTGTACGCGTTTGCCGTGCGCCGTGCCGGTCGCGTAGATGTATTCGGCAATCGCCGATGAGCCGACGAAGCCGATGCCCTTGACGTGGCGGTCGGTGAGCAACGTATCGACCGCTTCCTTGTCGCCGTTGACGACGTTGAGCACGCCCGCCGGCAGGCCGGCCTCGAGGAACAGTTCGGCGATGCGCATCGGCACCGACGGGTCGCGTTCCGACGGTTTGAGGATGAACGTGTTGCCGCAGGCGATCGCCGGCGCGCATTTCCACAGCGGGATCATGGCCGGGAAATTGAACGGCGTGATGCCGGCGACGACGCCGAGCGGTTGACGCAGCGAGAACAGGTCGATGCCGGGACCGGCGCCCTCGGTATATTCGCCCTTGAGCAGGTGCGGCACGCCGCAGGCGAACTCGACGACTTCGAGGCCGCGCTGAATGTCGCCCCTGGCGTCGGCGAACGTCTTGCCGTGCTCGCTCGAGAGCAGACGCGCCAGATCGTCATATTCGCGCTGGATCAATTCCAAAAACTTGAACATGACACGCGCGCGACGCTGCGGATTGGTGGCAGCCCAGGCTGGGAATGCCGCCTCGGCATTGGCGATGGCTTTTTCAACCTCCGACTTCGCCGCCAGCGCGACTTTGGCCCGGACTTCGCCGGTATTGGGATTGAATACGTCGCCGAAACGCCCGGATGTCCCCTTCACCTCGCTGCCGCCGATGAAGTGGCCGATTTCGCGCATGGTCTGCTCCCTTGGACGATGGCCGGCACTGCCGCCGTTGAGAAAAGGTCGCTCTGGTGAACCCATTGTGCTGCTTTTTTTCGCCGTGGTCACCGGGGGCGGATTGTGTGTCCCGGCAAGCCTTTAAATGACGCCATCGAGCCGTCCGGTGCGGCAAAAAAGTCCCAACAGTAACCGTCCCTTAAGCGCGAGGACTGTAGCTTTGCCGCATCAGTAGGCGTGTGTGAGTTGGGTGGGAGTCGGTTATGGACATTGCAACCGGCCTGGGCTTGGCGGCTGGGGCAACCGTGGTCGCCACCCTGATGCTGATGGGCGGCGATTTGCGCATGTTCGTCAGCGACCACGCCTGCATCATCATTTTCGGCGGATCGTTTTCGGCGACGTTGATCCGCTTCCCGCTGAGCTCGATCTTCCACGGCGTGCCGCTCGGCGCCAAATTCGCCTTCACGATGCGGCGCACGACCCAGCGCGAGCTGGTCGATGAAATCGCCGGCCTTGCCGAGATCGCGCGCAAGCAGGGTCCGATGGGCCTCGAGAAGGTCGAGATCGAAGATCCGTTCCTCGCCAAGGGCATCCGCTTCGTCGCCGACGGCTACGACGCCGAATTCATCCGCGATAATCTCGAGCGCGACCGTGACAACTTTCTCACCCATCTCGACGAAGGCCAGAAAATCTATCGCGCGATCGGCGATTGTGCCCCCGCCTTCGGCATGATCGGCACGCTGGTCGGCATGGTGCAGATGTTCGCCAATATGACGGACCCTTCCAAACTCGGCCCGTTCATGGCGACGGCGCTGCTGGCGACGCTCTACGGCGCGGTGGTTGCCAACATTCTCTGCCTGCCGATCGCCGACAAACTGCACCTCAAGCTCGTCGACGAGGAAATCAACCGCACGCTCATTATCGACGGCGTGCTGATGATGCGTGACTCCAAGAGTCCGAACCTGGTGCGCGAAATGCTGCTCGCGTATCTGCCCGAGAAGCATCGCGAAGAGGCGCAGCCGGAGCCGGTACCGGCCTAGTGGCTGCCGGCGAGGACCACGCCCATGGCACGGCGTAAGGAAGCGCACGGCGGCGGCCACGGCTGGTTCGTTACCTTCGCCGATCTGATGGGCCTTCTGGTCAGCTTCTTCGTCATGCTGGTCGCGTTCTCCAACCAGGACCAGCAGAAGCTTCAGATCGTCGCCGGCTCCATGCGCGACGCCTTCGGCGTGCAGAACAGCGTGCGCTATTCAGGCATCATCGAGGTCGACGGCTTGCCGACGCGGCCGAAGCTCAAACATCTCGGGCACATTCCGCCCGAAGACACTTCCGAAGCGACGTCGCCGGACCAGCAGGGCCGCAACCGCGATTTTGGTGGCGCGTTCAGCAGCGACAAGGACTTTGCGCTCGCCGCGGCGTCGCTGCGTCAGGCCTTGCAGGACATGCCCGAACTGAACGAGGCGTCGAAGCACATCATGGTCGAGGAGACCAAGGACGGGCTCAATATCGAGATCGTCGATCAGGACGGGCGCTCGATGTTTCCCGAAGGCTCGAAAGAGCCCTACGAGCGAACGCGCATCATCATCCAGAAGATCGCCGGCGCCCTGAAAGCGCTGCCCTATCGCGTGGCCATAACCGGGCATACCGCAGCCACGCACAGCGACACGCGTGGCGATTACGGGCCCTGGAACCTGTCGGCCGATCGCGCCAATGCGGTGCGCAAGATCCTCGAAGAGGAAGGACTGCCGACCAACAATTTCTATGCCGTATCGGGGCGCGCCGACACCGATCCGTTATTTCCGGACGATCCATTTATGGCGGCCAATCGTCGCGTGACAATCACCTTGATGCGCGAGGCGCCGCCGGTTCCGCCGAATTTGAAGCCTTGAGTCCTCACCGCGGCGAGACAAACCGGCGCCAGCAGTCTGTGCCGTGTTGCGGCCGTGGTAGCGATGCTATAAAGGCGCCCCTCCGTCACCGATTGGCGGTTACAGCGACGCTCATGACCACTGACACATCCGACCGGGCGCCCACGGCGGCGCCTTCGGCCGGTGCGCAACCAGCGAGTGCGGCGTCGATCGGCTTTCTCACGCTGACCGTCGGCAGCGTCGGCGTGGTCTTCGGCGATATCGGAACGAGCCCGCTCTACGCCTTGCGCGAGGCCGTCGTGGCCGCGAGCCCGAGCGGCGGGCTGAGCCGCGAGGCTGTGCTTGGCGTGCTGTCGCTCATCCTCTGGGCGCTGATCATCGTCGTGACCTGCAAATATGTGCTGATACTGCTGCGCGCCGACAACAACGGGGAGGGTGGCACGCTATCGCTCACCGCCTTGGCAAGCCGCGCTTTCGGGCGGCGTACGGCGCCGATCTACATTCTCGGCGTGATCGGCGCATCGATGTTCCTCGGCGATTCCGTGATCACGCCGGCGATATCGGTGCTCTCCGCGGTCGAAGGGCTCAAGCTGGCGACGCCTGCCTTCGAGCACTTCGTGGTCGGGCTGACGGTCGCGATTCTCGTCGCGCTGTTCGCCTTGCAAAGCCGCGGCACGGCGCGCGTTGCGGCCTTTTTCGGCCCGCTGATGATCGTGTGGTTTACCGCCATTGCGGTCGCGGGCCTTGCCAATATCCACGACGACCCGCACGTACTCGCGGCGATCAATCCGCTCTACGCGGTCAATTTTCTCGGCAGTCACGGCCATATTGGACTGGTCACGCTCGGTCTGGTGTTTCTCGCAGTGACCGGCGGCGAGGCGCTCTACGCCGATCTTGGCCATTTCGGCCGCAAGCCGATCCAGACCGCCTGGCTGTTTCTGGTGTTGCCGGCGCTGCTGCTGAATTATTTCGGTCAGGGTGCGCTGGTTCTCGCCGACGAGAGCGCCATTGAAAATCCATTTTATCGCATGGTGCCGGAATCGATGCTCTTGCCGATGATCGCGCTCGCGACCGCGGCGACCGTGATCGCCAGTCAGGCGGTGATCACCGGCGCCTATTCGCTGGTGGCGCAGGCGATTCAGCTCGGCCTGCTGCCGCGTCTTGCCATCCGCCATACATCCGCTTCGCATCACGGCCAAATCTACATCCCGCGCGTCACCGTGGCGCTCCTCGGCGGCGTGCTGTTGCTGGTCGGCCTGTTTCGCACCTCGAGCGCGCTCGCTTCGGCCTATGGCATTGCGGTGACGACGACCATGGTGGTCGACGGCGTGCTCGGACTCCTCGTGGTCTGGAGACTGTGGAACTGGAAGCTGTGGCAGGCCTTCGCGCTCGTGGCACCGCTGGTGTTCGTCGACAGCGTGTTTTTCTCGGCCAATCTGCTGAAAATTCTCGACGGCGCGTGGGCGCCGCTCGCATTTGGCGCGTCGATGGTGATGCTGATCCTCACTTGGCGGCGCGGAACCGGCCTGCTGTCACAGAAGACGCGGCGCACCGAGGTGCCACTGCAGACATTGGTCGACAACCTGGCCAAGAAGCCGCCGCATCTCGTGCCGGGCACGGCCGTGTTCCTTACCAGCGAGCCTGATTTCACACCCACGGCACTGCTGCACAACCTCAAGCACAACAAGGTACTGCACGAGCACAACGTCATTTTGACGATCGTGACGGCCGATACGCCGCGTGTTCAAGACGACGAACGCGTGCGCATGACGCAGGTGGCGCCGCATTTCAGCAAGGTCGCGCTCAAATTCGGCTACATGGAATCGCCCAATGTCCCGCGCGCTTTGGCGATAGCACGCAAGCTCGGCTGGCACTTCGATATCATGTCGACGTCGTTCTTCCTGTCGCGACGCTCGCTCAGGCCGGCGGCGCATTCCGGCATGCCGCGCTGGCAGGACCGGCTGTTCATCATGCTGGCAAAGTCGGCGAGCGATGCCACCGACTTCTTCCAAATCCCGACCGGTCGCGTGGTCGAAGTCGGAACCCAGGTGACGGTCTGAGGGACCCAATCGGGCAGCCGAAAGGTATGGGGACCGGCCGCCCCGCAACAAACCGTTGGACACCTATTCGATCACCTCGTCGGCCCGCAGTAAGATGGAAGTTGGAACTTCGAGACCGAGTCCCTTGGCGGCTTTCAGGTTAACAACCATCTCGATTTTA
>Ga0335079_10010089_pt1 | contig 10752 bp, 10 predicted proteins | sample Lox_Sample_33_FD_206719 | JGI IMG/M metagenome (GOLD analysis project Ga0335079, IMG submission 206719) | Soil microbial communities from Loxahatchee National Wildlife Refuge, Florida, United States - Lox_Sample_3.3 | ecosystem: Environmental > Terrestrial > Soil > Wetlands | place: USA... | reverse complement strand
CGACGACCGCCGCCTCGAGCTGTGCGAGCGGGACCTGCGGGAACGGCTCGCCGGCAAGCGCCGCGAAGGTCTCGAGCTCGCGCTCGACGAGCGCGCGCAGCCCCCGAAAGTCGACCTCGGCGAGGGTCCGGGCTTCGGCTTGCGCGAGCGCCGCCTGGCGCAGGGCCGCGAACGGCGCCGGCGCGAGCATCGCCACGATCTCGGCGTAGGCCTCGATGAGCCGCCGGTACGAGTCCCACACGAGGCGCGGATTGCCGGTGAGCCGCACGAGGCCGGGGACGGTCGCGTCGCAGAGCCCGACGTTCAGCACCGTCTCCAGCATGCCGGGCATCGACACCGGGGCGCCCGAGCGCACGGCGACGATCAGCGGGCGGCGCGCGCTGCCGAAGGCGAGTCCGCTCGCGGCCTCGAGCTGCGCGAGCGCGGCGGCGAGCTCGGTCCGCGTGCCTTCGGGCAGCGCCCCGCCGGCGGCGCGGAACGCCCGGCACCAGTTGGTGTCGAGCACGAAGGCCGGGGGGACCGGGGCACCGAGCCGCGCGAGCCGCGCGAGGTTGTAGGCCTTGAAGCCGAGCTCATCGAGCGTGCCGGCGCGGGCATCGTTCGGCCCGCAGCCGATCAGGTACAGGCGCCGGGCGGACTCGGCCATGGCTCAGCGCGGCGCGAGTTGCGCCAGCACCCGGTCGCGCAGCAGCAGCGCCGCGTGCTGCAGGTGGTCGCCCGCGAGCTCGAGCGCCGCGGCGCTCTCGGCCGCGAGGTGGATCTCGCGCGGCCCGGCCGAGCCGCCGGCGAGCTCGGCCGCGACGCGGCGCTGCAGTTCGTCGGTGTCGTGCTCGACGCGGCCGATGCGGTGGATCGCCTCGAGGAAGTCCCGGAGGTCCTCGCGCGCGGCCGTCGGGCCGATCGCGCGCACGGCCTCGAGCGCCTTGACGAGCTCCTGGCTGCCGGCGACGAGCCGTGCGGCGAGCGTCGCGAGTGCCTCGCGCAGCGCGGCGCCGACGCCGGCGCGCTCGAGCAGCGTCACCAGGAACGCCGTTTCCTCGAGGTCGTCGGCGACGTCATCGGCGCGCTGCACGAGCTCCTGCAGGTACGCGGTCTCGGGTGCGGTGCGCGTCGCGTCGCGCACCTCGTTGACCAGCCGGTCGGCGTCCGATTCCCAGCGCTTGCAGCGCGCCGCGAGCCGCTCGGCGCCGGCCTGGCCGCCGGGGCGCCCGAGGCCGGCGAGCGCGTCGCGCACGCCGCCCGCGATCTCGACGACGAGCCCGGCGTGCTCGCAGACGAGGTCGAGCACGCTCTGGCTCGAGCCGCGCAGGTGGCGCAGGAGTTCCGCGCGCAGCTCGTCCTGCACCAGCGAGTCGCCGCGCCCCGCGAGCTGCTCGTGGGCGGCGCGCTTGAGCGCGAACTGCAGGAACTTCAGGGCACGCTCGCCGCCGAGCACGTCCTCGAGCGTCTGGCCGAAGCGGCCGTGGCCGCGCGCCGCGTAGTCGAGCGCGTCGAACACCGCCTGTGCGCCGCCGAGCCGCAGGAACCCCATGTGACCGAGCTCGTGCGCTGCGGCCCAGCCGAGCAGCTCGAGCGCGTGCTCCTTGCCGACCAGCTGGCGCAGCTGCTTGCGCGCGCGGTTCCAGTCGATCAGGAACACGAGGCGGCTGCCGAGGAACTCGAGGAAGGCGGCGGCGTCGCCGGCGGTCGCATGGTGGCCGACCGTCACGTGGTAGCTGCCATCGCCGTGGTCCTGCACCAGGCGCGTGTCGGTCCAGTCAACCGCCTGGTCGGCGAACAGCGACTGGAAGAACAGCAGCCGCTGCAGGTGCACGTCGGTGTAGGTCACGATCACCGCATCGCCCGTCACGTGGATCACGACGACGTGCGCATCGGTGGTGCCGATGTCGTTCTGGATCACGAGCCGCCCGCGGCTGCGCGTCGCGGTCGTGCCGAGGCCCGGATGGTCGAAGCGCAGCCGGCTCGTGCGGTTGACGCCGCGCATGAAGGCGCGCACGAGCTCGGCATCGCCGGGCGCGAGCCCGTAGACGGCGGCGCCGTCGATCAGCTCCGTCGCGACCGCGCGCTGCAGCGCGTTCAGCTGCTGGTGCAGGTCCATCACCAGCAGGTGCAGGCTGTCGCCCTTGGCGCGCTCGCCGTGCGACCAGCCGGCGAGCTCGGCGGCGCCGAAGCCGTCGGCGTGCGCATCGAGCGGCGGCAGCAGCGCGTCGGCGCGCGCGACCAGCGCCTCCGCCCCGGGCGCGGCGAGGCGGACCGGCGCGAGCATCGTGCGCACGTCGGCGGCAATTGCCGCGAGCAGCGCGCCCGCGCCGGGCAGCCGGTAGTCACCGGCGCCGGCGCGCTCGCAGGCCCGCGGCAGCGCATCGAGCGCCGCATCGTCGATGCCGGCGGCACCGCGCTCCGCGACGAGCTGCGGCAGCGGCTCCTCGGGGGCGTCGGCGTGGCGGCGCGCGACCTGCAGCAGCGTCAGCCGGTACTTGAAGCGATCGTTCGCCGCGAGCGCCTCGTCGACGAGGCGCGGCAGCGCGAGCGCGTGCTCGCCGAGCGCGGCGACGATCGACTGCTTGCCGGCCATGCGGGTCCTCCGCGATGTTGTGTCATGCTGCGCCGGCACGGGAGGCGTCGCATCGCGGCAGACCACAGGGGGCGGCGGCGGCCTCGTCATCAAATCGACACGCAAAGACGCTATGCGCCGGCCGGTCCGCGACTTCGACGAAGGTTTTTTCGAGCGCTATTACGGCAATCCGCAGACGCGCGTCGCGGATGCCGGGGACGCCGCGCGGCTCGCGGCGCTGATCGGCGGCATCGTCAACTACGTCGGGCTCCCGGTGCGCAGGATCCTCGACGCCGGCTGCGGCATCGGGATGCTGCGCGCGCCGCTCGCGCGGGCGTTTCCGCGGGCGCGCTACGAGGGACTCGAGATCAGCCGCTTCCTGTGCGCGAAGCACGGCTGGCACCAGGGCTCGCTCGCGACGTTCACGGCCGATGCGCCCTACGACCTCGTGATCTGCCACGACGTGCTGCAGTACCTCAACGACCGGGACGCTGCTCGCTCGCTCGCCAACCTCGCGCGCCTGACGCGCGGCGCGCTCTACTTCAGCGTGCTTACGCGGCGCGACTGGCGAGTCGCCGCCGACCAGTCGCGCACCGACCGGGACGTGTGGCTGCGCAGCGCCGACTGGTACCGGCGGCGCCTGCGGCGGCGCTTTCGGCACGTCGCCGCGGGCGTCCACTTCGCGCGCGGCCTGACGCCGATCCTGTGGGAGCTCGAGCGGCCCTGGTCGTAGGCCTCAGTGGCCGGGCTCGGCGAGCGTGCGTGGCACCTGCAGCGTGTGCAGGTACTCGACGAGGCGCGCGACCGCGTCGCGGGTCTTGGCGCCCGCGGTGACGTCGGCCCCCTGCTCGCGCCAGAGCTCGACGCCCCACACCGGCATGTCGCGCGGCCCGTGGCTGACGAGCGCCGCGCGCCCGTCGATCACGCGGTAGACCCAGTTGTCCGGGTACTGTCCGCCGTGGCGCAGGCTGATGCGCGTGAGGTCGGGCACCGCGACCGCGAAGCTGCGGCTCACCGGGCCATTGCCCTCGCCCGTCGCGCCGTGGCAGCTCGCGCAGAAGCGGTGGTAGAGGTCGGCGCCGCTGTAGTCGGAATAGTCGGCGCCCGTGGTTGGTGCGGCAAGCGCCGCGAAGAGTGCGGCGGCGGTCAGGACCCTCGTTGCGTCGCGCATGGCATCTCCCCTGGTCGGTCGCGACTGTAGCGCGCCGCCCGTACCCTGCAGGCGTGGATTTCCGGGGTAGGATTGCGCAGGCTACAATGATTCGGACGCCTGGCGCGCCCGATCAGCCAACGACCATCAGGGGGACTCAGATGTACGTTTCGTCGAAGCTCAGCGCACGCGGCCGCACGGCCGGCCTGATTCTGATGACGGCCTCGGCCGTCGCCCTCGGCACCCTCGCCGGGTGCGGCGGAGGCGACGAGTCGGCCTCGCTGATCCGCTCCACGGTCAAGGTGCAGTCGATCACGCAGCAGGGCCAGTGCGAGGACGTCAACGTCAAGGTGACGCCGGTGCAGATCCTGCCCGGCGCGCCCAAGCTCTCGAACGACCGCGAGTTCGTGACGCCCGTGAAGCTCACGAAGGGCGCCGACAACGTCTCGTGCACGGGCTCGGCGCAGACCATCCCGATGGCGCCCGGCAAGTGGAAGTTCACGGCGAACCTGCCGTCCGAGATCGCAACCTGCGAGCGCGACATCGCCGCGGGCGGCAACCTCAACATCGGCTTCAAGGACGGCGAGACGACCTGCTCCTGATCGCGGCTTGATGCCCGGGGGCGCGACGGTTCGACCGTCGCGCCCGCCGATCGCCGGCCTCGATCCAATAACCGCTTGTTCCGCTTCGGATCGGTCGTGGGTGACTTTCCGACCGGTCGTGCTAATATCCGGCGATGGGCAAGGGAGCGCGCACGCGCGCGACGATCCTGCAGGCGGCGGTCGAAACCGCCTGCCTCGCGGGCTTCGAGGGCCTGAACCTGCAGCCGCTCGCCGACAAGGTCGGCATGACGAAAAGCGGCCTTTACGCGCACTTCGGCTCGAAGGAGGCGCTGCAGGTCGCAACGCTCGAGTACGCCGCGGAGCTCTTCCAGACCCGGATCGTCGCGCCGGCGAAGACCGAGCCCGCGGGACTGCCGCGACTTGAGCGGGTGTTCGAGCGCTGGCTCGACTGGCCGCAGAACGCGGGCCTGCCGGGCAACTGCCCGTTCTTCGCCGGCGTCGTCGAGTTCGACGACGGGCAGGGCCCGGTCCGCGAGCGCCTGGTGCGGCTGTTCCGCGACTTTCGCGCGGTGATCGAGCAGCTCGTCGCCTCGGCGACCCGCCACGGGCACCTCGCGGCCGGCACCGACCCCGCGCAGTTCGCACACGAGCTCCTGGCGCTGCGCTACGCGCACCACTGGGCGCATCACTTCATGCGCGACCCGCTCGCGCTCGCGCGCACCCGGACGGCCTTCGCGAAGCTCGTCGGCGCCACGGCGCCGCGCGCCGCTCAGCGCGCGTAGTAGACCGTGAGGGTCGCCTCGGCGAGCGCGTTGGCGCGGATGCGCGCCGCGAGCCAGGCGGGCTGCGCCGAGGCGTCGGTGCCGAGGCGCTCGACCTTCAGCGCGTAGAGCGTGAACACGTAGCGATGCGGACGGTCGCCGTTCGGCGGGCACGGCCCGCCGTAGCCCTTGTCGCCGAAATCGCTCGTGCCCTGCAGCGCGCCCTTCGGCGCCTGCTTGGGTTCCCCGGCGCCGGCCGGCAGTCCCGCGAGCGTCGCCGGAACGTCGAAGATCACCCAGTGCCAGAAGCCGTGCGGCGCGTCCGGATCAAAGAGCGTGAGCGCATAGCTGCGCGTGCCGGCCGGTGCGCCGCTCCACGTGAGCGCCGGCGAGACGTTGCCGCCGTTGCATCCGTAGCTGTCGTAGGCGTGGCGCAGCGTGAGGCGACCGCCCGCCTGCAACTCCGGGCTCGCGAGCACGAAGTCCTCGGCGAGCGCCGGCGCCGCGAGCAAAAGCAAGCTCAACACGCACGACAGTGAAGTGCGTCTCGGCATGGCCGTGCTCGATCTTAGCAGCGCCCGCCGCGAGCGGGTCGCGGCCGATTGAGCGATAATTCGCTTTCTGCCGAGACCCGGTCGCCGTGCATCCCAAGGCCATGTTTCCCGTCGCCCTCTTCACAGTCCTCGCGCTCGGCGCGTGCGCCGATCCGCACGCGCCGGCCACGCACCAGCCCTCGATCGCCTGGAACCCGACCGCGGCGCCACGCCTGCCGCTGCGCATCGGGCCGGACCTCGTCATCAAGCGCGTCGAGTTCGGCATCCTCGAGAGCACCGCCGACGGCGACGACCACTTCGTGCCGGCGACCGAGGTGCCGGCCGAGGACGGCCAGGTGTTCGGCTGGGTGGTCGAGGTCGACACGACGCGCGATTCGCTGCACTGGCAGGAGTACCTGAGGCTGCCGCGCCCGCCGGCCGACTGGGGCGAGGCGGCGAACGACGCCGACGTGCTGATCTCGAAGGACGGCAAGAGCGCGGTCGCGCAGGGCGAGGACCTCGTCGAGGACGGGCAGCTCACGCGCTTTTACTGGTCGCTCGCGGCCGGCGATCCGGCCGGCGACTACCAGCTCGACCTCGCGATCGAGGGGCGCCCGGTCGCGCACTTCACGTTCCGCGTGCCCGCGCCGGTGCAGGAGAAGGCAATCCTGGTCCACGACGGCGCGCACCGCGGGCGGCGGTGGCAGCCGGTTTCGGTGTACGCGTCCACGGGAGCGCAGGCATGGAGATGAAATCGGTGAACGCGGGCAACCTGCGCGCGATCGGCTACGACGAGTCGAACCGCGCGCTGCGCGTCGAGCTCGCCGGCGGCGCGCTCGTCGAGTACTCCGGCGTCTCGGCCGAGACCTGGCGCCGGCTGTCGACGTCCTCCTCGATGTGGAGCTACTTCCGCGACAACATCGAAGAGAACTACTCCGAGCGTCGCATCCGCTGAGCCCACGGGTGCCAGTCCTCGCCTCCCTGCGACGGCTGCTGCCGATCGCGGTCTCGGCCGCGATCTTCGCGCTCGCGGCCCGCGTGGTGTGGGGCATTCTGCGGCACGTTCGCCTCAACGACGTGCTGGCCGCGACGCACGCGATCCCGACCGCGGCGATCCTGGTCGCGGCGCTGCTGGTCGCGACGCTCTACACGACGCTCGCGCTCTACGAGGCGATCATCGTGCGCTTCGTCGAGGGCGCCGCGAGCTCGCGGCGCGCGATGCTCGCGGCGCTGCTCGCGGCCCCGATCGGGCACGCGATCGGCTGGGGGGCGGTGTCGGGCGGGGCGATCCGCTACCGGGTCTACTCGGCCGTCGAGCTGCCGCCGCTCGACATCGGCAAGATCGCGCTCCTGGCCGCGATCCCGTACCCGCTGGGGCTCGGCCTGCTGCTCGCCCTCTCGCTCGTGCTCAGCAGCGAGGCCGGCGGCAACGTGCTGCACGTGGGTCCTGCGCTCGCGCGCGGCGTCGGGCTCGCGCTGCTGGCGCTGCACGCGGCCTACGTGACGCTGATCGCGACCCGCGACCGGCCGATCGCCTTCGGCCGCTTCGCGATGCGCCTGCCGCCGCCCGGGCTCACCGCCGTGCAGTACTGCGTCGGCGTCATCGAGGTCAGCTGCGGCGCGGGCGTCCTGTACCTGATGCTGCCGCACCTGCCGGACCTGCCGTTCCTCGCGTTCCTCGGCGTCTACGTGCTCTCGATCCTCGCGGCGCTCGCCTCGAGCGTGCCGGCGGGGCTGATCGTGCTCGAGGCGATGCTGACGAGCCTGCTGCCGCACGTGCCGCAGCCGACGCTGATCGCGGCGGTCGCCGTCTACCGCTTCGTGCTCGAGGTCGTGCCGCTCGTGATCGCGCTCAGCCTGTTTGCGCTTTACGAGCTGTGGTGGAAGCTGCCGAAGCAGCGGCGGCGCGCCGCGGCGCTCAAGGCCGCGCGGCGCGACCGGAGCCGCTGATCAGTGTTCCTCGGCGGGCGGCAGCTCGCCGTGGTGCACGCTGATGCTGAGCCGGCCGTGCGGCGCGGCGCCGAGGAACGCGAAGCGCGCGGCCTCGGCGGCGCTCTCGGGCGTCGAGATCGGTGGCAGCTGGCGCTGGGTCGCGAGCTTGGCCGGCGTGAACACGACGAGGTACTGCTCGCGCGTGCGCTTCGGGTCGATCGCGACCGTCACGCGGTAGGCGGGCGCCGACGTTCCCTCGAGCACCGGCAGGTCGAAGCGCAGCAGCTCGAGCTCCGTCGTCCGCGACACGAGAAAGTCGTCGGTCAGCACCGCGACCACCGGGTAGAACACCCGGGCGCGCGCCGGGTCCGGGGGCCCGGACAGGAAGCTGCGGACCTCGACGAGGTAGGGGCCGGCGGCGCTCGGCAGCCGAAACGCGCGGTAGGCGCTGACGCCGCTCTGGAACTCGAAGGTCGGGCTCGAGGCGTCGATCGAGAAGTCGACGACCCCGTCCGCCGGCAGCGCCTCGTAGCGAAACTGCGCGGGATCCAAGGCCCCGGCCGCCGCGGCGGGGCCGGCGAGCCCGGCGCAAGCGGCGCCGAGGAGGGCGAGGAGGGAATGGCGCAGGCCCTTCATGCCGCGAAGGCTAGCACGAGGGGCCGGCCCGTCCGGCGTCGAGTACCATAACGGCCCCGCCACCCCCGGCCCCGAACCGATGCCCCCGCCGCGCGCTCCCGAGCGGCCGGCCGACGTGCCCTCGCCGTTCGGCACGCGCCGCGATCCGTACTACTGGCTGCGCGACGACACGCGCGGCGATCCCGCGGTGCGCGCCTACCTCGCCGCCGAGAACGACTACTGCGACGCCGTCCTCGCGCCGCTCGCGCCGCTCAAGGAGCGCCTGTACGCGGAGATGATCGGCCGCCTGAAGCAGGACGATGCGAGCGTGCCCGCGCGCCGCAACGGCTACTGGTACTACACGCGCTACACGACGGGCGGCGAGTACCCGATCTACGCGCGCCGCGGACCCGAGCGGGACGGGCCCGAGCAGGTCCTCGTCGACGCGCGGCGCGAGGCCGAGGGCGAGGATTTCTACGAGATCGGCAACCTCGAGGTCAGCCCCGACAACCGCCGGCTCGCCTTCGCCGAGGACCGCGTCGGGCGCCGCCAGTACACGCTGCGCGTCCGCGACCTCGAAAGCGGCGCGGACCTTCCCGACCGGATCGAGAACGCCGAGCCCGACGTCGCCTGGCACGACGACTCGCGGCGCTTCCTGTACGTCGCGAAGGACCCCGAGACGCTGCTCGGCAACCGGGTCCTCGTCCACGTGCTCGGAACGCCGGCGGCGTCGGACACCGAGGTCTACGCAGAGCCCGATCCCAGCTTCTACCTCGGCGTCTACCGCAGCCGCAGCAGCCGCTTCCTCTACATCGTCTCGCAGAGCACCGTCTCGAGCGAGGTCCGCTACGCGCCCGCCGCGGACACGGCGCTCGCGTTCCGCATCGCGGTGCCGCGCGCGCGCGACCACGAGTACCAGCTCGAGGACTGGGGCGAGCGCTTCGTGCTGCGTACCAACGAGCAGGCGCCGAACTTCCGCATCGTGTCGGCGCCGATCGCGACGGTCGCCGAGCGCGCGAGCTGGCGCGACGAGGTCGCGGCGCGCGCCGACGCGTTCATCGCGGGCTTCGAGGTGTTTCGCGACTTCCTCGCGGTTGCCGAGCGCTCCGGGGGGCTGCGGCGCATCCGGGTGCGCGGCTGGAGCGACGGCGAGGAGCGCCTGATCGACGCCGCGGAGAGCGCCTTCGCGATGAGCTTCGGCGCCAACGACGAGGTCGAGAGCCCGACGCTGCGCTACGTCTACTCGTCGCTGACGACGCCGAACAGCACCTACGACTACGACTTCAAGAGCGGCACGCGCGTGCTCCTCAAGCGCGACCCGGTGCTCGGCGGCTTCGACGGCGCGCGCTACGCGACCGAGTACCTCTACGCCCCGGCGCGCGACGGCGCCCGGATCCCGGTGTCGCTCCTGTACCGGCGCGACGTCGCGCGCGACGGCCGCGCGCCGCTCTACCAGTACGCTTACGGCGCCTACGGCCTGTCGCAGGACCCGACGTTCCGCTCGACGGTGTTCTCGCTCGTCGACCGCGGCTTCGTGTTCGCGATCGCGCACGTGCGCGGCGGCCAGGAGCTCGGCCGCGCGTGGTACGACCAGGGGCGCCTGCAGCACAAGCAGAACACCTTCACCGACTTCATCGACGTCACGCGCCACCTGGTCAAGGAGCGCTACGCCGACGGCGCGCGCGTCTGCGCGATGGGCGGCAGCGCCGGCGGGCTCCTGATCGGCGCGGTCGCGAACCTCGCGCCCGCGGAGTACCGCGCGCTCGTCGCGCACGTGCCGTTCGTCGACATCGTGACGACGATGCTCGACGCGAGCATCCCGCTGACGACCAACGAGTACGACGAGTGGGGGAACCCGGCGGCGGACCGCGCGACCTACGAGTACCTGCTCGCGTACTCCCCGTACGACAACGTCGGGCCGCACGACTACCCGGCGATGCTGGTCACGACCGGCGTGCACGACAGCCAGGTGCAGTACTGGGAGCCGGCGAAGTGGGTCGCGCGCCTGCGGGCGCTCAAGACCGACGCGCACGCGCTGCTCCTGCGCACCAACCTCGAGGCCGGCCACGGCGGCCGCTCGGGGCGCTTCGAGCGCTACCGCGAGATCGCCGAGGAATACGCGTTTGTGCTCGGCGAGGTGGGACTCGCCGACGCCTTGCCCCAGGAACGGAGGACGACGATGAAGCTTTACTATTCGCCGGGCGCCTGCTCGCTCGCCTCGCACATCGTGCTCAGGGAGCTCGGCCTGACCTTCGAGGCCGTCGCGGTCGACCTGCGCAAGAAGACGACGCGCGCGGGCGCCGACTTCAACACCATCAACCCCAAGGGCTACGTGCCGGTGCTCGAGCTCGACTCGGGGGCGATCCTGACCGAGGGCCCGGCGATCCTGCAGTACCTCGCCGACCAGCGGCCGGCGGCGGGGCTCGCGCCGGCGAACGGCACGCTCGAGCGCTACCGGCTGCAGGAGTGGCTCGCCTTCATCAACTCCGAGATCCACAAGCCCTTCGGGCCGCTCTTCGACGCCGGCGCGCCCGAGGCGGTCAAGGAGAGCTCGCGCGAGCGCATCGCGCGGCGGCTCGGCTACACCGAGCGCGCGCTCGCCGGCCGCGACTACCTGCTCGGCAGCCAGTTCACGGTCGCCGAC
>Ga0335079_10010085_pt1 | contig 10755 bp, 5 predicted proteins | sample Lox_Sample_33_FD_206719 | JGI IMG/M metagenome (GOLD analysis project Ga0335079, IMG submission 206719) | Soil microbial communities from Loxahatchee National Wildlife Refuge, Florida, United States - Lox_Sample_3.3 | ecosystem: Environmental > Terrestrial > Soil > Wetlands | place: USA: Florida... | reverse complement strand
GAAGCTTCTCGATAATGGCTTCGGAATCCGCCTGTGTGGGCGGAATACTAGCTCTTGCGGAAAGCGATGAACCCGACATATCCACTACCCTCCAATTCGTAAAGAAGCATCCCTTGCCTTGTATTCCGTGTGTGACCTAGGTGCAGGCGATGTCCTTCAACAACAGTCTTGTTTTGTTTTACGGCCTGAGCAAGGTCAACGTTGAATTCGTCGAGGGCAAACCGCGCAAGGTTCTTTCCCATACGATGGATTACGCGACGAAGAGGCACGTCTTCGCCAAGGTCGCGGCTGTCCTCACGTAGGGCTGCCTGGTATGCCGTCAGCAAGCTCTTGAGAACTTTGTCGCTGTCGAAATCGCGCTCAAACAGACGTCGATCTTCGCGCGCCAAATGCTCAGCTATTGCCGGGATGTCGCACGGTATCGTGGTGGGAGTGCCGTCGCGCGGCGTCACACGAGCACTGAGTTTAGCCTCGTCCACCTCAACGACGATGAAGTTGCGGACGGTGTAACGCGGATGTCTTGATGTACGATCGAGCCGAACACCGGCGGAGTTGCACGCAACATCCAAATCCGACGGAAATCGTTTGAGGGCAGCCCTAGCCTCCTCTTCAGCACTCTTTTGCAATCCGTCTAATGCAGCGAGTCGAGGATCATGGTTAGCTCGAAGGCCTTGAAAAAACGAAGCCTCACTGTAAAAAACTGATAGCAGATGGGCAGGCCAGTGCTTGGCGTGATTCTCGTTGAGGCGCTTCCAGATTGTGGCCGCGTGTTGCGCGCGTTCAGCCGCGTGACGTGCGCGAACCTCTTCGGCGCTAGCCTCTGCTACCGCATCTGCAAGAATCTCTGATATAGATTCGGTCATTTCTGAATTGTTCCTTCCAACTTCAGTATTAAGTGTGATGGGTGTGGGGAGGTCTCAGAGTCCGGGCCTCCCCACCCTTCTATCTAGTTCGCTTGTGCGACCACCGTTTCCGCCAGGACCTCCGCAGGTTCGGCTGATTCAAGCAATGGTACGTTCAGACCGTCGATCTCAGGCATACTCTTGCCGAGAATGCCCTGAAGAGAACCATGCACCCGCGCCAAGCTGCTGATTACCAGGTCGAGGTGCCGTTCGCGCTTTGCAAACTGGCGTGACGCGGCCCGCTTTTCAGCATCGAGGTCGGTGCGCATGTCCAGATAGGCTTCGACAATTGCTGCTACCCACTGCCGGAACTCTGGGCTGGTAACGTAGGCGTACAGGCGCTCCGTCTTAGTGTCACGCCCCTGGCCGGCCACTTGCGCGAGTGCTTTTTCCACGAGGGCATGGCGAAGAGCAAGCGCCACGGGCAATGCACAGTGCAAGCTGGTCACCCACACGCCATCGAGGCGCGTGAACGTATCCACTCCCTTTGGCATCGCCGCCGTCACAATCACGCCCAAATGAGCTTTCGCGGTGCGCTGATCCTCGCGGTTTTTTGCGAGCCAGTCATCGTTCCAGTTGCGTGTGCGTTTGCTCTCCCACAAGATGATGCCGCAGCGAAGCCCGTTGGGCCCGATCACCTGATGCAGAACATCTGCTCCAGAGCGGCCATTCGGGACAGGATCAATCACGTCTCCGGGGAAGGCGCTTCGCAGTATGGTTTCCAGTTCAACTTCCTGGACTTCGCCCTGCAATTGCTGCGACCCCTGATCGCTCTTCCGTCTGAGTTCCTCGACTTGCTTGCGCATGTCTTCGATGAGTTTGTCTTTTTCGGCGAGCTTCAGGCGGTGATTCTCATCTTCCTGCTGCAGGGTCGCTTCGCGGATCTTCTGGCGCTCCCCATCAACGCGGCGTTCAATTTCTACCTCCAACGCGCGCTTTTCATCCGCGAGAGCTTGGCGCTCACGCCGAAGGGTGAGTTCGGCAGCTTCGGCGTCGCGCAGTTTCGCGTCTTTGTCGGCAAGGTCGCGGTCACGCTCGGCAAGTTCTCCTTTCCACCGTTCCTGCTCTTCGGCGGCGGCCTCTTGGCGTAGCTTCTCGCGCTCCTCGTCGAGACGGCGCGTAATCGTGAGTTCCAGGTTCCGCTTTTCCCTGGCGATCTCCTCACGCTGTTGCCGCGCCTCAAGCTCTGCCTGTTCAGCCTGGGCCAGCTTGGATTGATACTCTTTGACCTGGAGATCGGCGGCATTTAGCCGTCCGGAAAATTCCTTCTCTGTCTTTTCGCGGACGTCTCTTGAGAGGTTGTCGCGTTCGGCTTGTAATTTTCGACCGGCCGCCTCCTCGATCTGCTGATCGATTTGGTCGGCCAGGGCTTCGGTCACTGAAATTGATGTTTGACAACTCGGGCACGTAATACTCAAATTAGCGTTCACAATCAGCTCCATTTCGTGGTTGGAGGCTGGTGTCACCCATTGGGTAGTGGGCTGTCTGAACCGCTGGTTCTATTTCGGGACGCTAAAAATGGCGAACCGCATCTTGCCTCGATTGAAAGTCCCCAGCAGAGAAGCGGCAAAAACTCTCTTCCTACCCTTTGTCGTTGCTAACCGCCAGCCGCTTCCGTTGGTCATCCTCTCTCCGCGCTTCGCCTTTTGTCCCTTGATTGTTATCCCGCCCATGTGCTTCCTTTCCTGTTGCACCGGCCCACTACCCATATGAGCCGGCCCGGTAAAACAGCCCACCACCGTTGCCCTTCGCCCGTGATTGAGCGATAATTGTCTTTGCAGCTGAGCCTTGGGCAACACCAGCCTGGGGTTACGGTTGAGCCCTGCGTTCGCGCGCGGGGCTTTTGTTTTTTGCGTTCCGCTCTAAGGTAGAAATCGGAACAATCGAAAGGTAGTACCCTGACGTAAAATTGTCAATATATAATCAAGAATAAATGTGGCCCTGCAATTGCTTGAGCTAAGACCGCGGCGGGTCCTAGTGGCGAAAGAGGCGGGATGTCCACCTATCTATCTGGCGAGAAGATAGTTAACTATAGATCCCAAGCCCGAATCTGGAGTCTTCAGGCTGGAATCTCGATCGTGGGCTGCATTAACGGATGACGACTCACCTGCTCGAAGATTGAGCCCGCGAACAGCGACGGTGCGTTTAGCAGAGGCTGGTGATCGGGCTGCAGCATTGAGAGACGCTGGATGACGTAGCTTTGAATTCTGAAGTAGTGGGGCAGAAAGTATCGGTTGGGCACCGAACCCTGAGTCGCCAGGTCCACGAGCACGGTCTTTTCATGTGGATTCAGCCAAAACTCGGTGCTCCATTCCGAAAGCAACTGAATTTTATCGCTGCGTTGTCCCTGCCCGACCATCAACATGACGACGCCCCATTCACAAGCACCATGCACGGCCTTCAGGTTGTGTTTCACTCGGTCCACAAGATCCTGATCATCAATCGATAGTTCAGGCGCCACAAGCGACAGCGACTCCATCACATAGCAACGCAACGCAGAACCGCCATAAGCGAAATGTTGTTTGTGATTCCGCAACCAACTCTGGTCGCGGCTGAGCCCATACAGAGAAATCTCAATCGGCAATGTCCGGTACCAGCCGTCCACGTCATGATTCGCCTGATGCACGGCTTTCTCGTAGAAAGCGTGAAGGAGGGTGCAGCACTCCTCATCGACGAGTTTCGGCGTGAATACGCAGAACCATGAAATCAACGAACCTCGCAATTCCTGCTCTCGCGTAAGCGGGACGATGTCAATGCACTTCCAGAACTCTGAGAGTTCTGAGCGCAAAAGCAAGTTGATACGGCTTACATCGTATTCGGAAGCAGGCAGAGCGTTGGGATCTGTTTGGGCCATATCAATTGATGAAAGCGTTCTCGCGGCAGGTTCAGCTTTCCACGGACTTTCTACTTCAAGGCAGCTACGTGACTTGAAATCACGCTGAGGCGTATTTCATCTAGTGTTCGCCATCCGGCCGGCTCGACCCAGGTATATGCTCGTTCAAAAACATTGCCGGTATGGGAAAGACGCTGCGTTTCGTAGGCTTCTGACACAAGTGTGAAGGCGTGATTGACGCTGCTAGCTTCTCGCTTCAGCGCTGGAATCACGCATTTGCATTTTTCTAGTCGCGCCTCTTGGTCTCCGCGAATTCGAATACTCAGATCTTGTTCGAGGTGCACTTCTACGAGCCAGTACTCTGTCTTCAACTTCATCTGCTCGGGTTCGCGTAATAAGCCCTCCGCAGACGGGTCTCCCACTAGGTGCGGGCTGACACCCAGGAAAATACGGGAACCCCTTTCAAGCATTCTGACAACATCATCTCGCGTTAATCGTTCACGGTCGGCCCAGTTCTCGATGACATCGGGTTCTAGCACAAGCTCGCCAACTGAGTTCATCCGCAGCTTGGGCAGCGGACTGCCGTTTAATAGTACGAATTTGTCTCCGATGAATCGAACGCCGATTCTCAGATTCTTCTTGTATCGGTTTTTGCGGACTTGTTTACTCATCGACACGGACCAGAGGTCGAGTTTTCATCGTTTACTGAACTGGAGGCCAGCCCAACTATAAAGGCCAGGGCCGACTGAGTGGAAGCGCTCACGGGGGACATTCAGCTTCCCACGAACCTTTATTAACTTCGCCGGGACATCTTTCTTAGTCTTCTTCTTCAGTTCATCGTAATCGGTGCCGAACGAGAATCCACCCGGAACTGTTTCTTCGTCCACAAGCTCTTTAAACTTGCGGGTGAAACCGGAGAAATCAATCGCAGGCTTTGGTCTTACGGGAATAAGCTCGCCCTCTTCCTCCGCTTTCTCTCTTGCTTTCTCATGATCGAGGAAAACGTAGTGCTCCGCTGCCACTGGCCAGGCAGCTTGAATGCGGTCGTCTTTCCACAGAGCTTTCGTCCATTCGGTAAACTCCGCTGAGGCTCCCGTTTTCTTTGTCTCCAGCCACCACTCCGCCTTTTCTTTCAGCCACCACTCAAATGCGTCGACGAATTCGGCTGCGTAGGCAATCTCACCACATCGCCACTCGTTCCCGACTTTCCACTGCTCGTCCCAGCGACGCTTGTACACCGGCTGCTCAATCCGACGGATATGATCGTTATTCCGAATGAGATCGAGCCGTGCGTCCCATAGTGCCCGACGAGAAGAATCCCAACCCGGCGGAATGAGTGCAACTGCTTTCTCATAGTCACACCCTGCCTTTTTCCAAATTTGAAATGGACGCTCCTCCCGCGCAATCGGAACAGGTAGTAGCTGGCTTTGAACAGCGGGATGATTACTCGGAATCAATCCGTATGCGACATAAGCAAGCCAGTCTATTTCTTCCTGATTTGCAATCATGAGAGAGCGAATATTTTCTCGAATTTCGCAAGCGGACTTAAATGCCTGTCTCAGCGAAGCCGCATCCTGGAAGCAGATCGCTCCCCCGTTGTCAGACGCAGGCACAAATCCCTTTAGGGCAGAGTTCCAGTCGTGGTATGCCTCACCTTCTTTGTCAAAAAGCTTCTTCATTGCCAGTCCCGGCAATTGTTGACCAAGAGAACCGAGCTTCACTGCTAGGTCAGACAGTCGTTGGACGAGATCGCTATTGGTCGCATCACTTGCAAGTGTTGGTGGAATCGGAAGCTGTTCCACTTTGCCGGTCATAAATTCAAACCTGTCACGCTCCTCGTCTTCACCAGCGCCTTTGTTGAAGCAAATTTGCTTCAGCCAAAACAAGGCCGTGCTCGAATTCAACACCGACAACGTCGCAGCAACACGATTTGAGGACTGAATGGAAAAAACTGGTGCCGTGTCCTTAAAGAGACGCAGCATTTCGAAATTGCAGAAATGAGCGTGCGAAACGATGTCTGGAAAAGCGATGGTCGGTAGAGTCCTAACACGTTCTGCAAAAAGCATCGAATATTCAAACCATTTGAGCCCTCTCTCTAGTTGAGTGCGTCCATATGCGACACGATCCTCAAGATGGTGTCTAAACGGAGCTAGGTATTCCCGTACCTCCTGCGACTTGGACAAATCGATCGGCGACAGGTCGGGCCCATAAGGAAAAAGAGCAAATCCGTGGCTCAAAACCGTCCAGTTACGAAGCTCATCACCGACAGACAGTGGAACGATTTGATTCCCGGGAATGGACGCGATCCTGAGCACATGCAACGGCGGGAAATAGATCTCGTCTGCCCTTGTAACACACGAATAGCCGATGTTTGTTAAGAGTATCGAACGCAAAAGAGATGTCGACGTACGCTCGATCAGTCGCTGCGTTTCCTCCGAAGTTGGGTCGAAGTTCCAGGGCCAATGTGCCATTTCCTTCCGTTGACGGTCCGTTACGACAATATGGGAGTCTGCGTAACCAGGCTGGCCATGATGGGAATCAATCGTCGCCCACAAGGGACTCTCTTCGGGCTGAGTTCGCAAGTCGCCGCCGCCCGGAAGAATTCCGGTCACACAAATTGGCACTGCCGCGCGCGGCACCTGTCGGCTACCAAAGACGAGACAAGTGGGAGTGCCATGCCCTGGAAACAACAATCCTGAGCAATCGACGATCTTCTGAAGCTCAATGGTCGGGAAGAAATCTTCAACTAGTGGCTTCCCAAAATCGCGCTTTGCAAACGCATTTGAAACGATGAACCCCAGCTCGCCTGCTTGCCGGAGCAAGCCGAAACTCAAGTCAAAGAACGGGCATAAGAGGTGATACTTGCTTGCGCACACCCTTGGCCATCTGTTCCTCCACAGCTCCCGCTTATACGGATTTCGCGCCGTGACGAAAGGGGGATTGCCAACCATGATGTCAAAGCCGCGGGACTCCCCAGCGAAGACATTCGGGAAGTCAATTGACCACGCAAAGTTAAAGGGGCTATCAAAGTCCGCGCCTTCGAGTTTTCGGAGCTTTGGATAGAACTGAGGGTCAGCTTCGCGGCGGCGCAGCTTTTCGAGTTCTCTCTGATCCGCTTCGATCTTTTTCAGCGCCTGCTCAAGATGCTCGATTTCCCGGCGGTTCCGCTTTCTTTTGTCGGCATCGGACTCCTCCTCAGTGCCAAACAATGTGTCTAAGGCAGAGTCACGCTGACGCAGGACTTGCACCTCCTCATCTACAATCTTGCAACTCAATTGAAGGCGTTTTTCGAGAATGTCAAGCCGCAGCTTCCTCTTGCGTTCTGACTTTTTCGCCTTGTGGAGATCGGCTCCAAGCTTTGCGATAGCGGCAAACTCGGCCGTATGCCACGAGGCCTTGTCAGCAAGGATCAAGACCGGGACTCCGGAGATGTGATCGTGCAGGCTGTCGCCGCGCCGAAAGTTCATCTCCAAGTTTGGGAGCTGAGACATGCGGTCGATGGCTTCCATAAACTGCCGCTGCTCGGCGCTGAACGGGTCCAGTCCGAGGTCATAGTCGACCACCAAGCTGAGCCAGAGCCGGAGGCGACAGATCTCGATTGCCTGTTGCTGAATATCCACTCCGAAGAGGCAGTTCTCAACGATATGAGCTTTCGTATCGTGCAGCCATGACGATCCTTGTGACACGACTGGGTCGCGATAACCGTTGAGCACAGTCTCAAGCAGCCGGCGCAAGTTCACGAGTTCCTGCATCAAGCCGACAGGGAAAGCTCCTGAGCCTACCGCGGGGTCGCAGCACTTAAGCGGCTTCACGAGCTCCAAGACCTTGCGCGCCTGATCCGGAATGATCGTCCGCTTTAGCAGCTCTTTCTCTTCCTCGTCAAACCCGTCGCTGTGCTCGAAATAAAGAAGTCTTTTCAATCTCGGTCCCCAGTCATCGCCGGGCAGATGCCCCAGAAGATATTGATAGAGGACTTCCCGGCAGATGAAATGGACAACGATGCGAGGCGTGTAATACGAGCCAGTCGCCTTTCGCTTGTCCGGCGCTATCGCGTCCGGATCAGCGGCTTCGGCGTGCAGCACAATTGACTCGAATACCTTCCCGAGCATCTCCGGGTCAACGGCAACTTCTTGATTGAGAGGAGTGTCCTCCGTAACGGTGAAATTGAAGGCTTCGAGGAGCTCGCCAAAAACGTACTGCATTGTCTTGTTGCAGACTTTCAGAGGCGGATTTGTCTTCCTATTCGGAGTCTGTAGAAACTCGTCATCGTCAAACAGTCCGCCGTTCAAGAATGGAATTCCCGAAAGCCGCGCGGCTGACCCTGGCGCCGTCGCCAACGTCCAGAACAGTTTGTCGAGAAACTCGTGGTAATAGCTGTACTGCTCCGGCTTGATCGCGTATTGCTGAAAAGCTGACAGCAGGTAGCGACGGTCACGATTAAGCCAGCCGCGGTTCTGCAAAAAGTAGAGGAAGATGAGCCGCTCCAGCAGCAACTGGGATTGCGTGTAAGCTTCCCCCGAGCCCAGACCCATATTGCTCTCAAGATCTGCCTTAATCGCATCGAGGGCATTGTCGAAGCGTCTGAAGAAGTCTCGGGTCAGTGGTTCCTTATCGAACGCCTTTGCCCAGCTCTCGACCCAGTTCTCGGCATCTGAAATGTCATCTGGCCAGACCAATGCCGGCAGGTTGAACTCGCAGACAGTTCGGTTCGATGTTTCAGGAGTCCACCCGAATGTTGCCAACTTTGCGACGCGAGGTTCATCCGGCTTGGAACGGAAATAGGCAAAACGGAAATGCGTCCACTTATAGGTGCAGATGAACAGAAGATGTTCACGCTTCCACGAGGGAACGCGCGGATCTTTCCTGCGAGTGCTAACCAGCCCCCGCAGCACCTTTCGCAACACGCCAGCCATGCCGCGGCGTGGTGAAAGCGAATCTTCGTGTTTGAATTCAAGCACGAAGATCCCCCACGGCTGGTTCTGCTCGGCCGGCTGAATCTGCCAGATCGAGCCCTCGACCAGCTCTTTGTCCAAGCCGGCTGCGTTCAGGTCCTGCTGAGACCAACCGTATGCGATATCTTCGATCTGCTCAGTTCTGGCTGTCGGCCATTCAAGCGTTTTCGCCAGAAGCCCGTCAAAAAAGGACTGCTGGTCATGAACCTGTCCAATGGCTTGCTCGATATTTCTGTTGATTGTCGGCATTTATCAAGATCTCATCAACTATGAAAGTTCCATCCAGGCTCGCAACAGCGGCTTCACGCCGATGGGTGCCTGAACCTGCCTGAGATAAGTGTTCTTGATATGTTTTTCAATCTTGCCGCGAATTTCCGAAAGTGTCTTTTCGGGAACATCGTGTTTACGCGGCGTATCTGGCGTACACCGAATGAGATCAATGATGCGTGCCGGTTCATCCATGATTGCATCCGTTCCCAGGTCGTAGAGGTACCACGCCGTGGTTCCGCCCTCTGTCGTCCACGACTCCGGATCTGCCTGGGACTCCGCGGTAACGGGTGGGGGAGTTGGAAGGGAGTAACAGAAGAACACACTTGTCGTACCAGATGCCGGGTGCGCTTTTCCGCTGAACAGCCGCCCAGGCAGAGCCGCCAAACGTTCCGGCAGACCGGGGTACTGTTGCAGCAGCCGCTGGTATTCGAGGTGCATTTCCTCCAGCGGGGTAGTCGTGCCCTCGTAAGCGTGGGTAAAGTCTTTGAGCGCCTCAAAATCGTCTTCCGGAGTGAGTAACTTCTTTCCCTCGATACCGAACGTTTTCGAAATCCGGAGGGTTTTGTGAGCAACTCGCGCGTAGAGGCGAAGCAAGGCTTCGAGTTCTTGAGGCGGAAGAAAATTCCAGTAAATTACCAAGCCACGGATGGTCCCGCGGTCCGGGTGATCAGTCACAATTGCTTTCTCGATCGCTGGGTCCATGCGACGATCGACACGGCCGATGCGCTGCATAAGTCGAACCGGGTTCCAATGCAGGTCGTAGTTGATGAGGCGAGTCGCATCCTGTAGGTTCAATCCTTCGGAGAGTACATCGGTTGAAATGAGCACACGGGTTTCTGACAGTCCGTTATCTTTCAGCTCTTGTGTACTGAAGCCGTTGTAATAAGGGGCAAACTGATTGATTATTTCGCCTCGATCCCGATCAACGGCGCTGTCGACTTCGTCGATTTCGGTGATCCCAGCTTTTGCAAGCTGCTGCCGTAGGTAGCGAGCGGTTGCCATGTACTCTGTGAAGATCAAGACTTTGTGCTTTTTGAGAATAGGGTCGGTTCTCAAGAGCTTGATCAATGCCTTCAGTTTGTCATCGTGATCAGTCTTAAATGTTTCGAGTTCTCTCAGGAAATCAGCAATTGTGTGGAGATCCTCGATTGACTCATCAATAATGTCTTCGATCCTATATTCGTCGCGACTGAGCTCTTCGACCGCTTCAAGCATCTCCGGTGTGACAATGTCTTCATCTTTTTCCTCTCCGCTATCTCCACCGAACAGCTCCAGCTGTCGGTCGCGACAGTAGCCGATTAGATCTGCATACTTGTCCTTCCAGCGTTCCAGGCGGTGTTTCTCGTGATCCGTTTGACAGTGCTTTATCAGCCAGGCAAGTAACTTTTCCATCAGTGCCGCGCAAGATAGCTCGAACGCTCGTGCCGAGCTCTCAAACCTCTTGAGGAACTGAATTCGAATCAGGCTGACGACCTCTTTCTGCCGCCCATATTTGAGAGGATCGATCCTGGTGTCCGGACCTTTGTAATAGAAGAGCGGGTAATAGATGGCGAGCGAGAACAGGGGCTTTTCTTTATTGAACGCCTTCTCGACCATCTCAAGCAGCTTGCCGTACGTCTTCTTTAGGTTGAACTCAACGACTCGCGGTGGCTCCCGTTTTGGAAAGAGTGCTTTTGCAGAACTGGCATGCTGCTCTTGGCTTTTCTGTACGTAGGCACGACTCCGCTGCACTACTACTGCTCGGAATAACGAATCGGCGGACAGGACTTCACTTGCCTCGACTTGGTTCGTTTCCACC
>Ga0335079_10010084_pt1 | contig 10755 bp, 10 predicted proteins | sample Lox_Sample_33_FD_206719 | JGI IMG/M metagenome (GOLD analysis project Ga0335079, IMG submission 206719) | Soil microbial communities from Loxahatchee National Wildlife Refuge, Florida, United States - Lox_Sample_3.3 | ecosystem: Environmental > Terrestrial > Soil > Wetlands | place: USA... | reverse complement strand
GGCATTCGCGGAAACGGTTCATGACCCGCTCTTGCGTGAAACAATTGATCTGCAGGGTTTCGAGGAAGCGCGCCACGCGCGCCTCATCCGTTTCATGATAGACCAGTACGGTCTCGATGCGACTGAGCGGCCTCTGGAGCCGCTGCCCGACGACATCGAAACCGCTTTCATCGACTTCGGTTATGGCGAATGCCTCGATGCGTTCCTCGGCTTCGGCGTATTCAAGATTGCGCGTGATTCCGGTTTTCTGCCGGATGCCATGTTTTCGGTTTTCGACATTTTAATGCTCGAAGAGACAAGGCATATCGTATTCTTCGTAAACTGGATGGCCTACCGGGAGGCGCTCCACGGCCGGGGATTTGCGCCTCTTAGGGCGGTCACGGCTGCCAAGTATTACGGCAGGGCCGTTCAGCGGCTTGTCGGGACCATACGTACCGGCGCCGAAAGTGACGGACAGGAATTTTCCGCGACCCAAGCGAATATTTTTTTGGAAGGTTTCAGTATCAAAAAGCTGCTTGCAAACTGCCTCACGGAGAACAAGAGGCGAATGAGCCAATTTGACCAAAGACTGCTCAGGCCGCAGTTGCTTCCGACGTTAGGGCGGCTTGTCTTTTCCGGAATGAGGCTGTGGCCAAGCCGCTGAGCACGGCCCGGTGAATAATGACCTGCCCGAGACCTAAAGAACAGGACCCGGGATCGTGAAAATTGGCAGCAGCCTAATCGCGCTGGCAGGTTTTGCCCTTGCTATATATCTGGTCGGCGCAGAGGGTTTTAATGCGGTATTCCAGTCTCTGAACGCCGCGGGCTGGACCGGACTTGCGAGCATCACCCTGTTTCACGCGCTACCCACCGTACTATGCGGAACCGCTTGGTGGCTTCTGCTGCGTCACCATTCCTCGGAGAGCTGGACGCTGCTCTCTTGGGTTCGCTGGCTGCGTGATGGCATCGACGGCGTTCTTCCCATCGTGCCCGTGAGCGGGGACATGGTCGGCGTGCGCGTCCTTGCGTTACGTGGTTTGCGGCTTGCCGGGGCGAGCGTCATCGTCGATATGACCGCGGAGTTGTTGAGCCAGACCCTATTTGCAGTAATCGGCTTTGGCGTGCTTATCGCAATCCACCCGGACTCGCCTTATCTGCTATGGATTGGCATCGGCATATTGGCGATGGCCGGGCAGTTTATCGGTTTTCTTGTTGCACAGAAGAAAGGATTATTTCGTTTTATCGAGCGTCTGTGGCGCAAGCGCAAAAAAGAGCCTCCGGAAATCGACGACCGCACGCTTCATGACCAGATCATTACTCTCTACAGCGATCGGTGGGATTTTATCGGATGCATATTCATTCATCTCATTGCCTGGATCGTCGGGGCGTTTGAGGCTTGGCTGGGACTCTGGTTCATGGGACAGCGATTGGATATCGGCAGGGTGCTTGCGATTGAAAGCCTGATCTATGCGCTGCGGAGCGTGACGTTTTTCGTTCCGCTCGGGGCGGGGGTGCAAGAGGGTGGGTACGTCCTGATCGGCGGTTTGCTGGGGTTAGGGCCGGAACTCGCGTTGGCGGTTTCGCTCCTCAAGCGCGCCCGGGATCTGATAATTGGAATACCTGCGTTGCTCGTCTGGCATCACATCGAACGGCGCAAGATGGCGCGGGATTCCATATCCTGACGTATATCGCGAGCAAATCCGGCCGAAGGTTGTCTAATCGGGTTTTATCCTTTGTAAACCGCCGTTGCGCGAGGTTGCGCCGTACGCGAGTATAGGGCATTTAAAACGCATTTTCTTTGAAACCAACGGCATAAATTTGCGTGCCTGAAGGGATTGTAATAATCTTGCAAAACCAGCTTTCCGAAATTTATTCCCCGTGAAGTTAGACGATACATTGTTGGAGGATTGGCGCGCCCGCGCGCTCGCCGCAGAGCAGGAAGTCGGCCGCGCCGTGATCGGGCTGGAGCGTGCGGTTCGTCTCATCACCATCGCAGTGTTTGCGCGCGGCCATGTGCTCCTTGAAGGCGACGTCGGCGTCGGCAAAACCACCTTGTTACGCGCTTTTACGCGCGTCATTGGCGGCGCCTACCAGCGCGTCGAAGGTACCATGGATCTTATGCCGAATGACCTGGTGTATTACACTTACATCGGCGAAGACGGAAAACCGCGCGTGGATCCCGGGCCGCTTTTGAAAAGCGGCGAGCAACTGTCAGTGTTCTTCTTTAATGAAATCAACCGTGCCCGCCCACAGGTGCACTCGCTGCTGCTCAGGGTGATGGCGGAACGCAGTGTCTACGCTTTCAACCGCGAGTACCGGTTTCCGTATCTTACGGTTTTTGCTGATCGCAACCGCGTGGAGCGGGAGGAAACTTTTGAGATTTCGGCCGCAGCGCGCGACCGCTTTATGATGGAAATTCTGATCGAGGTTCCCGCGGAAGCTGATAATCAGCGCCAGCTGGTTTTTGATCAGCGCTTTCACGACGTAGACGCGCTTATCGAAGGCGTACGGGCCGATATCCTCGACTACAGGCAGCTGGATGCAATAGCCACGCATATTCAGCGCCAAATTCAGGCCAGGGAGGCACTGCAGCAATACGCGCTGGATCTGTGGCGCGCCACGCGCAACCCGGCCGAATTTGGCATAAGCATCGAAGGCGCGGACATGCAGCAGCTGATATTGGCCGGGGCAAGCCCACGTGGCATGAGCATGTTGCTGCGCGCCGCGCGGGTAGCGGCATGGTTGAGCGGTCGCGGATACGTTGCGCCGGAAGACCTGCAGGCGGCTTATTTCGAAACTGTTGGCCATCGCGTGTTTTTCAAACCGGTCTACGAATTGCGCCGCTCGGAATTAGCGCACGAGCTGATGCGGCGGATTATCGAGAAGATCGCTGCGCCATAACTCGGTTCGGCGCTTACCACCAATCCCGTGGTGCAGGAATTTTATTATCGTATTTGGTGGCGCCCCCGCGGGCCGCGTCCCGGTCACCATCGCGGCACGCAACGTGGCGGAGTGTCCGATTTTCTAGGATATTTGCCGCTGCTGTCTTTTCCGGATCCGCGAAGGCTCGATATTCTTACGAGTTTGCGCGATCCGTTCGAAGAATGGAGGGTGCGCGTGTACAGCCAGAATACCGCGATCTCTGTTTACCTGATTGCCGATTTGTCCGCTTCGATGGGATTCAGCGGTGCGCTGAGGAAACTCGATGTGCTTTCCGATTTGACCGCTTCTCTGGGTTATACCGCTTTTCGCACCGGTGATTCGTTCAGTTTTATCGGGTGCGATGAAACGGTTCGCAAGGAATTTATATTGCCTCCCACGCATGCCAGGGATGCGGGGGTGGAATGGGGCGGAAGACTACGCACATTTCGGGCCACGGGCAAGAATGCTGCGGGACTGCTGCAAGCGCAAAATTTTCTTCGCAGCCAGCGTGGGTTGGTGTTTCTGGTTTCCGATTTCCATTTTCCGCTTAATTTTCTCCAGGAGGTGCTGGGAAGCCTCTCGCGCCACCAAATAGTACCTATCGTGCTTTGGGACAAGGCGGAATTTGAAACATTACCCGCGTCGGGCATCGCTTGGGTTCGGGACAGTGAAACCGGCAGACGCCGGGTGCTGTGGTTGCGGCCGGATTTTTGGGAAAAGACGGCAAAGCGGTTCGCGCAGCGCCGCCGGGATCTTGAGCATGTATTTGCGGCCAATCAAATCCAACCGTTTTTCCTCTCCGGCGCGTTCAAAGCGGAGCGACTTACCGAGTATTTTTTGAGTCGAGGCGCCAGTGCGGCCCGATAATAGAGTCTGGACGGCGGCATTGTGCGCGATTTTGTTTTTGTCAATGCGCCCTGCGTCCGCGAACTCGCCAATACTTAACTTTCAGGTGGCAAACCCGCGACCGTTTGGCTATGTCATCGGCGACACAATAAAGCAGACAATCGAGCTTGAAGCAGCCAAGCCGTTTCAACTCGATACCGGTAAACTTCCGAAGACGGGCCGCTTGGGTACCTGGATCGCCCTGCAAGAGATCAAACTTGCCACCATGCCTGGCCTGAACTCGAATCGTTACCGCCTGAATCTGACCTACCAGCTGATCAACTCGCCCGAGGCGGTAAAGACTCTGTCTCTGCCGAAATTGAGCCTGCAACTGGTGAGCGGGGAAAAGGTAGTAGCGCAGGAGGTTCCGGAGTTTACTTTCAGCGCAGGTCCGCTCACGCCGCCACACACGCCGGCTGCCGAGGGCGTGTATCTGATGCGCCCTGACCATCTTCCACCGCTCATCTCTCCGACAATGCATCGCGTTTGGTTTTTCTTCTTTTTATCAATATTGCTTTTGGCGCTGCTCTATATGGGATATTTGCGCTTTGGGCTGCCTTGGGGAGGACCGCGGCCATTCGCTTGGGCTTACCTGGATTTGAGGCGCTTGGCGAAGCGGGCTGATAGCGACGAAGCATTTCGCCAGGCGCTGCGCAGGATGCACCGGGCTTTCGACCAGACAGCTGGGCGGCCGCTATTTCGCGGAGAGCTCGATGCTTTCTTTGCGCAACGCCCGCGCTTTGCGCAAATGCGGGCCAACACTGAAAAGTTTTTCAAACTATCGCAAAACGAATTTTTCGGTATCGGCGCAGGTGAACGGCCGATGCAGTGGCTGCTTAGATTCTGTCGCGACTGGCGTGGCGCGGAGGCCGAATGAGCTTTGACGTAATTCATTCCTGGGTACTGATGTTGCTTCCGCTCGCGCTTTTGCCATTGCTGCGAACAGGCAGGAAAAGTCTGGCCTATTCCTGGCTGCCGCAGCTTCCGCCCGATCCCATGTCCGATGTGCTGGAATGGCTGCTGCGCTCCTTAGGCGTTCTTGCCTTGGCCGCTTTGATCCTTGGTCTGGCCGGCTTATACCGCTCGGAAGAGTCGATACAACGCATTGGGCGCGGGGCGCAAATTGTTTTGCTGCTGGACCGCAGCTCCAGCATGGACCAGCCTTTCAACTTGCAGCAAATTTTCGATACTAGTCATCCATCCAAGGAGAATGTGGCGCGCGGCCTGCTTGCCAAATTCGTAGCAGGCCATCCCGAAGACATGTTCGGGCTGGTGGAATTCAGCACCAATCCAATACGCGTCCTGGATTTTACCCAGAAACAGGACGTGATTCAGGCCGCGATTGCCGCCGCCGGTATTGGGCGCGGACTCTGGGAAACCGATATGGGACGCGGCCTCGAAGCCGCGCTGGATTACTTCGCCGGCCTTCCCTATACGGGCTCGCGCGTCATCGTTTTGGTTTCCGATGGGGGCGCAAACCTCGACCCGGAAACTGGCGAACGCATTGCAAATCTGATGAGGCGCTACCGTGTTGGACTGTATTGGCTTTACATCCGCTCCTTCAGAAGTCCGGGCCTGTTCGTTCCCGTTCCACCGCGGGAACTCGACACGATGCCTGAGCTGGCTCTGAACGCGTTTTTCAAGAACTTGGGTACGCCTTACCACCCATTCGAGGCCGATAATCCGCATGCCCTGCAGCAGGCAATTGCTGACATAGGCCAACTTGAAAATCATCCGCTGCGCTACGAGGACATATTGCCTAGGCGCAACTTATCCGAATATTGTTTCGGCGCATCGCTTCTCTGCTGTGTGATCCTGCTGCTTGCCAAAAGCATGGAGGTGATGGCTTGGCGTTAAAACACAAAATGCGTTTTGCAATCTACGTCGTGCTCGCGTCGCTCCTTGCCGCGGCCGTGGAAGGATATCAGCTTCATCGCGTTGACGTTTTTAATCGGGCGATACGCGATGGCTCTGCCGCCACATTAAACGGGGGTCTGCCCTACGAAGTTTTGTTCGCCAAGGCTTATTATCTCGATCGCGCGGGCAAGCACCAGCAAGCACTTTCGCTTTATCAAGAAGTGATAAACCAAGGCAATGCGCGGCTTGCGGCCGCCGCGAAATACAACAGCGGCAATATCAATTTGCGCGAAGCGCTGGCAAAGCGCGGCCCGGCGGCCAATGCTGAAGCTCTGCCGCTTATTGAACTTGCCAAGCAAAGCTACCGCGAAGTGCTGCGCGTAGACAGTGACGACTGGGATGCCCGCTACAATCTGGAGCGCGCGTTGCGCCTCGTGCCGGAAAAGGAGGAGAAAGCGGCTACCGCGCAATCGTCCCAAGGAGAAAGGCAGTTTACCACCATGAAATCGTATACCCTTGGGCTGCCGTGATGAATTTTCGCGCTCATAAAAGTCTACTGCGCCGGGATTTGCACTTTGCCTTATTGCTCATAGTTTGCATCATGCTGATTTTCGCGCTGCTCAATCCTCACGCCCGGCTACAACACGACATTTTCGATTACTTGGTGGTAGTGGATATCACGCAGAGCATGAATACCCTTGATTACCATGAGCGGAACAAACCCGTGAGCCGGTTAGCGTTTGCCAAGCAGGCGCTGCGTGAGGCGCTGCTGCGTTTACCCTGCGGCTCCAAAATCGGGCTGGGAATATTTACCGCGGACCGTTCCTATGTTTTGTTTGAACCGGTGGAAATTTGTGCCAATTACCAGGCGATTTCCAGCACGCTTGCGAACATCGACAACCGCATGGATTGGCTGAACAGAAGTGAAATCGCCAAGGGATTGTATTCCGGGCTGAGAACGGTTGTCGGCCTTCCCGGACGCCCCGCGCTGGTGTTCATTACCGACGGCCAGGAAGCCCCGCCGATTAATCCGCGCCTCCCGCCGGTGTTCAATGGGAAACCCGGCGAGGCCAAAGGCGTGATCATCGGCGCGGGCGGTTTGACTCCCATGCCTATTCCCAAAACGGATCCGGACGGCAGACCGCTGGGTTATTGGCGTGCCGATGAAGTGCTTCAAAACTACAACGTTGATCGACCGGGGACGGTCAAAGGCGAGCAAATGCTCGAACCGACGGGACCGGTACCCAACGTTGGCGCCACGCCTGGGAGAGAACAACTGTCGGAACTGCGTGAGCCTTACCTCATTTCGCTTGCCGAGAAAACCGGTCTGTACTACCGCAGGCTTAAAAATTCTGCCGATATGAGTGCCGCCCTCGAGAATCATGACCTGGCGCAGCAAACGGAATCGCGGGTCTCGATCGCCTGGATTCCCGCGCTGCTGGCGTTTATCTGCCTTGCGGTTATTTACGCCATTCCAGCCGATTATCGCCGTGCCTCAACGCCCGGTTCGAAGGTTCCAAACTGACGCCCACTGAAATCATGGCATTCACCACGACGAAGATTTTTGCGACGGTTATAAACGGGCCCGGCAAATATCGCTAGCTGCCGTTGAACCGAATAAATTGCTCATCAGCCTACATCAGCTGATTTCTTGCCTGATAAGCGTTATCGAGACGGGTTTTGGCTTCCTTCACGGCATTCTCCATCGCATCAAGTCGCTGGAAATAGCTTTGAGTGAGACGAGCAAAGCCGCTTGCCGTGCCTTCGGTTTCGCCGGGTCTAGGAGTGCGGCCGTTTTCCAGGTCTTCTTCCGCCTTCTTGAGTGCGGCTTGTGCGCGAAGAATCTCCTGGTCGGCCTGGCGCCACTCCTCTTGTTTGGCGCGTATTCTCTCGAGGGCAGCCTGATCTATTTCTTTTTGCTTGGCTTCCATCATCAGGACTGCTCGCCTTTGTTCGGGCGAGAGAGTTGCGACTTCAATCGTCTCAAACTTAACTGAACCTGGCGGTTTCATGTTTGAATACGTGACAACACCGTCTTTTCCGGCGTACTTATAAATTACGTCCGCGAATGCAACGCCGGATTGGCCTACTAAGGCCAGAAATAAGCAGACTGCAAAAACTTTAGACATTTAAGCCCTCCTTTGAGCGTTGGGCTCGATGAGTTAGTAAAATATAAAAGTTGGACTGCAAACGCCTGGAAAGCGTTCGATTCGCCGTCAGTTTTGTTGGCGGGCACGGGTGGAACCAATTACTTCGGCCGCTAAGATATTAGGAGGGTTATTTGGTGCCGCGTTTGAATTGCAGCTGTCAGCCCTTGACTCGAACAATTCTCACAACTTCTGGAATTCTGCGCAGGTTTCTCATTAATTGCGCGAGATGAAGGCGGTTGGTAACCTGCAACGTAAAGTGAATGCTGGTGTAAGCGCTGCCCTCGCCTTCTTCCATGCCGACGTTATCAATGTTTGAGCCGGCCTCTGCGATTTCAGCGGCGACCTTGGCCAGAACCCCGCGCTGGTTCGCTACCGTTAATTCTATGCTGACATCAAACGACTTGCTGGTTCCCGGACCCCATTCGACATCCAAGATTTTTTCCGGTGGCGCATGAATTTTGGCCATCACCGGGCAATCATGAGTATGTATCACCATACCCTGGCCCTTCTTGATATAGCCGATTATAGGGTCGCCTGGAATCGGCCGACAGCATTTGGCGAATTGGATCGCCATACCCTCGGTGCCAAGTACGGTCACGGTGCCCGGGATCTTCTTGCCTTCCCTGGTCAACGGCCCGCTTAGCGAAAGCAGGCGCCTCGCGACTACAACTGCGAGACGTTTTCCCAAGCCGATATCGGCGAGTATTTCTTCGCGGGACTTGGTGCCGCTGTCACGCAGGAGCTTGTTCCATTGGTTATCGTCGATCTTGATTCGGCCCGGTTTAAGTGCCCTGAGCGCCTGGTTCAAAAAGCGCTCACCCAGCCGCACCGATTCTTCGTAGTGCATCGTTTTTAGAAAATGCCGGATATGTGAGCGCGCCTTCCCGGTGGCCACAAAGCTCAGCCAGGATGGATTGGGTTTGGCATGTGAGGCAGTGATGATTTCAACGCTGTCGCCGCTTTTAAGCTCGGTCCTTAGCGCCATTAACTCGTGGTTGATTTTCACGGCAACGCAGCGGTTGCCGATGTCGGTATGCACGGCGTAGGCGAAATCGACTGCAGTGGCGCCGCGCGGCAATGCCATGATTTGGCCTTTGGGCGTGAACACGTAAACCTCATCAGGAAAAAGGTCGACTTTGAGGTGTTCCAGGAATTCGACCGAATCGCCGCTCTCCGATTGGATTTCCAGGAGGTCTTGCAGCCATTGATGCGTGTTTTGCTGCAGCTCGTTGAGCGATGCTTCAGAACTTTTATAAAGCCAGTGGGAAGCCACTCCGGCTTCAGCGATGCGGTGCATGTCGAGCGTTCTGATCTGGACTTCGATGGGCGTGCCAAACGGCCCGAATAATGTGGTGTGCAGAGATTGATAGCCGTTGGCCTTTGGTATTGCAACGTAGTCCTTGAATTTTCCCGGAATCGGCTTGTATAACGCGTGTAAATGGCCCAACGCCAGATAGCAGGCTGCCATGTCTTTCACTATGATGCGGAACCCATAGACATCCAGCACTTCCGAGAAGGATAGCGATTTTTCAATCATTTTCTTGTAAATGCTGTACAGGTGCTTTTCGCGCCCGGTGACCTGAGCTTCTATTCCCGCGTCCTGCAGACATTGCTTGATGGAGTCCAGAATCTTGCCGACCACTTCGCGGCGGTTTCCGCGCGCCGCCTTGATCGCCTTGCTCAGCACCTGGTAGCGGGCGGGATAGAGATTGCGGAAGGCGAGTTCCTGCAATTCCTGATAAATGGTGTTCAAGCCCAGACGATTTGCAATCGGCGCATAGATTTCCATGGTTTCGCGCGCGATGCGGCGCCGCTTTTCGGCCTGCATTACATCAAGCGTGCGCATATTGTGCAAGCGATCGGCAAGCTTGATCAAAATCACGCGCACGTCACGCGCCATCGCCAGCAGCATTTTACGGAAATTCTCGGCCTGCGCCTGTTGCTGGCTGCGAAACTCAATTTTGTCGAGTTTGCTTAAGCCATCCACCAGCTCCGCCACCGGCTTGCCGAACCGTTTGCTTATCTCATCCTTGCTGACATGCGTATCCTCAATCACGTCGTGCAGCAGCGCCGCCGTCAGAGCCTGCGGATCAAGATGCCATTGGGCGAGAATATTGGCTACGGCGATTGGATGCGAGATGAACGGATCGCCGGTCTTTCGATACTGTCCTTGGTGAGCGGTTTCACTGAAATGGTAGGCTGATTCAAGCTGTGCGATATCCTCCGACTTCATATAGCCGGATAATTCCTTAAACAGGAGCTCCGCATCGGACATTTCTGCTGTCAACCATCAGTGATCGGCGCAGCCTTCAGCAATCAGCGGTACGTTGCCGCCATGCCTGACCTGCTTTTATGATTGCTGGCTACTGGCTATGTTTGGGACTTGTGCAGGATATCGACCCCGACCAAACCTTGCGCAATCTCGCGCAGGGCAATAACCGTGGATTTGTCTTTATTGGCCTCCAGCATCGGGCTCGCCCCGGTGGCGAGTTGCCTGGCTCGGTAGGTTGCGGCCAACGTCAGCTCAAATCGGTTGGGAATCTTTTTCAAACAATCATCAACAGTAATGCGCGCCATTGCCCCTCTCGCAAATCATTTCAGGCGGCTAATCAAGTCCCGGTAACGCTCGAGTTGTGGCTTCAGCTTCAGCCGACAGCTGCGAACGATGCATTGGAGATCCTGCACAGCCTGCTCGAACTTATCGTTAATGATAACATATTCAAACTCATTTACATGGCCCATTTCGGCGCGCGCAGCCTTAACACGGTTCGCGATGACCTCGGCATTATCCTGGCCGCGTACGGTGAGGCGCTCTTCCAGTGAGGCAAGCGACGGCGGCAGGATGAAGATGCCGACCGCCTCTGGAAAGATACGGCGCACCTGTTGCGCCCCTTGCCAGTCGATCTCCAGGAGCATGTCATATCCACCCAGGATGGCGTGCTCAATCCAGCTTTTCGAAGTA
>Ga0335079_10010082_pt1 | contig 10756 bp, 6 predicted proteins | sample Lox_Sample_33_FD_206719 | JGI IMG/M metagenome (GOLD analysis project Ga0335079, IMG submission 206719) | Soil microbial communities from Loxahatchee National Wildlife Refuge, Florida, United States - Lox_Sample_3.3 | ecosystem: Environmental > Terrestrial > Soil > Wetlands | place: USA: Florida... | reverse complement strand
GGGTTCAGCCGACGGCACAAACTGGACCGCGTATCCGTTTCGCTATAAGCCGCAGGACCCGGCCAAGGCGCCCGGCATCTACGCGCCGTATCAGCCGCGATTCGAATGGAACCTCTGGTTCGCCTCGCTCGGCACTTGGCCCGAGTATCGCTTCGTGGTGTGGACCGAAGAGCAGCTCCTGACCAACGACTCGGACGTGCTCGCCCTGTTCGCGCGGAATCCATTCCCAAGCGCGCCGCCGCTTCAGGTGCGCGCCGTGATCTATCAATACTGGTTCACGGACATGAAGACGAAGCGCGAAACCGGAATGTGGTGGCGACGCGAACTGATCGGCAACTATGCGCCGGCGCTCGAGCGCGAGCCGGGCGGAAGATTGGTCATTCTCGATGAGCCTACTGTAGGAGCTCTTCCGCAGTAAGCTGCCGCGTTTGGCGCGATCCGCTCTCGCGCGATTTTTGCCACGCGACGGGATTTCCGTTAGCCTGTTCACGATCATCTGACTGCTCATGAGACGCCGCCACACAATCGAGCCGAGGGAACCTCGACAACCCGAAGTCAGCCGCGACCAAGTGATCGCCCATCTCGCCAAACTTTCGCAACCTGCCAGCATTCGCGAAATCGCGCATGGGATGGACCTCAAGCATCGGGGCCGGCGCTTTCTCCCGCGCGTGATTCAGCAGCTCAAAAAGACAGGTGAAATCGAGGAGATCCACGGTGGCCGCTATCGCTTGGCCGGGCAGAAAATCACGTCGGCCCCCGCCCCGCACCACGCTGCCGGAGAACGCAATACAGCCGCATCCCTGCCTGCGCCGCCGAAGCGCGCTCGCGATCCGAATCTCGTTTCAGGGCGAATCGTCGCGCATCGCGATGGCTATGGCTTCCTTGTCCCGGACCAGCCGATGCCGCGAGTCGAAGGCGATCTCTTCATCGGACGCGACAGTCTGGGCGACGCGATGCACGGCGACCACGTCCTCGCGCGCATCGAGCGCCGCCGCACCGATGGGCGCGCCGAAGGCCGCGTCGTGCGGATTCTCGAGCGCGAGCATCCGACGCTGGTCGGGCTCTTCCGCTACGGCCCGCATGGAAATTTCGTTCTGCCGTACGACACGCGTATCACTCATGAGGTTTTGATTCTGCCGGGCGAGGAGCTGACTCCCGAATTGCAACTAAAGCTCGGCGTGACGCCGAAGAACGAGCCTCGCTCGATGCGCGGCATGCGCCTGCCGGAGTTGGACGGTGCGGTCGTTAACGTCGAAGTCACGCGTTATCCCAAGGGCGGCCTCGCGCCCGCCGGGCGAGTGATCGAGATTCTCGGTCGGCCGGGAGAAATCGGCGTCGATGTCGAGATCATGATCCGAAAGCACCATCTGCCGTACGTCTTCCCGGACGAAGTGCTAACCGAAGCGAGCTCGACGCCTCAGCAGGTCGACGAAACCGCCCTGCACGGCCGGCGCGATTTTCGCCATCTCCCAATCGTGACGATCGATGGCGAAACCGCACGTGACTTCGACGACGCGGTCTGCGTCCGGCCCCTTCCGAACGGCGCTTACGAATTGCAGGTGCACATTGCCGATGTGGCGCACTACGTCGGGCGCGAAGCGCCGCTCGATCGCGAGGCGCGGCTGCGCGGCACTTCCGTGTATTTTCCCAACCGTGCCGTGCCGATGCTCCCGGAAGAGCTTTCGAACGGCATTTGCTCGCTGAACCCGCACGTGGACCGGCTGGTGATGAGCGTGATTATGGAGATGGACTCAACCGGCAAAATGACGCATGCCGATTTCACTTTGGGTGTAATCCGATCTGTCGAACGTATGACGTATACGAACGTGAACAATGTGCTCGAAGGCGATCGGGAAATGAGCGAACGTTACGCTTCGCTCGCCGAAGAATTCCGACGCATGAAGCAGCTGGCGCTGCTGCTCAATCAGAGGCGCCACGCGCGCGGCTCAATCGATTTCGATCTTCCCGAGCCAGTGATCGAATTCGACACGGAAGGGCGCATGCAGAGCATCGTGCGCAGCGAGCGCAATATCGCTCACCGCATCATCGAGGAGTTCATGCTTGCGGCGAACGAAGCCGTGGCGGAGTACCTCGAAAGGCGTGGAATTGCTTCGCTTCATCGCGTCCACGAAAAGCCCGATCCCAAGAAAGTGCTCGAATTCGAAGAGCTAGCCCAGGCGTTCGGGTATTCGCTCGGCGTCGAGGACCTCACCGAACGCCGCGTCGCCGTGCGGCACGGACGTGTGCAGGCTCCGGCGAAGGCCGGCGGCGGACGCGGCCGAATGCGAGCAATGAGCGTGACGATGCCTGCGGCGGAGGAAGTCGACATCCGCCCGCAGCATTACCAACGCCTCACGCAGAAGATCGCGGGCAAACCAGAGGAGCGTATTCTGTCGTATTTAATGCTGCGCTCGCTCAAGCAGGCGCGATATGCCGCCGAACTTCTCGGCCATTTCGCACTCGCCGCGAAGGAGTACACGCACTTCACTTCGCCAATTCGGCGCTACCCGGACCTGATCGTGCACCGCGCACTGAAATGGGCGCTCGAGAATCCGGCCGTGCCGCCGGCCCGCGCCTCGGTCGCCCACGCAAAGTCGGGCAAAGAAGTGTCCGTTCCCATGCTCGGGCCGTATCGCCGCGTCGAGCTCGAAGAAATCGCGTCGGAAAGTTCGGAAGCCGAGCGCCGCGCCGATCTCGCCGAGCGCGACTTGATGGACTGGAAGACGGCGCAATTCATGGAGCAGCACCTCGGCGAGGATTACGACGCGCTCATCATTTCCGTGCAGAAATTTGGCTTCTTCGTCGAGCTGACCGAAATCTTCGTCGAAGGGCTCGTCGGAATCGACTGGATCGAGGAGTTCACCGGCCAGCGCTGCCTATATCGCGAACGCGATCACACGATCGTCTGCGAGCCCCATCGAGGTTCGCGCGGCGCGGCTGGGAGCCGAGTTTTCCGTCTCGGCGACCGCGTTAGAGTGCGCGCCGAGCGAATCGATCCGCTGCGGCATCGTGTCGAGTTCGCGCTCGTCTAAAATCCGCGAACTGAAATTTGTAATCTCAGATGGGCGTGGCAGGAGAAACAAATGAAACCGACTGTTGGATTCATAGGGCTGGGACTGATGGGCAAGCCAATGGCGCAGAACGTGCTTCGCGCCGGATTTCCGCTCGTCGTCTGGAATCGAACGCGCGTGAAAGCGGAAGACCTCGTGCGAGCGGGGGCGAAGCTCGCGGCCAGTCCGCGCGAAACGGCGGCGCAATGCGACGTGCTGATCACGATCGTGAGCGACCCACCCGCGCTCGAAGAAGTGCTTTGGGGCGCGCTCGGCGCGCTCGATGGCTTGCGAGCGGGCAGCTTGCTCATCGATTCGAGCACCGTGTCGCCGGAGATGGCGCGCCGGCTCGCGGGCGGCTGCGCGAATCGGCATGTGGATTTTCTCGACGCGCCGGTCACGGGCGGCACGTGGGGCGCCGAAAAGGGCGAGTTGGTTTTCATGATCGGCGGGAAGATCGAAGTGCTGGAACGCGCTAAGCCGGTGCTCGAATCGATGGGCAAGCGGTTCTTCTTGCTCGGACCAAATGGCGCGGGGCAAACGGTAAAGCTCGGAATGAATCTGCTGCTCGCGCTCGAAGTAAACGCGTTTGCTGAGGCGCTGGCATTGGTCACCACGGCGGGAGTGCCCGCTGAGCGGCTGGTCGAAGTGATGCAATCGAGCATGGGCCGCTCGCCCTTGCTCGACGTGAAAGCGCCGCTGATGCTCAAGCGCGAATTTCCCGCGAGCTTCCCGCTGCGGCTGATGCACAAGGACGTTCGGCTGGCGCTCGATCTTGCGAAGGAATACGGGGTTGCACTTCCGGCAGGCACTGCCGCGTATGCGACGTACAGCGCCGTCAAGGATTCTTCGACCGACGATCCGGATTTTTCGGCTGTGGCGCGCTTTTGGAAAAAGGCCGCGGCTGGCGCTCAAGACTAGTTGCGTTTGCAGTTTTATTTAACGCTGTCGTGAGCGGATTCGCGAAGCTCGATCTCCGTGCGCTCCGTGCGTTTGGAATCTTGCAATGTCAATTTGACCCGATAGATTCCGCGAACGCTGTTGCAGAGATAGATCTCGTCGGCGTGAAGGAGATCGTCGAGCGTGAGGACCGCTTCGCGCGCGCTGGGCTGCTCCCGCAAGATCTGCGCGCGGGCAGTTCCGGGCAGGAGACCGCACGAAACCGGAGGCGTCTTCCAAACACCATCTTTGACCACGAAAACATTGTGAATCGCTCCCTCCGTGAGTTCGCCCCGCTCGTTGAAGAAGAGCGCGTCATCAAATCCCGCCTTCCGCGCTGCGACGCTCTCTTCGTCGTACAGGCGGCGATTCGTCGTCTTGTGGAAGAGGAAACGATCGCTGCTCGAAGTCCGACGATTCGAAATCCGCACGCGCCCGAACCGTTCATCGACGTAATCCCGGTGCTCGATTTCGAGCGCACCATCCTGCGCCAGCGTGATGCGAACCCTTTGCGGCGCGCTCGGAAATTGCGCGGCTTGGTCTTGCAGCGCTTCGCGGATTTTCAAACCGTCAAAGCGAAATCCGAAGTATTCGGCGGAATCCTTCATGCGCGCGAGATGAGCCTCGAGGAATCGATATTCGCCATCCCAGAGCGTCGTTTCCAATATCCTGAACTCGGGCTCGCTCTCGGTGAGAAACGCGGCCTTCCACTGGCATTCTTCCCACTCCGCCAATGCTGACGAGCCGTGCGTGATTCCGCCGCCGACGCCCATCGTGCCCAATCTGCCTCGGAGCGTGACCGTTCGAATCGCCACGTTGAAAAACGAGCGCTGCGGCGCGAAAAACCCAATCGCTCCCGTGTACGCGCCACGCGGCGAACTTTCAAGATGAGCGATGTGCTCCATCGCGCGAATCTTGGGAGCGCCGGTAACGGAGCCCGAAGGGAAAAGCGCGCGCACGATCGATTCGATCTTGCAACCGCTCGTCAATTCTCCCTCGACGGTTGACGTCATTTGCCAAACCGAGGGATAGCGCTCCACGTCGAAGAGTCTCGTCGTCTTGACCGAGCCAGTGCGGCAAATCCGGCCGAGATCGTTTCGCATCAGATCAACGATCATCACGTTTTCCGCGCGATTTTTTTCATCGACCCGCAGAGCCTCGCCGGCCGTGATGTCTTCCTCGAGCGTTCGCCCGCGAGGAGCGGTCCCTTTCATTGGTCTGACCGTGATGCGCCTATTTTCGATGTGAAAGAAAAGTTCCGGCGACAGAGAAACGATCTGCTCATCGCCCATGTTGAGGAACGCGGCGTAGGGGACGGGATGGCGGCGACAGAGAACGCAGAAGAGTTCCCACGCGCTGCAGTCGATCTGAAACCCCACGCGCGTGGTGAAATTAACTTGATAGACCTCGCCGGCTTCGATGAGCTGCCGAATCTCCTCGATTTTGTGGCAATATTTCTCGCGACTAATGGCGAGCCGCGGACGCGCGACTTCAATGCATGCGTCGTCTGCAGGGAGGGCGCGGCCACCGAGGATCGCGCAGTTTGCGTACAAACCGAACCAGGCGAGAGGGCCCGCGGCGTGATCGAGCAGCGGCCGCAAGCGCGGCTCAAGCGCATAGCCTGCTTCGTAGCGAAGTAGACCTGCCGCCTCACCGTCGTGGCTGACGTGGTCCTCGATTCGGCGGAGCGACTCGATGAGCGAGTCAGCGTCCGTGGCGACCAGAAGTTGCTGCGGCTCGCGGTAGAGACGCCACGTCGAACCGTCACGCAGCAGGGCGAAACCCGGCTGCTCGGCGGCCTTCGCCATGAGAGCCGGACTCAGCGTGCTCGTGTCTGACGCAGCGGACATCCCGGCATTATCCCACAGCATTGGGCGTATCCAGCTTCGCTGGCCTTCCGACTTTTGGCCGCGCCGAAGAAGGATTCTTCGCCTGCGCATCCCGGCCGAGAGAGAAAACGCCGGGATGCTCCGCTCAGAATAACGAGTGAACGGGAGTTCGGGACCCCCCAGAAAAATTGTCGGATAGAATGTACCGCCATCGTTTGTTTTCAGCGAGTTACGGCGATTTTTACTCGAAAGTATTGTCGGGTAGATGTGTGGCATTTCGCGGCAAACAGCGGCCCCCGGCGAACCTGCCTTGGCGCCCAATGGTGCTCGGCGAATCTCGTCATTCTGCCCAAATTCCGTCGTCGGGCGCGACGAGCACGTACTTAGCTCTCGTCGACGTCCCACCGGGCTTCAGGGGCTGAAGCCCCATCACCTGGGCGGTCCAATGTCGGAGCTAAAGCTCCGACCCCCTAAGGCCGCTAAGCTGCGGCGCGTCAGGTCCATCTGCCCTATTCAGTTGTCAAAGAGCAATTCTTTCCGCCCTCGTCGAGAGGGCGGATGGCCTCACTACGCCATCGTAACCACGCTGGCAGATTGTCAAGCGGGATGCAAACGGTCGTTGGTGTGGACTTCGGCGCGCAAAGAGAGTCCCACCCTTCACACACCGAAGGATGGGGCACCCAGCGGCGTAGGATGAACTGCGAGCGAAACTGCCGAACTGGTATCATTGCGCGACGGGCGGGGTCAAGTGGACGGAGAACGGACGGAAAGGCTAGGCTACCCGCCAACAGGACATTAGCATGTTAGGCTTCTGGGCGTTTTTTTGGATCGCAACGGTGTTCGGAGGTCTGGCCTCGGTTTGTTACTTCATGGCTGTTCGCCGACTCATTAAAAAGGGTGCTCATGTCAAGTTTTTAGCAACGCCAAAGGACTTGGTTCGCGTATTCAGAGAATACGCCGATTTGGCTCGAAGCAACGCTTGGTCGCTGTGGCCTGTTTATGGCTATTGCCTTTTTGCAATGTCGGCACTCTGCGCTGGGGCGGCTGCGGCAGTTTATCTTAACGCTAGCCAGCTATCATCAGAAAATATTCTCTCACGATTGCCACGCTCGGACGCTGCCCTGCTATGGGTCGCCTTCAGTAGCTTGTGCATAGCGGTTGCTTTTTCATATCGAGCGATAAAAATTCGCGGGGGGATGAGGGTTCGACGTTGGAAGGATTGCTTTTCTAATGAATATCTGCGCAACGACGTAGCGTTGGCAGCGTTAGGGTTATCAGGATTGTTGATAGTGGCTGTCGCATTAATTCTAAGGCACTTCTGAGACGCACCATAGATGGAATTGGCCTGCTTCCCGTTTCCTGTGATCTGTCCCACAGCCGTCCGGTTACAGTCGATGGAAATGCCGCAACCGAGTGATCTTCCCCGCATTCTGCGCGCGAGATTGATCTGCCCCCAGATTCTGCGCGTGAGATCATACGACACTCGATCCACCTGACTGCGTAGGTTCTGAGCTAGGCAGTGGTGCAAACGGCGGCTCTCCGGTCGCCTACGGCTCCCTGCGAGCCGCCATTTGCTGCGCGAGCGCCGCCGGTGTCCGGTATCCCAGACTGTGCGGCCGCTCTTCGTTGTATTCCTTTCGCCATGCTGCAATTTTCCGCCGTGCTTCAATCAAGTTCGCGAACCAACGGGCGTTCATGAATTGCAAACTGCGGCAATGTTACACAGCGTGCTGAGGAAAGAAGGCGAGGGGGAGATCGCGGACGGAGCGGAGGCCGGCGGGCGCAGCCAAGATAGACGGAATCGTGTTGACCGCGATGGCGGCGGTGGCGAGATCTCCATGCGTGCCGCCGGGAATCGTGAAAGTGAGATTTGGCTCGCCGCGCAGTTCAACGGTGTCCGCGGGTTGCTTCGCGCCGACGTACATCTGAAGCTCCATGGAGATTCGCTCCTGCCCGGCGGCCATTCCTCGGGCGATCTGATGTACCCCGGCGACTTGCCCCGCCGCGACTTCGAGAAAGTCGGTCTTCACGGTGTCTTCAGCGATGATCGGCTCGATGGTCTCGGAGATGTCGTCGAGCGCGAAGCCGAGTCCATCGGCGACCATAGCGATTGACTCTGGCAAGCCATGATGCTTGATGGCGCCGGCAGCGACCTGATCGCGGAATTCGTAGGGGTCCATGCCCGCGCCGATTTTTTTCTGCAGCGGCAGGCGGCGCGTCGATGCATCGACGACACGCGTGGCGCGCGCCCAATCGACGCGCTGACACGCGGCCGAGAGCGTCAGCACAAGCTTGTCCATTACGAAGCCGGGATTGACGCCGACAGCGGCGAGCGCGACGCCTTCGTCTTTCGCTGCGGCATCGAGCTTCGCGGAAAGCGCGGGATGCTTGCGGAAGGGATAGGCCAGCTCCTCACAGGTTGAGACGACGCAACAGCCCGCGGAGAGGCATGCGAGCAACTCGTCCATCACATTGGCGAGATACGAGGACGTCGTGTGGACGACCACGTCGACGGGCTTTTCGAGCGCGACCGAAATCTCGGGGACGATCATGACGCCCCAGGGCGCATCGCTGGCCCCAGCGATTTCGCCGAGGTCTCGCCCGGCCTTCGCGGGATCGCTATCGACTGCGCCGACGATCTCGAGCGAAACTTTCTGCCGCATCAGGCGGGCGATCGAGGCTCCGATGGGGCCGACTCCGAATTGAACGACGCGGATCTTTTTCCTCACGGCACCGTCCTAGGGCGGATGGGTAAACGAATAAAGTAAGGGGTTCTTGCGGCGACTGCAACGGGAAAGAGAAAGCCGCGCGGATCACTCAGGTATCCGATCGTGGGTCGCGCACGTGGATGTCTCGCCTTCGTAGGAGCACAGGCAAGAGTGCCTGTGCTACGAAAACCGTCCTAGGGCGAATGGATAAACGAACAAAGTAAGGGGTTCTTGCGGCGGCAACGGGAAAGAAGCGGCAATCGAAAAAGGGAAAATCGAAATTCGAAAATGGGGCAAGGCCAAAGATCGGTTCGCAGGAAGCGAACCCACGAAGAGGGATTCTTCGACTGAGTGCGCATTCGTCCCGCAACGTGGGACGAATGCGGAAACAACGTCGGCGCACTCCGCCCCCTTCCTACGTCAGGGCAAGCAGAATGACGACTTCGTGAAAGCAGACTGTCTAGCGCCGCACTTAAGTCGGTAACAGCTGCTAGAAGCGGGAGCGGGTGGCGCGGATGTATTCGCGGAGGGCCGTGATGTTGGGGCTGTAGGAGCCGACGCGGCCGGCGTCCACGGGCAGACCGAGAATTTCGGCTTGCTCGACGCTGAGACCGGCGTCATCGAGTTCGGCAAGGCTATAGCCTTCGGCGGGCACAAGGCGGTTTCGCTGGGAACGATCAAGCGGACGCGGAGGGCGGCGCTTGTGCGGTTGCTGGTTCACAATGTCGAAAAACTGAGCCCAGTCTCGCCGGTTCCACATCTTGCCCTTCCTTCCCAATACGCCCGCTAACGATAGGTTGGATGCGGCAAAGGCACTTTCGGTAGCATGAATTCTGACGCCGTGCCGGGCGCTTCCCGCGACGGGAATGCTGCCGATTGTAAACCCCGGTCCACCGAGAAAGTCGCGTTCAAATGGCGTGTGTATCCAGTGAGTTATCGAGTCTTACGCACATGACAACACGCGCCTAGGGCCGAGCAGCTCAAGCCGCCGCTGAAAAATAGGGTCCGAGACTTCAGGGGTTGAAACCCCTTCCTACTTGGCCGCCTACGTCGGAGCTAAAGCTCCGACCCCCTAGAAACCCTTTCACGATTGCCGCGCAGCCAGAGCATTCCAACACCGCTCGGCGCGGGAGGCGATACGCGCGGCTCGACGCCGCTGCTATACTCTACGCAGGCTAGGAGCGCAAGGTTACAGCGCCGTATCAGCAGTGAAAACGCAATATGAACACGCCGGTCATCGTCGTTCACTACCATGAGCTGTGGCTGAAAGGCCGCAACCGCCGGTTTTTTCTGGGCAAGCTATTTACGGCGCTGCGGCAGTCGCTGCAGGGGATTCCAGTCCAGCGAATCGAGCAGCCTGGAGACCGGTTCCTAGTCCGGCTAGGAGCCGATGCGCCGCTCCCAGAAGCGATTGGGCGCATCGAGCGGGTACTCGGGGTCGCGAATTTTGCGGTGGCGCGCCCGGTCGAGCGCGATATGGGCGCGCTTTGCCGCGCCGCGTGGGAGGAAATCGAGCCGCTCAAATTCGGGACGTTCGCAGTGCGCGCCAAGCGCAGCGACAAATCGTTTCCGCACGGGACGATCGAAATCGAGACCGTCGTCGGACGCCATCTGCTCGAAAACCTTCGGGCGCACGGACGCGAAGTGCGCGTGCAGTTGAAAGATCCGGAGTTGATGTGCCACATCGAGATCACGCCGGGGCCGCTACTTGTCTACGCCCGGAAGATTCCGGGCGTGGGGGGGTTGCCGGCCAACACGGCGGGGCGAATGATGTGCCTGCTTTCGGGCGGATACGATTCCGCCGTCGCCGCGTATCTGATGATGAAGCGCGGCGCACACGTCAGCTTCACGCATTTTTATGGGACGGGCGCGCGGCCGGGTGAATCTTCGCTGCACGTGGCGAGCGGCTTGGTCCGCAGGCTCGTGCCGTATCAATTTCGAGCGAAACTCTACCGCGTGCCCTTCGAGGGAATTCAGCGCGAGATCGTGCGGTACGCGCCGGAAAATGTGCGGGTGCTGCTCTACCGCCGGATGATGCTGCGGATCGCCGAGGCGTTCGCGCGGCGCGACCGCGCGCTGGCGCTCGTCAACGGCGATAGCCTAGGGCAAGTGGCTTCGCAGACGCTGCGCAATCTGGTGGCGGTGGAAGCAGCGGCAACGATGCCGCTTCTCCGCCCTCTCGTGGGCATGGACAAAATGGAAATCCTCGCGCTCGCGCGCAAGATCGGGA
>Ga0335079_10010080_pt1 | contig 10758 bp, 8 predicted proteins | sample Lox_Sample_33_FD_206719 | JGI IMG/M metagenome (GOLD analysis project Ga0335079, IMG submission 206719) | Soil microbial communities from Loxahatchee National Wildlife Refuge, Florida, United States - Lox_Sample_3.3 | ecosystem: Environmental > Terrestrial > Soil > Wetlands | place: USA: Florida... | reverse complement strand
AGCCGGACCGACGTGGGACGCTGCATCATCGACCGTTCGGTGGTCCTCGACCGGGTCCACCCCACGCTCGTGCCGCAGGGCGAGCCGGCGAAGTCGGCCCGCACCCGCCGCGCCGCCTCCTGACCCAGCTCCCCGGCGTGGTGCCCGCCGACGACGGCGCCGTGGCCGTCCCCGACCCGACGAGCCGTGACGCCATGGTGGCGTGGCTCGACGGCCACACCAACTACGAGCTGGCCATGCCCACCCGCCTGGGCGCCCCCACCCTGCACCGCATGGAGCGGCTGTGCGCGCTCCTCGACGACCCCCAGCTGGCCGCTCCCGTCCTGCACATCACCGGCACCAACGGCAAGGGATCGACAGCCCGTATCCTGACCGAGCTGCTCATGGCCAAGGGCCTGTCGGTGGGCACCTACACGAGCCCCAACCTCGACCGGGTCAACGAGCGCCTGACGCGCAACGGCGAGCCCGTCGCCGACGACGAGCTGGCCGAGGTGCTCGCCGCCCTGGCGCCCTTCGAGGAGCTGGTGGGGGAGCGCTGCAACCGCTTCGAGCTGCTCACCGCGGCCGCCTTCCGCTGGTTCGCCGACAGCCCGGTGGACGTGGCGGTCGTCGAGGTGGGCCTCGGCGGGCGCTGGGACGCCACCAACGTGGTGCGCCCGGAGGTGGCACTGGTCACCAACGTGAGCTACGACCACGTCGAGGTGCTCGGGCCCACCCTGCTCGACATCGCCAGGGAGAAGGCCGGCATCGTGAAGCCGGGGTGCCGGCTCGTGGTGGGGGAGACCGAGCCCGAGCTGCGCGACGTCTTTGTGGCCGCCGCCGACGCCAACGGTGTCGCCGAGACCTGGGTCCGGGGCCAGGACTACGAGTGCGAGGCCAGCCGGGTGGCGGTGGGGGGCCGGCTGCTCGACCTGCGCACCCCGGCGGCGTCGTATCCCGATCTCTTCCTCCCCCTCCACGGGGCGCACCAGGGCGTGAACGCCGCCGGCGCCCTGGCCGCGGCGGAGTCGTTCTTCGGCGCGCCGCTGTCGGCGGACGTGGTGGCCCAGGCCTTCGCCGGCGTGCGGGTGCCGGGGCGGACCGAGGTGGTGGGGCGCTCGCCGCTCGTGGTCCTCGACGGGGCCCACAACGTGGCCGGGGCCCACGCCCTCGCCCAGACCCTGGTCGAGGAGTTCCCCCACGACGACGTGACCGTCGTGGTGGGCATGCTGCACGGTCGGGACCCGAGCGCCGTGCTCGAGCCCTTCGCGGCCATGGGCGTGCGCCACGTGGTGACGTGCACGGCACCGTCGCCGCGGGCGCTGCCGTCCGCCGAGATCGCCGAGGCGGCCCGGGCGCTCGGGCTCGCCGCCCAGGGGGCCGACACCGTGGGCGACGCCGTCACCCTGGCGCTCGGCCACGTCGGCACCGAGGGGACGCTGGTGGTGACCGGCTCGCTGTACGTGGTGACCGAGGCGCGCGCCCTGTTCCTCGGATCGACCAGCACGGCCGAGCCCGGTAGCCTCTCCGGGCCATGAATCGCACGCTCGTGATCTGCAAGCCCGACGCCGTCGAGCGGGGGCTGGTGGGCGACATCGTGGGCCGCCTCGAGCGCAAGGGCCTCACCCTGGTGGCGGCCGAGCTGCGGGTCATCGACGAGGCCACGGCGGCGCGCCACTACGAGGAGCACCAGGGCAAACCGTTCTATCCCGACCTCCTCGCCTTCATCACCCGGGCGCCGTCGCTGGTGCTCGTCGTGGAGGGCCCCGAGGACACCTGGCGCATCGTCCGCACCCTCATGGGGCCGACCGATCCCGCCGAGGCGCCGCCCGGGACCATCCGGGGGGACCTGGGCTCGGTGCTCACCGAGAACCTGGTGCACGGGTCGGACGCGGCCGACTCGGCCGCCCGCGAGATCGGCATCTTCTTCCCCGCCCTGCGCTAGCGGGGGCACGGCCCCGGCGCACCCGTGGCGCGCACGTCGCGGTCCACGAGCCCCCTCGGGCACCCCGGACCTCGCCTTGTGTGCCCCGACGCTCTCCCGTAGCCTTGGGGACGAGTTCCACAGGGAGCTCACCAAGCCCGCACCGGGGACCAAACCCCCCAGCAACCGGGTCGCCGCACGAGGGAAGGCAGCGGCCCGTGTGATCACGAGGTGGATCGACGCCCATGGCGGACAACCGGTTCTTCTTGCTCGGCCGTGACATGGCCGTCGATCTCGGGACGGCCAACACCCTCGTGTACGTGCGCGGCCGCGGCATCATCCTCAACGAGCCCTCGGTGGTGGCCGTGAACGTGAAGGACGGCCGGCCGCTGGCGGTGGGCGCCGAGGCCAAGCGCATGATCGGGCGCACGCCGAGCCACATCCAGGCGATCCGGCCGCTCAAGGACGGCGTGATCGCCGACTTCGAGATCTGCGAGAAGATGCTGCGCTACTTCATCCAACGCGTCCACCAGCGCCGCTTCGCCAAGCCGCGCATGGTGATCTGCGTCCCTTCGGGCATCACCGGTGTGGAGCAGCGGGCCGTCATGGAGGCGGCGGAGTACGCCGGTGCCCGCAAGGCCTACATCATCGAGGAGCCCATGGCCGCCGCCATCGGTGCGGGGCTCCCCGTCCACGAGCCCACCGGCAACATGGTCGTCGACATCGGCGGCGGCACCACCGAGGTGGCCGTGATCTCCCTGGGCGGCATCGTGACGAGCCAGTCCGTGCGCATCGGCGGTGACGAGCTCGACGAGGCCATCATCTCCTACATCAAGAAGGAGTACAGCCTGGCCCTGGGCGAGCGCACGGCCGAGGAGATCAAGATCGCCCTCGGGTCGGCGTTCCCGCTCCAGGAGGAGCTGCACGCCGAGATCCGCGGCCGCGATCTCGTGACGGGGCTGCCCAAGACGGTGGTGGTGTCGACCGAGGAGATCCGCAAGGCCATCGACGAGCCGGTGTCGGCCATCATCGACGCCGTCAAGGTCACGCTGGACAAGACGCCGCCCGAGCTCGCCGCCGACATCATGGAGCAGGGCATCGTCCTCACCGGCGGCGGCGCCTTGCTGCACGGGCTGGACGCCCGCCTCCAGGAGGAGACCGGCATGCCCATCGTGGTCGCCCGCGACCCGCTCAACTGCGTGGCGATCGGCTCCGGCCAGTGCCTCGAGGAGTTCGAAGCGCTCAAGCAGGTCCTCATCACGTCGTCCGCCGGGTGATGCCCGCCCGTGTCGGGCGCGGCACCGGCTCCGGCGGGCCCCGCCCCGCCCCGGCCGCAGCCACCGAGGGGGCCGCCGTGGCCTGCAGGGCGCGCCGGACGGCCTGAGGGCCGAGTCCGCGCATGGCACGGACGATCCGACGCACCCGGCGGTCGCGCCGCGGCCTCACCCTGGTGCTGCTGGTGCTGGCCTCGATCGCCATCATCAGCCTCGACTACCGGGGCTCGGCCCACGGCGTCATCGGCTGGGCCCAGCGCGGGGCCCGCGACGCCTTCTCGCCCGTGCAGCACGGCGTGGACGACGTGGTGCGACCCATCGGCAGCTTCTTGTCCGGTGCCGTGCACGCCGGTGCGCTCGAGCAGCAGAACGCCAAGCTCAGCCACCAGCTCGGGAGCCTCCAGCGCCAGGCCCTGGCCCGGCAGGCCAGCGCCGACGCCCTGCGCACCCTGCAGGCCCTCGACCGCCTGCCCTGGACGCCCGGGATCCCCGCCGTCACGGCCCAGGTGACGTCCATGGGAACCTCGGACTTCGCCGCCACCGTGCAGCTCGACAAGGGGGCCAAGGCGGGGGTGACGGTGGGCATGCCGGTGGTGGGGGCCCGCGGCCTCGTGGGCCAGGTGGTCCAGACCTGGTCGTCGGGGTGCACCGTGCGGCTGGTCACCGACGCCGCCTCCTCGGTCGGGGTGCGCTTCGGCGCCGCCGGCGATCTGGCCCTGGTGCAGGGCTCGGGGCTGGGGCGCCCCCTGGCCGTCAACCTCATCGCCCCGGGCACCCCCCTGCACCGGGGGGAGGTGCTCACCACGAGCGGGCTCCAGGACGCCGAGTTCCCCCCCGGCATCCCGGTGGCCACGGTCAGCACCTTCTCCTCCACCCCTTCGGCCACCCAGGAATCGGTGACGGACCTGCCCGTCCTGGCCTACGTGGACGTCCTGCAGTGGCAGCCGGCCCCGTGACCAGCGCCGACCTGACCCGCACCATCGTGGCGGTGGCCGTGGTGGTGGTGGTCCAGCACGGCTTTCTCGACCTCGTGCAGGTGGGCCGTGCCCACCCCGACGTCATGTTGCTGCTGCCCGTGGCGGGGGGCTACGTGGCGGGCCCGGAGCGGGGTGCGGCCTTCGGATTCGTGACGGGGCTCGTGGCGGACCTCTTCCTCCCGACCACCTTCGGGCTCTCGGCCCTGGTGGGCTGCCTGGTGGGGTTCGGCACGGGCCTGGCCACGGGGGGCCTGGTGCGCACCTCGTGGTGGCTCCCCCCCGTGGTCGGCGCGCTGGCGACCGCCGGGGGCCTCGGTGCCTACGCGATCCTGGGCGGCGTGCTCGGCGATCCCGCCATGCTGCGCGTCTACCTGGCCCCGGCGCTGGTGGCGGCGGTGCCGGCCGCCGTGGTGCTGGCGCTCCCCGTCGTGCGGCTGGTGGCCTGGGCCCTGCCCGCACCGGGCGTCGCCCGCGGTGCCCCCAGTGCCGGGGGGTTGCGGTGACGCTGCGGCGGCGGCGCTTCGCCCGGGTCCTGCGGCCGGCCGACGTCCCGAGGCGCCGGCCTCGCCAGGCACCGGCGGCGCCGCTGCGGGCGGCGGCGGGACGCCTGCGCCATCCCCTGCGGGGCACCCGCCTGTACCCGCGGCCCAAGGCCCCCAAGCCGGCGCGCCCGCACGGCCCGCGCGGCCCGCGCATGCGACCGCGGCGCTCGGTGGTCGACCGGGTCATGACGGCGGGGGAGCCGGCACCGCCGCGCCCGGTGATCCGGCTCCGGGTCCTCGGGCTCGTCGTGCTCGCGCTGTTCTCGCTCATGTTCGTGCGGCTGTGGTACCTGCAGATCCTGAACACCTCCGCCTATTCCAAGACCGTGGTGCAGAACCAGCTGCGCCCGGTGGAGGTGGCGGCACCGCGGGGCCTCATCCTCGACCGCGGCGGCGACGTCATGGTCGGGGACCAGGTCACGCGTGACATCACCCTGGCCCGGGTGGCCGCCCAGCAGCATCCCGAGGTGATCGGCCAGCTCGCCGCGCTGCTCGGCATCCCCGCCGCCCAGATCCAGGCGGACCTGGCCAACGTGCAGTACAGCCTGTACAAGCCGGTGCCGATCGTGGAGAACGCCCCGCTGTCGGACGTGCTCTACATCTCGGAGCACGCGGCCATGTTCCCCGGGGTCTCCACGGTCGCCGACACCAACCGCACATACCCCATGGGCCAGACCGGGGTCCAGATGCTCGGCTACGTGGGTGACATCTCGTCGCGCGAGCTGGCCGCCAACAAGTCCGCGGGCTACCAGCTCGGCGACCTCTACGGCCAGAGCGGGCTCGAGGCGCAGTACCAGTCGGCGCTGCGGGGGAAGCCGGGCATCGACCGCGTCGAGGTGAACGCCCAGGGCCAGGTGGTGGGCAGCCTGGGCGAGACGCCGCCGGTCTCGGGCGACGACCTCGTCACCAACATCGACGGCGGGCTCGAGCAAACCCTGCAGGACGCCCTCGACACCGAGATCTCCATGTTCCACGGGGCGTCCAAGGGTGGCGCCGCCGTGGCGCTCGATCCCCAGACCGGCGCCGTGCTGGCCCTCGCGTCGAACCCCACCTACGACCCCACGTGGTGGAACAACGGCATCTCCCTGGCCCACTTCCACCAGATCGAGTCCACGGGCGCCCTCAACGACAACGCCACCCAGGGTCTCTACACCCCGGGGTCCACCTTCAAGCTGGCCACGGCCACCGCCGCGCTCGAGTCGGGGCTCATCAGCCCCGGCACCACCTTCGACGACACGGGCAGCTACACCATCCCCGGCTGCGCCACGGGCGGGTCGGGCTGCGCCACCTACCACGACAACGAAGGGGAGGCGGCGGGGTGGGTGAACGTGTCGCAGGCCCTCACGGTGTCGAGCGACATCTTCTTCTACAACCTCGGCGTCCAGTTCTGGGACGACCGTGGCACCTACGGCCTCTACCCCATCCAGGACGCCGCCGCCAACCTCGGCTACGGCGACGTCACCGGGATCGACCTGCCCGACGAGACCCCCGCCGCCAGGGTCGACTCCAAGCTCGTGGTGCAGAAGGAGCACGCCCAGGACCCCGCCGACTTCCCCAACGGCGGGTGGTACACGGGGAACAACCTGGAGATGGCCTTCGGGCAGGGCGGCACCGTCATCACCCCCATCGAGCAGGCCGTGGCCTACGCCACCTTCGCCAACGGGGGCACGCGCTACGTCCCGCAGATCGCCGCCGGGCTCGTGGACGCCAAGGGCAAGGTGGCGAAGACCTTCGCCCCCGAGGTCGCCCCGGGCAAGCACTCGCACGTGGGGTACACCTCGGCCGAGTACCAGGCCATGCTGAGCGGCTTCACCGGGGTGGTGCAGAACCCCAAGGGGACCGCCTACGGCGCCTTCCAGGGCTTCCCGCTCTCGAAGTTCCCGCTGGCGGGCAAGACCGGCACGGCCACCACCAACGAGCAGCAGCCCAACTCCTGGTTCGTGGGCTGGGGGCCCCTGCCCGACCCCCAGTACCTCATCGCCGTGGTGGTCCAGGGCGGCGGCTACGGCGCCTCGGCCGCCGCCCCCGTGGCCCGCCAGGGCTTCCAGTACCTGGTGGACCACCCCGAGCACCCCGTGGCCCTGGTGGCGCCACCGGCCACCACCCAGGTCCCGGCCACCACCACCCCGACCATCGCCCTGCCCCCCAACACCGGCACCGTCCCGACGGGGGGGACGGGGGGCGCCGGTGCCACCACCACGACCACCAAGCCCCACCGGGCGGGGGCCCTGCGGGCCCCGGGCCGGTCCCGCCCGGGGGGCCGCCGGGAGGCCGTGGCCACCGGCCCCGGTTCGGGCCGGGCCGACCACGGACGGCGACCCCCTCCGGGGGGGCTCTAGACTCCGCCTGAACATGAACTCCCTGTGGCCACGGATCGAACCCCTCCTGGCCCAGGTCACGAAGCCCGCCCGCTACATCGGCGGCGAGCTCGGGGCGGTGCGCCCCGTCCACGGTTCGGGGCGCGTGGCCTGGCTGCTGGTCTACCCCGACACCTACGAGATCGGGCTGCCCAACCAGGGCCTCCAGATCCTGTACGAGATCCTGAACGAGCGCCCCGACGCCGTGGCCGAGCGGGCCTACGCCCCGTGGACGGACATGGAGGCGGCCATGCGGGGGGCGGGGGTGCCCCTGTTCTCCCTGGAGGGCTGCCACGACGCCGGCGACTTCGACGTGCTCGCCTTCAACCTCTCGGCCGAGCTCACCTACACCAACGTGCTCAACCTGGTGGACCTGGCCGGCGTGCCGGTGCGCGCCGCCGAGCGCGACGACGCCCATCCCCTGGTCGTGGCGGGCGGCCACTGTGCGTTCAACCCCGAGCCCCTGGCCGACTTCGTGGACGCCTTCGTCCTCGGCGACGGCGAGGAGGCCGTCGGCGAGATCACCGAGGTGCTGGCGGCCGGGCGCGCCGCGGGCGGGTCGCGCCGGGAGCGGCTGTACGCCCTGGCCGCCCTGCCCGGCGTGTACGTCCCCTCGTGCTACGAGCCCCGCTACCGCGACGGCCGCCTGGTGGGGGTGACGCCGTTGTCCGAGGGCGTCCCCGACCGGGTGGAGAAGCGCACCATCGCCGACCTCGGGCAGTGGCCCCATCCCAGGCGCCAGCTCGTGCCGCTGGTGGAGGTGGTGCACGACCGGCTCAACGTCGAGGTCTTCCGGGGCTGCACCCGGGGGTGCCGCTTCTGCCAGGCAGGGATGATCACCCGGCCCGTGCGCGAGCGCCCCGCCGAGCAGGTCGACGCCATGGTGCGCGACGGCCTGGCCCGCACGGGGTACGACGAGGTGTCGCTCACGTCGCTGTCGAGCGCCGACTTCTCCGGCATCGAGTCGTCGGTGGCCTCGGTGATCAACGATCCCGAGTGCTCGGGCCAGGTGTCGGTGAGCCTGCCCAGCTTGCGCGTGGACGCCTTCACCGTGGGCCTGGCAGCCGAGATCCAGAAGGTGCGGCGCACTGGTCTCACCTTCGCCCCCGAGGGCGGGACGTGGCGCATGCGCCAGGTCATCAACAAGCTCATCCGGGAGGAGGATCTCTACGCGGCCGTGGACGCCGCCTTCTCGCAGGGGTGGCGGCGGGTCAAGCTCTACTTCCTCATCGGCCTGCCCACCGAGGCCGACGAGGACGTCCTCGGCATCGCCGAGCTGGCCAAGACCTGTGTGACCATCGGGCGCCGGCACCACAAGGGCGTGACCGTGACCGCCTCGGTGGGCGGCTTCGTGCCCAAGCCCCACACGCCGTTCCAGTGGTTCGGGCAGAACCCGCCCGCGGAGCTGCGCCGCAAGGTCGGTCTGCTGCGCGACGCCGTGCGGGGGGTCCGGGGCCTGACGCTGCGCTGGCACGACCCGGCGGCGACCACCGCCGAGGGCATCGTGAGCCGCGGTGACCGCCGGGTGGGGGCCGTGGTGGAGCACGTCTGGCGGGCGGGGGGCACCTTCCAGGAGTGGTCGGAGCACTTCGACCTGGCCCTGTGGCAGGCGGGGCTCGACGCCGCCGGCCTCGATCTGGAGGAGACGGTGTTCCGGCACCGCCACGAGGACGAGGTGCTGCCCTGGGACCACGTCTCGGCCGGCCTGCACCGCGACTTCCTGTGGGGGGACGTCCAAGAGGCCCTGGCCGAGCACGGGGTGGAGGACTGCCGCTGGACCCCGTGCTACGACTGCGGGGCGTGCACCGGCCTCGGGGTCGAGCACATGGTGGCCTCGAGCATCCCGCCGGCGGGCGGCAGCCAGGGCACCGGCCAGGACCTCACCGTGGGGGGGACGGTGCCGGTCCGGTTCCTCGAGACGGTGGGCGGGGCGGCGCCGGCGGGGGGCCCGGCGTGAAGCTCCGCATCCGGTTCTCCAAGCGCGGCAAGGTGCGCTGGACGAGCCACCGCGACGTCGCCCGCATGTGGGAGCGGGCGCTGCGCCGAGCTCGGCTGCCGGTCGCCTACACGGCGGGGTTCTCCCCCCGACCCCAACTCAGCTTCGGGCTGGCCCTGCCGACGGGGTGCGAGTCGGACGCCGAGTACCTGGACGTGGCCCTGACCGCCCCGGTGGAGGCGGCCGGGCTGGCCGGCGCCCTGGATCCCCTCCTGCCCGAGGGGGTCGAGGTGATGGCGGCCGACACGGTGGCGCCCGGGGTGCCCTCGCTGCAGGAGGCGGTGACCTCGTGCAGCTGGACCATCGAGGTCCCCGGGACGGCCGCCGGGGACCTGGCGGCGGCAGCGGGCCGTGTCCTCGGCGCCGAGGCGCTCCCCGTCGAGCGCCAGCGCAAGGGCCGCGACGTCGTCGACGACCTGCGTCCCTCGGTGCTGGCGCTGTCGTGCGCGCCGGGCTCCACCACCACCGGCACCGACCCCGCCGGCGCCGTGCTCCACGCCGAGCTCGGCACCCGGCCCCGCGGTGTGCGGCCGTCCGAGCTCGCCCGCGTCATGGGCCTGACCTTCGGCACGGCCCGCAGGACCTGTCAATGGATCGAGCGCGACGGCTCCCGCTGGGAGCCCCTCGAGGCGGACCGCGTGGCGGTCGCCCCCGTCACCGAGCGCGTCTCATGAGCAGTACGAGAAGGGATCTCCATGTCCGAAACGAGCGCCGGGCTGCCGGCGGCGGAGCCAGACGGCCCGCCGGCGACGCCCGCACCCATCGACCCGGGGGCGCAGGCGTCCCCAGGGGCGGTCGACGCCCCGTCGCCGCCGCCCCCCTCCGCCGAGCCACCGGCGAGCGCAGGGGAGGAACGGGACGGGGCCGCCGCGCCGCCCCGCCCGCGGCGCACCCGCACCGCCGCTAGCGACACAGCGGGCCCGTCCGGGGCCGGTCCGTCCGACGCCGGTCTGTCCGAGGCGGGCATGCCGGACGCCGGCACGTCGGACGGGGCGCCTGGCGGGCAGGGCGCGTCGCCCAGCGCCCGGCGCCGCCGGCGTCGCTCGTCGTCCTCGGGGTCGCGTCCCGCCAAGGCCGAGGGATCCGACGCCGCTGACCCCGGGTCACCGGGGCCAGGGTCCGAGGCCCCCGACGGGGCGGCGGCGGCCGTCGCCCCCAGCGCCGACGAGCCGGCGGCGGACATGTCCGGCGCCGAACCCGGCGCCCCGCTGCGGGCGGCCGCAGCGCGACCCAAGATCGGCGACTCGCGCCCGGCCCCGGCGGTGCCGGCGCCGCCGCCGCCCGCCGCCCAGCCCCGGCGCAAGCCCCGTCCGGCCCCGGTGCCGGTGGTGGTCCCCACGCCCGTCGAGGGAGGCGTCGCCCTCGAGGCGCTGCGCCCCGGCTCCGGCGAGGACGACACGGCAGGCTCCGCACCCGGCGGCGGCCGCTCGCGGCGCCGCAGCGGTCGCGAGCGGCGGGGCCGGCCCGTGGGCCGGTACCTGATGTGCGTGCACGTGCGTCCCCACGCCACCCAGATCGCCGTGCTCGAGGGCCGGACCCTCGTCGAGCACTACGTGTCGCGGGCGTCGGACGACACCACCCAGATCGACGGCAACATCTACCGGGGCCGGGTCCAGAACGTGCTGCCGGGCATGGAGGCGGCCTTCATCGACATCGCCACCCCCAAGAACGCCGTGCTCTACCGGGGCGACGTCCGCTACGACCGCGAC
>Ga0335079_10010077_pt1 | contig 10758 bp, 10 predicted proteins | sample Lox_Sample_33_FD_206719 | JGI IMG/M metagenome (GOLD analysis project Ga0335079, IMG submission 206719) | Soil microbial communities from Loxahatchee National Wildlife Refuge, Florida, United States - Lox_Sample_3.3 | ecosystem: Environmental > Terrestrial > Soil > Wetlands | place: USA... | reverse complement strand
ACTGATAGCAGCGCGTCGCAGTTCGATCTTCCCGGCGGAGTCATCTTCTCGGGAGATCTGGCCGTTGTTAAGAAGTTCCAGACTGCCGCCGATCCGGACTTCCGCGCCGCGGTAACAGAAGACGCAACGCACGCCTGGTACAAGGGTGGCGCGCTGCATCCCTGGAAGGGCCAAACCCAGCCCGAGTACACGGACTTCCAGGAGAACGGCAAGTACACCTGGGTCAAGGCTCCGCGCTACTCCGGGCGGCCGATGGAGGTGGGACCGCTCGCGAACGTTCTGGTCGGCTACGCCCAGGGACATCCGCTCACACGAAAATGGACCGACCTGGCGCTCGGCCGGATCTCCGCGGTGGCCAAGCGGAACGTCACCGTCGACAAGCTGCAATCGACCATGGGCCGTTACGCCGCCCGCGCCATCCGCTCGGCAATGCTGGCGGATCTGGCCGTGAAGCATTGCGAGTTGCTGACCGACAACATCCTCGGCGGCGACGTAGCCACTCACAACCCTCCGCAGTTTCCGAAAGGTGAGATCGAAGGCGTGGGCACGCATGAGGCGCCGCGCGGAACGCTTTCCCATTGGGTCGTCGTCAAGGACGGCAAACTCACGAACTACCAGGCGGTCGTGCCTACCACCTGGAATGCGAGTCCGCGGGATAGCCAAGGCAACATCGGGCCGTACGAGGCATCGCTCATGCGCAATCCCGTGGCCGATCCAGAGAGGCCGCTCGAGTTGCTGCGCACGGTCCATTCGTTCGATCCGTGCATGGCGTGCGCATGCCACACCTTCGATCCGGATGGCCGGGAAATTGCGACGGTGAAGATCCTATGACCAAAGTGCTGATTGCGGGAATCGGGAACGTGTTGCTGGGCGACGACGGCGTGGGGCCCTTCGTCGTCAAGGTGCTGGAATCCCAATTCGAATTCCAGGCCGATGTGGAACTCGCGGATCTAGGAACGCCAAGTTTGGACTTGCCTTTGTACCTTTCCAGGGCGAAGGCCCTCATCCTGGTGGATTCCGCGAAATTCGGCGGCGAAGCGGGAGCCATCCGCCTCTTCCGCAACCGGGACATCTTGCAGAACGCACCGCGCACGCGCATCGATACCCATTCTCCGGCACTGGTGGAATCTATTGCTCTGACAGAGCTGATGGGCCTGTTGCCGCGCGAGTTGCTGATGATTGGCGTGCAAGGCTGCGGCTTCGAGCCGGGTTCAACACTGTCCCGCCCGGTGCGACAGTGTATTCCCCACATCATCGATGCCGTGCGGAGAGAACTTGACCGGCTGAGCGTCTGGTGCGAACCGAAGCTGAACGCTGCGGCGCCACGCATTTGGTGGGATCGCGTGATAAGCGCGGCGTGAGTTGAATTCATCACGAGGAGAAACTGATTATGTTGAGACAACGTTCTTCGGCCGCCCGGACCGCTTCCGTGGCGGCCGTAATCATGGGTGGCCTGTTCATGACTTGCGCGGCGCGAGCACAGAATCTGGGTCTCGAGGGGCCCACCGGGGTGTTCGTGACGCCTCTCGCCTATACGGTAGCCTCTCCATCGAATAACATCGGCAAACCGTCCCTCGGTTTCCACTTCCTCGATGGTGGAAGCGTTATCGGCTATTTCAGCAAGATTTCTGTCACCGAGGGCGCGTTCAGCCGTATCGAGTTTGGATACACCCGTGATGTCCACCAAACAGCCGGCGATCCGTCGCTGAGTTCGTTGTGGCATCCGGGCTTCGACATTATCCATGCGAAGGTAAATTTCCTCCCTGAGAACACCGGACATCACAACTGGATTCCCGCGATTTCCGGGGGATTTATTGAGCGACTGCAGGTTCACAACGTGGGCGGTACGATTCATGGGAAGAACACAAACAATACCGATGTTTACGTCGTAGCCACCAAAACCATCACCCAAACCAAGGCGATGCCGATCATGTTGAGCGGCGGAATCCGCGGTACGAACGCAGAACTCTATGGCATGGCCGGCAATGCCACGAGGTTCCAGGGACGGGCCTTCGGCGCGGCCGCCTTCGTTTTCAAGGGGCCGAGCAAGAGCAGCATCATTTTCGCAAGCGAGGTGGCGCAACAACCGCCACATCCGGAAAACCTGGGGGCTGCGAAGATTCCGACAACATTGACATACGCGGTACGTGTGGCGCCTGCTCCCGAAGGCCCTCTCCAAAAGTTCAACGTCGATTTCGGTATCGCGCAGATCGCAAACCACATCATGCCGGGCGTCGACCTGAAAGCGCGCCACCAGGTCGCGATGGGCATCTCGTATGGCTTTTGAGGTGAATTCATCATGTGTCTCGCCATTCCCGGAAAAATTGTCGAGCTAGAGGAAAAGGGCTGCATGCGGATGGGCCGCATCGATTACGGCGGCATCACCCGCGACGCCTGCCTCGAGTACATTGCTGATCCGCAGATCGGCGAGTACGTCATGGTGCACGTCGGCTTCGCCATCAGCAAGGTGGATGCAGAGGAAGCCGCGCGGACTTATCAGTACCTGGCCGAGATGGACCAGTTGGAAGAGCTCGCCGCGCCGGAGCCCCCTCTGGAGACAGCGACATGAAATACGTTGACGAATACCGCGACCGCAAGATGGCGGACAAACTCGCTGCCGAAATCAGGCGCGCGGTGACGCGGCCGTGGGCAATCATGGAGGTCTGTGGCGGGCAGACGCACTCCATTGTGAAATACGGAATCGACTACCTTTTGCCGAAGGAAGTCGAGTTGGTGCATGGCCCGGGTTGTCCGGTCTGCGTGACTCCGCTGGACATGATCGACCGTGCACACGCCATCGCGCGCCAGCCTGAGGTGATCTTTTGCTCATTCGGCGATATGCTGCGCGTTCCCGGGTCGAACGGCGATTTGTTCCAGGTGAAAGCGGGCGGCGCGGATGTGCGGATCGTCTACTCGCCGCTTGACTGCCTGCGAATCGCCAGCGCCAATCCTTCCAAAAAGGTCGTTTTCTTTGCTATCGGCTTCGAGACTACAGCGCCGGCGAACGCGATGGCGGTGTGGCAGGCCAGGGCCCAGGGTATCAAGAACTTCTCCGTGCTGGTCTCGCACGTCTTGGTCCCGCCCGCGATCGCCGGAATTCTGGAGTCGCCTGACAATCGCGTGCAGGCATTCCTGGGACCGGGGCACGTGTGCGCAGTCATGGGCTATCGCGAGTACGAGCCCATCGCTCCACGCTACGGTACACCGATCGTCATCACGGGCTTTGAGCCGCTCGATCTGCTCGAAGGAACCCTGATGGCGGTTCGCCAGCTCGAACAGGGGCGCGCGGAGGTCGAGAACCAGTACGGCCGCGCCGTAAGCCCGGACGGGAATATGGACGCTCAGCGGATGATCGGGCGGGTGTTCGATGTCTGCGATCGCGCTTGGCGCGGCATCGGCGTCATCCCCAAGAGCGGCTACCGCCTGAATGACGAGTTCCGCGACCACGATGCCGAACTCATCTTCGAACTTGGCTCGATCCACGCACCGGAGCCGGCGATCTGCATCAGCGGACAGGTGCTAAGGGGCCTGAAAAAGCCCCACGACTGCCCCGCGTTTGGCCGCGAATGCACGCCCCAGAGTCCGCTGGGAGCGACGATGGTGTCGGCGGAAGGCGCCTGTGCGGCGTACTACAACTACGGGCGGCACCTGGTGACGCTGCCGTCGCATTAGGGAGACTCTCGATGTCCACTTCATTCACGCTCTCCTGTCCGATGCCTGTGACTCAGCACAAGACGATCGTTCTGGGTCATGGGAGTGGCGGGCGGCTCACCGCTCAACTGGTACGCGATCTCTTCCTGCCAGCATTCGACAATCCAGCCTTGCGCAAGCTCGACGACCAGGCGGTATTAAATGTTGCCCCTGGCAGAATCGCGCTGACGACGGATTCCTACGTGGTGACGCCGCTGTTCTTTCCGGGTGGCGATATCGGCCACCTGGCGGTGAACGGGACCGTCAACGATCTGGCGATGAGCGGCGCGCAGCCGTTATATCTGACGGCGGCGTTCATCATCGAGGAGGGTCTGCCACTCGAGGATCTCCAGCGCGTCGCTCAATCGATGTCGCAGGCCGCTCGGGAGGCCGGTGTCGCGATCGTGACCGGCGACACGAAGGTGGTCAACCGCGGGTGCGCCGACAAGCTGTTCATCACCACGGCCGGCGTCGGCCTGGTTCCCGATGGAATATCCATCTCCGCCTCGAACGCCAGGGCCGGCGATGCGGTGATTGTCAGCGGCCCGATCGGCGATCACGGAATCACAATCTGGTCGACGCGCGAAGGCATCGACTTCGCGGGCAGCCTGTGGTCCGACACCGCCCCGCTTCATGCTCTGGTGGAAAAGATGATCGGGGCGGGCGACGTCCACGTTCTTCGCGATCCCACGCGCGGCGGTCTCGGCACGTCACTGTGCGAGATCGCGGCGTCCTCCTCGATTGGAATCGAATTGGACGCGAACGCGGTGCCCGTGCGTGAGGAGGTGAAGGCGGCCTGCGAGATCCTCGGAATGGATCCGTTGTTTGTTGCCAATGAGGGCCGGCTCGTCGCGATGGTCGCGGAATCGAGCGCGGAGAGGGTGCTCCGCGCAATGCGCAGAGTTCCGCAGGGACAGGATGCCTGCCGCGTCGGGCGCGTGGTCGCGGAACACGCGGGCATGGTGCTGGTGAAGACCGAGGTCGGCGGCTCGCGCATTCTCGATGTGCCTTTCGCCGAGCAGTTGCCCAGGATCTGCTGACGCATGGACGTCGTCCGCAGGCAGATTCAAGTCCGGGGGATCGTGCAAGGCGTCGGCTTCCGGCCATTCGTGTACCGGCTGGCGCAGCGGTTTCATCTCCACGGACACGTGCGGAACACGGGCGTTGGCGTTCTGATGGAGGTGGAGGGGGCGCCGCAGCCGGTCGCGGAGTTCCTGGCAGGAGTGGCCCGTGAACACCCGCCTCTGGCTCAAATCGGTATCGATGATTTCATTGCTGGCCGCCTTCGTTGTCCCTGCTGGCAAACTGCACAGCGTCGGCTGACCTCAGTGGACGTTCTTCAATGACAAGCTCCGCTCGACCGATGAGCCGGGTCTCGACCGTAATGTGAGTCAGGCGTGACTCAATGATGCCATCACAGAGCGCGTTCTCCCGGGTGACTGCCACGCGCTTGATGAATACCGAAGGACTCTTTACCAGATACCCGGATTGCAGAACCGGAAGCCCGGTCTGCCGATCCAACCAGAGCTCTCCCTTAATCAGGCCGGCGCGTTTCCGTCGAGGCGTAATCTCGAACGCGCAAGCAAAACGCTCTCCGTCTTCTACCAGGCGCTTGTAGGCGAATTTGTAGTTTGCGGTAGTAATGGCAACCGATCGCGTCGGCAGTTCCGACGCCCGTTCTTCGGCCTTCAGATACCGCACGATCACCTGCTCTTTAACCATACGGTCGCCCGCGAGTTGAAGGACTTCGTACCTGCTCTTGCCGATTGGCGCCAGACGGCGAATAGCCCGCAACCAGCCGGTCTTTTCGAGCCTGGGGAGAGAGGCATGGATCTCGACGGACTCGATCGCCCATGGAGCCCACTCGCTGCTGGCCGCGTACCGTTCGAGCGCAGCCTCGGCCTCCTCGGGCGCATGTGCCTTCCACGCGTCCGCGGCACGGGCCTGGTGGGCAAACGTCGCTAGCAGAGCAATGGCGAGCAAAAGCTGCACTGCCGCTTTCAACGCGGCGCGCGTCGTCCAATTCGCCATCTGCGCCTCCGCGAACGCGGGATAGTACCGGCCGCACGTGCGGCATTGGTAATGGCCGTGTACCGGCCACATGAGCGACTCATGTCTGAATTTGCACCAGATGGTGCCGAGCCTGGACCTGAGTTCTTTGAACATATCATTACCCTCCAAATGCGGTTTGTACCCTCGATGCTCCGCTAAGATTCCGGCCCCCAGGTTTTCGAGGTCTGACGGCCGGATAAGACAGCGCGAGTCATAGAAGGTTGTTAGAACCTGTAACCGAAGCCGACGGAAGGCTCCGCCCGATGCGTGACGCGATCCAGACCGGCGAGGCCCGGTATGTTATAGGTCGGAGAGTTGTAGACGAAGCCGCGATACTCCGCGCGCACGAAGATGTGGCTCGTAAGGTTGAGGTCGGCGCCGCCGCCGTAAATGAAGCTCGCGCGGGTTTGACTGCTGGCGCCGGCGAAGTTCCTCGGGTCGAAGACCAGGGCGCCGGCGCCCGCCAGAGCGAAGGCTGTGAACTTGCGGAACGGCATGCGGAAGACATAAGCTCCGGAGACCTCGTGTGAATTCGTGCTGACGCCGGCGGCCCCAGTGTAATTCTGCGTGTTCCGCGAGTATCCGTAGTTGGCTTCGACGCCGTGATGGGTGCTGAAGAAGTACCGGTAACTGGCCAGCACACCGCCGCTGTTGGTGGCGGAGTTATCGATTCCGTTTTGGGTGGTGGACTTGACGAAGCTGCCGAACGCCTGCACCGCGACGTTCTGCCGTTCGGGGCCCTCCGACTGCGCATATGCGGGCAGCGCGATGGAAGCCGCACCCGCGATCAATATCGTCAACAAGCTTTTCTGAAACATTTCTTTTCTCCCTTGTGTTTGCGTTCTGAATGCCCGGTGGGGCGTTCGTCATAGCTAACGCACCTGCCGGTCCATCTCGCCATGCACCAGAAATCCCGCATTTTCAGCGTTCTTCTGTTTCACACCCTCTGACGTAGCGCCCGCACCTTAGGCACGTGCCAGATTTTGTGGCAGTCGGCCGGGGGAACGAGGATGCCGGAGTGAGACGCGAGACGAAATCGAAATGTGAAAGGATATAATGCCAGCCATGGCTACCAACAGGCTCGATGAGGTCTATCACACCAGTTGGAGGCTGAAGGGTGCGCCGTCCGATATGCGGAACCACACTCCGAGGGAGGATTGAACGCTACGCTGCGGATCGGAAGGGCGGCGCGAGCGCCATAGGTTTTTATGGCTTGCCGGAGAGGAAGGGGTCTCACCACGGTTACGGGGCTGAGCCGAAGCGGGATTGCGTTCGTGTTGCTTTTGGTCAGTTCCGCGGGTCGAGGGCTTGCGCTCGATCCCACCCAACCCTTCAGCAGCTATCTTCGCACCCACTTTACACCTGAGGACGGTCTGTCTTCCGGTGTTGTGGATGACATTGTGCAATCGCGCGATGGTTTTTTGTGGGTGATTACAAATGGCCAACGCCTGGCCCGCTTCGACGGCCGGCGTTTCAAGGCGATCCTCCAACCTTCGAATGTTACGGCGCTCGCACTAGCGCCGGACGGCGATCTCTGGGTTGGGACGGCCGACGGTCTGGAACAGATACCGGCTGCGGAATTAAATCAATTCGGTCCCCTTCGGGCTGTCTCATACCGTCCAGGCCCAGGCGCTAGCAGCCATATCACCTGCCTGCAGTTCAGCAGGAGCGGTCTTCTGTGGGTGGGCACCAGCGCCGGCCTGTATCGATTCGAGCGCGGCGTATTTTCGTCAGTCATATCAAGCGTGGCGATCTTCCGCATTGCGGAAACCTCGAATGGCCGCTTGCTGGTCAGCACGTCAAAGGGAATCATGCAGTGGGATGGCTCGCGTGCCGCGCCGCTGCCGGAAGTGGCCGCTCGGTTAGGTGTGAAAGCCGACGAGGTTTTTCACGCCCTGGAGGACGGCCGCGGCGTTACCTGGTTCTGTACCCCGCTGGGAGTCGCCCGCCTGGTTGGCGGGTCCCTCGAAAGGCTCCCGGCCTACGGCCCGAACGGACACGGAGCGTTCCGCGCCTATGAGGACCCGAACGGAAACGTCTGGATAGCCAAGGCTGAAGGGCTTTTTCGAGCAACCGCAGCCGGTCTGGAACTCGCGGTTCCCGGCATAAATGTGCGCTGTATGTATGGTGATCGAGACGGCGACCTGTGGATCGGCACGAATGGCGATGGGCTCTTTCGCTTTAAGGACCGCGCGGTCCGAATGCTCACGACCGCAGACGGGCTGCCGAATAACCTGATCATGACCGTACTGGCGAGCCAGGATGGCCGGATTTGGGCCGGAGCCAATTGCGGGGGTCTCTCCTGGTTCGATGGACGGCGCTTCAAGACCTACAACGAACGAGACGGCCTGCTGAATAGCTGCGTATGGGCTTTGGCGGAAGATGCCAACCACGACCTCTGGATTGGAACCTACGGCGGCGGGGCGTTCCGCTTTCGTGGCGGCAGATTCACTCAGTATTCGAAGGCTCAGGGGCTTGCGAGTGACAGAGTGACCGGCATCCTTCCGGGGCGGGACGGTTCAGTCTGGTTCGCCACACGTGGAGGCCTAAGTCGCATTCGGGACGGGCAGATACGCAACTACACCACGGCTGACGGTCTCTCCATCAACAGGCCCGTCAAACTGTATGAGGGTCGAGCAGGCGCAATCTGGATTGGAACCACCAAGGGACTCGATCGAGTGTCTGGAGACCGCTTTGTGAATGTCTCGTCCGTGCCTAAAACTGACGTCTATCCGATTGGCGAAGATCGATCCGGCGCCCTCTATTTGGCTCTGGACCCACCCGGAGCAGTTTTCCGCTACGAAAACAACGTGCCGGTTATCGTCATTCCGAATTTCGAGCCCACTGGCATGGTGGAGACGAACGAAGGAGACGTGTGGCTTAGCGGAAACGGCATTCTGCGAGTGCCGCCTGGCGGCCTCGGACGATCGCGCCGTGTGGACGAACCTCTCGATTATGCAGCGATCAACAGCACGGATGGGCTGGCATCGGAACAGGCCAGTGCTGGCCAACCGAACTCGGCTCTCTCGCGAGACGGCAAACTCTGGGTCGCGACGCCGCAAGGACTGGCCATGCTCGACCTTCCTCGTCTGCCCAGGGCAAATCGAAGGCCGGCGATTTATATGGAAGAGGTTACCGTGGGCCGGAACGTCCAACTTCCCGGGCGCCAGTTGACGCTGCCACCGGGCACGCATCATACCGAACTGAAGTTTGACGCCATCGAGATCTCGGCTCCAGAGAAGATTCGTCTGCAGTACCGACTAGACAGTGTCGATTCCGAATGGCTCGATACCGTCCATCCCGCCCACGCGATCTACTCCGACATACCGGCTGGGACGCATGCATTTCATGTGCGGGCTTGCAATCGCGACGGAATTTGGGATCGGGCGGGGATGGTCTACAACATCACTCAGCAGCCGTATTTTTACGAGTCGACCTCTTTCAGGCTCGGCACCGCCATTGCGGGATGCTTGTTGCTGGCCGGCTTCTATCGCCTGCGGCTGCGCCAGGCGACTGCCCGCCTCCAAGCGCGGCTCGGGGAGCGGGTGGCGGAACGGGAACGCATCGCGCGTGACTTGCACGACACACTCTTGCAGACCTTTCAAGGTCTGATGCTCCACCTTGAAGTCGTGAACCAGTTGCTTCCCGAGGGAAAAGCCAAAGCTGAACTCACAAAAAGCCTGGGACGCGCGGATCGCGCAATCGCTGAGGGCAGAAGCACCGTCTACGCCTTGCGCTCGTCTATGACAGCCACGAGCGATCTTCCCGGATCGATCAAGGCCCTGGGCGACGAACTGTCCACAGAGGGCGCAGCGACATTTCGCTTAGTGGTGGAAGGTCCGCCGAGGGAAGTGCGCACGATGATTCGCGATGAGCTCTATCGCATCACGCGGGAAGCGCTGCGAAATGCTTTCCGTCATGCCCGTGCTCGTCATATTGAAGCTGAAATTGCCTTCGGCGAACGGGTATTGCGGCTGCGCATTCGAGATGATGGGGAGGGCATTCCAGCCGAAATTGTGGAAAAGGGCCGTCCCGGTCACTACGGTGTGCCCGGAATGCGGGAACGCGCCAAGCAAATCGGTGGCAAGTTGGATATCTGGAGCGGGGCTGGAGCCGGTACGGAGATTGAATTGAGCCTCGCAGGTTCGATTGCATATGGTGCTTCGCCGGGGCGCTCCCTTTTTCGTCGGTTCGGAAGAAAGCGGGATGACCTGTGATTCGAGTCTTGTCCGCAGATGACCATCCTCTTCTGCGCGAGGGCATTGCCGCGTTGATCGGGAATCAGACAGATATGGAACTGGTTGCGGAAGCCTGTAATGGACGGGAGGCGCTCGAACAGTTTCGCAAGCATCGTCCCGATATCACGTTGATGGACCTGCAAATGCCCGAGATGAACGGCATCGACGCCATCAGCGCGATTCGCTGCGAGTTCCCTGAAGCACGTATCATCATTTTGACCACTCACGCCGGCGATGTTCAGGTTTCTCGTGCTTTCAAAGCAGGCGCACGGGCCTATTTACTGAAGGGTTCGCTTCGAAATCAGCTGCTGGAGACCATTCGGGCGGTTCATGCCGGCCAAAAGCGCGTTTCATCGGAGGTCGCCGCTGAAGTTGTCGAGCACTCTACCGATGACGCGTTAACCCCACGAGAAGTCGATGTGCTGCGGTTGGTTGCGAAGGGCAATGCGAACAAGGAAATCGGGGCACAGCTATCACTGACCGAAGAAACCGTGAAGAGTCACATCCGGAACATCCTCGCCAAACTGGAAGCCAGGGACCGGACCCACGCGGTCACGATAGGCGCCAAGCGCGGAATCATCGATCTGTAGTTCACATCCCTCGAACGAGGGATGTAAAAGGTGCCGTTCGAGGGTGTCGAAGGCCAGCGCGAGCCCAATACGATTGAGTTGGGAACCATTCTGCAACGTCTATTCTCGACCTTTCCTAATAGCTGGCCTGGGCTTGGCCTGCTGCTGCTCCGCGTTTGCCTCGGTGTCGCTCTAATTTGCTCCGCGAT
>Ga0335079_10010073_pt1 | contig 10761 bp, 7 predicted proteins | sample Lox_Sample_33_FD_206719 | JGI IMG/M metagenome (GOLD analysis project Ga0335079, IMG submission 206719) | Soil microbial communities from Loxahatchee National Wildlife Refuge, Florida, United States - Lox_Sample_3.3 | ecosystem: Environmental > Terrestrial > Soil > Wetlands | place: USA: Florida... | reverse complement strand
GGAAGTGCTGGCGAAGATAGCCGCGTATTCCAGTGGGGATGCGCGCAGCGCCTACAACGTGCTGGAAGTTACAGCCTCGCTGGCAGGGGAAGGTGGACGGATCACAGATGAAATCGTGCAGGATGCGCTGCAGAAACGCACATTGCTTTATGACAAGACTGGAGAAGAACATTACAACCTGATCTCGGCGTTGCATAAGTCGGTGCGCAACAGCGATCCTGATGCGGCACTGTACTGGCTGGGACGGATGCTCGAGGCGGGAGAGGACCCGCTTTACATCGCGCGGCGCGTGGTACGCATGGCGGTCGAGGACATCGGGCTGGCAGAGCCAAACGCACTGGCCTTGTGCATGGCCGCACGCGATGCGGTGGATTTTATAGGCATGCCGGAGGGCAACCTGGCGCTGGCGCAAGCGGTGGTTTATCTTTCGCTGGCCCCGAAGTCGAATGCGCTGTACACAGCGTACGGAGCGGTGCAGGCTGACGTGGAGCGCACCGCCGCTGAGCCAGTACCGCTGCATCTGCGGAATGCTCCGACCGGGTTGATGAAGGGATTGGGTTACGGCCGAGGCTACCAGTACGCGCACGACCTAGGGGCCAAGGTCGCGGACATGCAGTGCCTGCCAGACAACTTACGCCACCGCATTTACTACGAGCCGACCAATGAGGGAGTCGAGAAGCGCCTGCGCGAGCGGCTGGAGGAGATCAAGCGGAAGCGGGGAGCGAAAAACGCATCGCGCGAGCCGGAGACGAACGGTTAAGCGATTCATTTGATGTCCACTGGAGGAGGAATGAAATTCACACGTGCAGCAGGCCTGGTCCGGGCGATGGTATTGATTCTTGTGGCTGGCGCGGCAGTGTCGGCGGCGCAATCGGCACCAACGGCTTCTGTTGTTGAACAGGGGAAATTCCGGCTACACAAGATGGAACAGGCCATCGGCGAAGAGAGCTACACGATCACCCGAGACGGCGGATCCCTCGCGGTGAAGATGGAATTCAAGTTCACGGACCGAGGAACGGAGGTGCCGCTCGTGGCCGGATTCCACGCGGCCGTGGATTTGACGCCAGAGAATTTCGAGATCAAGGGGCGGACGTCTCGATCCAGCGAGATTGACCAGGCGATTGAAGTGCACGGGGGCAAGGTGCGCTTCCGCAATCGCGACCAGTGGAGTGAGATCACACCGCCGCAACGATTCTTCACGATTGCGGGGTATGCCCCGACCGCCATGCAAATGCTAATGGTGCGCTATTGGGCATCGCACGGTTCGCCGACGATGCTGGCGACACTGCCGAAGGGAAATGTAAAGATTGAGCCGCGAGGACGGGACACAATCACGATTGACGGGAAACATGAGGTGCTCAACCGATTCACGATTGAAGGATTGATCTGGGGACGTGAAACCCTGTGGTTTGATGGTCATCGCAGGTTGGTCGCGGCAGTGACCGTGGACGCGGAGTTTGACCATTTCGAGGCCATTCGTGAGGGTTACGAAAGCGCGCTCGGAATATTCGTTGCGCGCGCGGGCGCAGATGGCATGGCCGCACTGGCGGACTTGTCGCGGACGATCGCCGGGAGCCAGACGGATACGCTTGCGGTTGTAGGCGGCACGCTTATCGATGGCACAGGACATGATCCGGTGCCGGATGCGGCAGTCGTCATTGAGAAGGGACGGATCGTGGCGGCGGGGCGGCGTGCGGAAATCGAGATTCCAAAGAAAGCCACCGTGGTAGACGCCCAGGGCAAGTTCATTCTTCCCGGGCTCTGGGACATGCATGCGCACTTCGAGCAGGTGGAATGGGGACCGGTTTATCTGGCGGCGGGCGTTACCACAGTGCGGGATTGCGGCAATGAGTTTGAGTTCATCACCGCAGTGCGGGATGCGATTGCGGGAGGGCATGGGCTCGGTCCACGGCTGCTGCTGGCGGGGATTGTGGATGGCTCGGGACCACACTCCATCGGGGTGGAAAATGTGGATACGCCGGAGCAGGCGAGGATGTGGACCGACCGCTATCACGACGCGGGATTCCAGCAGATGAAGCTCTACAGTTCGCTGAAACTGGAGCAGGTCAAGGTGGTTGCGGACGAAGCCCACCGCCTGGGGATGACCGTCACCGGCCATGTTCCGGAAGGATTGAATGCGTATCAGACGATCGAAGCGGGGCAGGACCAGATCAATCACGTCACCTACATTGCCGATCTGATGCACCCGCCGTTACCCCCTGACGCTAAACGAGTCGAAAGACTCAAAGCCGTAGCGGGAATTGACTTAAATTCGGCGGAGGCACAGAAGGCGCTTGCCTTTTTGAAGGAGCATCACACCGTCGTGGATCCCACGGTTGCACTGTATGAGCTTTATACGGCGACGACGGCGAAACCGACTGCGAGCTTCGAACCGGGAGCCCGCAAGGTAGCGCCGGAACTGGCTGAGCAACTAACGGATGTGGGGCCACCGTCAGAGATTTCAGATCTGCGCGAGAAGATGTTCGAGAAATTCGTGGCCATCGTGGGGGCACTGCACAAGGCGGGTATTCCGGTGATGGCAGGCACGGACCAGTCGGTCCCAGGGCACAGCCTGCATCGCGAGATTGAGCTTTACGTGCAGGCTGGATTTACGCCGATGGAAGCGATCCAGGCGGCGACTTCGGTGCCCGCACAGGTGATGGGCGTCGAGAAAGAAGTGGGAACGGTAGAGACCGGAAAGCGTGGCGACCTCATTGTGATTGACGGCGATCCACTGCAGGATGTGCGCGCCACGCGCAATGTCGAATATGTGATTACGAACGGCAAAATGTACAAGAGCGCCGATTTGTGGCAAAGCGTGGGGTTCAAACCATAGGCTTGTTTCGTGAGAATAAAGAGAATCAGAGCGTGAAGGCGCAACATCAAACAGGGAAAAGGCTTTGAGGCGTTCGCGCTTCGCGGCGGAAATGGGGCAGGTTTATGGCAACAATCCCTGGCGCAATGACTTCCTATGCTGCCACGCGTGCGCTTCCTTTCGAGCAGGTGGATGACCTGCTGAAGCTGCAGAAGGCAGCGCAGAAAATTAGCTCGATCCTCGACCTGGATCAACTCATAGACCGGATTGTCAACGATGTGGCCCGCTCCTTCGGATGCCTGGAGTCGAATGTCTACCTGCACGATGCGGAGAGGGACGAGATGGTGCTGGCCGGCGTGCATGGCTGCACCTGCTTCCACAAGGGTCACCGGCTGAAAGTTGGCAAGGAAGGGATGGTTGGCTACGTTGCCGCCACGGGGCAGATGCGCTACGCGCCGGACGTTCGCAAGGACGAATACTACATGGCCTGTGAGGAAGGGACGCTTTCCGAAGTGGCGATCCCGCTGCAACTGGAAGGACGTCTGGTTGGCGTGTTCACGGCCTCGCATCCGAACCTGGATGCATTTCCCCGCGAGCAACTGCGGCTGCTGCAGGCGCTGTGCAGTCATGTTGCGGTCGCGGTGCACAATGCGCAGCGATTCCGGCAGGAACAACAGCAGCGGGAAAGCATGAGCCGCGACGCTCACGAAGCTCGCTTCATTCAGCAAGCTCTACTGCCCAAGAGTTCGCCGTATATCCCGGGATTTGCTATATCCGGCGTGTCGATCCCTGCGGGCGCGGTCGGGGGCGACTGGTACGACTTCATCGAACTGGGAGATGGACGGTGGGGCCTGGTGCTGGCAGATGTGTCCGGGAAAGGCATGGGAGCTGCCCTGTTGATGTCGGCTACGAGGGGCATGCTGCGCTCGCTGGCACAAGCGTCGTGCAGCCCGGGCGAAGTGCTTGACAAGCTGAACCGGCTGCTGGCGGAGGACTTCCCTTCCGGGCGATTCGTGACCATGGTCTACGCAGTGCTGGATCCGCAGGCCCGAACGCTGCGGTTTGCGAATGCGGGGCACTTACGCCCGCTGCTGGTGGACTCGCAGGGTCCAAGATTTCTGGAACATGAAAGAGGCTTGCCGCTTGGACTGGGATCAGGGGAATTTTCCGAGGTCCAGGTCGGTTTAGAGGAAGGCGCCTCCCTGATGTTCTACAGCGACGGCATCACCGAGGCCGCCGATGCGGCGAGCGAGGAGTATGGGCTGGAACGGTTGCAGCGCCATGCATTGCGGAAGGATGCGTCTCCGGAGAGCCTGCTTGCGGACGTGCGGTCGTATGTCAACGGCGCCGGCTTGCAGGACGATGCAACAGTCATCCTGCTGAAAGCGTAGCGCCAAAGTCATCATCCGAAACGCGCGCGGTGCTCCTTTAGAATGCACCGATCCATGATGACGACGATTCCTGCTTTGCGCGCATTCTGCGCGGCCGCTTCATTGACGACACCTTCCTGCATCCAGATCGCGGGGACCTTGAGTTGGATAGCCTGATCAACGAGTTCGCCCACATATTCGGAGCGGCGGAATATGTTGACCACGTCGATCTTCTCCGCAATCTCCAGCAGCGACGCGTAAGACTTTTCTCCCAAAGCTTCGTCGATTTCAGGGTTCACGGGAATGATCCGATAGCCGTGAGTCTGCATATAGGCAGAGACGCCGTGGCTGGGACGCAATGGGTTGTCGGAAAGCCCGACCACGGCAATGGTGCGAACCCGTTTCAACAGGTCCGTGATGGGATCGGAACCGGCCGCTGAAGTCATGCCGAGATTGTAGCGGTGCGGCCCGCAACCGCCAAGGAGAGCGTGGCCGGTGATCAGTCGGATTTCTTTTTGTTCGTATCCAGCTTTTGACGAAACATCTTGAGGCCAAGTTTGCGGATAGTATCGGAAACTTCCTTGTTTCCGGAGAGATGCTTGAGATCCTGAACCTGAAGATGCTTCATCATGCCGAGAGAAACGTCCAGCGGGGTGCGCGGATTGAAGATGAGATTCCGCACGACGGCATAGTTCTTTGCGAAGCGCCGCTTCATAGGAATCGCCCGCAGCACGGCTTCCAGTACGTTCTTCTGAGTAGCAAACTTCTCCACCTCTCCATCCGTGATCTTGGGAGATTCGAGAACGGCCAGGGCGACGATTTTTGTACCGTCGCGGATCAGCAGCGAGCGTTCTTCCTTGGTGCCTTTCATCGCTAACTGGATACGGCCCTTGATGTCCAGCACGGCAATTTTTTTCAGGGCACTGCCCTTTTCGTGTCCCGCTCCGAGAAAAGACTTCTTGGCGAGAGCGGGCTTGGCCGCAGCGGCTGTGCCCGATGATGCGGCGGCTTCAGTGGCCACGAGTTTATCGCTGTCGTGGATCTCCCCGGAGGTGGCCATCAGTTCTTCGTCGTTTCCGCCGATCAGTTGATATGGCTTGCCGGCTTCGGCGATGATCTCGTTCGAATGCGCGGCAAGATAAGCGGCGAATTCGGCGTCGATGTCCCCGTCCGGCAGCGGAACGCTGACGGCTTCGATCCGCGACGAAACGCACTCTTCATCGGACGGTGGTGAATCCGACGCGGGAATCGAAGGCGAGGCTTCCTCAATCGGCTCCTGGCGCCAAGCGGAAAGTTTTTCCTCTATACCGGCAGACTGAATGCCGCTGACGTTCGGGTTCGAGCTTAGCGCAGTCAGAGCTGCCTGGGAGCGGCCTACGCGAGGACTCCGCAACAATGCTTCGGTCTGCTCTCGCGTCGCCGCGGCAGCGAGTAAGGCGATCCTCTCTTCTTCGACGGATGGGTTTTCCAGCAGTGCCGGAAGCAAAGAAGGACGCAGATTCGCCGGATCGATCAGGTAATCGAGCACTGCTTTCGAGGTATGCGGATCAGATGCTGCCGCCAGCGAGGAGTTTTCATCCCATCCTGCCAGGGTAAGACTGGCCTGCTCTCCGAAAACCCGGTTCTGGGTCGCCAGGTAAACCAGGATTTCGATCATCTCCTGGGGAGGCAGGGAAAGCGCCCCGCGCGCTGCCGATTGCATCAAGTTCGAGGGCACGGCAGACGCACGGATGAGTTCGATCATGCTGGGCATAGGAATGCTTGTCCAACCTAGAGACAGGTTATGACCTTACAGAATCCCGCAGAGCGGAGCTGATTTCCACTTCTTTCGGGACGAGTAACGTTACCGAAGTTACCCGCGAGATGGTGGAGATAGAGGTTTACTTTGCCACTGTGAAGGTAGTCCAGGAATGCGAATCCATGTCGCGAAGCAGGTCCTTTTGCCAGAGAAATTCCGGGTGTTCGCGCAAGTGGATGTCAGCTTTGAAATCGATGCCGCAGGCATGGCCGGCGGAAGCCACCAGTTCCATTCTTGCGGCCATGTCTGCCGTCGTGGCTTTGTTCTGCACGGTGCCTGCGATCCCAAAAGCAGGTTCCCAGGGCTGGGAACCGCGCGGAGAGAGATCAATATGCCCGCAGAGCGTGCGCTCGTCCGGCTGGATCTTCTTGTCGAAGGTGTCGTAATGGTCGGACTCAAAACGCTTGGCCGCGGCCAGGTCGATCTTTCCTTTGTTCTCGGCCATCAACTGGTTCCAACGAACATGGCGAGCATTCGCGCTCTTGCTCATGTCCTTCATGTCGAAATCGGTTTCTTCCCTGGCCAGCTTCTCGTTGACGGGGAAATTCGAACCGACGAAGTACCCGTCCTTCGAACGCTGCAGCGTCACGTTCTTCAGTCCTAATTCCAGGCTGGCGATCTCATTGGTTTTGATATCGCCGATCAGCCAATTGTTGGCATAGCCGCCATTGTTGCCCTCTTTGAAGATGCGAGCCACATCGTCGATCGAGGTCGAATACTGCACGGCTTTGCGGCCCCGCACGAACTCGGGAATCCCGGACGGATCGTAACCATGAAACTGGCTTATAGTGGTTTCGGTGACAATGATCCCGGCGGAATTGATGGTGAAATCGTCGGCGCTGTGGATCATTCCCGGAAAACCGTCCATGAGCATGCGGTTGCCTTTGGCGGGAACGATGTCGAACATGATGGTCCAGCGTTCGCCGTCAAGATAGCCGGTCCAGTTGTTGTGCGCAATGACGATTTTCCCGTCGCGCGTATAACTGCCGGTAGCGACAAAGGCGCTGCAATGTTCGGGCGCGGCGAGGACAGCAGACTTGATGCCGTGTTCTTTGTTGTATTGCTCGACGTAATAGCTCCACTCCATTGCGCCATTAAGCGCGACAATGTCCCAGAGATCCAGTTTCACGCCGGCCGCATTGGCCCCATCGGCGATGCCCTGCAATTCTTCACGATATTCCTGCTCGATATGCGGCCACATCATATTCTGGGAAGCATCGCGAAAGAACTGCCAGTCTTTGTTGTTGGCATGAGTCAGTTCGAGGATGACGACCTTCAGTGCATCCGCAATCTCCGGCGCCAGCAAGTAGCCGTGCTGATAGCCGATCTCCGCGGGGGAGCCTTCCATGTGGACAAAGGTCCAGCCATCCTGCGGGGGACGGCGAAATGCGCCTTTCAGGTGAGAATCGGCAGGAGCCTGGGCTGCGGCTTTTGCGCTCGCGCCAAAAGAAAGAGCCGAGGTTGTAATCACAATTATGCTCAGTGCAACGGCAAGCCGGCGCATGGTTCCCCCACTTGCAAGAAATGGTAACAGAAATTGAAATCTAGGATCCCGTTCCCCCTCTGCGCATGCGGAGATAAGCCCCGATAAATGGCTGCAGGTCGCCGTCGAGGACGCGGTCCACGTCGCCGATCTCAACCTTGGTACGGTGATCTTTGATGAGGCGATAGGGCTGCAGGACATAAGACCGAATCTGGGATCCAAAGTTGATATCGAGCTTGGAATCTTCAATCTTCCTGGTGGCCTCGCGCTTCTTTTCCAGTTCGTGTTCGTAGAGCTTCGATCGCAGCATGCTCATGGCGCGATCTTTGTTCTTGTGCTGGGAGCGTTCGTTCTGGCAAGCGGCAACGATTCCGGTGGGGATGTGCGTGATACGCACGGCGGAATCCGTAGTGTTGACATGCTGCCCACCCTTGCCACTGGAGCGATAAGTATCGATGCGCAGATCTTCGGGACGAATGACGACCTCGATGCTGTCGTCAATTTCGGGCGATACGAAAACGCTGGCAAAGGAGGTGTGGCGCCGTTTGGCTTGGTCAAATGGCGAAATTCGCACCAGGCGATGCACGCCGATCTCGCTGGTCAATAAGCCAAAGGCATGCTCACCATTCACCGCGAAAGTCGCGGACTTCAGGCCAGCTTCTTCTCCCGGCTGATAGTCGTATAGAACGGTCTGAAATCCCTGCCGTTCGGCCCATCGCAAATACATTCGCAGGAGCATGTCGGCCCAATCCTGGGATTCCGTGCCGCCAGCTCCGGGATGAATCGTGACGATGGCATTCAGAGGATCGTTTTCGCCGGAGAGCAGGGTCTCAGTCTCCAGCCGCTCTACCAATTGACGCAGGGCGTCAATTTCGCGGCGCAGCTCCGTATCCACGTTCTCGCCCTCTCCGGCCAGTTCGAAGTAGGCAGCAATGTCGTCGCCGCGGCGAACAAGGTCGGACTCAGTGGCCAGCATGTCTTCCAGGCGCTTTTTCTCGCGCATGACCTGCTGAGATTTCTGAGGATTGGACCAGAGATTGGGATCGGCAGCTTGCTTTTCGATCTCGGCTAATTGCAGACGCAACTTGCCGGCGTCAAAGGTACTCCCGGAGGTCGCGGACTTTGTCCTTCAAAATCGCGTATTCCTGTACCAGCTCTTCAACCATGACTAACGCTCTGCCTTCGTACGGGATAGGAGGCGCCACAGCACCGCCACCACAGAAATTATCGCACACAGCATCGCGAACAGGTCGCCGTGGCGGGTGTAGAAAGTAGTGTCATTCGCCAGGGCGTAGGGAGCTTGGAGGGCGGAGCGAGTCTTGCGCGGCAGGCTCGCTACGATCCGGCCATACGGATCAATCGAAGCGGTGACTCCGGTATTGGTATCGCGCAGCAGCCAGCGTGAGTTCTCGACGGCCCGCATGCGGGCTTGCTTCAGGTGCTGCGCGTAGGCACCGCTGTCGCCATACCAGCCATCATTGGAAATATTTACGAAAACCTGGGCCCCGTTGGCGGCCGATTGCCGAACCTCATCGGGAAAGATGGATTCGTAACAGATGAAAACGCCGAGTTTCGCGCCATCAGCCTCGAGCGGGGAACGGGATGTGCCCGCGGCAAAGTCGCCAACTTCTTTGGTCAATCCGCCGGCAAAAGCGAACATACGCTTGAAGGGGACATATTCGCCGAAGGGAACGAGATGGACCTTGTCGTAGCGGGAAAGCCACTCGCCGTCCGGAGCGACGAGAGAGCCAGAATTGTAGATCTGGCTGGACTGTCCGGACATTGTGCTGTTCGCGCCCAGTTCTCCGGAGAGCACCCAGGCATTGCTCGCACGGGCGACAGTGCTGATTGCATTGCGGAAGAAAGGGTCGGTTGAGTAAAAGGGCGCGGGAGATTCCGGCCAGACAATCAGGCCGGGACGCGATGTTCCGAAGCCCGAACTAAGACTGACATCAGCAAGCTGGCGCAGGGTATCGGTGAAGTAATCGCGTGTCCAGTCGGAGCCATCGAGAATCGGCACATTGGCCTGAACCAGAGTCGCCACGCGGCTTGTTGGAAGCGGCGGGGGATCTACCAGGCTTCCGGCCTGGAGCACGACCGCGGCTGAAACAGCCGCCAGCAACAGCATTTTGCGTTTCTCTCTCCGCAGCAGGAAGGCACTGGCAAAGGCCACGTTGACGACCATGATTTCGAAAGAAAGGCCATACACACCGGTCACAGCGGCGATGCGGGCAAGCGGGATATTGTCCACTTGCACGATGCCGAGCAAATCCCAGGGAAAACCCGTGATGCGAGTGCGGGCGAGTTCCACGCCCACCCACGCGAACGGCGCCAGCAACAACGCGGCCCGGCTGCCTGACTGGCCGCGGGCAAGGATGCTGACAAGTAATCCGAACGCGCCGTGATAGAGCGCAAGGTAAAGGCAGAACAGGACCAGCAGGCCGATGGCGGCAGGCGTGTTCACGCCTCCGTACTGCCGCATGGTGTTGTAGATCCAATAGCAGGTGCCGGCATACCAGAGAATGCCGCAAACATAAGCGAGGAGAAATGCCTGTGCTGGCCGTGCGGGAAGCAACTTGAGCCCGGCGCGGAGCTGCAAGGTGTCAGGCGGGCGAGCTTGCAGCAGCGCAACCAGCAGCGGTGTGGTCGCGATCCAGCACAGGAGGTACAGATTGGGAAGCGGGAAGATGAGGATTTGCAATACGGCCGACAGCAGCGCCAGCATCCAGGCTCGTTTGTCTATCTTTCCCACAGCCAAGGATAACAAACCACCGGCAAGGTCTCGGGAGTCCGCCGAACTGTATTTCTCAGAGCCAATCCCCTAGAATGCCGCCATGCGAAGCAGACTTCTTATTCTTCTTGTGCTGTGGCTGTCGGCACCTGTCGCAATCGGCGCAACAGGGACTATGCGCGTGGATTATTACCACACAGGCGACACGACCCACGAATATTTCAGCATGGACCGCATCGTGATCGAGCCGCTGCCTTGGCCCGGCGATCCAGCCAAGGCGATCGACGACAGCAACCTGGGAAATTATTTCTTCGAGGTGCACGATCAGGCCAGCGATAAACTACTTTATTCGCGCGGCTTCAGCTCGGTTTTTGGCGAGTGGGTTACGACCAGTGAGGCCCAGACCCTGAGCCGGACGTTTTCCGAGTCTCTGCGATTTCCGGTGCCGGCGGCGACGGTGAAGATCATCCTCAAGAAACGGGAGGATGGGACTTTCCACGAAGTCTGGAATACGATTGTCGATCCGAAGAACAAATTTGTTGATCTCTCGCGGCCGCCATCTCC
>Ga0335079_10010071_pt1 | contig 10762 bp, 10 predicted proteins | sample Lox_Sample_33_FD_206719 | JGI IMG/M metagenome (GOLD analysis project Ga0335079, IMG submission 206719) | Soil microbial communities from Loxahatchee National Wildlife Refuge, Florida, United States - Lox_Sample_3.3 | ecosystem: Environmental > Terrestrial > Soil > Wetlands | place: USA... | reverse complement strand
CTGGATGCGGATATCCTCCGGGCGCTTGATAAGGCACGTTTTGTCAGGAACCATGTAAAGGTGTGCACATGAATAAACCAATCGTCGGCATCATCATGGGAAGCAAGTCAGATCTCGAGATCATGTCGGAAGCGGCTTCCTTCCTCGAATCATTCGGAGTACCGTGCGAGATCACCATCGTCTCGGCACATCGGACGCCGAAACGGATGTTCCAGTATGCACAGTCCGCAGCGCTGCGCGGATTGAAAGTCATTATCGCCGGCGCCGGGGGTTCGGCGCACCTGCCAGGAATGGTAGCGTCCATAACACGCCTGCCGGTGATCGGCGTGCCTATCAAATCGCGAAAATCGCTTGACGGCTGGGATTCGATACTCTCCATTCTGCAGATGCCTGCCGGAGTCCCCGTTGCAACGGTAGCGCTCGACGGGGCTCAAAATGCCGGAATTCTCGCAGCAGAGATTCTCGCTCTCTCCGACAAGAAACTTGCCTCGAAACTGGTGGGCATGAAGGATACGCTCCGAAAGAGAATTGAAGGTCAGGCCAAAGAGCTCGAACGCAAAGTGCGGAAGATACGACCGAAACTGCGGAAGACATAGCACATTCCCCATCTCTTGTGAGTTGCGCTCCAAAGTGCAACCCTTCCGGCGTTCTCTCTGTCTAATAGTGTAGTTAGTGACTGAAACTAATCCTCTGCCATGCCGTACCTTTTTGCATCGGAGAGAAGCGTCCGATCACTCCGTTTCTTTCATTTGAAGGGTTCCCTATGAAGAAAAAGGTTGTTATTTCCTCTTCCGCAGTAGTTGTTCTTGCCGTCACCGGTTATATCATCTTTGCGGGTTCTCGAAATTCAAATGATAACGGACTCCCCAAAGTACGTGTCTCGCGCGCAACAATCACCGATAAGGTGCTCGCCGTCGGGACGATCGAACCCGAGAACGAGATCTCGATCAAATCACAGGTCTCCGGCGTCGTGAAGAAGATGTATGCTGATGCCGGAACCTATGTACACGCCGGTGATCCTCTTCTGGAAATAAAGCCGGACCCAACGCCCCTGGAACTTGCTGATGCCAAGCGGCAGGTACAGCTTATGCAGGTTGACCTTACCAATCTCACCAAGGAGCGAACGCGACAGGATTCCCTCAAGGCCAAGCAATTGATTTCCGACCAGGATTTTGAACAATTCATGAGCAATTTTGAATCATCGCAGTTGAAATTGAAAATGGCGCAGGAACACCTCGCGCTGATCGAGAGCGGAAAAGTCAAGATCGATGAAACAGAAATCGAATCCATCGTCAAAGCACCGATTGACGGATTTATCCTCAGCAAAAGTGTTGAAGTCGGAGATCCCGTAACACCCCTGACGACCTATCAGGAAGGAACGGTGCTGATGAAGATGGCCAATATGGATCATCTGGTCTTTAAGGGAACAGTCGATGAGATCGATGTCGGTAAGCTGAAAGAAGGGATGGAAGCAGAGCTGAAGGTCGGCGCTCTTCCGACGGATACGGTGAAAGGAATTCTGACAAAGATCTCTCTCAAAGCGGACAAGAAAGATAATGCGACAGTTTTCCCGATCGAGGTACAGATTCCGAAAGGAGTTCGTATCACTCTCCGTGCGGGCTACTCTGCAAACGCGAGCATCATCATACAAAAGAAACAGTCCGTTCTTACACTTCCCGAACGCGTGGTCACATTCCGGAATGATTCGGCATTCGTGAAAGTGCCGAAAGGCGCCGGCAAGCCGGAGGATATCCTGATCAAGACGGGCCTCAGCGATGCAATCAACGTAGAGATTGTCTCCGGTCTCAAGGATTCCGACGAAGTGTTTGAAAAGCCGGTAAAGAAGATCGAATAGAAAATGGAGCATATCCGGACCACCATTTCGGAATTCCTTGCCGATCTTCGCGCACAGAAGCTCCGTGCATTCCTCACCACATTCGGCATCATCTGGGGCACGGTTGCCATCGTCGTACTCATCGCCTTCGGCGTCGGCTTCAAGAAGCAGGTGAGTAAGGATATGCACGGCCTGGGTGAGAGTATCGCCATTCTTTTTCCCGGCTCCACGACGAAAGCGTACGAGGGATTTGGAGTCGGCAGACCGATCCGGCTGGTTGAAGAGGATGCAAAACTCCTTGAAACGCAGGTCCCCGCCCTCGCACATGCCACTCCTGAATACGGCAAGCGAAAAATTGCCGTTCGGGTTGGTCAGAATATCGCAAATCCTCTCATCACGGGTATCTTCCCGGTCTATGCCGAACTCCGGAATATCATCGCAGAGCCGAATGGACGCTTCATCAACGATGACGACATCGTTAATCGGAGGCGGGTCGTCATGCTGGGAAATAAGATCAAGGATTTTCTGTTCGGGGAGTCCGACGCCGTGGGCAAGCTCGTCTATGTGGATGAAACACCCTTCGTCGTCGTCGGCGTCATGCAGCCCAAAACGCAAAACTCCTCGTATAATTCCCGCGATCGCGACCGTGTGTTCATTCCTGCATCCACATTTTCTTCGGTGTTCGGAAATCCCTACATCAACAATATTATTTACACGCCGAAGGATCCCCGTGAATCGAAAGCGGTGGAAACTCAGGTGAGGGAGGTCCTTGGGAAGAAGTACAAGTTTGACGCAGCGGATCAGGATGCGATCTGGGTTTGGGATACGACAGAAGAAGATAAATTTCTCTTCTACTTCTTTCTGGCGTTCGACATCTTCATGGGGCTTATCGGAAGCTTCACGCTGGGGGTGGCGGGAATCGGCGTCGCCAACATAATGGTCATCGTCGTACAGGAACGATACAGGGAGATTGGCGTCAAACGTGCCGTGGGGGCAAAAAAATCGAATGTGATGTTCCAGTTCTTTCTCGAGACGATGTTCATCATCGGCATCGGTTCGGTTATCGGCTTCGTTATTTCGCTCGGCGTGATACAGCTGCTGCAGTATATTCCCATCAAGGAGTATGTGGGGGCGCCGGAGATGTCCTGGGAAGTGGTCGTCGCAACGGTCGGCATACTCACGCTGATCGGACTCGCGGCAGGGCTCATGCCTGCCCGCCGTGCGGCAAATCTGAATATTGTCGAATGTCTGCGCTGAACGGGTATGTGGATTGAGCTGTTGAAGGAATTTCTCTTCGATATGAAAACGCACCGGCTGCGTGCCTCTCTCACCATCATCGCGATTACCTGGGGAACGGTTTCCGTTGTGCTTCTTCTTGCGTTTGGCGCGGGGTTGGGCGACCGTCTCCTGAACGGAGAGATGAATGCCGGCAACCGCATCATGATTGTCTATGGCGGTGAGACGGGAATCGTCTACGAAGGCCTTCCCAAGGGCCGGCGGATTAACTTCATCGAGGACGATGTTCGACTCCTTCAGCAGGCGCTTCCGTCGATCGATATGGCTAGTCCGCAGTACCGCCAGACGGTCACCCTCACGTACAAGAAATATTCCACGACGACCGAATGCGAGGGAGTGGATGCGTCGTTCGAGGACATGCGCAGGATGTATCCGTCTTCCGGCGGACGCTTCCTGAACGGCATGGATGTTTCGGAAGAACGGAGGACGCTGGTTCTCGGCTCCGAGATTGCCGGTGAAATTTTCAAGGACGAGGATCCGATCGGGAAATCCCTTCTTGTTGATGGCGTTCCGTTCGTTCTTGTCGGAACGATCCAGAACAAAATCCAGACGAGCATGAACAACGGTCCGGATTCGCGCCGCGCCGTGATTCCCTATACCACATTCCGGACAACGTACGGGGATAAGTATGTGAACTCGCTCGTCATCCACCCTTCCGATCCTTCCGAGCAGCAGCTCATCAAGAGCGAGCTGTACCGTATTCTGGGAAGAAAGTATAAGTTCAGTCCGGACGACGAACGTGCGCTCGGCATCTGGGATTTCATTGAGGATGAGAAGATCAACAGACAAGTCGGCCTCGGCATGACAATATTTCTCGGGTCCATCGGCGGGCTGACGCTTCTCATTGCGGGCGTCGGGGTCGCCAACGTCATGTACGTCGTCGTCAAAGAACGGACGCGCGAAATCGGCGTGCGAATGGCGGTCGGGGCCAGACGGCGCCACATTCTCTCTCAGTTTATTTTTGAGTCGTTGCTCATCTCGTTCATCGGCGGTCTCCTGGGAATGCTTATTTCGTGGGGGGTTGTATCGGTCGTCTGGCTTTTTCCCGCAGATGACGGACCGATGCAGTTTCTCGGCAGGCCCATGCTCTCACCAACAGTGATTCTCCTTACCACCGGCATCCTTTCGTTGATCGGTCTGCTGGCAGGGGCATTTCCTGCCCGCAAAGCGGCAGCAGTCGATCCCGTGGAATCGCTGAGATACGAATAGCTCCTTTCCCCCTATTTGGAACTTTCGTTCTTTCTTGATACATTTTTTACCCAAACCGGGAACGTACATTCAAGAAGGAGAAGTACCATGCCATGCCTCAGCAAAAGCGCGGTAGCGCTTGTCCTGTTTTTTATTGCAACGACCTTTACGCTCGCCCAGGGACTTTACTGGGAAAATACCACCGTGATGCCGATGAGCGGGAGAGAACGTCACGCCAAGAATTACTACATGCCCAAGATGCTGAAGGTCGTTTCTGATGACCGGGATGATTATACGATTATCCGGCTCGACAAGCAGGAATTTGTCACCGTCAACGACAAGGATAAGACCTATTCGGAAACCTCATTTTCGGATATGGAGGATGCAGTAAAGAAAGCGACAGGAAAGATGAACGAGCAGCTCGCCGCCATCCAGGAGCGACTCAAGAGCATGCCGGAAGATCAGAGGAAGATGATGGAAGGCATGATCGGGAAAACAATGTCGCTGACAAGCGCCGATTCAACATTCCAGGTCGTACCGGGAAGTGAGAAGAAAACCATCAGCGGCTTTTCATGCTCACAGTACCTGCTGAAGCAGGGAGACAAGGACCTTATTACTTTCTGGACCACAACCGATCTGAAGGGTTACAAGGAAATGGGAGATGATATGAAAGAATTCGGCGCGAAGCTTGCATCGCTCAATCCGCGCAACGGCAGCGCACTCGCAAATGGCTCCAGAAAGATCGAGGGCTTTCCGATAGAAACAGACATGGGGGGCTTCACGATGACCGTCACGAAGGCGGAAACACGTTCAACCCCTTCGGCAGAATTTGATGTCCCGACTGATTATAAGAAGATTGATTCGCCTTTGATCGAGCGCCTCAATTCCATGGACCGGAGAGGACGCCAACGACCCGGGGGAGACAACAATTAAGAAACAAGATCACCGCGAGTGAACAATTCGAGAAGGTGCTGATCATGACTGATGTCCGTTATCCCGTCGGAAAATTTGAGCAACCGAAAACGTTCACCGACAATGATCGACAAGTGTGCTTGCAGCAGATTGCGGAAGCACCGTCGCGTTTTCGCACCGCCTTCAAAGGTCTGACCGATTCGCAGCTCGATACTCCCTACCGTGACGGCGGATGGACGGTGCGTCAGGTTGCCCATCACGTTCCCGACAGCCACATGAACGCGTATGTCCGATGCCGGCTTGCTCTCACAGAGCAGGCGCCGGCGATCAAACCATATAACGAAGCACGCTGGGCGGAATTACTTGATGCACGCTCGGCACCGATCGAACCGTCACTTTCTCTGCTCGAGTCTCTGCATTTTCGCTGGGTCATGCTCCTCAAATCGCTCGCTCCCGCGGAATTCAAAAAGCCACTCGTTCACCCCGAGCACGGAACGATCGATATTGACTTCCTAGTCCAACTCTACGCTTGGCACGGGCGTCATCATACGGCGCATATCACATCGCTGCGCCAGCGAAAGGGATGGTAATTCCGGCAAACGCATCACCCGTCACCGGTTTGCGCTTTTATCAATCAGCATTCGTCATTGTTCTTTACATCGAATCTCAGGATTGCACTATCTCGCTGAACATCAGAGACTGAGCCGGCTCTTCTTCCGCTGGGCCGCTCTTGTTCTTGCCGTCAGTTATTTCGGATTCCGCACCGAGCTATTCGAGTCCGAGTACGATGACGCACACCCGAAAATAGATGGTACGTGCGCCATTACCGGTTCATCACTGAACTGGGAGACATTCGATAAGGACAACGCCCCTCAGGCATTCACCTTTACCGTTCCCGCACCAACCGAGACTGTCTTCACTCTACCTCCGGTCAAGTCCGTTGATCCCACAGGATATATTCCGTACCGCCTTATTCAGGACAAATCTCCCCCGATCTCCGCTTCTTAGCTATAAGTCAACTCCCATTTTGTTTTCATCGGTATCGAGAGTTGCGTCCGATACCCAATAACATTCCACCTTTGGTGATTTCTACCGCTGCTTCAGCCTAAATCGAATGCTGTGGCGCGGGTAACCCATTTGAGAATTCTTTGAGGGAATCAACTATGATTCGATTCATCAACATTCTGCATTTTATAGGAGGAACGGCTTCGGGTGTCATTCTCCCCGGCATTGTTCTTCTCGTCTGTTCACTTGCGGCAAAGGCCGCACCGGGAACAATCCACGGTATAGTGAAAGGAGATCACGCTCCAATTGTCGGGGCGACCGTCCGCGTCCTGGAGCTCAACCGCGTCATTCTTACGAACGCGCAGGGAGAATTTACATTCACGAACCTGCCGGCCGGCACCTACAGCGTATTCGCCCGGGCCATCGGTTACGCATCCGCAACGAACACCGCTCAGGTAACCGACAACACCGTGGAAACGGAATTTCAGCTTCACGAATCGGCGATCGAGATGGAAGAAATTGTCGTCTCCGCATCACCGTACGCGCGTCCCGCTAACGACCAATATCAATCAGCGGAATCGAAATCGATGGCGGAGCTGCATGCAAGTCCGGGATCGAGTTTCGCAGAGGAAATTGAGGATATCCCGGGGGTTTCGGTGCGTTGGAACGGCTCGGCTCCTGCCCGGCCCATGATGCGCGGGCTTACCGACAACGATGTTCTTGTCCTGGAAAATGGCCTGCGGATCGGAGATATCTCCACATTCGATCCGGCCCATGCCGTTCCGATCGAGCCGGAAGCGGTTGAGCAGATCGATGTTGTGCGCGGCCCTGCCAGCGTGATGTTCGGGCCGAACGCCGTCGGAGGTTTGGTCAATGTCATTACCGATCTCATTCCCGCCGCATCATCAACTACCGTCTCGGGAAGAGTATCGGTCCTCGGAAACACGGTCAGTGATCTTTACTCGGGGTATTTCACAACAACCCTCAGTGATGGTTCTTCCGCATTCAAACTCTCCGCCGGAGGCCTGCACTCTCGGGATATCCGTATTCCCGACGGCTTCTATACAGACCCCGGAACGGCCCAGGGATATCAGCTTGACCGGATACCACAGTCATTCGACAGGACCTCGGAAGAGTCGGCCGGATATTCCTATTCAGGATCGTTCGGCATGATAGGCATTGGTGCCAAGCATTATGAGATGAATTATGGAATTCCCGGAGATCCGATCGATCCGGTGTACATGAATCCCACGTTTTCCCGAATTGAGATGAAGAAGAACAGCGTCGAGCTGCGGGGGTTATTCGAGGTCGGTGGCTCCTTCGTCGACCGCATCAAGCTCAATGCGAATACTGTCGAGTATACACACTCCGAACATCCGACTGCCCCGGATGTTGATTCGGCCGGCAACCCGATCGGGACGTTTTCCGAATTCCAGCAGAATAATTTTCATCAAAATACTTACAATACCACGCTCCAGTTCATTCTTCACCCCATGGGGAATTGGCGGGGAACGTTGGGCATCTGGACCAACTTCGACAATCTCACCATTGGAGGTTTGCAGCCGCTTGGGCCGAATACGCTGACGACCGATATTGCCGGCTATTTGTACGAAGAATATACCGCCAGCGAAGATACCCGGTTCCAGGGAGCCATCCGGTATGATTATAATAAGATCCAGACCAACCCGGATGCATCTTCGCTCTCTCCGCGTTTTCAGACCATGGACACATCTCGTCTTGCCAGTGCGGTCACCGGGTCTATCGGCGTCATCCAGAAACTCACCTACGGACTCACTGGCACGCTCAGCGTTGCCCGCTCGTTCCGGGCACCGACACAACAGGAGCTTTTCGGCTATGGACCGGATGATGCCAGTGCATCGTTCATTCTTGGTGATGCCGGCCTTGTGCCCGAGACAGGGCTGGAAGTTGATCTCTCTCTCAAGGGTCAGTATGCAGGATTGTCATTTGAAGTGTCTCCGTACATCAATTTCATTTCCAATTATTTGTACAGCTACTTTCCGGGCGGTACGGATACGACTCAACAACCGAACTACCCTTACCGCCAATTTGCGCAGACAGATGCCCGGCTTTACGGGTTTGATCTGACGGCCTCGGTAGAACTCATCGACCATTGGGCAATGACCGTGAGCGGATCGTATGTTAATGCGGCCGCGGTGCGGGACAGCGTGACACCGCTTCCGTTTATTCCGCCGTTGAAGGGGTTGCTCCGTGTGAATTATCAGGATGACACCTATTCCGGAATGATTGAATGGCGGCTTGCTGCAGCTCAAAACAACCTCGGAATCGGTGATACGCCAACTGCGGGTTACGGTGTCGTTAATCTCGGTGCCGGTATACGGTTGCCTCAGGATGGCGTCGTGCACAACATCAGCGTCCACTGCGACAATGCACTGAACCAGGTCTATCGCGATAATTTATCGGTACTCAAAGACTTTATTCCACAGCCCGGACGCGGTTTCCGGCTGAACTACGATCTGGTCTTCTGAGGTGGGTGCTCTCCACGGAGTGAAGTGCGAACGGGGATCACTCGTTTCACATTATCGGTTGGATTCCGACTGATTGCCGCCCGCACCGGACACTGATCCGAGGTCGGGCGGCAGGAAGTTGCAGGGCAAGGAAAACTGTCTGGCTGAAGGGAGGACACAGGAGGGTTCTCGGAACGAACATCTTCAATCGTATCGATCGAGCTTGAACTTCTCTCCGAGATAGAGACGGCGCGCTTCCGGATCATTGGCAAGATATTCACCGGTTCCGGAGGTAATGATTTTCCCCTCGAAGAGGAGATACGATCGGTCGGTGATCGAGAGCGTCTCGTGGACATTATGATCGGTGATGAGGACGCCGATGTTCCGGTCCTTGAGATCGTGAACGATCCGCATGATATCCTCGACCGCAATCGGATCGATGCCGGCGAACGGCTCGTCGAGAAGTATGAAGTGCGGTTCCGTCGCAAGAGCGCGGGCAATTTCCGTCCGGCGCCGCTCGCCGCCCGACAGCATATATCCCCTGCTGTTGGCAATGTGTGTGATGCCGAAATCTTCCATGAGCTGGTCGCAGCGCTCATTCCGGTCCTTGCGGGAATAGCCGATTACTTCCAGGATTGCGGTGATATTTTCCCGAACCGTGAGTTTCCTGAACACTGATGCTTCCTGCGAGAGATAACCGATTCCCATTCTGGCACGCTGATACATCGGCTCCTTTGTGATTTCCATATCATCCAGGAACACTTTTCCTCCCGATGGCTTGATCATCCCTACAATCATATAGAATGTCGTGGTCTTCCCGGCGCCGTTCGGACCGAGCAATCCCACCACTTCATGCTGCCGAACATCAATGGTCACATCGTTCACGACAGCTCGCTTTTTGTAATATTTGAAGAGACCGTCGGAACGGAGGATCCGTATTTCGGGAGTGGGAGCTGATTTTGCTGCTTCATTCATGGCGTTTCAATATACGAAATCAAACAGTGGAGTAAAACAGGATGAAACGCATCAGATCACTTTCGGGTCATTTTGAATTTCCGGAAATTAAATCCATCCAGGTTGTAGATTGATTCGCGCCCCTTCACGAGGCGCTCGGGATAATATTGACCTTCAACACCGGTGATCGCGCTGATCCGGTCGATCTTCCCTTCAACAAAGGTCATCGTGATGTGATCTCCCGTTGTCTTGTTCAAACCATTCGGCTTCCCCTGATCGAAGAGATAGTAGAGCGAGGTCGCAGTGGTATTGACATCGATCTGGCGGATCTTATCGGCATCAAAATGCAGTATGATTTCCTGGCCGGTCATCTGGTTAAACCGGTTCCGGAGTGATGAATCTGCGCGCGAAATCGCAATTGCTCGGCCTTCAATGTATGCAGTGTGGAGTTTACGCGATTTCAGTTTCAGGAAGACCGAATCGCCGGTGAATGCCGGAGAATAATACTGTCGAGTTTCGTATAGAAGACACTCTCGGATGCCTGTGCAAAGAGACCACCGCGAACAATCGAAACACTGTCGGTTGCGACAAGCCGCTCGAGTGTATCCTGGTATGATTCCATGACGCGGCTGGTGACTTCGAGGGTATCATGCTTCCCTGCTCCGGCGGTATCAACCTGGATGAGCTTCGGCTCACCCGTCATTCTGCTGTATTTTTTTTGCTTATAGGATTCAAAGTGGTCTCCGTAGAGCGTCAACCCGTTCTTCACGTTGGTGATTTTGACGTTTCCGCCCGCGATCGAATGCTGGTCTGTACGGTAATACTCAAGTTCATCCGAAGTCAGAACCGATGAAGTATCCTCGACGTAAACATTCCCGCGAAAATAGGCTTTGCGATCATTGGCATAATACTTTCCATACTGGGAACGCAGTGTCGTTGTGGGATCCACACACAGAACACGGTCGAACGCTTCCGCGGTTTTCGTATCACTATAGTACATTCCGCGCGCTCCGACAAGCCGAAGACTGTCGTCGTGCACCTCGACCGTTCCCTCGAGGAGGATCTTGTTCAACACGAGGTATTGTGT
>Ga0335079_10010069_pt1 | contig 10763 bp, 9 predicted proteins | sample Lox_Sample_33_FD_206719 | JGI IMG/M metagenome (GOLD analysis project Ga0335079, IMG submission 206719) | Soil microbial communities from Loxahatchee National Wildlife Refuge, Florida, United States - Lox_Sample_3.3 | ecosystem: Environmental > Terrestrial > Soil > Wetlands | place: USA: Florida... | reverse complement strand
GAGGCTAGCCCTTCCGCATCGCCCCCATCACGACGAGGGCCACCAGCGCCGCCACGAACGAGACGGCGCCGAGCATCACCGGCCATGCCACCAGCGCGACCAGCTGCGGGGCCACGCCGCGCGCCGAGTGCGCGGACAGCGCGTGCACGGTCGCGACGACCGCGAGCAGGAGGCCACCCACCGCCACCGCCAGCGCCGCTCGCAGGGCGGTTCGTGCCGGCGCGTCGGGGGTGCGCCTGCGTTCGTCACTGACGCAGGCGGCGAACATCCCGAGGCTCACACCCCACGAAGCGAGTCGCCAGATCCGGACCGCCTCCGCCGAGGCGGTGTGCCGGGTGATCGTCGCGGTCAGGAAGCCAATCAGGAAGTAGACCACGCCCCAGGCCACGATCCGCAGCCAGGCGCGCGCGCCGGTCGCCGGTGCGCTCATGGCTTCCCCCGCATCCACGGCGTGAAGGTGAGCCCGACCAGGAGCCCCTCGGGCGCGAGGAACCGCGTCACCACCTGGCCCCACGGTTCGGTCTTGTCCTTCACCAGGAGCCGGAAACCCTTCTGCTCCAGCTCCCGGGTGGCCTTGGCCACGTCCTCCACCTCGAACTCGATGCACCCCTGCGGCACCGGCACGCCGCTGGGCCACTCGGGCCTGCCGAAGCACGACATCGCGGCCTGCGACAGCGGCCAGAGGCCGAAGTGCCTGAGGCCGTCCAGCTCGCCCGTGTGCGCGTATCCGTTCTCCTCCTTGAGCGGCAGCTTCAGCGCATCCCTGTACAGCGTCCGGCTCGCGTCGTCGCGCACGATCGGCGCGAAGCCCGCGACGAAGAGCACCTCGAGGCCTCCGGGTCCCTGCACGTGAACCTCCGGCGAGATCGGTGTATCAGCGGGAGCGCGGTGCGCGAATGAGCGTCGCCGATGCGCCGCTCGCGAAGGCGGCGCGGCCCCTCAGAACGCGGCCGCGTAGCGCCGCAGCGCCTCCTCGAAGGTAACGCTTCCGTCCAGGTACAGCCGCCAGCTGCGCTCCAGTGCCCGCCGCGCGCGCGCGAAGGTGGGCGTCCGCGACCACAGCCCGTACTTCTCGGCGTAGGGCACGTGGCCGGGGATCGCGCGCCGCGTCAACTCCCCGGCGGTGTAGAAGATGAGGGGGTGCGTCGGGTCGCGGGGCATGGACTTGCCCGCCGCCCAGAACGCGGATTGCAGGGCGTCGAAGAGCGTGTCGTCCACGGTGTGCAGGACCTCGTGGAACAGGATCTCGAAGCCGTCGTCGTCCTGGTCCGCGGGATCCCCGCTCGACACGGTGATTCGCGCCGGATCCACCGACGTGTACGCGCCCGCCCAGTTGGCGTAGGCCGTGACGTCCACACGGATCGGCCGCTCGGGCCATGGCTGGCGGAACAGCCGCCGCTCCTGAGCCTCGAGGCTGTCGCCGTCGCTGGCCAGGAGCGGCCGCTCGCGCTCGAGCCAGCGGCGGTTCGCGGCGTCGTGCGCCGGCCACCAGAGACGGCGATAGACCGGGGCCGCGCGCTCCAGCACCGTCACGAGCGCGGCGCCGAGCCCCGTGCCCTCGGGCGTCGGCGAGGAGTCGAGCACCGCGACGCGGTCGTCGATCTCCACCATCCCGGGATCGAGGAGAATGTCGCGCACGGCGAGCGCCGAGTCGTACCACGCGACCGAGGTACGCCACGCGTCCTGATCTTCGGGGGGAAGCGCGCCGAAACCCACGGTATCCGCCAGTGCCCGGGCCGCCACCGAGCGCCCGGAGTCGAGCCCCCGGCGCGCGCGGGCCGTGGCGTAGAGAAAATGATGCAGGTTCAGCCAGAAGTCCGCGTGGAACGCGAAGAGCGCCGTGTCGGCCCCGGCCGCCGAGGGCGCACGCGGCACCCCGCCGGCGGAGAACAGCGCAAGCACCGCCGCGATCAGCGCTCCGCATGGTCCAGTCACCGACTGCTCCCTGCCAGGTTGATGGAAACCGCGTCGGGGAGTTACCCTCCCCACCATCACCACACGCGCACCATAGCCCCCCCGCCGGAGAGCGACAATGACCCGCGTCCCTACGATGAGCCTGGCCGCCCTGTCCCTCGCCGCGACCGCGGCCCTCGCGCAGCAGCCGGGCGGCATGCCCATGAACCAGGGCCCCTCCGGCCCGATGCGGGAAGCTTCGCAGCTGGACCTGGACGGCAAGACCGCGCAGGCGCGCGTGATCTTCCAGCGGATGATCGACTCCGCCGCGAATCCGCAGGCGAAGGCCGCCGCCGAGCGCGCGATGGCGATATCGTACGCCTTCGACGGCGACTGCACCAACACCGTGAAGTACGAAGAGCGGGTCATCGGCTACTGGCGGACGCGCGAGCAGGCGGAGCCGCAGAACGCGTACTACCAGGAGGGGGAGATGGCCGACGAGGCCGCGCGCGTGTGCATCGACGCGGGCGAACTGGGCGCGGCCGAGCGCTGGTACCGGCGGGGCTACGAGCTGGGGAACCAGGAGCCCGCGCCGCGGACGCACCCCAAGAGCCTGTGGGACTTCCGGCTGGCCCACGCGCTCGCGCGCATCGCCGCGCGGGCGGACAACGCGGCGGAGGCGCGGCGCCAGATCGCCGCGGCGCGGCAGGCGCTGGACAGCGATTCGGCGATGGCCGCGCAGCAGGAGCGCTTCTTCCCCTACCTCGTGGGCTACGTGGCGCTGTACACGCACGACCTCTCGACCGCCGATCGCGAGCTGACGAGCGCCGTGAACCAGCGCGGCAACCAGCGCGACCCGTTCATGCGGTGCCTGCTCGCCATGACCCTGGAGCAGGAAGGCAAGCGGGACGAGGCGAACGCGATGTACCGTCAGGCGTACGACCTGGCCGCGGCCCACAATCCGCCGGCGGCCTTCGTGCGGCCCTACGTCCGGAAAAAGCTCGACCTGCCCTGAGCGCCGGCGCGCCCCGCGCTACGGCCGCCGGCGGGCCCCGCCGCCCAGCATCTGCATCATGAGCTGAGGGTCGAAGGGACGCGGCTTCTCGGTGATCTGCGACCGGGCGCCCATGCCGTGGCCGGTCAGGACCATCTGGCCGCGGTCCTCCTGGTCGTTCGACACTTCCTTCACCAGCGCGAAGGGGAGGTCGGGGTCCACCCACGTGTCGGCGTGCGCCGACGCGCCCTGCACGTGCAGCGCCCGGAACGTGCCGCCGGGCACGGTCACCCGCTCCCAGCCGATCACCTTCGCGTCGCGGCAGTCCTCCAGTCCCGTATGCGTCTGCGCACCGGGGCTCGGCCGCCCCGTCGGCATCTCCATCGCGGGAGCATCGCCGACCTTCACGACGGTCGCCATGGGCCGGCCCATCCCCGGGCCGAGGCCGGCGACCAGCATCTTGCTGATCATGCGCTGCGGGCCGGACGCCTCCTCGCCGCGCCCGTTGAAGAAGCCGCGCATCACCATCTCGAGCCAGTAATACTCGGTGCCACCGCGGCGCTCGCTCCCGACGACGGACATCCGCATCGTGCCCCCGTCGTTCCGGCCACCGATCATCTTGAACTCCGACCATGCGCCGACCCGCGGGTGCTGCGCCCTCTCGCAGATGGACATCAGGTCCTGGGCGGCGGCGGTGCCGGGCAGGGCGAGCGCGGCGAACGCGGACACGGCGACGAGTCGGCGCAGCATGACGGACTCCAGTTTGTCGGTGATGCCTGCAAGGAACGCCGGCCCGGGAACGCCGTCAAGCCTCCCGCGGGCGCTGCGCCCGCGCCGTTCCCGGTCCCGCGGCGGAGAGCGCCTCCGCGAAGAAGGCCGCGAGTCGCGGCCCCATGCCGGCCTCGCGATGCGGGTCCGAATGTCCGCGTCCGGGAAGGATCCACGAGGCGACCGCGGCGCCGCCAGCCGCGGCGAGGCGCCGGGCGCTGGACACCGGCACCACCAGGTCGTCGGTGCCGTGAATGAGCAGGAAGCGGGCGCGCGCCCTTCCGATGACCCGCTCGGGGGCGACGTCGCGGAACCGGAAGCCGATCCGTCGCTCCGTGAGTCGAAACGCCAGCGGGAGGCCGGGCGCCAGAAGCCACCAGTGCCTTCCGATCGTGGCGCGGGGATCCGACGGGTCCGCGAACGCCCCCACCGTCGCCACCGCCGCGATCGCCGGCTCGCAGGCCGCCGCATGGATAGCCGCCGAGCCCCCCACCGAGAGCCCGAGCACGCCGACCTTCGGGGCCCCGCGCGCCAGCGCGTAGCGCACCGCCGCGCGGACGTCCTCGGAGAACTTCAGCATCGTGGCGTAGTCGTCGGCGTCAGAGGAGCCGTGGTGGCGCGCGTCGAAGGCCAGCAGATCGAAGCGCGCCGGGTGAAGCAGCTCGATCCACGGGAGCACGCGCTCGACGTTGCGCCCCCAGCCGTGCACCAGGACCACGCAGGGCGCCGCCGGCGCCCCGCACGGCATCCACCAGGCGTGAAGCGTCTTCCCGCCCGCGGTGGAGATGCGGACCGTCTCGAACGCGATGCCGAGGCCCGAGGGGTCCTTGCGGTGCGGCACCCGCGCGTTCCGCCATCCCAGCCTCAGCGCCAGCACGACGAGCGCCTGATAGAGCGCGGCGAGAAGCACGATCGCGAGCAGGACCTTCACGCGCCGAACAGAGCGAGCCCCGAGCGGAATGCGCAATCCCCGTCTATCTTCTGGATCGCGAGGAGCGCATGAGACGATTCGCGACGAGGAACGCATGAAGCGGACAGCGTACCTGCTCCTGGCTGCCGCCGTGGCCGCCTGCGCCCGCGCCGGCGCGTCCCGGAGCGACGTGGCACGATGGGAGCAGGAGGCCCGCGAGGTGACGATCACGCGGGACGACTGGGGCATCGCGCACGTGCACGGGAAGTCGGACGCGGACGCGGTGTTCGGGACGGAGTACGCGCAGGCGGAGGACGACTTCACCCGCGTCGAGATGAACTACCTCAACGCGCTCGGCCGCACGGCTGAAGCGCTGGGCCAAGAGGCGATCTGGCGCGACCTCCGGATGCGCCTTCTCGAGAACGACGACAGCCTCAAGGCGATGTACGCCGCGAGCCCGGAGTGGCTCCGGGCCCTGATGGACGCGTCCGCGGACGGCCTCAACTACTACCTCTACACCCACCCGCAGGTGACGCCCAGGGTCATCAAGCGCTTCGAGCCCTGGATGGCCCTGAGCTTCACCGAAGGCAGCATCGGCTGGGACATCGAGCGCGTGGACCCGCGCGGGCTCCAGGCGTTCTACGGCAGCGCCGGCACGCCCGGCTCGGCCTCGCAGCCCTCCGGCGACGGCGCCGGCGCGGACGCCATGCCGGGCGGCTCCAACGGCATCGCCATCGCGCCCAGGAACGCGAAGGACCATCACGCGCTCCTCTACATCAACCCGCACACGTCCTTCTACTTCCGCTCCGAGCTGCAGATGTCGAGCGACGCCGGGCTCGACGCGTACGGCGCGGTGACCTGGGGGCAGTTCTTCGTCTACCAGGGCTTCAACGCGACCGCGGGGTGGATGCACACCTCCAGCGGCGTCGACAACATCGATGAGTTCCGGGAGACGGTGGTGACGCGGGACGGGAAGCCGTGGTACGTGCACGGCGCCGACACACTGCCGATGGTCTCGCGCGCGGTCACGATCCGCTGGCGCGCCGACACGGGGACGGCGGCGCGCACCTTCACCGTCTGGTACACGCGTCACGGGCCGATCGTGCGGCGCGCCGGCGACAAGTGGGTGAGCGTCAGCCTGATGTACGACCCGGAGCACGCGCTGATCCAGTCGTACACGCGCACCAAGGCGAAGGACTACGCCGAGTTCCGGCAGATCATGGAGCTGCACACCAACTCGTCGAACAACACGGTGTTCGCGGACGCCGAGGGGAACATCGCGTACTTCCACTCCAACTACATCCCGCGGCGCGACACGTCGTTCGACTGGACGAAGCCGGTGGACGGGAGCGACCCCAGGACGGACTACCACGGCCTGCTCTCGGTGAACGAGACGCCGCACCTGCTGAACCCGGCGAGCGGCTGGCTCTACAACTCGAACAACTGGCCGTGGTCGGCCGCCGGGCCGTCGAGCCCGAAGCGCCGGGACTTCCCGAAGTACGTGGAGACCGGCACGGAGGAGTCGCCCCGCGGCTATCACGCGCTCAAGGTCCTGCCGGAGCACCACGGCTACACGATGGCGTCGCTCACGGCCACGGCGTTCGACAGCTGGCTGCCGGCGTTCGCCCGGATGGTCCCGCCGCTGCTCCGCGACTACGACCGGCTGGCGCGCGCCGACACCCTGCGGCAGCGACTCCGGGACGAGATCGGCGCGCTCCGGCGGTGGAACTTCCGCTGGGACACCAGCTCGGTGGCCACCTCGGTCGCGGTATTCTGGGGCACGCTGGTCGAGCGCGACGTGTTCCGCGAGGCGCGGCAGGCAGGGCTCTCCCCCGAGACGTACGTGGTCGAGAAGGCCGCGCCGGCCGTGCGGCTGGAGGCGCTGGCGGCCGCGGCGGACAGCCTCACGAAGGACTACGGCGGCTGGAACACGCCCTGGGGCGCGATCAACCGGTTCCAGCGGCTCGACGACTCCATCGCGCCGCACTTCGACGACGCGAGGCCCAGCATCCCGGTGGGCTTCACGTACTCGGGCTGGGGCTCGCTCGCGTCCTTCGCGGCGCGGCCCTACCCCAATACCGTGAAGTGGTACGGGAACAGCGGCAACAGCTTCGTGGCGGTGGTGGAGTTCGGCGACAGCGTGCGCGCGATGGCCGTGACGGCGGGCGGCGAGAGCGGCGATCCGGCGTCGAAGCACTTCGACGACGAGGCGGAGCGCTACGCGACCGGCCAGCTGCGTCCGGTCTACTTCTACCCTTCCCAGCTCGCCGGCCACACCGAGCGCGTGTACCACCCGGGCGGCTGAGCGTTTGACGGGCCCGGTCCGGCTGCTCCGCAGGACGACGCGGGGCGACCTCCGCTTTCTCATGGGCGGGCGCGCGCTCCGCAGCCTCACGCAGGGCTATCTCGGCATCGTCGTTCCGATCTTCCTGGTGCGCGCGGGCTACGACAGCCTGCGCATCGGCGTGCTGCTGACCGTGGCCGCGGCGAGCAGCGCGCTGCTCACCGCGCTGGTCGGGTTCGCCGCGGACCGCTGGGGCCGGAAGCCCCTGCTGGTCGCGCTCGGCCTCATGACGGCGGCTTCGGCCGCCGTCTTCGCGTCGACGACGCGGTACGCGCTGCTCGTCGTGGCCGCCGCACTGGGCACGATCGGCGTCGGGGGCGCGGCGGGCTCCGGCGGCGCGTTCGGGCCCTACTACCCGGCCGAGCAGGCGCTGGTGGCGGAGCACGCGGGCGACGCCGAGCGCACGACCGTGTTCGCCGGCCTCTCGCTCGTGGGCGTGCTGGCGGCGTCGGCGGGCGCCGCGTTGGCCGCGGTGCCGCGGCTGGTCTCGACCACCGGTCTGGCCGCGCGCCTCACCGGCTACCGCATGCTGTTCGGCCTCACCGCGCTCCTGGGCGTCGCGATGGCGGCCGTGATCCTGCCCGTCCGCGAGGGCGACCGGCGACGCGCAAGCGGCCCGCCGGCGCCCCTCACCCGGCGCACCCGCGGGCTCCTGGCGCGGTTCGCCGTCACCAACGGCGTCAACGGGCTCGCGGTCGGATTCCTGGGGCCGATCCTCGCCCTCTGGTTCCATCTCCGCTACGGCGTGGGCTCCGCCGAGATCGGCGCGCTGTACCTCGTCATCAACCTCGCGGCGGTCGTCCCCTACGTCGGCGTCCCCTGGGTGACGCGCCGCCTCGGCGGCCTCGTGCGCACCGTGGTGTCGGTGCGCGTCGTCTCGGCCGGCCTGCTCGCCGTGATTCCGCTGATGCCGACGTTCCTGCTGGCCGGCGCCGTCTACCTGGTGCGGATGATGGCGAACGCGGTGTCGATCCCGGTGCGCCAGTCCTACGTGATGGGGATCGTCGAGCCGGTCGAGCGCTCGCGGGTGGCCGGCCTCTCCAATCTGCCGGCGCGCGTGTGCTCCCTCGCCGGCCCCGTGCTCGCCGGGCTCATCATGAAGATCTGGTGGATCGGCGTGCCGCTGGAGCTGGCCTCGGGACTCCAGTTCGTGAACGCGGGACTCTACTGGCGCTTCTTCCGGAACGTGCGGCCGCCGGAGGAAGCGGCCCGTGCGGAACCGGACGGGGAATCCCACGAGTGAACACTCCGTCCGGGGCGGCGCGCGGCGGCTGAATCGGAAGGCGCGACGCCGCAAGCGTTTACGCGGCCGCGCCCCAGCACGGCTCTTGCTCCTGATCCTCCCCGCCGTCACCACTCGACGCACGTGAGGAAGAGGGATGACCCCGATCGTCCAGGACATCCGCCATGCGGCGCGCCGATTGAAGAACGCGCCTTCGTTCACCGCGGTCGCGGTTGCCACGCTGGGCCTCGGCATCGGCGCGACCGTCGCGGTGTTCAGCATCGTGTACGGCGTGCTGCTGAAGCCGCTGCCGTACGCGGACCCCGGGCGGCTGGTGAAGGTCGCCAGCGTGCTGAAGGACCGGCCGGCCTCGATGTCGCCGCTCGACTTCCTCGACTACCGGAGCGCGAGCAGGAGCTTCGCCGCGATGTCGGCCACGGACGACATCACCGCGAACCTGACCCGCAGCGACGCCGCGCCGGTGCGGCTCCACCTGGGGCGGGTGAGCGCGAACTTCTTCGACGTGCTGGGCGTGCGGGCCCTCCGGGGCCGGACGTTCGCCGCGGGTGATGACGCGCAAAACGGCCCGAAGGTGATCGTGCTCGCCGACGGCGCGTGGCGCGACCTGTTCGCCGCCGATCCGCAGATCGTCGGGAAGACCGTCACGCTGAACGGCGATCCGTACACCGTCATCGGCGTCGCGCCGGGCTGGGTGGGCTACCCGAAGGACGCGCAGGGCTGGGTGCCGATGCAGTTCTCGAAGGACGACCTGGACCCGCCGAACCGCGGCTCGCACTCGCTCGGGGGCGTCGCGCGCCTCGCCGCCGGCGTGACCGCGGCGCACGCGGACCAGGAGCTGCGCGACATCGCGGCGCGACTGGCGCAGCGCTACCCGGAGACGAACGCGCCGTTCAGCGCGGGCGCGTGGCCGCTCCAGGACCAGATGGTGCAGGGCTCGCGGAAGGCGTTGCTGATGCTGATGGGCGCGGTCGCGCTCGTCCTGCTCGTGGCCTGCGTGAACGTGGCGAACCTGCTCCTGGCGCGGGCCACCGCGCGCGAGGGGGAGATGGCGGTGCGCACGGCCCTCGGCGCGGGGCGCTGGGACCTGGTGCGCCAGCTGCTGGCGGAGAGCCTGCTGCTGGCGGCTCTCGGCACCGCGCTCGGCGCGCTGCTGGCGCAATGGGTGGTGGGCGCCGTCGTGGCCTACGGGCCCAGGGGTCTGCCCCGGCTCGACGAGGTCGGCGTGGACGGCCGGGTCCTGCTGTTCGCAGCCGCGCTGGCACTGGTCACGGCGATCCTGTTCGGCCTCGCTCCGGCGCTGCACGCGGCCCGGCCGGACCTGGGCGGCGCGCTGCACGCGAGCGGGCGCGGCGGCAGCGTGCGGCGCTCGACCCAGCGCACCCGGAACGTGCTCGTCGTCGTCGAGACGGCTCTGGCCGTGGTGCTGCTGGCCGGCGCGGGGCTGTTCCTCAGGAGCTTCGCGCGGCTGATCGGCGCGAACCCCGGTTTCGTGCCGCAGGACGTCGCGGCCCTGACCCTGTCGGTCCCGGGCACCACCTACAAGCTCGACCACGACGTGGGGCGGTTCGCCGACCGGTTGCTCGAAGCGCTGCGGCAGCAGCCGGGGGTTGCCGACGCCGCGCTCGGCTTCGGCCGGCCGCTGGTGAGCGAGCACGCGCGGGTGACGTTCGAGGTCAAGGGCGAGCCGCCGAGCACGCCCACCACGCGCCGCACGAGCTGGATCCGGCCGATCTCGCCGTCGTACTTCAAGCTGCTGGGCGTGCCGATCCTGGCCGGGCGCGCCTTCACGGATGCGGACCGCGCGGACGCGCCGCAGGTGGTGATCGTGAGCCAGGCCTTCGTGAAGCGCTATTACCCGCACCAGTCGCCGCTCGGGAAGTTCACGGTGTTCGGCTGGGGGCGGGACCCCAAGGAGTGGGGCGCGGACTCGGCGATGGGCGGCGAGATCGTCGGCATCGTGCCGGACATCACGGAAAGCGGTCCGGGATCCGATCCCGAGCCGTACGCGTACTTCCCGTTCGCGCAGGCGCCGATCAACGACATCTTCGTGATGGCGCGGACGCCGTCGCTGACGCTGCCGGCGGCGCTGGCCGAGATGCGCGCCGCGGTGCGCGAGGTGGACCCCGACCTGCCGGTCTACGACGAGACCTCGATGAGCGCCGCCCTGGCCGGCAGCGTCTCCCAGCCGCGGTTCTACGTGCTGCTGCTCTCGGCGTTCGCGGGCGTGGCGCTGCTGCTCGCCGCGCTCGGCATCTACGGGGTCATCTCGTACGGCGTGAGCACCCGGGTGCGAGAGATCGGGATCCGCATCGCGCTCGGGGCGACGCGGGCGCAGGTGATGGGCGTGACGATCCTCCAGGGCGTCGTGCTCGCGCTGATCGGGATCCCGATCGGGCTGGCCTCGGCGTTCTGGCTGACCCGCTACGTCGCCGCGCTGCTCTTCAGCCCGCGCGCCGCGGACGCGCTGGCGTTCGCCGCCGCCGCGCTGGTGCTCCTCGCGACCGCCGCGCTCGCCTCGTACCTGCCGGCGCGGCGCGCCGCCGCCGTCGACCCCGCCATCGCGATGCGCGCCGAGTAGGCGCCGGAGGACATTCGATGAGCGCCCTCGTGC
>Ga0335079_10010067_pt1 | contig 10763 bp, 15 predicted proteins | sample Lox_Sample_33_FD_206719 | JGI IMG/M metagenome (GOLD analysis project Ga0335079, IMG submission 206719) | Soil microbial communities from Loxahatchee National Wildlife Refuge, Florida, United States - Lox_Sample_3.3 | ecosystem: Environmental > Terrestrial > Soil > Wetlands | place: USA... | reverse complement strand
CGGGCGCGACGCCCTGCGCGGGCTCGACGTGCTGGTGCTGAACGCGCTGTTCCACCGGCCGCATCCGACGCACCTCTCGGTGCCCGAGGCGGTGGAGACCGCGCAGGCCATCGGCGCGCGGCGCACTTTCCTGACCCACCTGACGCACGAAACCGGGCACGCGGCGCTCCTGGCGGAGCTGCCGCCGGGCATCGAGCCCGCCTACGACGGCCTGGTGGTCGAGGTCTAGGAGCCGGCCGGCCGGCGCCGCGGGCGGCGCGCCCGCTTCCGCACGCCGATCGCGGTCCGGTGCGCCGGCTCGTAGAGGCCCAGCGAACCGCCGCCCGGCAGCCGGATGGACGTCATCCGGCCGTACCCGGCACTGACGACCCCACCGGCGAACGTCACGCCGCGCCCGGCGAGCTGCCGCATCGTGGCGTCCAGGTCGTCGCACATCAGGTACAGCTCGTGGTAGCCCTTGCCGCCCGTGGGGTGGACGCCGAGCTCCGCCGGCGGCAGGGCGAAGATCAGCCAGCCCCCCCCGGCGTCCACGCTCCTCAGCCGCAGCTTGTCGCGGACGAACGCCCGCAGGCGCCTGGCCTGTCTGGTGTAGATCAGCGCGTGGGTGCCGATGAGCATGCGGCCCTCATTCCCTCGAGGCCGTGGGCGGCGCCAGCCGCGAGACGTCCGGCCTGACCTTGAAGACGGCTTCCTTGCGGATCTGCACCGTGCCGGCCTTGGCGCCCCGCGGCTTGGTCACGTAGCGGGCGCGGGTGCAGGAAACCGCGACGACCCCGCCGCTCCGCGCCTTGCTGTGATACGCCGCGATCGCGGCGGTCTCCTCCAGGATGTCCTTGCCGGGCTCCGCGCCGTCGGGCCCGCGCAGGAGCACGTGGCTCCCGGGCATGCCGCGCACGTGGAACCACCAGTCGTCCGGGCGCGCCACCCTGAGGCTGAGCCGGTCGTTGTCGGCGTCCGACAGGCCGACCAGCGCGCTCCAGTCGCCCGAGAGGCGGTAGTGGAGCATCCGCGGCGCAGCGCCCGGCCGTGCCACGCTCAGCTCCCCGTCGGGACGATCGATCCGCGCTCGACCATCAGCATCACGGTGGGCTCCGGCGCGCGGGTGCGGTGCCGCACCCCGTGCGGCACGACGATGCCGTGGCCGGGCGCCAGGTCCACCGTGCGGTCCTCCAGGTCCACCAGCAGGCGCCCGCTCACCACGTAGAAGAACTCGTCCTCGACGTCGTGGTGGTGCCAGTGGTACTCGCCGCGAACCACGCCCAGCCGCACCACCGCGTCGTTCACCCGGCAGAGCGTCTGGTTGTACCACGGGTGGCGGCACGCGGCCACCAGCGCGGGGACGTCCACCACCTCGAGCGGGCCGAAGCGGACGTCGAGATGGGTGTCGTAGGGATGCGGCGCGTCGTCGGCCATGGCTGCTCCCCGGCGGTGGCGGCGGTCGCCGGCGTGAGGGAACGATCAATCTCGGCGGGAGCGCGCCCGTGCCGCAACCCGAGGCGGCGCGCGCGCCGTCGGCAGTGGTGCCGACCCGCCGCCGCGCCGTCGCGTTCTTTGACGGGTCCCCGGCGCGCTTCTACATTCCTTGCACTGCCTTCGCCGCTCACCTCGCCGTTCGGGAGACGTTCATGCAGGATATCGCCCGCAAGCTGCTCGAGCCGTTCGCCGGCGCCGTGACCCTGGACGCCGCGGGCAAGCTCGCGGTGCCGAGGCCGGCCGCGCTGGCCGGCCCCGCCACCGACAAGCTCGCCTGGAGCGCCGTCTTCGGCGACGCCGCGACGCTGGAGGCGGCGCGCTGGCTCCTGTGGGAGATCGGGCAGGAGGTCGGGGTCCGGCCCGCCTCCATCCAGGACCTCTACATGGCCCGCGGCCGCGGCGAGGTTCACGGCTTCACGGTCCCCGCGATCAACATCCGCGGCCTCGCCTACGACACCGCCCGCGCGCTGTTTCGGGCGGCGCGGGGCCTGAAGGCCGGCGCGTTCCTGTGCGAGATCGCCCGCTCCGAGATGGCGTATACCGACCAGCGCCCGGCCGAGTACACGTCGGTGCTGCTGGCGGCGGCGCTGCGCGAGGGCTTCCGGGGGCCGCTGTTCGTGCAGGGCGACCACTTCCAGGTCAACGCCAAGAAGTACGCCACGGACCCCGAGGCCGAGGTGGGGGCGATCAAGGCGTTGATCCGCGAGGCCGTCGCCGCCGGTTTCTACAACATCGACGTCGACACCTCGACCCTGGTGGACCTGAAGCAGCCGACGCTGGACACGCAGCAGCGGGTGAACTACGAGCGCGCCGCGGAGCTGACGGAAGTGATCCGGCGCGAGCAGCCGGCCGGCGTGACCATCTCCGTGGGCGGCGAGATCGGCGAAGTGGGGGGGAAGAACAGCACCATCGAGGAGCAGCACGCGTTCATGGACGGCTACCAGAGGACGCTCGCCGCGCGCGGCAAGTCGCTGGTGGGCATCTCCAAGATCAGCGTGCAGACGGGCACGAGCCACGGCGGCGTGGTGCTGCCGGACGGCTCGATCGCCGACGTGAGCATCGACTTCGAGACCCTGCGACTGCTCTCGCGCGACGCGCGGGAACGCTACCGGATGGCGGGCGCGGTGCAGCACGGCGCCTCGACGCTGCCGAACTCCGCGTTCGGGAAGTTCCCCGAGATCGAGACCGCGGAGATCCACCTGGCCACCGCGTTCCAGAGCCTGCTGTTCGAGCACCAGGCGACGCCGGCGGCCTTCAAGGCCAAGGTCTACGACTGGCTGCGGGAGAACGCGGCCGGCGAGCGCAAGAGCGGGGAGACCGACGAGCAGTTCTTCTACAAGACGCGCAAGAAGGCGATCGGTCCGTTCAAGAAGGACTGGTGGTCCCTGCCCGAGATGGTGCGCGCGGCGCTCGGCTCCGCGCTCGAGGAGCAGTTCGCCTTCCTGCTGAAGGCGCTGAAGGTCGGGGGCACGACGGAGACGGTGGCGCGGTTCGTGAAGGCGCCGGCGCTCCGGCGCGCCGAGCCGGCCGCCGCGATGGCGGCGGCGCCGGATGACGCCGAGGCCGGGGAATAAGGGGGCACGCGATGGCGCGGCACGAGGAGGAGGAGGACGAGGTCGTGGAGCGGCGCGGCTCGCCGGTCGTTCCGTTCCTGTGGGGGCTGGCCGCGGGCGCGGCCCTCGGGCTGCTGTTCGCGCCGATGAGCGGCGCGGAGCTGCGGGCCGACCTCCGCTCGCGCAGCCGCCGCTTCCGGGACCTCGCGGCGCAGAAGGTGGACGAGATCGAGGACGTCGTGGTGGGCGGCTACGAGCAGGCGCGCGAGCGGGTGGAGGAGCGGCTCGAGAGCGCCAAGCGCACCGTGCAGGAGGGCCGCCAGGCGGCGCGGGACGTCGTCGAGGCGGGACGCGAGGCGGCCGTGACGGCGCGCGAGGAGCTGGAGAAGCGGCTGGCCGACGCGCGCCATGCCCGTCGCGCCGGGCGCAAGGGCTCGCCGCCCGCCGACGAGGAGCCCGGCGCGTAGCCCGGGCCGTGGCGGCGGACCGGAGGACGCCGTGGGGCCCGCGCTCCTGGGTCTTCCTCTGGCACGACGTGCGGAACTTCGTCCGCCGCGTCTACGAGGGCGCGGTGGAGTCGAACATCCCGTTTCTCGCCAGTGGGCTCACCTTCGACGCGCTGCTCGCGGCCATTCCGCTCGGCTTCGTCGTCCTCGCGCTGATCGGCTACCTGCTCAACGCACGGGCGTCCGCGCACCAGGTGGACGTCGCCGCCTACCTCCGCCAGCTCCTGCCCAGCTACGCCGGGCAGGCCGGCGGAGACCCCTTCGCCCCCATCGTCCGGCTGGCCGAGGGCGTCGTGCGCTCGCGGGGCCGGCTCAGCCTGTTCGGCCTGCCACTGTTCGTGTGGTTCGCGACCCGGCTGTTCGGCTCGCTGCGGGCCGCCCTGTGCGAGGTGTTCGACACGCGCGAAACGCGGTCGTTCCTGCGGGGCAAGCTGTACGACGTCGGCCTGGTGGGCGCCACCGGGCTGCTGTTCGTGGCCAACGCCGTGCTGAGCGAGGGCCTGCTCGACGCGGAGGGTCACATCGGCTTCCTCGGGTTCTTCGGCGCGCAGCTGCTGGCGTTCACGTTCCTGATCGCGCTGTTCATGATGATCTTCAAGTACGCGCCGTCGCACCACGTGCGCTGGGACACGGCCCTGGTGGCGGCCCTGGCCTGCGCGATCGGCTTCGAGCTCGCCAAGGACGCGCTGAGCTTCTACTTCCGGAATTTCGTGCGCGCCGACCAGCTGGTGAGCGACCGCACCGTCGGGGCCATCATCCTGTTCGTGGGTTGGGTGTACTACATGACCTTCGTCTTCCTGCTGGGCGGGCAGATCGCGCAGGTGTACGAGCTGCGGCGCCGCCAGGCCGCCCAGCGCACCGTCCTGTTCGACTAGGAGACGCCGTGGCCAGTTCGCTCGCCGGCGCCCGGGCCGTGCCGTGCCCACCGCGATAGACCTCCGCAGCGACACCGTCACCCGTCCGTCGGCCGCGATGCGGCGCGCGATGGCGGAGGCGGAGGTCGGCGACGACGTCCTCGAACACGACCCGACCACGCTGCGGCTCGAGGAGCGCGTGGCCGAGCTGCTCGGCAAGGACGCGGCGCTGTTCTTCCCCAGCGGGACCCAGGCGAACCAGACCGGCATCCGGCTGCTGTCCAAGCCGGGCACCGAGCTGCTGCTCGAAGCCAACGCGCACCTGCTGCACTACGAGATCGCGGGGCTGGCCGACCTGTCGCGGGTGCAGGTCCGACCGGTCCCGACGCCCGACGGCGTGCTCACGGCCGAGCTGCTGCGCGCCGCGGTGCGGGCGCCGTCGCCGCACGTGCCGAGGCCGTCGGCGATCGCCATCGAGAACACCCACAACGCCGCGGGCGGGAAGGTGATGCCGGTGGCCGTCGCGGACGCCGTCGGCGCGCTGGCCCGCGAGCTGAAGCTGCCGCTCCACCTCGACGGCGCGCGGATCTGGAACGCGGCGGCGGCGCTGGGCGTGCCCCCGGCGCGGCTGGCGGCGCCGGCCACCACGGTGATGGCGAGCCTCTCCAAGGGCCTCGGCTGCCCGGTCGGGTCCTGCCTGGCGTTCCCGCTGGCGGCGCGCGAGGACGCGTGGGAGATCCGCAAGCGGCTGGGCGGCGGCATGCGCCAGTCGGGGATCCTGACCGCGGCCGGCCTGTACGCGCTCGAGCACAACCTCGGCCGGATCGCGGAAGACCACGCCAACGCGCAGCGCCTCGCCGCGGGACTCGCCGGCCACCCGGCCGTGCGGATGATCCCGCCGGAAACCAACATCCTGATCGTGGACCTGCTGCGCGAGGGCGACACGGCCGACCTGGTGATCCCGAAGCTGGCCGCGGGCGGCGTGCTGGTGACGTCGTTCGGGCCGAGGCGGCTGCGCGCGGTGACACACCTGGACGTGAGCGCTGCCGACATCGATCGAGCGGTCGAGGTGATGGCCACGGTGCTCAGGTAGGGAGTCTGGAGATGCGAGGGAGTTGCGAGACGCACGGTTGCGAGTGGCGACTCCCCACCACTCGCCACTCGGCGTCTCACAGCTTCCCCGCACACTCCCGTCTCGCAACTGGTCTCTGTCGCAGGGGCGTGCTACCTTGAGAGTGCCCCAGGTCCGACGGGCGAGGGCGCACGAACCGCGTCAGGGCCCCGAAGGCAGCAGCGCTAAGTGATGTCTCGCGTCGCGGCGGGGAGCCTGGGGCATCCTCTCCTCCTTCCCGATCACCGAGTCGCATGTACCTAGCCCTCGCACGCCGCTACCGTCCGCGTCTGTTCGCCGACCTGGTCGCCCAGGAGCACGTCGCGCGCGCGCTCCGCGGCGCCGTGGAGCAGGGGAAGGTCGCCCACGGCTACCTGTTCGCCGGCCCGCGCGGCGTGGGCAAGACCACCGCCGCCCGCATCCTCGCCATGGCCCTGAACTGCGAGGCCCGCCACGCGGGCCGGCCCACCGCGGCCCCCGGCGAGCCGTGCGGCGAGTGCCCGTCGTGCGCGCGCATCTGGGCGGGCTCGGCGAGCCTCGACGTGGTCGAGATCGACGCGGCCAGCAACCGCGGCGTGGACGACGCGCGCGACCTCCGCGAGCGGGCGATGTACGCGGCGTCGCAGGAGGGCCGCCACAAGGTGTACATCGTGGACGAGGCCCACATGCTGACCCGCGACGCCTGGAACGCCCTCCTCAAGATCCTCGAGGAGCCGCCGGCGGGCGTCGTCTTCGTCTTCGCCACCACCGAGCCGCACAAGATCACCAACACCGCCGCGCCGGTGATGAGCCGGCTGCAGCGGTTCGACTTCCGGCGGGTGGGGCCGCAGGCGATCGCGGACCACGTCCGGAGCGTCCTGGTGCGGGAAGGCCTCACCGCGGACGACGACGCGGTCGAGATCATCGCCCGCGTCGCCGACGGCGGCCTGCGGGACGCGCTGTCGGTCCTGGACCAGGCCACCGCGTTCGGCGAGGGCACGCTCACCGCGGCGCGGGTACGCCAGGTCCTGGGCCTGGTGGGCGACGAGCTCTACGCCGAGGCGCTGGACATGGTCGCGGAGCACCGGGCGGCGGACGTGTTCCCGTTCGTCGCCAAGCTGGTGGAGGCCGGTCTCGACCTCACGGCGTTCACGGACGGCGCGGGCGACGTGCTGCGCGCGCTGCTCGCGGTGCGGCTCGGGGGCCGGCCCGAGGGCGTGTCGTCGGCGCTCGCGGCGCAGGTGAGCCGCATCGCTCCGGCCCTGGAGCCCGGCGACCTCCTGCGGATGCTCCACGTGCTCGAGGAGGCGGAGGAGCCGATCCGGCGCGGGGCGCATGCCCGGCTCGCCGTCGAGACGATGCTGGTGCGGTGGTGTCTCATGGACCGCACCGTGGAGATAGCGGAACTGCTCAGAGGCGAGAGTGCAGGGAAGTTGCCGGACGGCAAGGTGCGAGCGGTGACCAGAGCGTCGGAGGGCGGCGGCCAGAGCCCGGCACCCGCCTCGTCGCGCCCGGCGACGATGCGCGACCCGGCGGCCCCTGCCGTACGCGAGAGCGCGGCGCCGGCGGCGTCGGCACCGACACCGGCCCCCGCGCCGGCGCCGCCGCGAGCGAGCGCGCCGGGCGGCCCGCTCACCCTCGAGGCCGTGCGCGGCGCCTGGGCGGACGTCGTGGCGGCCGCGCGCGCGGAGAAGCCGATGCTCGCCAGCGCCCTCGAGGATGCGGAGCCGGTGGCCTGCGACGGCACGGCGGTCCGCATCCGCGCCAGGGGAGGCAACCCCATGACCGGGGAGGGGCTGAGCCGGGGGCGCCCGTCGATCGAGGCGATCGTGGGGCGGGTGCTCGGCACCCCGGTCCGGGTCGTCGCCGCGGAGGCGTCCGGCGGACCACCCCGGGCCCAGGCCGGGTCCCCCGGCGGGAGCGCGGGCCCCGGTGCGCCGAGCGGGACGGTGCGCGAGTCGCCGGTCCGTCCCACCGCGCAGCGGGTCACCGCCACGGGGGCGAAGGCCGAGCGGCTCCAGGCCCTGCGCGGGAAGGACCCGACGCTAGATAGCGCTATAGACAGCTTGGACTTGGAGCTTCTCGAGTAGGCTTGCCCCCGGCAGGCGCGGGGCCTAGGTTTCCACCAATGACCGATATTCGTGCGCTCCTCCAGTTCGGGCAGCAAATGCAGGGGCGGTTGGCCGCGATTCAGAGCGAGCTGGCGCAGCGCACCGTGACGGGCTCGGCCGGTGGCGGCATGGTCACCGTGACGGCCGACGGCCGGGGCCAGGTGCGGGAGGTCCACATCGACCCCAGCCTGCTCGGGGGCGACGTCGAGATGCTCGAGGATCTGGTCGTGGCCGCGGTGGCGGAGGTGCAGAAGCGGGCGGCGGAGATGGCCCAGGACGAGGTCAAGAAAGTCCAGAGCGTCCTGCCGTTCCCGCTGCCGTTTTCGCTGTAGCCGTGTCCGCCATCGAGGAGCTGGTCGCCGAACTCGCGAAGCTCCCGGGAATCGGCCGCAAGACGGCGCAGCGCCTGACGTACTTCCTGCTCAAGCAGCCCCGTGAGGAGTCCGCGCGCCTGGCCCGTGCGGTGGCCGCGCTCGGCGAACGGATCCGCGCCTGCTCGGTCTGCGGGGACCTCACGGAGTCGGACCCGTGCGCCATCTGCAGCGACGCGCGGCGCGATGGCGCGCTGATCTGCGTCGTGGAGGAGGCCTCCGACGTGGCGGCGATCGAGCGGTCCGGCGAGTACCGGGGCCGCTACCACGTGCTGGGCGGCCGGCTCTCGCCGCTGGACGGCGTGGGACCCGACCAGCTGAACGTGGCGTCGCTGCTGGCGCGCGTGGCCAACGGCACGGCCGTGCGGGAGATCATCGTGGCCACCAATCCGTCGGTGGAGGGGGAGGCGACGGCCCACTACGTGGAGCGCACGCTGCGCGCGCGCTCGCCGGACGTGGCGGTGACCCGGCTGGCGCGGGGCCTGCCCGTGGGCGGCGAGCTGGAATACGCCGACGGGGAGACGATCGCGCAGGCGTTTTCCGCGCGGCGGCAGTTCCCGGGCGCGTGAGACACCGGGGACTGTACTTCGCGGCTGCGGCGACGGCGGGATTCCTGGCCGGCGCGGTGCTGGCGCAGCGCTCCATGGGGAGGTGGCGGAGCGCGCTGTTCAGCGCCCGCCCCTTGCGCCGTCTGGCGGCGTTGGGGTATTTGAGCGGGCACCCGGGCGTGGAGGCGGTGCAGGTGCTGCGCGACTACCTCGCCTGGGAGGTCCATCCCGCCCTCCGGCGCCGGGCCGAGAGCATCGTACGCCGGATGGAAGCGCAACTCTCCTGAGCGGAGCACGGATGCCTGGTGCGTCGAGCTGGTCGTTCCGCGAAGAGGACTACAAGGCCATCACCGAGCACATGAATGGCCTGTTGCGGGAGACCAACGTGAAGAGCCTCATCCTGGTCGACCGGAACGGCCAGGTGGTGGCGAACGTGGGGGAGCCGCCCCAGTTCGACCCGCAGGCCTTCGCCTCGCTGACGGCCGCCGACTTCAGCGCCAACGACCAGCTCGCCAAGATGATCGGCGAGCACGAGTTCTCCTCGCTGTTCCACCAGGGCGAGAAGGAGTCGATGTACCTCGCCGACGTCGCGCGCCGGGTGATCCTGGTGGCGCTGTTCGACAGCCGCACCACCCTCGGGCTGGTGCGCCTCAAGGTCAAGGGAACGGTCGAGATCCTCACCAAGGTGTTCGAGGACATGTTCAACCGGTCCGGCACGCAGAGCGCGCGGGTCGAGGGTTTCGGCACCAAAGAGGCGGAAGATGAGATCGACAAGCTGTTCGGGGACTGACCACAGAGGGCTCGCGCCATGTCGATGATCAACTACGCCTCGCGCGAGATCAACTGCAAGCTCGTCTACTACGGCCCGGGGCTCGGCGGCAAGACCACCAACCTCGAGCACGTGTACGGCAAGGTGCAGCCCAACACGCGCGGCAAGCTGATTTCGCTGGCGACCGAGACCGAGCGGACGCTGTTCTTCGACTTCCTGCCGGTGGATCTCGGCACGATCCGCGGCTTCAAGACCCGCTTCCACCTCTACACGGTGCCGGGCCAGGTCTACTACAACGCGAGCCGCAAGCTGATCCTCAAGGGCGTGGACGGCATCGTGTTCGTCGCCGACAGCCAGGTCGAGCGGATGGAGGCGAACATCGAGTCGATGCAGAACCTGTACGACAACATGGCCTAGTACGGCTACGACCTGACCAAGCTCCCGTTCGTGATCCAGTACAACAAGCGCGACCTGCCCAACGCCTCGCCCATCAAGGACCTCCAGGCCGGCCTCAATCCCGGCTGGCCGCTCGCGAACCCGGACCGGCACCAGGTCACGCCCGACGCCAACTGGGCGGGCGAGTACCTGGTCTGGCAGCTCCCGACCGGGGAGTGGATCGAGCGGGCCCCGGCCTACGAGGCGGTGGCGATCACGGGTGACGGGGTCTTCGAAACGCTCAAGGCCGTCAGCAAGCTGGTCCTGAAGTCGCTGGGTTGATCCCGGCATGTGGAACCTGCCGAACCTGCTGACGCTGGCGCGCATCGGACTGGCGCCCGTCATCGCGCTCCTGCCGTTCATCGAAGGGTACTGGCCCAAGGTCATCGCGTTCATCATCTTCGTCGCCGCCGCCGTGAGCGACGTGGTCGACGGCTACCTGGCGCGCCGCAGCCAGCAGGTCACCGACCTCGGCATGCTGCTCGACCCCGCCGCCGACAAGGCGCTCCTGATCGCCACCCTGGTGCCGATCTACTGGATCACCCGCCACCCGACCGTGCTGTACGGCATCCCCTGGTGGGGCAGCCTGCCCCTGTGGGTGGCCGTGATCCTGGTGGGCCGTGAGCTGCTGATGACGCTGATGCGCTACGAGGCCAACAAGCGCGGCGTGGTGATCCCCGCCGGCCGGGAGGGGAAGCTCAAGGCCATCCTCCAGTACGTCTTCATCGGCGCCACCATCGCCTGGTTCGCCTGGAAGGACTACCTGGTCCGGACCGGTCTCACCGGCCGCATGCGCAACGCGTGGGACGAGTTCCACGGCGCCTTCGTCGCCGTGACGCTCGGTCTCGCGGTCGTCCTCACGGTGTATTCGTTCGTCGTCTACCTGGTCAAGTACCGCGCGCTGTTCCGCGCCTCGGCGCGGTAGTCCGTGGACTGCGAGCTCCTGACCGTCGGCACCGAGCTGCTGCTCGGTTTCACGGTCGATACCAACGCGGCGTTCGCCGGCCGCGCGCTCGCCGCCGCGGGGATCCGGCTGGCGCGCCGCGTCACGGT
>Ga0335079_10010065_pt1 | contig 10764 bp, 8 predicted proteins | sample Lox_Sample_33_FD_206719 | JGI IMG/M metagenome (GOLD analysis project Ga0335079, IMG submission 206719) | Soil microbial communities from Loxahatchee National Wildlife Refuge, Florida, United States - Lox_Sample_3.3 | ecosystem: Environmental > Terrestrial > Soil > Wetlands | place: USA: Florida... | reverse complement strand
CGCCATGCGCGTGGACCCTATCGTCGCCCTGCGCCACGAGTAACGCGCCGCTAAGAGCCCGAGCTGGAACGTTCCTCCTCCGCGGATGAAATTCTCCGCCGCGTCCGCGGCCAGCCGTCTATACTTAATAATAATATAATATTATATTATACTTATACTTATTGGCGCGCCGTAGGCCCTCCCCCTCCCCTGTTTTGGTAAAGATCTGAATCGGTGGGACTTACGCGTGGGGGTCTGCAAAGGATGTGATTCTGAAGGACTTACGCGGCAAGAGTGTACGGCACACCCCGGACGCGCACAGAACTGGTTTGTTTTCATTCTGTTACACCGACTTAGGGAGGCCCGCGGAGTCCGGCCCGTATGGGGCGACAAGCGAAACCCTCAAACTGTCGGCGTAACCCTACACTTAGTTCTGAGCGTGATCGCCGCGCGCGGCGAAGGCGGAATGCCGCTCTGGCATTAAGCATGAGTGTTTTCAGCAATTTAGGAGAACAGTCGCCTGGGGCAGCAGGCAAAGTCAAAGGTGGCGTTCGCTTTGCGAAGTGCTACTTCGACCATGACCAAGACGCTTTTTATCGTCCTAGCCCTGGCGCTGCTAGCTTTGCCCGCAGCGGCAGCCAGGAATCACCCGGGCGTGATTCGCGGCCTCGCCGTGTCTCCTGATAGCAAGCTCATGGCGGTGGAGTTTGCCAAGGACAAGAACTCATTCATTTACCTGGTGGACCCGGCCACCGGAGTTGCGAGGCGCCTTACCGACGCGACGGAAGGTGGAGAATACAGCCCGGCCTTTTCGCCAGATGGAAAGCGCATCGCGTATTTCTATGACCCTGAGATGGGCATGCCGAGCAAGGCCAATGTCCCAGGGATTGTCATCGTCAACATCGACGGCACGGACCGGCATGCGTGGCCCTTGGGCACCAACTGTCTTTCGCCGGTGTTCTCGCCGGACAACAAAATGCTGGTCTACAGCTGCTACGGGTTTTACGGCAACTACTCGCCCATTGCGCAACCACATCCGCACGCGTGGGACTTTTTCGAAGCCGACCTGGACGGCACAAACGTCCGCCAACTTACCAACGAAACTTTCTACATGGCGTCGACCGTTTCCATATCCCATGACGGAAAAGACATGGTGGCCGTAACCGAGGGTTTAGAGACGAATCGCCAAATGCGCATCTACTCGCTCGACCAGCCTCCACACGTGATTCGGTCATTGCAACCTCACGTCCCGAAAGAAGCCGACCATAAAAGTCCGACAGTCGACTTCCCCAACTACATGCCCGACGGAAAAAGCATCCTCTTCATGGCTGCCAGCAACGGCAAACACGGCTACGACTACGACGTTTACCGGGTCGATCTTGAAACCAACTCCATCGAACGCCTAACGGTCGGGAATAGCTACGCCACCAGTCTCACCGTCTCAGCCGACGGCAAAACCGCCGCCTTTCTGAAGTGGCGCTCCGATTGGCACGCAACACCAGTCCAGAGCGAACTCTATTTGCTCGATGTGCAAAGCCGACAGCTCACGCCAGTTCAGATCAAAGGCCTGGACTGACCGACCGCCGCCATCCTTGGCTGTCAGCTTTCAGCCTGATGATTGCATTCACGAGTCACGGATCACGCGTGGCGCGACGCTTTCTTGCGAAACGGTGCTTCTCAGGGTAAATTGGCCGAGTCTTTTGCAGTCGTGTAGTTCGACCTAGTAGTTCGACGTGGCTGGCACTTCCGGCTTCCGGCGAGCCCGGACGCGATCGGAGAGCATGGGTGGGATCACAACTCCTGCGCTGCAAAAGCATCGATCAACTGATCGCCGACGCCGAAAATCCTGACAAACGCCTCAAAAAGACACTCGGTTGGGTCAGCCTAACCGCGCTTGGCATCGGCGCCATCATCGGCTCCGGTATCTTCGTGCTAACGGGAACTGCGGCGGCCGGCGAGTACTTCAAGGCGCCCTCCCTTCTTCACGCGCAAGTTCTCGATTTGATTGTTAATTTTCTGCGTGGCGGTGGCACGGCAAACGTCTTGATGCACGGCCGTCCACCGGCCGGCCCATCTATCGCGATTTCGTTTATCCTCGTGGCCATCGCTTGCAGTTTCGCCGGCCTTTGTTACGCGGAGCTCGCTTCGATGATTCCCATCGCCGGCAGCGCGTACACATATTCGTACGCCACGCTGGGCGAAATCTTCGCCTGGGTTATCGGCTGGGATTTGATTCTCGAATATGTGGTCAGCAACGTGGCCGTGGCCATCAGCTTCAGCGCGTACACCAAGGCGCAATTGCTGTCCTTCGGGATACCGCTTCCGGATAAGTGGTCCACTCCCGTTTGGGAGTCCGGCCACTGGACCGGCGCGTACTTCAATTTTCCGGGCTTTCTGATTATTTTCATTCTCACGGTCTTGCTGGTGCGCGGCATCCGCGAATCGGCGGAAGCCAACAACGTGATGGTGGCCGTTAAGATTGGCGCGATTCTGCTCTTTCTGGTCATCGGCGGCCTGCTGGTCCATCCGGCCAACTGGAAGCCTTTCGCGCCCTCCGGCTTCGGCGGCATTGTGACCGGCGGCGCTATCGTTTTCTTCACGTACATCGGCTTCGATTCCGTCTCCACCGCCGCGGAAGAGGCCAAAAATCCGCAACGCGACTTGCCCATCGGCATCATCCTCTCGCTGATCGTGTGTACGGTTCTGTACGTGGGCGTGTCGATCGTGCTGCTCGGCATGATGAAATACACCACGTTTGTCGAAGGAGACGCAGCGCAGGCTCCGGTGGCTTTTGCGCTGCACGCCCTGGGTGCGAGCCGTTTCGCGCAATCGGTGATCATTGTCGGCGCGCTGATGGGCATGATCTCGTCCCTGCTGGTATTTCAATATGGCCAGGCGCGCATCTGGTATGCCATGTCGCGCGACTGCCTGTTCCCCAAACTGTTCGCGGCGGTGCATCCCAAGTACAAGACGCCGCACCTTTCGACGTGGGTCGCGGGGTTCGCGGTGGGCATCCCATCCGGCATTTTCGCCGTCAGTGACGTGGCGGACTTGTCCAACATCGGCACGCTTTTCGCCTTCGTGCTCGTCTCGCTCGGCGTGATTATTTTGCGGCGCAGGCAGCCGGAGCGCCCGCGCGGCTTCCGTGTTCCGCTGGTGCCGTGGTTCCCGATCATCTCCATCGTGCTTTGCGGCGGGTTGATGACCGGTCTGACGGTCATCACCTGGATTCGCTTCCTCGCGTGGCTCGCGATAGGCTTGGTTATTTACGTCGCGTATAGCCGCAAGCGCAGCACGCTGCGCGGGGCGGAAAGCGCGTAAACTGGAAAGCTCATGCATCCAAGTGGCACGAAAAACTGGCGCAAGCGGGCGGCAACGCTTCTGGTTCTGATCGCCGCGTCGCTCTTTTTTCCGGAATTCTCCGTCGCCTGGGGACGCCGCGCGCACAAGCTGGTGGTCAATCAAGCCATCGATACGCTTCCGCAGGACCTCCGCTACTTCTTCGAAGCCAACCGCAATTTTCTGCTCGAGCATGTCAACGACCCGCTGGACGCCGAAGCCAAGACGCCCTCGGAAAAGCGCAACGACCATCTCAATCTCGACAAGTACGGCCGCTTCCCGTTCGATGCGCTGCCGCGCAGCTACAAAGCCGCGACCGAAAAGTACGGCAAGTCGAAGATTCAGGCGAATGGCCTGCTGCCGTGGCAGATTGGCGTCTACAGCCAGAAGCTGACCGAAGACATGAAGTCCGGGCACTGGGACGAAGCGCGGCTGGACGCGGCGCTGCTGGCGCACTACGTCGCCGACGCGCACGACCCCTTCAACACTACCGAGAACTTCGATGGCAAGCTGACCGCGCAGGTGGGCGTTAACGAACGGTTCGGAACCGCCTTGATCGATCGCTACTCTTCGTTCTTCCCCATGCGTCCCAACGACCCCGCGTTCATCAACGACCCGACGGATCATGCCTTCGAGGTCTGCCTCACGTCGCACAGTTGGCTGGAGAGCATTTTGCTGGCGGATCGCAACGCCTATCTCGCGGGCAAGCCGTACGCCTACAACGACGAATACTTCGACCGCTTTTACAATCAGACCGCGCCGGTGCTCATTCGGCAGCTTTCCGACGCGTCGACCGACGTCGGCTCCTACTGGCTGACTGCGTGGAACAACGCCGGCCGGCCCGCGCTGCCGCACTAGCGCCTGCGGCTCCCATGAATCCCTCGCGTCTTCCGGCCCGCATCGCCGCACTTCCCAAAGCGGAGCTGCACCTGCATCTGGAAGGCTCGATCCAACCCAGCACGGTGTGCGCGCTGACGGCGCAGCACGCCATCGAGCTGACGGAAGAGGAAGTTCGCCGCCGCTACTCGTACACGGATTTTCTCGGTTTCATTGATGCGTTCAAGTGGGTCACTTCCTTCTTGCGCGAGCCACGCGACTACGCGCTTATTGCGCACGATTTAGCCGAGCATCTCCTCACGCAAAACGTCATCTACGCCGAAGTCACCCTCTCCGTGGGCATCATGCTATTGCGCAGACAGCAGCCGGAGGCCAATTTTGCGGCGATTCTGCGCGCCACGGAACCGTTCGAGAAGCGCGGCTTACGCTTCAATTGGATTTTCGACGCCGTGCGCCAATTCGGTCCCGAGCCCGCCATGGACGTCGTCAACGTCGCCAAGCAGTGCGCTTCCGACCGCATCGTCGCGTTCGGCATCGGCGGCGACGAACTGAGCATCGCCACGCACGAGTTCCGCCCGGTCTACGAGCGCGCAGCGGAGCATGGCTTGCATTTGCTGATGCACGCCGGTGAAGTCGGCGGCCCGGAAAAAATCCGCGAAGCCGTCGAACTTCTGCGCGTCGAACGCATCGGCCACGGCATCGCCGCCGCGCAGGATCCCGCGCTCATGGACCTGCTCGCCGACCGCCGCATCCCGCTCGAAGTCTGCCCGCAGAGCAACCTCTGCACCGGCGCACTCGAGAAACACTTGCGCGCACGCAATGCCATCGGCGACTCACAGCGCGCGACGATCGAGCAGCACCCGCTGCCGCAACTCCTGCGTCACGGCATCCCCATCGTCCTCTCCACCGACGACCCCGCCATGTTCCACACCACGCTGCTCGCCGAATACGAAAACGCCGCCCACATGGGCCTGAGCGAGAACGAACTCCTTCAACTCTCGAATGCATCCTTCGACCACGCATTCCGGCCATCGCGGAATGCTATACTGGGCGCATGAAAGCACATGTTTGGGTCATGCCGAAGCACACGGTACTTGATCCGCAGGGTCAAACGATTCAGCACGCCCTGTCGGGCCTGGGCTACGCCTCCGTCAAGGATGTCCGTCAGGGAAAATTCTTCGTTTTGAATGTGGAGGGCTTGACGCGCGACCAGGCGGAAAAGGAGATCGAGCGCATCTCCAAGGAAGTGCTGACCAATCCGGTCATCGAAGAGTCGCGCTTCGAAATCGTGGAATAACCGGGAGCCAAACCTGCGTCAGAAGGCGCACCAATCCCGCCTGCTACAATTCAAAACATCGCCTCGACGAATCGGCCGGCTCTCCGCTAGACCGTGCTAATCTTGAAAAACGTCCATCCTAGGAGATCCCGCGCATGTGCGGAATTGTCGGTTATATCGGGCCGAAGAAGGTGGTGCCCGTCATCATTGAAGGCCTCAGAAAGCTGGAATACCGCGGCTACGACTCCGCCGGCATCGCGGTAGTCACCTCGGACGGCAAGCTGGAAATCCGCCGCGCGCCCGGCAAGCTACGCAACCTCGAAGAAGTCATTCAAAAATCACCGCTCGAAGGCACGTACGGCATCGGGCACACGCGCTGGGCCACGCACGGCCGGCCTACGGAAGAAAACGCGCATCCGCACCGCGACTGCACCGGCCAGATCGTCGTAGTGCACAACGGCATCATCGAAAACTATCTGGAGCTGAAAGAGCAGCTCCAGCGCGAAGGCCACAAGTTCGTTACGGAAACCGATACGGAAGTGGTTTCGCACCTCGTCGAGAAAAATTCGCAAAGCGGCGTGCCGCTCGAGGAAGCGGTGCGCAAATCGCTGCGCGAACTGCGCGGCATCTATTCGCTGGTGTTTCTCTCCGCGCGCGACCCGCACAAAATTGTTGCTGCGCGCATCGGCCCACCGAGCGTTATCGGTCTCGGCCAGGGCGAATTTTTTGTCGCCAGCGATATCCCCGCGCTCCTCGAGCATACGCGGCAGATTTTCTTTCTCGCCGACGGCGACATCGCGGTGCTCACGCAAAACGGCGTCACCGTTATGGACCACGACGGCAAGCCCGTGCATCGTCCGGCGCAGACCGTCGCCTGGGACCCCATCATGGCGGAAAAGGGCGGGTACAAGCATTTCATGCAGAAGGAAATCTTCGAACAGCCGCGCGCCGTGCGCGATACCTTGCTCGGGCGCATTTCGCAGGACTCCGGAAAAATCTTCCTCGACGAAATGCAAATCTCCGAAAAACAATTCCGGGAATTCGAGCAGGTGCGCGTCGTAGCGTGCGGAACGAGCTGGCACGCCGGGCTGGCCGGAAAATTCATGATCGAGCGCCTGGCGCGCCTGCAGGTGGAAGTGGACTACGGCAGCGAATACCGCTATCGCGATCCCATCGTTGATTCCAAAACGCTGACCGTCTGCATCAGCCAGTCGGGCGAAACCGCGGACACGCTCGCGGCGCAACGCGAATCGAAACTCAAAGGCTCGCCGACGCTAGCTATTTGCAACGTGATGGGCTCGATGATCACGCGCGAAGCCGCCGGCAACATCATCACGCACGCCGGCCCGGAAATTGGCGTCGCGTCTACCAAGGCTTTCACCGCGCAGCTCACCGCGCTACTGCTCCTCGCTTCCTATCTCGGCCAAGTCCGCGGCAAACTCGCTCCGGCCGCGGCAGTCACGCTGATGCAGGAGTTCACGCGCATCCCGCACAAAATGGAAACCGTGCTGCAAGCGGAGGAGTCCGGCTACTATGAAAATCTCGCGCGGCAATTCTTCCGCTACACCGATTTTCTGTATCTCGGGCGTGGCATTCATTACCCCATCGCGCTGGAAGGCGCACTCAAGCTAAAAGAAATTTCCTACATTCACGCGGAAGGTTACCCCGCAGGTGAAATGAAGCATGGCCCTAATGCATTGATTGACGAGAATCTTCCGGTGGTTGTGCTCGCCACGCGCGACGACTCCGATCCCGAATCCGTGACGCGCTATGAAAAAAGCGTCTCCAACATCAAGGAAGTGAAAGCCCGCGATGGGATCGTCATTTGCATCGCCTCAGAAAACGACCATCTTGCACGTGAAGCTTCCGACCACATCATCGAGCTGCCGCCCGCGCCGGAAATTTTGTCGCCGCTGCTCGAAATCATCCCGTTGCAGCTGCTCGCGTATCACATCGCCGTGCGTCGCGGCTGCGACGTGGACCAACCGCGCAACCTGGCCAAATCCGTCACCGTCGAATAGGTTCCGCTTCTGCCGAGAGTGCAACCCGGTCCGGCCGAGTCGCTCGACTCAGGCCCGCGAATCGTGGGTAATCAGCCTTCGCTTTTGTTACTTCAAGGTGCCCCAGCGAAATACGGGACCGATGGAGAAGCGCACGTAGTTTTGCCGGTTCGTGAGCAAGTTGGTGAACAGGTGCGTGTTCACCCAGTCGGTGGTAAACCGCACGGCTACGTGGCGGGAGACGTTAACGTCGAAGCCGCCTCCCAGGCCGAAGAACAGCTTGGTATCGGTCTGGTGCGCGCTCGGAGCTGGAACGCCCAGCAGCCCGAACAACGGTCCCAACTGCGGCGGAAAACTGATGTTCGCGCTCTCGTGAATCCCGCCGAGACCGGGACGGGCAAAAAAAGTGACCGGTTTGAACTTGCGGAGATAAAACTGTGGGCCTGCCGCAAACGTGTAGGTGCTCGAGCGGAACGGCACGTTGATGGTATTCGGTGGCGGCGCTCCGAAGGCTTCGGCCGCGATCAGCGCCGGCGCGTACACCGTCTCGCTGCCGTTGATGTCTCCCGCGCCGCTGAAAACCTGGTCTCCAATAGCACTGAAATCCACACCCAACCCCAGCCACGGCCTGACGATGACCCCAAAATCGCTTTCGAGGCCACGCTCCGTGAGATTCCGGGCCGGACTGATCATGTAATCGAAGCCGGTGTACAACGCATAACGATTGACATCACTTGGTTGCGACGATCCTTGTGACGATTGTTGCGCCGATGCCGGCAGACACAACATCAGAATCACAAGACCGCAAAGTAGCGCACGCTTCATGGGGTTTCGCCCTCCTTCTTAATTTCTGTTGCTCAGTATTGCAATCAGCGTAAGAGCCTTGCTGTGACAGCAAACACAGAGGCATGTGAGCTGGCGAACCAAAGCAGTCGATATGCGGCGGGTACTGTTACTGGCTTGCGTCCAAGAGGGCGACGCAGGAATCACTAGATCCGACGAAAGTCGGCCGTTCTTAGCGGCGAATCCAGTCAAAGGCCGAATGCTGAAAGGGGCGCCCGCCTGGGAAACGGACTCCCGCTTCGTTTCCAGCGGAGCCAGCCCTTTCGTTTTCCGCTACAATGAAAATATGTTGCGCCGTTGCAAGCTGGGCTTGGGATTCGCCACGGTGCTGGCCCCTCTCTTTTTGCTTGGCGTCGCCGCCCACGCGCAAGCTCCCGCGCCGGCCACGGCTCCTCTTCACGAAGTTCACGCCGACGGCCTCAAGTCTCTGACCCCCGAGCAGGTCATCGCGCTCTCGCAGCTCCCCATGGGTGCCCCGGTCGGCAGAGCCGAACTGCAAGCCGCCGCCGATCGCCTGCTGCAAACCGGCCTTTTCGCCAAAGTGAATTACAACTTCCAGACGCGCGTCGATGGCGTCAGCGTGACCTTTCACCTCGAAGAATCGCCGCGTGTTCCCCTCTACTTCGACAATTTCGCGTGGTTTGCCGACAGCGAACTGCTCGACGCCATTCGCAAGAAACTTCCCTTCTTCGACGGCACGCTCCCGGAAGGAGGCGCGGTCATCGAGCAAGCCACCGACGCCGTCAAAGAGCTTCTCGCTTCGCGCAACATCAGCACGGCCGTCGAGCATCAACTCCTCGCCAACCCCTTCGGCGAAGGCAACGTCCAGGAATTTCATGTACAAGAGTGCCCCTTTTCGATTGCCAGTGTCGAATTCGGCGATCCCGCCATGGCTTCCTCACACGCCGTGCAGCAGGCGCTAGAAGAAGTGCAGGGCAAGCAGTTGTCCCGCATGAAGATTGATCTCTTCCTGGCGGAGCAGTTGCGTCCCTTTTACCTGCAGAAAGGTTTTTTGCGGGCCAAGCTGGGCCCGCCGGAAGTTCGGCTTAGTGGCGCTCCCGGCAAAACACTTCCGGAGCAGCTCCCCATTTTCGTGCCGATCGCGCCCGGCGCCGTTTATCACTGGAAAGGTGTGCAGTGGTCCGGCAACGCCATGCTCTCGACCATCACCCTCACCAACGAAATCCATCTCAAGGAAAACGACGTTGCCGACGGCATGGAGATCGAGGCGGCCTGGGACCGCATTCGCGAGGAGTACGGGCACATCGGCTATCTCGACGCGAAGGTCAATCCGGTCGCCAGCTATGACGATACGGCGCACACCCTCTCCTACAACGTAGCGGTCTCCGAAGGCGTGCAATATCGCTACAACACCATGGTGCTCACCGGCCTTTCCCTCGCCGCCGAGCGCAAGCTGCAGCAAGCCTGGCCCATCGAAGCCAACGCCGTCTTCGACAAAACCGCTTTTGAAAAATTTCTGACCAAGCTGCAAACCCGTCCCGCGGAAGTCTTTGGCGACCTGCCTTTGCATTACGAAAGCGTCGGCCACTGGCTGCGCGCCGATCCCGACAAACACCAGGTCGACGTATTACTCGACTTCAAGTAACAGGTTGTGCGAAAACGCGCCGGCGAACACGTAGCGCCGGCTTCCAGCCAGCTCCCCAGCCGGACGCCGCCACCATAGCTGTGCGACGCACCGGCTGCGCTATACTCAATGCCCATGAGCGCACTCATTCGCATCCAGGCTGCGGACCCTTCGCGCTCTTTTGCCGAAGACAAAGAACGGTCGCTACACGAGTCCCTCGCCGCCTTGCCTTCGCTCATCGTGGCGCTCTCCGGCGGCGCCGACTCCGCTTATCTCGCATGGGCCGCGCATGCCGCGCTCGGTGAACGTGCGCTCTCGGTCACCGCGCTTTCCCCGAGCTATTCTGCCCACGATCGCTCCGTCGTCGAGGACTTAGTGCGCCAACTTGGCTTGCGCCACGAATTCATCGTCACGCACGAACTGGAAAATCCCGCTTATCGTGCCAACGCTGCGGACCGTTGCTACTTCTGCAAAGACGAGCTGTTCAGCGTGCTGGACGACGTCGCCCGGCAGCGCGGCTTTTCCGCCGTCGCTTATGGCATCAACGCCGACGACACGTCCGACTTTCGCCCCGGCCATCGCGCCGCTTCCGAACACCGCGTTCTGGCGCCGCTCCTCGCCGCCGGCCTGCACAAATCCGAAATTCGCACGCTCTCGCAACGCGCCGGCCTGCCCACCTGGGACCGGCCGGCCTCCGCCTGCCTGGCTTCCCGCGTCCCTTACGGCACAGAAGTCACACCCGAGCGGCTTGCGCTCATCGAACGCGGCGAAGCCGCTCTGCGCGCTCTGGGCTTTCGCCAGTTTCGCGTCCGTTTGCATGACAAGCTCGCGCGCGTCGAAATTGCGCCCGAAGAAATGCCTCGCGCCATGTCCGCGGAAATGGCTGCGGCCATCGCGGCGCGCCT
>Ga0335079_10010064_pt1 | contig 10765 bp, 8 predicted proteins | sample Lox_Sample_33_FD_206719 | JGI IMG/M metagenome (GOLD analysis project Ga0335079, IMG submission 206719) | Soil microbial communities from Loxahatchee National Wildlife Refuge, Florida, United States - Lox_Sample_3.3 | ecosystem: Environmental > Terrestrial > Soil > Wetlands | place: USA: Florida... | reverse complement strand
CGCGCCGCGGCGGCGCTCCACATTCCCGTGGCGGAGATCTTCCGTCCGCTGATCCCGGTGCAGGCGGTGGGGCTGTTATACACCTTCAGCGTGGCCTGGTGGCTCGGACGCCGGGAAGAGAGACGGTCGGCGTGGACGGCCGGCGCCGCGAGCGCAGCAGTTCACGCGCGGCAACTCAGCAAACCGGAAAAGGCGCTGCGACGGCCACGGCGCATCTGGCTGAACGGCTTCCTTACGGTGGTGGTGATGGGCGCGATGGTTGCCGGGGCGCCGCCGGTCGCCGTCTTCATGCTCGGCGTGGTGATTGCGCTGGCGATCAACTACCCCGATATCGCGATGCAGAGGGCGCGCGTGGACGCGCATGCCAGGGAAGCTCTCATGATGGCCTCGATTCTCTTTGCGGCCGGCGCGTTCACGGGCATCCTGAAGGAATCGGGAATGCTCGCGGAGATGGCGAAGGCTGTGGTGAGGCTGTCGCCGGCGGGCATGATGCGCCATCTTCCGGCGGCTCTGGGAATGATTTCCATGCCGCTGAGCCTGGTGTTCGATCCCGATTCCTTCTATTTCGGAGTGCTGCCGGTGATCGCGGAGGCGGCGAAAACGGCAGGCGTGCCGCCGGTCCAACTCGCGCAATCCGCGGTGTTGGGCCAGATGACCACCGGCTTCCCCGTCAGTCCCCTGACGCCCGCGACATTCCTGATCGTGGGGCTCGCGCACCTGGAGTTAGGCGAACACCAGCGCTTTTCGATCCCGTTTCTGTTCGGTGCGTCGGTGGTAATGACCATCGCCGCAGTGGCAGCGGGTGTCTTCGCGCTGTGACGCGGCGCGGGCACTCGTGACGGGCGGCAGGCAGGAGTGCCTGCGCCGCGTCGGCGGTTATCTTACAGAGGTGTATCCGGCGTGGCCATGGTCCGCCAGAAATGCGCCACGGGGCTGTTGTCGTTGCCGAGCCCTTCTTTGGGCTGTTTGAATTGCCGCCCGATGATGTCCACGAAGGGATCCATCGAGACCTTGGCATTGGGATCGAACGCGTACAGGTCGTGCACGGTCACCAGCCGGGCGGCCATATACAGCTTGTGATCTTTGGCGTAGCGGTAGGCGGCTTCGATGTGCGGAGGCGGAGTGTAGTCTTCGCCGAACATCCTTCGATACAGGTCGGGGTATTCGTAGCCGGCCTTGTGGTCGGGGTAGAAGCGCAAGGCCTGGTGATAACGGATGGCGAAAGTGATCTTCTCGGAAACGTAAGGCTCGAACATCTGCGCGCCCCACCATCCGTGATCGGTCTTCATGAGCGTGTGCACCAGGTCGTGGAGCAGGCATGCCATGACGATGTCTTCGGCCTCGCCCTTCTTGAGGGCGTCGCTGGCGCTTTGCAGGCAATGGTTGACGGTGGTGAAGCGGAGATTGAAGAAATCAGCGAGCGTTGGTTTAGCCGGCATGGGCGGCAGTTTCTTCACATTGCCGTGGCCGGAGATAAACACGCCACCGGCGCCGCGGCGGTACGGACGCGTTTCGATTTCCGCTTCGATGTCGGCAGCTTTGGGAAACTTCGGCTTGGTGTCGTCGGTGGCGGACTCCTCCAGGAGGTCGGCCATATAGTGTTCCAGGGCCTCGGCCCGGGCCTCGTGATTCATCGATGCCACGGTGGCGGCGCCGCCTAAACTGGCGATAAACAGCCTTCGATCGATTTCCATAGTCCCCCCCTTTCTTTGAAGACTATACTTCAGATTTGCCGCCGATTCCACGTTTTTTGAGATGACACGCCTCGGCTTCCCATTGGCGCAGGCGTCGAGAGGGGCCTCCAGACGGACAACCGGTGCAGGTTATCCCAGGTCCGGCACCAGAAAACGTGCCGGCTTGCCGGACGCTTGTGCGACGCCCTCGGCGGCCATATAGCCGCTGCGGACCGCGCCTTCCATGGTGGCGGGCCAGCCGGTGCGGGTCCAATCTCCGGCCAGGAAGGCTTTGGGGAGAGCCGATTCGGGCGTGGGCCGGAGACACTCGGTCTCCGGAGCGGCGGAGAATGTGGCGCGCTGCTCTTTAATGACATGGGACTTCAAGAGGCGGGCTTCGTGCACGCGCGGAAAGTAGAGACGCAGGTCGCCAATCGCAATCTCGACGATTTCATTGCGCGAAAGGCTGGTGAGGTCGCGCGAAGCGCTGACCACCAGTTGCAGGTAGCGGCCGCTGTCCTTGTTGAACATCCACTGCATGGTGCGGTCGAGGAGCGTGGCGTGCGGGAGTGTAGTCACTTCGCGGTCGAACCAGAGGTGCACGCCGGTGATCGGCGAGTGTTCGAACTTGGGGGCGGGCAGACCCAGGGCCTCCAATCGCTCGAAAGGCAGGGCACAAATGTAATGGTCGCCGCGCCGGACTTCGCCGTCCACCAGGAAACCGCTTTCGTCGATGCGATCCACCGGGCTGCGGAAATGAATCCGCACATTGCTCATCCGCTTCCAGGCTCCGGCGTTATAGAGTTCGCTGAGGGGCACGGCCGGGATGCCCATTTCGTGGGAATCGGCGCGGGCCAGGAAGCCGAGCCAGAAGACCTGAAAGCCGTGGGTGGCGGCCATGTGCTCGAGGTCCTCGTTCACGGCGCTGACCAGGATCTGGCGCCAGAAGCGATCGATGGCATGGGCCGTCTGGCGTTTCTGAAGGAGCCAGTCGAGCATGCTGATGCGGTCGAGGTCCTTGCGGCGGGTGCGCTCCCGGCGAAGGGCCATCAAGGCGCGGGCGATTCCCGTCTTGTCGGCGCGGCTCAGGCAGTGCATGCGCAGGAAGGAGCCGGCGAAGTGAAACGGCGCGGGCAGGTTGCCACGGCGCAGAACCGAGAGCCGTCCGCCGGGCTCCAGGAAGTAGAACTCGCGATAAAACTTGATGCGGTCGCGCACGCCCATGCGGCCGTAGAAATCCAGCAGGTTGACACAGCAGCGGAGGAGGATGTGCTGGCAGTTGTCGATGGTCTCGGGTTGCTCGTCCGCGGATGCCGGCAGCGGAAACGACGAGGCGCGCCCACCGAGGAAGGGCCGGGCCTCGAAAAGGTCGACCTCAAAGCCGGCGCCCGCGAGCGCCGCCGCCGCGGACAGGCCGGCGAGCCCGCCGCCTGCTATCAATACCTTTGGCATTTCAGCAAGTAGTATCCCATCTACAAGTCTGTGGCCCGTTTCCTTGGTAGACGAACGAGCAAAGCGGGGGTTAGGAAAACCGCTGGCTGCGCTCGCGCGCTAAGCGCCGGCCCTTGTTTTCAAAAGCGCCCGGACATTTTCGATCGTGTCTGCTTCTTCCGGCTTTTTGTCGTGGCGCCATCGGGCCATGCGTGGAAAGCGCACGGCGATGCCGGAGCGATGTCGCGGCGAGTGCTGAATGCCCTCGAACGCCAGCTCGAAAACCAGTTCGGGCTTGACCACGTGTACCGGGCCGAACTTCTCGATGGTGTTTCTGCGAACAAATCCGTCCACTTTGCGGATCTCCTCATCGGTCAGCCCGGAGTACGCTTTGGCGAATGGAACCAGTTTGCCGGAGTCCCATACGCCGAAGGTATAGTCTGTGAAGAGGCTTGCGCGGCGGCCGCTTCCAGGCTGCGCGTAGATGAGCACGGCGTCCACCGAGTACGGCGGTATCTTCCACTTCCACCAATCGCCGCGCCGGCGCCCGACGCGGTAGGGCGATCCGCGCCGTTTCAGCATGAATCCCTCCACCTTGCGTTCGCGCGATTCTTCGCGCAGACGCTTCAAGTCGTCCCAGGAGCCGGCTGGCACGACGGGAGAGATCACCAGGACGCCGCCGGGCATCGCAAGGCTTTCCAAGTGTGAACGGCGCCATTCGAGCGGGCGCTCGCGCACATCGCTGCCGGCGAGTTCCAGCAGATCGTAGCCCATCAGCACCACGGGCACTTCAGCGAGGATCCGGCTGCCGAGCACCTTGCGGCCGATACGGCGCTGCATCTGCGCGAAGGGAAGGGGCGCGCCATCCTTCCACGGAAGAATCTCGCCATCAATGACCGTGCCCTCCGGGAGGAGCACCCCCATTGCCTCCAACTCCGGAAAGCGCCCGGTCATGAGCTCCTCGCCGCGCGACCAAAGGAACGTGCCGCCCTGCCGGCGGAGAAGCTGCGCCCGGATGCCATCCCATTTCCACTCCACCTGCCACTCGCGGATGTCGCCGAGTTCGTCCACCTCGCCTTCGAGGGGGTACGCGAGGAAGAATGGATAGGGCTGACTGACCGGAAGCGCTTCTTCAGTGGCAGGTGAATGGGAGGACGCCGGCGGCGCCACCAGCTGCTTCCAGAATTCCGGTGTGGGCTGCCACTCGCCCATCAGGCGGTGGGAGATGACCTCGCCGGAGACTCCGCTGACCTCCGCCAGAGCCCGGACCACGAGATTCTGCGAAACGCCGACGCGAAACTCGCCGGTGATGAGTTTGTTCCACGCGAAGCGCTGGCGCTCGTTCATCTCCCTCCACGCGGAAAGGAGCCAGGCGCGGCGGGTCTGGTCGTCGGCTTCCCGCATGGGGAGCAGGCGTTCCTCCACCCAGTAGTGCAGCGGCAAGGGCGTGCCGGAGGAATCGCGTGCGTCCGGCAACAACAGCGCGATCAGCTCCGCAAAGTCACCCACAGCGTGGTGGCACTCGGAGAACAACCACTCGGGAACACCGGCTTCTTCGATGGCCCACTGCGCCAGCTTGCGCGATTCGAGAAGACGCTTGGGGCGGCGGCCGATCAGGAAGTTGACCGCCCAGGCAGCATCTTCGGGCGCCGCGGCAGACAGGTATTTCGTGAGAGCCGCGACCTTTTCGTTGGTCTTGGTGGTCTCGTCCAGCGCCGCGTACAGGTCAGCGAAGGCCTTCACGTTTGCGCCTCGTCGAAGCGCGTTTCCAGGGCGCCGGCGCGGCGGCCATGCTCCCAGACCCATCGCGCCAATGGAACGCGGTGGCCGTGGGTTGCCAGCACGGTTTCCGCGCCAGTCTCCTCGATGGCGCGCAGCAGAGCCGGCCAGTCGGCGTGGTCGGACAACACGAAGCCTCGGTCGAGCGAGCGGCGGCGGCGCGTGCCACGAATGCGCATCCACCCGGAAGCCAGCGCCGTCGAGGCGGCACCGAGGGATTTCGCCCACGGCGATCCGTGACTGGAAGGAGGAGCGAGGATGAGAGCTCGGGGCAAGTCGGCGGTGGTGGCCGTTGGCGCCAGGGCGATGCCCCGCTGGCGGTAGATCTGGTTGAAGCGGTCGATCTCGGGATGCGCGTGGATGGGGCCGATTGAGGAGTCTATGGATGCCAGGACGCGTTGCGACATACCAAGCTCGTGAGCGAAGAGCAGGCTGGCTTTGCCGACCTGCTGGTTGGCGCGCCACCAGTCGTGGATGGAGTCGATCGGATTGGACGGCCAGCGGAAGATCGGGAGCCCGAAGGTGGCCTCGGTGAGGAAGGTGTGGCAGCGGAGCGGCTCGAACGGCGCGCAGGTCGGGTCGGGCTCCAGTTTGTAGTCGCCCGAGACTACCCAGACTTCGCCGCGGTGCTCGACTTGTACCTGCGCGCTCCCCAGGATGTGGCCGGCGGGATGGAGAGAGACTTGCACTTCGCCGAGCGTGAGTGACTCTCCGTAGCCGGCGGTCTGGATGACGGCATCCGGCCCAACGCGCTCGCGGAGGAGCTCCTCGCCGGCGGTGGCAGTGAGGTAGGCCTGGCATCCAGGGATGGCGTGTTCGGGGTGGGCGTGTGTGATGACGGCGCGGTCAACCGGGGCCCAGGGGTCAACGTAAAAGCCGCCGTGGGCGCAATAGAGGCCGGACTCACGCAATTCGAGAAGGGGCACCTAATATTATGTTAACGGCGCTTCTTAGGAAACAGGGTAAAGAGGAAAGCTTGGGAAGCTTCTTCGTCCCGGATGGCCTTCCAGGCTTTGAAGGCGGCGGCAACAGAGGCGATATGCAGGTTGACTTCCTTCCTGGTCCACCTCGTGGAACAGTCGTAATCGGCCTTTTCACGCAGTTCGTGCATCTCGACGAAGGTATTAGCGACCATTATGGAGATGGTGCGCGGCCGTTAGTTCCCGACTCGGCGATGGACGGCTTATGAACGAGATGCTTTAGCGCATATGTTTGAGCACTCGTTCATGAGAAACTCTGAGATCAGCAGATGAAAAAGCGGGTGGTACGCCGTTGAGACACCGCGGCGGAGGCTCGCCTGTTTGGGCTTTCGCCGCTCCCGTTGCACCAGATGTTGGGCTTGTTCGAGCCAGATCGTGAGGCAGATTCGTGCCCACTGCCACGTCGGCTCTTGGAGTTCCGCTGCTCTTCGGCGCTACGGAATCGGAAATACGCTTCGAGCCCATATTTCTCCGGTTTGACGACTCGCAGGATGGTGCGCTTGACGCGATCGGCATTCTCGCAAATGACAGCGTCATCGGCTGCCTCGTCGGAGAGGGCGATCCGAAAGAAAGTGGAGTCGTCCCGGCTGCTATCCTCTTCGATGGTGTAACGAATCCGGACGACGTCCCGGGCGAGAGAGGCGCGGAGCGGTCTCCTTCACCAAGATACCGCTCCATCGTGAGGGGAACAACTCACGTTTCGCGCATTCAGGTTGTACCATGAATCGATGCAATTCCGCGTAAAATCAACGGCCTTCGCATTGATGCTTTTAGCCTGCGCCTCACAGGGGCAGGAGACGAAGCGGCCCGATGGATTGTACGCCGAGATCGGCACTTCGAAAGGGACGATCGTGGCGCGGCTGGAATACGAGCTCACGCCGATGACGGTGGCGAACTTCGTGGGGCTTGCGGAAGGCACGATCGCGAACGCGGCTTTCGATCCGGGACGGCCATTCTATGACGGCTCGACATTTCATCGCGTGGAGGCCGGCCACGTAATTCAGGCGGGCATTCCGCAGTCCGGCCGCGCGCGAAATCCCGGGTACACGTTTCCCAACGAGATTCACGCGCGGCTCAGCCACAATCACGCCGGCGCATTGAACATGGCGAATGGAGGGCCGAATACCAACGCGGCGCAGTTCTGCATCACTCTGGGAGACCGCTCCTATCTCGACGGCGACTATACGGTGTTCGGCGAGGTGGTGGAGGGCATGGACGCGGTGATGCGCATCGCGCGGGGCGACGCACTCGAGAGCGTCCACATCCTGCGCGTCGGCGCTAAGGCAGGGTCTTTTCATCCCACTACGGAGTCTTTCCGCGCCATGGTGAAAGAAGCGGAACAGCGTGTGGCGGAGCATGCGGAGAAGAAACGGGCGGCGGAGCAGGAGTGGGTCGCGCACCACTATCCGAAGGCTGCCGGATCGGCGGGCGGCGTTCTGAGCGAAACGCTGCAGGAAGCGCCGGCTGCAAGCGAAACGGCCCCGGCGCCCGGCGGACCGCTCCGGGTTCGCTACCGGGGCACGGAAGCGCGGTACATGGGACTGGTGATTGGGCGCGACGGGCCGCCGTTGGACGTGATCTCCTTCGGCAGCGGCGAGAATGGAGTGCCGGGGTTTGTCGATCCTCCACGAGTATTTACCGTGGAGCCCGGCAAGACCAGGATCAATCCGGGGCTGGACGGCGTGATTGCCGCGATGCGTCCAGGCGAGCGGCGGGTGGTCATCGTACCCGCCGCCCTGGCATATGGCCGCTCCGGCCTTTACCCGCCCGAAGTGCCCGGCAGGCGGCGCTTTGTCATCTCGCCCAATACGCTGCTGGTCTATGACGTTGAGGTGATGGCCGCCGAATAGGCAGCCGCGCTGCATGAATTCCCTGGAACTCGTCATCCGCGGGGTGCTGGTGGGCCTGATCATCACCGCGCCGGTTGGGCCTGTGAATGTCCTCTGCGTGCAGCGGGCCATCACCAGGGGATGGCGCTCGGGCATTGTCTCCGGCCTCGGGTCGGCGGCTGCCGATACGATCTATGCCATCATCGCGGGATTCAGCATCACGCTGGTGATCGATTTCCTGGTGCGGGAGCTTTTCTGGATCCGAACCATTGGCGGATCGCTGCTGGTCCTGGTGGGAGTCTGTTACTATTTCCGCCCGCCAAAGCCCGCGGGGCCGAAGAGGACCGGGGAGACGGATGCAGCCGACACGGCTTCGACCTTTCTGCTCACGCTGACCAACCCGACGACAGTTCTCTCTTTTATAGCGGTGCTGGCGTTCCTGGGGCTGGGGAGCTCGAGGCCGTGGTATCTCACCCTGTTGATGGTCGGCGGCATTTTCTGCGGCGCGATGTTGTGGTGGACGATTCTGACCGGGATCGCCTACCGGCTGCGCAACCGTTTCACCGAACGGTCGATGCTCTGGATGAACCGCATCGGCGGGCTGGCGATCGGCGCCTTCGGGGTGATCACTCTGCTGCTCAGCCGCTCGAATCATCACTAACGATTTCACAGAGGCTCCGTCTAAGGGTGGTAGACGGTCGACTACCTCAAGTGGTAGATTGACTTCTACCATGCCGAACGAAGATCGTTACCAGAGCCGGATCGAGTTATTGCAGGGCACACTCGACATGCTGATCCTGCGCACGCTGCAATGGGGGCCGCAGCACGGACACGGGATCGGGCTGGCGATTCGCAATAGTTCGAATGAGGTACTCCAGGTGGAGCACGGGTCTCTCTACCCGGCATTGCACCGGCTGCGCAAGCAGGGGGTGATCGAGGCCGAGTGGAAGATGACGGAGAACAAGCAGCGCGCGCGGTACTACCGGCTGACGGCGAAGGGCAAGAAGGTGCTGGCTGCCGAGGAATCGCGGTGGAATCGAATGGTGGAAGCGATCGCGCGGGTGATGCGGCCCGCGTAGGACGGGAGCGAATGTGAGCCGTTGGCACTGGCTGTTCCGCCGCTCGCAGGAGGAGCGGGAACTCGACGAAGAGATGCGGTTTCATCTGGCCGAAGAGGCGCAGCTCCGCATGGATCGGGGGGAGGGGCGGGACTCGGCGCTACGGTCGGCCCGGAGGGACTTCGGCAACGCCACGCTGGCACGGGAGGTAACACGCGACATGTGGGGATGGAGTTCGTTGGAGCGCGCGGCGCAGGATGTGCGATTTGCAGCGCGCATGCTGCGCAAGAATGCGGTGTTCACGGCGGTAGCAGTGACCGCATTAACACTGGGGATCGGCGCCACCACAGCGATGTTCAGCGTAGTGTATTCGGTACTGCTGAAGCCGCTGGGATTTCCCGAGCCGGAACACGTCGTGATGGTGTGGGAGCGCCAGCCGGGCGGGCGCAACAACGTGGTGCAGACGCACAATTTCCTGGACTGGCGCGATCGGAATCACTCGTTTTCCAAGATAGCCGCCTATATCGGAGTGCCGGCCAACCTTTCGGGGGAAGGCGAGCCTGTGCAGGTGCCGGCGCTCCAGGTTTCCGCCGGATTCTTCGAGATCCTCGGGGTCGCTCCTGTGATGGGGCGGACGATCCAGCCTGCGGATGACGAGGCCGGGGCCCCTGCGGTGGCGATGTTGTCGAACGGGCTGTGGCAGAGGCGCTTCGGCGGGCGGCCAGAGGTGCTCGGGCAGAAGGTGCTGGTGCATGGTTCGCCGTGCGAGATCATCGGCGTGATGCCCGCGGGATTCGCGGTCCCGTCTGTGGCCGCCGATCTCTACACTCCCCTGCAGTTGGATTTGGCCCACAATCCGCGGGGCCGGAACTACCGGACGGTGGCGCGACTGAAGCCCGGCGTATCACTAGCTGCGGCGCAGGCGGATATGGAGGCGGTGGCCGCTCAACTCTCGGTGGAGCGGCCGGACGACAATTATCACTGGAGCGCCACGGTGGTTCCACTGCTGGAGCAGACCGTGGGCGCGTCGCGTGCGACGCTGCTGGTGCTGCTGGGCGCGGTCGGATTCGTTCTGCTGATTGCCTGCGCCAACGTCGCCAACCTGCTGCTGATGCGGGGTTCGGCACGGCGTAGGGAAATGACGGTGCGGGTAGCGCTGGGCGCAGGCCGCTGGCGTCTGCTGCATCAGTTGATCATCGAGAGCCTGATGCTGTCGGTTACCGGCGGCTTGATGGGCTTCGCCCTGGCCTGGTGTGGCGTTCCGGCGATCGTGAGCTCGCTGCCCGCCGGCTACCCGCTTCCGCGATCGGGCGAGATTGCCGTGGACGAGCGAGTCCTGGGCTTCACGCTGGCTCTGTCCGTCGCCTCTGGCCTGATGTTCGGCATCGTTCCGGCGTGGCAGGTGAACCGTTCGCGCATGAGCGATGCTCTACGCCAGGGAGGGCGCGGGCAGACAGCCGGGAGCCGGACGGTGCGCAATGCGCTGGTGATCTCGGAGATCGCGCTGGCGGTTCTGCTGGTGATCGGCGCGGGCCTGATGTTGCGAAGCTTCGTGCTGCTCGAGAACACCGATCCGGGCTTCCGCGCGGAACACGTGCTCACCTTCAAGATGTTGCTCCTGCCATCGAAGTACACCGACGCGCAGCGGCGCGCCGCCGCAATCAATCAGATGCTGGATCGGGTTCGCGCTTTGCCGCTGGTGAGTTCGGCGGGCTCGATTCACGTGCTGCCGATGGGGGGAGGAAACTCGGGCACCGGTTATTACCGGCTGGACCGTCCCGCGCCGCCGCTGGGCGGGGGCACCGGAGGCGAGATCTCGATCATCTCCGACCGTTACTTCCAAACCATGGGCATCCCGCTTCTGGCCGGACGGGATTTCGATTCGCGAGACCGGCTGGGATCTCCCGCGGTCGCGATCCTGAACAAGTCGGCAGCCCAGGAGATATACGCGGACGAGAGTCCCATCGGGAAGCGGATGAATGTTTTCTGGTCGGGAGACCGGGAAGTAGAAGTAG
>Ga0335079_10010062_pt1 | contig 10766 bp, 7 predicted proteins | sample Lox_Sample_33_FD_206719 | JGI IMG/M metagenome (GOLD analysis project Ga0335079, IMG submission 206719) | Soil microbial communities from Loxahatchee National Wildlife Refuge, Florida, United States - Lox_Sample_3.3 | ecosystem: Environmental > Terrestrial > Soil > Wetlands | place: USA: Florida... | reverse complement strand
ATCTGACGGTGGCGCACATGATTACGGAACCGTTTTCAAGCTGACGCCTAACCCGGACGGAAGTTGGAGCGAGAGTACGATCTACAGTTTCGGAGGAGCCAACGGACGATGGCCTCAAGCTGGTCTGGCTCTCGATGCCGCTGGCAATCTCTACGGCACAACATCCGCGGGCGGTGCCTACGACCTAGGTACGGTCTTCAAGCTGACTGTTAATCCCGATGGGACTTGGACTAGAAGCAAACTGCACACCTTTAAGGGCCCGGACGGCACTGTTCCTAATTTCATAATTCTAGATGCTGCCGGCAACCTCTACGGCACAACAGCTAGGGGTGGCCCTTACAACTGCGGAACAGCATTCAAGCTGACACCTAACCCCGATGGAGGCTGGACGATGAGCAAGCTGCACGTCTTCAGGGGACGCCCGGGAGACGGCTGTTCTCCTTGGTGCCTAACCTTCGATGTCGCTGGCAACCTCTACGGCACAACATTTGCCGGGGGGAAGCACGAAAACGGCGTGGTCTTTCGTATCACGCCCTGATTCCATTCTCCGACCGCCCGCTCTGCGACGACCAGCAGCCCGCGCGGCTGGAGAGGCTGTGCCTCTTCATGAACGAGTGATGTCATTCATTCACCGGCTGCAGAAGGGAGTGAGTTTCATGCGACGGCAGACGTTCATACGAATGCTTAGGGTGGTACTGACGATCGTCCTGCTCAGCCTGACCCTGGCGTCCAGCGCCTAGGCGGCGGAATACAAGGTGCTGTACAAGTTCAAGGGGGTAAGAACGGGGACGGGGCCTATCCTCGTGCTGGTCTGATCTTTGACGCGGCCGGCAATCTCTACGGCACAACAAGCAAAGGCGGCAAAGGCTACGGCGTAGTCTTCGAGATCACGCCCTGACCTCCTAATGAAACCCTCTTCAGGGCTGCGAACTCGCGGTGGAATTCAGCACAATGGTCAGCGGCGCGATATGGTCGGGTTTCAGGTATTGGTTGACCAGGAAGCGTTTGCCGTCTTTGGCGACGTCGTAGGTGTAGAGATCGGTGGACGAGATGGGCGCCCGGCCATGGACCTGGAATAGCGGCACCGGCGTACCCGTAGAGAAGGTGCCATCGGCGCTCACCGAGACGGCGGTCAGCATACTTTTCGGGCCGAGATAGAAGATCTCCTTGCCATCGCCGCGCCAGCGGGGCTCGGTTCCTCCACCGCGGGAAACCTGCCACTTGGCGGCAGCGCCAGGAAAGTTGGTCACGTAAATCTCCCAGTCCCCGGATTCATTTGAGGCATAGGCCACCCATTTGCCGTCGGGAGAAATCTGTCCGTTGGTCTCATTCGCCGCCGTCGTAAGAAACGGCTCCATCTTGCTGTTTACGATCGGCACTAACACCAGGTCCGACCCGCCGGTAGTCGGCTGCAGCGAGCACAGAATCGCGGAGTCATCCGCCGTCCAGGAATTGGGAATGAGATCGCCGTGTGCCAGAAACTGCGCGGTGAGGAGCGCTTTCGCGGGAGCCAGTCCCTGAGTCTCTTTCACGAAGAACTGGACGCCATTCGATGCTGAGCGGTACGCCAGCAGCCGTCCATCGCGAGAAAATGTGCCGGCGACCTCTTCCGCCGGGTCGAAGGTGAAGCGGGAACTGGTGTTGCGCTGAAGATCGTCCAGCCACACGTCGACGTTATTCGCACGGATGTCCGCGATATCTACCGCCACCCGGTTGCCATCCGGGGAAAGACTCGGGTTGGCGAGCACGCCGGGTTCGCCCACGCGGCCCAGTTCCTTGCCGGTGCGGTCCAACCAGGTGAGGACAGATATCGCGGCGCCGGTGGAAGTGCTGTACACCAGGGTGCCATGGTTGGAGACCGTAAAACCTGCCCAGAACGTGGATGGTTGAAATCCGATATTTTCGGCGATGAGCAGCGGCTCGCCCAACCGGTTGCCTTTACTGACATCCAGGGGCACGGCGCGCAACGCCCTTTTGTCATCCACGTAAAACAGGTGCCCGTCGGCAAATCCCGGGCTGGAGCGCGCGGGCAACAACAGAACTTTCTCACGCTTCGTAAGCGAAGTCAGATAGATGCCACTAACGCGATCGTCGGGCAGGTTGTCGAAATTTCCCGACCAGAACACGATGTGATCCCCGTCGGGCAGGAACACGGGCCAGCGGTGAGAGGCCTCGGTATTGACGAAAACCTTGTCGGTCAGCGCAGCGTTAGAGCCGCCATCGGGCTTCACCGTCCACAACGGCCCACCGGCGTCAGGCGAGTAAACGATTACGCCTTTGCTGCCCCAACTGCCGCCGCGAGCCGTGGTAGCCGAAGCCAGGATCTGCGGCGCTCCGCCGGTGGCGGAGATCTTCTTGAGTTTGCCGTCGGCGAAGAATCCCAGATAGGCATTGTCGGGCGACCAGAAGGGATAGGTGGCGCCCTCGGTGCCGGCCAGCACGGTTGCCTGCGGCGAGCCGATGGCCTGCACGTTGAGCATGTTAGCGCCGGAAGCGTCGTCGGGCGAAACAAACGCCAACATACGGCCATCGGGAGAAATCGCCAAGTGGCTGACTTCGCCGCGCGTCGGGATGGCGAACTCCAGGCGCTGGGTATTGGAAGTTTCTCTTGGCCACAGGAAGAAGGCAACCGCCGCTGCGATAAGCGACAGGACGGCGATAGCCCATGGCAACCACGTGCGCCGCTGGGCCAATCGGGGCGCCGCCAGGGCAGAGGCGGTAGTAGTGCCAGTCAGCGCGCCTAGCGCAAATGCGAGGTCGCGCGCCGACTGAAAGCGGTCGGCAGGATTTTTTTCCAGCGAGTGGCGGACCACGCGCTCGAGGCCGGGCGAGACCTTCATCGCGGTGGTGTCGATCTCGGGCGGATCGTCCTTCAGGATGGAGTTCATGGTTTCGATAGTCGACTGCCCGGGGAAGGCCCGCGTGCCGGTTAACATTTCGTAGAGCACGGCGCCAAAGCTGAACAGGTCGGAACGATGATCGACCGTTTGGCCGCGCACCTGTTCGGGCGACATATAAGCGGCAGTGCCAATCACCATGCCCGCAGCCGTGTTCATTTGACCGGGGCTGGCCATGGTCGCGGTGGCGGAGGAAGACTCCTCGGGACGCTCCAGCTTGGCCAGGCCGAAGTCGAGGATTTTGACCCGGCCACTGGCGGTCAGGAAAATGTTTTCCGGTTTCAGATCGCGGTGCACGATGCCGCGGTCGTGCGCCGCGGCCAGGCCATCGGCGATTTGTGAACCGTATTCCACCGCCTTCCGCTGGGGAATCGGTTCGCGCTTGAGCCGTTCGCGCAGATTCTCGCCCTCGAGCAGTTCTGATACCAGGTAAGGCTTGCCATCATGCATTCCGATGTCAAAAATCGCGAGGACATTCGGGTGGTTGAGAGCGGCCACGGCGCGGGCTTCCTGCTCGAAGCGGCGCAGGCGCTCGGCATCCCGGGCAAACGATTCCGGCAGAATCTTCAGAGCGACGTCGCGCCCCAGGCGCGGGTCGCGGGCGCGGTACACTTCGCCCATGCCGCCGGCACCGACCGCTCCAACGATTTCGTAAGGCCCGAGTTTCGTTCCTGCAGGCAGGGACATGCTTTCGCGGCATTATACGCGTTGCTGGCCGGGGTGCGGGCCGTGACCAGGTGGCGCTCCGATTGCTAGACTGAACAGGATGGATCATCGAGGCCGCCTCAGAAGTTTGCAACATAGTCTGTACGTTCATAAGTTCGATATCCTCCTGGTTACCCATCTTCCGAATATCCGTTATCTGTGCGGATTTACTGGAAGCTCCGGTGTGCTCGCGGTGAGCGAACGGGCTTGTGTCTTCTTCACCGATGGGCGCTATACGGCACAGGCGCGGGCCGAGGTCCGGGGCGCACGCGTGGTCATCGCGCAAAAGTCGGCTCTGATTGCCGCCGCGGAATGGATCAAGTCCCGCGCCAAGGGGCTGCGGAGGATCGGCATCGAGGGCGAGCACCTAACGGTTTCTTCCCGAAACCTGCTGGCAGCCAATCTAGGCTCGGGGCCCCGCCTGAAGGAAGCTCCGCCGCTGATTGAGCAGGCGCGCAGGGTGAAAGATGTGGACGAGGTCAGGCACATTCGCGAGGCCGTGCTGCTGGGTGCAAGTTTGTTTGAGGTTGCAAGGCAGACAATCCGGCCGGGAGTAACGGAGATCGAGGTCGCGGCCGAGATGGAGTTTGCGGCGCGGAGAGCTGGAGCTGAGGCCATGTCGTTCGAGACGATTATCGCCGCGGGAGAGAGGTCGGCATTGCCCCATGGACGCGCATCGGAGGCGGGCATCCCTGTCCAAGGGTTCGTGGTCTGCGACTTCGGTGTTATACTCGCTGGCTATTGTTCTGACATGACCCGCACGCTGTATGTCGGCCGCCCCGACGAGTCGGCTCGTAGAATGTATGAGGCAGTTCGCGAAGCGCAACAGGCTGGTGTGGAAGCGGTGCGGCCTGGAGTTACCGTTGGCGAGCTGGATCAGCTTGTACGTAAGGCGCTGAAAAAGAGTCGCTTGGATAAGTATTTTACCCATTCGACCGGGCACGGCGTAGGCTTAGAGATTCACGAGGCGCCCCGCATTGCTGCAGGCCAACGGGAGACACTGCTTCCCGGGATGGTAATCACCATCGAGCCGGGGGTTTACGTTCCCGGGAAATGGGGCGTACGCATCGAAGACATGGTTGTGGTCACGAAAAATGGGTCGGAGGTTCTGACCCCTACCAGCAAGGAACTAGTCGCGCTTTAGTGGCCGTCGAAAGCATTATCTGGCAGTTTCTGCCTGCTGGCTTGAGGCGAGAGTAGTGGCAGTCCCAACCGCAAACAATGAATCAGAAAGAGTTGAAGGAACTCATCGAGTTCTTAAAAGAGCAGGATATCGCCGAGTTTGAACTGGAGCGGGGCGATGTCAAGGTTCGAATCAAGCGGGCTATGCCGGTCGCGCCGCCGGAGACGCGGTACATCACAGTACCTTCGGCTCCGCCGCTGGCCAACGTGTCGCCGGGTGCATCGGTTGTTCCAGCCATTCCCGCAGCGGTTCCGCTTCCGGAGCCTCCATCGGCGCCGGAGGAAGAACTTCACAGAGTGCGTTCGCCGATCGTGGGAACTTTCTACGAGGCGCCATCGCCCGGTGCGCCTCCGTTCGTCAAGGTCGGCGACATGGTGGAGGTGGGGCAAGTGCTTTGCATCGTAGAAGCCATGAAGCTGATGAACGAGATCGAGTCGGATTTCTCCGGCGAGATCGTCAAGAAGCTGGTCTCCAACGGCCAGCCGATCGAGTACGGGCAGGAGTTGTTTGCGGTGCGGGCGAAGAGCTAGAGACAGGGAATGCCAGGCGCGCAGGGCGCGCCTTTGTTGTGTCTGGATGATTCCGGATGTTAGCCACAGAGGGCACACGGGCGCGCAGGGGCTCCTGTGGCCGCGAAGACCCCGGATAGTGTGGGATTCCGGCTTTCAAATTCATGTTTAAGAAGATCCTTGTAGCTAATCGCGGAGAGATTGCCTTGCGGGTAATTTGCGCCTGCAAGGAGCTGGGCATTAAGGCCGTTGCCATCTACAGCGAGGCGGACCGCAACTCGCTGCCAGTGCGTTTTGCCGACGAAGCCATCTGCATTGGCCCTCCGCAGCTGTCGCAAAGCTATCTCAACATTCCGGCGGTGATCAGCGCGGCGGAGATTGCCAACGTCGACGCCATCCATCCCGGCTACGGATTGCTGTCGGAGAACGCCAACTTCGCCGAGGTCGCCGAGGCCTGCAACCTCAAGTTCATTGGGCCCTCGCCAGATACCCTGCGGCTGATGGGGGAAAAGGAAAAAGCGCGCGCCGCCATGCGCAAGGCCAATGTGCCCATCTTGCCCGGATCGGACGGTATTCTGGCCAGCGACGGCGAAGCGTTGGAGTGGGCCAGGCAGATCGGTTTTCCCGTGATCATCAAGGCCTCGGCCGGAGGCGGCGGACGCGGCATGCGCATAGTGCGCAGCGAGCAGGAGTTGCCGGGCTTATTTCAGGCCGCACAAGCGGAGGCGGCGGCCGCCTTCGGCAACGGCGATCTCTACATGGAGAAGTTCATCGAGCGGCCGCGGCATATCGAATTCCAGATCCTGGCCGATCAATATGGCAACGTCGTCAGCCTTGGCGAACGCGAGTGTTCCATCCAGCGGCGGCACCAGAAACTGCTCGAGGAATCGCCCTCGACGCAGATGACCCCAGAGCTGCGTGCGCAGATCGGGCAGATTCTCTCCCGCACCCTCTCCGATATCGGCTACGTGAACGCCGGCACCATCGAATTCCTGATGGACGAAGACCGCAAGCTTTACTTTATCGAGATGAACACCCGCATCCAGGTGGAGCATCCGGTCACCGAAATGGTGACCGACGTAGACCTGGTGAAGAGTCAGATTCTGCTGGCCGCGGGGGCGAGGCTCGAGGATGTGCTGCACGGCCCCATCGTGCATCGTGGGCATGCCATCGAATGCCGCATCAACGCCGAGCATCCCGAGAAGTTCACGCCTTCGGCGGGAAAAATCACTGCCTTTCATCCTCCCGGAGGCACCGGCGTGCGCATCGATACCGCGGCATACGCTGAAGGCACCATCCCGCCCTACTACGATTCCCTGATTGCCAAGCTGATTGTGCGCGGCAAAGACCGCGAAGAGGCCTGCTCGCGCATGGCCCGGGCTCTGGAGATGTTCATCGTCGAGGGAATCTATACCACGATTCCCCTGCACCGGCGAATTCTGGCCGATCCCGATTTCCGTGCCGGCAACGTGGATACGACTTTCATCGCCCGCTTCCTCGAAAAAATGAAAGCCAATTCGGCGGCATGAACGCCGGGGTTGGATGATGTTGTTGCCTTGGTAGTAGCGGCGCAGACCACGCCTGCTTGCAACAGATCGATTGGGTCCCCTAGCTTGGGCCAAGCCGTAGTAGGATTTCTTCGCGATGATTGCGCTGCCGCGGCTCTACGCCATTGTGGATTCCTCTTGCTTCCCGGATGCCGGCGCAATGTTTGCGGCTTGCGAGGAGTGGGCAGCTGGTGGAGTCCGGTTGCTGCAGTATCGCAACAAGGGCGGCGATGCCCGGCAGATGCTGGAGCAGGCGCGGGAACTGAGGCGTCGGTTGAGCCCATCCGTCAAACTCATCATGAATGACCGTGCCGACCTGTGCCTGGCCGCGGGATTCGACGGCGTGCACGTTGGTCAGGATGATCTCTCCCCGGCGGGCACGCGCAAGGTCATCGGCCCCTCGTTGTGGTTGGGGGTCTCTACGCATAATCCCGAGCAGGTGCGGGAGGCGGATGTCACTGCGGCGGACTACATTGCGGTGGGACCAGTTTTTGCCACCACGAGCAAAAAGCGGCCGGACCCGGTGATCGGAATCGCGGGAGTGCGGCGGGCGCAGGAGTTGACGCGAAAGCCTCTGGTCGCCATCGGCGGAATCACCCGGACAAATTGCCGCTCGGTGCTTGAGGCTGGAGCGGATGCCGTCGCGGTCATTTCCGACTTGGTACACCATCCCCGCAAATCAGCAGAGGAATTTTTGCGGATATTAGGGTAGAGTAGCCGCCGTAAGCGGCACGTAATTCAGGAGCCCTTTCTGAGCACCGACATCAAGCCACCGGCGCCCGTCGCCAGCGACTGGGAGATTCACACTCACCAGGATACCGAACTGGTCAAAGGCCTGGGCCTGACCAGCGCCACCATGCTGGTGATGGGATCGATGATCGGCTCGGGCATCTTTATCGTTTCGGCGGAGATTGCCCGTGAGGTCGATTCACCGGCGCTATTGATCGCGGCCTGGCTAGTCACGGGCTTCATGACCGTCGTTGGCGCTCTAAGCTATGGCGAGTTGGCGGCCATGATGCCGCGCGCCGGCGGTCAATATGTCTACCTCCGGGAAGCGCTTGGACCCTTGTGGGGATTCTTGTACGGCTGGACATTGTTCCTGGTAATTCAGACCGGCACAATCGCCGCAGTGGGCGTGGCGTTCGGCAAGTTTTTGGGAATCTTCTTTCCCGCGATTTCCTCTTCCCATTGGATTCTTCACTTCTGGAAGGTTCCTCCCATCCACATCGGGCCCATGGTTCTGGGCAACATGGATGTGGGACTGAACACGCAAAATCTGATGGCGATTCTGGTGGTCGTCGCGCTTTCCGTCATTAATGTTTTCGGAATCAGGACCGGTGCGATGATTCAGAACGTATTCACCATCGCCAAGGCTTCGGCCCTGTTCGGGTTGGTCTTGTTGGGGATTTTTGTGGGACGGAACGCGCGGGCTCTGGCGGCAAATTTCCAGGGAAATTTCTGGCGGAACGCAAGCCTGGGCGCCACCCACGATATCGGTGGCGTAATGGTTGGCACGTTGACGGTTCTCGCGGTGGCACAGGTCGGGTCCCTCTTCTCGGCGGACGCATGGAATAACGTGACCTTTACCGCCGGCGAGGTGAAGAATCCACATCGCAATCTGCCGCTCTCGCTGGCGCTTGGAACCGGCGTAGTCATCGCGCTTTATATCGCCTGCAACTTCATCTACCTGAACGTGCTGCCGCTCGATGGGATTGCGCACGGCGCCACCGTGCTGGAGCGCGGGATCAAGTTCGCGGCCGAAGATCGGGTTGGCACCGCGGTCATGACCCAGATGTTTAGCTCGATGGGCGGCGCCTTGATGGCGGTCGCGATCCTGCTCTCGAGCTTTGGCTGCGATAATGGGTTGATTCTGGCCGGTGCGCGGGTCTATTACGCCATGGCCAAGGATGGATTGTTTTTTCGCAGCGTCGCCAGGCTGCATCCTACGTACAAGACTCCGGCGGTATCGCTGATGGTGCAGATGGTCTGGACCTGTATCCTGTGCGTTTCCGGTACCTACGGACAGCTGCTCGACTACATCGTATTTGCAGTACTGGTCTTCTACGTTCTGACGATAGTGGGTTTGTTCGTGCTGCGGAGGACGCATCCCGCAACGGAGCGGCCCTACCGGGCTGTCGGCTATCCGGTGCTGCCCGCGATATATATTGTGATGGCTTTATTCATAGATGTCGTACTATTGCGCTACAAACCGCAATACACCTGGCCGGGGTTGTGCATCGTGCTGCTGGGAATTCCGGTGTACTACCTGTGGTCGCGGCGCTCGGGTGCGGCTAACGCGAGATAACCGTAACAAGGAGAGATAAACGGATGGCCAACCTGCTGGCAACCAAACCGCTCGATATGATCCTCCGGGAGTCGGAGGAGACAGGCACACACTGTCTGAAGCGGGCGCTCGGCCCCACCAACCTGATCACGCTGGGAATCGGGGCCATCATCGGCGCAGGAATCTTCGTGCTGACGGGAGCGGCGGCGGCGCAATATGCCGGTCCGGCCATTGTGCTCTCCTTCGTGCTGGCGGGTATTGCCTGCGCGTTCGCCGGACTGTGCTATTCGGAATTCGCCTCGCTGATTCCGATCGCCGGCTCCGCCTACACTTACGGCTATGCCACACTGGGAGAGATCTTCGCCTGGATCATCGGATGGGACCTGATTCTGGAATATGCTTTCGGCGCGGCCACGGTGGCCTCCGGCTGGAGCGGCTATGTCAACAGCTTCCTGCAGGACATGGGAATCCACATACCGCCTTCACTGACCTCCACCCCGGGCACCGATATGGTGATGTACAACGGGCGGTGGGAGCGTCTGGCGACAATTCTGCCGACGTTGAAGGCACACGGAGTCGACCCGGCGGCGCTTCAGCATGTGCAGGGCAGCTTCAACCTGGTGGCGTTTCTGGCGATTTGCCTGGTCACGCTGGTGCTGGTGATTGGCATCAAGGAGTCGGCGAATCTGAACTCCGGAATCGTCATCGTCAAGGTCGCGATCGTGCTGACCTTTATCGGCATCGCGACTATCTTCGTGCTGCACGACCCGGCGTCGGCCACCAAGAACTGGACACCGTTCATCCCGCCCAATACCGGAGAATTTGGACACTATGGATGGTCCGGCATAGCCCGAGGCGCGGCGGTTATATTCTTCGCCTACATTGGGTTTGATGCGGTATCGACCGCGGCCCAGGAAGCGAAGAACCCGCAACGGGATATGCCCATCGGGATTCTGGGATCGCTGGTGGTCTGCACCATCCTCTACATTCTGGTTTCCGGTTTGCTGACCGGAGTAGTCTCCTACACCACACTTAACGTGCCTGATCCGGTCGCGGTGGGAATTGACCACACCGGCGTACGCTGGGGCAGCATCCTGGTGAAGGTCGGCGCAATTGCCGGCCTGGGCAGCGTGATGCTGGTGATGTTGCTGGGGCAGTCGCGAGTCTTTTTCTCGATGTCGCGCGACGGCTTGCTGCCACAGTGGGCGGGCGCGGTGCACCCACGCTTCCGCACCCCGTGGATTTCCAGCATTCTGGTGGGCGTCTTCGTGGCGATTTTTGCTTCCTTGATTCCGATCGGGATATTGGGCGAACTGGTGAGCATCGGAACCCTGCTGGCATTCGTGATTGTGTGCGCCGGGGTGTGGATCTTACGCGCGCGGCGTCCGGACCTGCACCGGCCGTTCAAGACTCCGTGGGTGCCGTTTGTGCCCATCATGGGCATTTTGATTTCCGGGCTGATGATGGCGAGCTTGCCGCGCGATACCTGGTTGCGGCTGATCATCTGGCTGATTATCGGAATGGTTATTTATTTTTCCTACGGCCGCCATCACAGCCGGGTGCAGATGGCGAACAGCGTCGGACCGCGAGCCCCGGTCGCTCCCAAAGTGATGGCCGACTAAGCACCAGCTTCGGCAAACG
>Ga0335079_10010059_pt1 | contig 10767 bp, 9 predicted proteins | sample Lox_Sample_33_FD_206719 | JGI IMG/M metagenome (GOLD analysis project Ga0335079, IMG submission 206719) | Soil microbial communities from Loxahatchee National Wildlife Refuge, Florida, United States - Lox_Sample_3.3 | ecosystem: Environmental > Terrestrial > Soil > Wetlands | place: USA: Florida... | reverse complement strand
GTAGCAATCGAACGTCAGCCACTTGTCCGCCATCGCTAACCTCCGTAAGCCAGCCCACCCCCAGCATCCCACCCTCACCCGCATCAAACCCGCCCCATTCTCCCCAAATCCGGCCATCTCACCCGCCGGGAAGGAGACGGCTGGCGTGCCGGGCGTAGATGTCGCGCATCCGCTCCGTTTCGGCTGGCCGGCGTATCCGAACGCGGGCCCGCGGCCGCGGTGAGTAAGCAAGGTCATGGCTGCTTCTTACCCGCACCGGCTGGCACGCCAGGGAGCAACGACGGAGCGTGATTTCATGGGGGAGTAGCAAGGAGGCTAGATGACCGACGTCGACGCCCGCCCGCAGCAGGCCAGCCGCCAGGACACAGGCGAGTACGCGTACCAGCGGGGGTTCGGGAACGAGTTCGCCAGCGAGGCCGTCGCCGGGGCGCTGCCCGCGGGCCGTAACTCGCCGCAGCGCGCCCCGCTCGGCCTGTTCGCCGAGCAGCTCAGCGGGACCGCGTTCACCCAGCCGCGCGCGGTCAACCGGCGGACCTGGGTCTACCGGATCATGCCATCGGCGGCGCACCCGAGGTTCGCCCGCATCGGCAACGGCACCCTGCGCGCCACTCCGTTCGACGAGATCGAGCCCGACCCGAACCGGCTCCGCTGGAACGCGCTGCCCGTCCCCGACGCCGGCACCGACTTCGTCGACGGGCTCTACACCATGGCCGGCAACGGCGACCTGCGGACGCGCAACGGAATCGCCGTGCACATTTACGCCGCGAACCGCTCGATGACCGACCGGTACTTCGTCGACTCCGACGGCGAGCTGCTCTTCGTGCCCGAACGCGGCGCGATCACGCTGCGCACCGAGCTCGGGCCGCTGGCGGTGGCGCCCGGTGAGATCGCGGTGGTACCGCGCGGGATCAGGTTCGCGGTGGAACTGTCGGACGGCGATCAGGGAGGCGATCAGGGGCCAGCCCGCGGCTACCTGTGCGAGAACTTCGGCGCCGCCTTCACCCTGCCCGAGCGCGGTCCGATCGGGGCCAACGGCCTGGCCAACGAGCGCGACTTCCTGGCCCCGTCAGCGGCCTGCCAGGACCGGCGCGGGACCGTGCAGGTGGTGCAGAAGTTCGGCGGGAACCTGTGGGCCGCCGACTACGACCACTCGCCGCTCGACGTCGTGGGCTGGCACGGGAACTACGTGCCGTACAAGTACGACACGGCCAGCTTCATGGCGATCGGCACGATCAGCTTCGACCACCCGGACCCGTCCATCTTCACCGTGCTCACCGCGCCAAGCGAGCTGCCCGGCCTGGCCAACGCGGACTTCGTGATCTTCCCGCCGCGCTGGCTGGTGGGCGAGGATACCTTCCGGCCGCCCTGGTACCACCGCAACATCATGTCCGAGTTCATGGGCCTGGTCCGCGGTGTCTACGACGCCAAGGCCGAAGGGTTCGAGCCTGGCGGGGCGAGCCTGCACAACACCTTCGCCTCGCACGGGCCGGACGCCGAGACCTACCAGCGAGCCAGCACGGCCGAGCTGCGGCCGCAGAAGATCGACGACACGCTGGCGTTCATGTTCGAGAGCCGCTGGATGCTCGTCCCGACCCGGCAGGCTATGGAAGCGGCCCACCGCCAGCGCGACTACGACGCCGTGTGGGCCGGCCTGACCCGGTCCTTCGGCGGCTAGCCTGGAAAGCGCCATGTACATTCCCGCCCATTTCGCCGCCGGCGATGCCACCGTGCGCGAACTGCTGACCCGGCACGGCGCCGCCGACCTGATCACGCTTACTGCGGACGGCCTGCTGGCCACCATGCTGCCGTTCGCGTACGAGCCGGCCGCGGGCGACCACGGAGCCCTGCTCGGCCATGTCGCCCGCAACAACGACCAGTGGCGCAAGCCCGCCCAGGGTGAGTCGCTGGCCATCGTCCGCGGCCCGGACGCCTACGTGTCCCCGTCCTGGTACGCGGCCAAGGCCGAGCACGGCCGTGTCGTCCCGACCTGGAATTACGTTACGGCGCACGTCTACGGTCGGCTGGTCGTGCACGACGACCCGGGCTGGGTCGAGGACGTCGTCCGCCGGCTGACGGCCAAGCACGAGGCGGCGCGACGGCAAAGTCCGGGCCAGGCGCCGGAGTGGTCGGTGGACGACGCGCCGCGCGCGTTCATCGAGGGCCAGCTCCGCGCCATCGTCGGCTTGGAACTGCGGATCACCCGGATCGAGGCCAAGGCCAAGCTGAGCCAGAACCGCCCGGTGACCGACGTCCCGGGCATCGTGGCGGGCCTAACCGCGCGAGGCGACGAACGCAGCGCGCAAGCTGTCGAGCAGGCCCGTTCGGGATCCTAGAAACCGGCTACGGCGGGAATGACGTCCGCGGCGATCACCTCGAGCGGGGTAACCCGCCAGACGTTGGCTACCGCGCCGATCGCGACCTCGAAGCCGAGCTCGGCCAGCTGGCCGAGCCGGTCGACCATCTCGCCGGTTTTCTCGCCCTTCTCCCCGACATCGAAGTTGAAGTAGCAGGTCTTGGTGATCGCGTCGTAGTCGCGGCCCTCGGCCTCGCAGTGCGCGCGCAGCACGTCCAGCTTCCTGGCCATGTCCGGGCTGGGGAACAGGTTGCACGCGTCGGCGTACCTGGCCACCAGGCGCAGCGTCTTCTTCTCCCCGCCGCCCCCGATCATGATCGGGGGGTGCGGCCTGGTCAGGGCCTGCGGCGAGTTCAGCAGCCGGTCCAGCTGGTAGTGCCTGCCCCGGTACGGGCTCTCGTCGCCGCGCCACATCTGCAGGCAGATCTGCAGGGTCTCCTCCAGCCGCTCGAACCGCTCGGCGACCGGCGGGAACGGGACGCCAAGCCCGCGTGACTCCTCCTCGTTCCAGGCCGCGCCGATGCCGAGCCAGGCCCGGCCGCCGGACAGCACGTCCAGCGTGGTGACGATCTTGGCCAGGACGCCCGGGTAGCGGTAGACCGCCCCGGTGACCAGGGTGAGGAGCTTGACCCGTGACGTGCACGCGGCCAGGTAGCCGAGCGTGGTGTAGGCCTCGAGCATCTCGCGCTCGGCCGGCCCGACCCCGCGGATCTGAAAGAAGTGGTCCATCAGGGCGATGAACTCGAAACCGCCCTCGTCCGCGGTGCGGGCGACCGTGGCCAGGTCCGTGCCGAGCCGCGGCGGGCCGTCCGGCGTGGTGAAGTCCGGGATCTGCAGGCCAATCCTCACAAGCGTTACCTCCCGGGCTTACCTTCTCATGGCGCCGGCGCCCGGTAGCGCTCGTACAGGGATTTCAGTGACCACAGGAATGCCTCGCGATCGCCGGCCGACAGGGTGGCGAGAACCTCCTCCTCGCTGCGCCGGATCGCGGCCTCCACGGACCGCCGCAGCCGGTCACCCGCCGGGGTGAGCGAGAGCAGGTGCACGCGCCGGTCGGCGGCGTCGGGCTGGCGCTTGATCAGCTCGCGTTGCTGCAGGTCGTCTAGCACGCCGATGATGCGGCTCTTGTCCGCGTTGATGGCCTGCGCCAGCGCCGCCTGGGTCCGCACCGGCTGATCGGCCAGCGCGGTCAGCACGACGTAGCCCCACATCGAGATGTCGTGCGCCAGCAAGGCCGGCTCCTCGCGCGCGACCAGCGCCCGGGCCAAGGGCACGAACATCGCCGCCAGGTCGCGTCGATCGTCGGGGAACGCAGTCATCGTTGCGGAATGATAGCAGCCACCGATAATAAGTTGAAATAAATCATAAGCTCATACAAATAATATGCACATGAGGTGCGTTTCGGCGTCGGGCCGTGCGGTTACCGTAGGGCCATGCACGCGGAACAAGCGGACGTGGTCATCATCGGCGCCGGGCTGGCCGGGTCGGCCGCGGCGCGCGCCCTGGCTAGCCGGGGACGTTCGGTGGTGCTGCTGGAGGCGTTCCAGCCTGGGCACCGGCGCGGCAGTTCGCACGGCAGCGCCCGGATCTTCCGGCGCGCTTACCCCGACCCGCTCTACGTGCGGCTGACCGGGCAGGCCCAGGTGCTGTGGCGTCAGCTGGCCGACGAGGCGGGCGAGGAGCTTGTGACTGAAACGGGTGCCATCGACTACGGGCCGGCCCGCATCCAGGAGAAAATGTACGAGATCCTGACCGGGTTCGGCGTGCGCGCGGAGCTGATACCCGCGGCGGCGGCGGCCGAACGATGGCCTGGCCTGTCGTTCGGCCCGGACCCGGTCATGTTCCATCCGGACGGCGGGGTGATCGATCCGGAGCGCGCGACGGCCGCGATGCGCGCGATCGCCGCCGCGCGCGGCGCGCAGGTCTGCTACGGCGCGCCGGTCCTGCGCGTGGAGGCCGGCGGCGAGGGCGCCGCCGTGCACACGGCGGACCGGTCGTGGCGTGCGCCGGTGGTGGTGGTCGCCGCCGGGGCGTGGCTGGAGCCGCTGCTCGGCGGGCAGGTGCCGCTGCCGCCGCTGGTCGTGACCCAGGAGGAGGCCTTCCACTTCGCCCAGCGGCCCCCGGCCGGTGCCTGGCCGGCGTTCATCTACTACGGCGATGCCGTCATGTACGGCCTGCCGGCCGGACGGGACGGCGAGGTGCCTGGCGCGGTCAAGATCGGCACGCACCACGGCGGCGGCGGGGCGACAACCGGGGATGACCGTGACGGGATCGTCCGCCCGGAGGCGCGGGAGCGGGCCATCGGTTTCGTCCGGGACGGGGTGCCCGGCCTGGACCCGGCACCGGCCGGCGAAGTGACCTGCCTGTACACCTCGACCGCGAACGAGGACTTCATCCTGGACCGGCACGGGCCCTTCGTGGTCTGCTCGCCGTGCTCGGGGCACGGCGCCAAGTTCGCGCTGCTGACCGGGGAGATCGTCGCCGACCTGGCCTGCGGTGGCACGTCGCCCGAGCGCCGCTTCACCCTCGCGGCGCACCTCGGCTAGGCGCCGGACCCGGGCGAGTCAGGCGTCGCGCCTGGCCACGCCGACGAGGGCCCAGAATTGCTCCGGGTTCTCCGGCACATCGGCGGGGGAGTCGGGCCGCCATTCTGGTATCCATACCAACCCGGGCTCCACCAGGGTGAAGCCGTCGAACAGGCTCGCGATCTCGTCGCGGGTGCGCACCCGCAGGTTCGCCGCGACCCGGCTGTTGTACACGGCGGTCGCGTTGTCCGCCGTGTCAGGCCGGACGTCCCGGCAGGCGTGGCAGATGACCAGGTAGCTGCCGGGGGAGACCGCGTCGCGCAGGCTCGCGAGGATCTGCGCGGGGTTCGCCCCGTCCGGGACGAAGTGCAACACGGCCAGCAGGAGCAGGGCCACGGGCCGGGTGAAGTCGATGAGCAGCTGGGTTTCCGGATCGGCCAGGATCTTGTCCGGCTCGCGCAGGTCGGCCTGGATCACGGTGGCGTCGGGGTTGTCTTCCAGCATGAGCCTGCTGTGCGCCACGGCGACCTCGTCGTTGTCCACGTAGACGATTCGCGAGCCGGCCGCGACCGCCTGGGCGACCTCGTGGACGTTCTGCTCGGTGGGGATGCCGGAACCGATGTCGAGGAATTGCCTGATGCCCGCCTCACGGGCCAGGTATCGGACGGCCCGGCCGAGAAAGGCCCGGTTGGCCCGCATCATGGCCCTGATGTTGGGGTCCACCGCGATCATCGCGCGGGCCACGTCCTGGTCGGCAAGGAAGTTGTGGCTACCGCCTAGCCAGTAGTCGTACACACGGGCGATATTTGCCTCGGTGGTGTCGATCTCCGGCGGGACCCAGCCTGGTTCCACGTCATCGTCCTTTCCCGTCGGAGGCGCCCCCAGGCCATCCTAACGGCGGTGGTTGCGGTGGACCGACGGCCCGGGAGGCGGATAAGGTTGCCGTACCCGGTTCGGGGTGGTTAGGGCCGCCAGGTCCGGGATGCCCTCTTGAGGATGCCCTTTCAGGATGGCCTCGAGGAAGCACCGCACGACGCAGCCGAGGTACTCAGGTGACAGAAGGACCGGACGGGGTGGCTGGCCACCGGATTCGGCTGCCCGGCCCCGCCGTCCCGCCCGCGGAGGAGCCAAGCACAGCGGAGCTGGCCGCCGAAGCTCCGGGCCTGCTGGGCGGCCGCCTGGACCTGGCCGAGATCACCGGGCTGACGCTCGCGGCCATCGTCCCCGGCTTCGCCGAAGGGGCCGGCATGTTCGTCCTGGAGCACCTGCTCAAGGGGGGCGAGCCGACCGGATTGGCCACCGGGGGAAAGGCCGTGACGCGCAGGCTCGGGACCACGTTCGCCCGGGCCGGCCAGCGGGTCTCGCGCGAAGCCTTCCCGCCCGGTCAGGTCCTCGCCTTTGCCCCGAGCTCGCCGTACGCCCGCTGCATGGACACCGGAGGCCCGGTGGTCTTCAGCGAGCCCGATGGCTCGACGCTGGAGTGGCTCCGGCCCGATGGCCGCGAGATGCTGTGCGGCTGCAGCTCGTTCCTGGCGGTGCCGCTGACCGCGCGCGACACAATCGTCGGGATGCTGGTGTTCGCGCGCGACCCGGGCGCGCCCGCGTTCAGCCGCCGCGAGATCGCGACCGCCGGCCGGCTGGGAGCCCAGGCGGGAACGGCGATCGTCAACGCGCTGACGCTGATGCGGCACCGGTCGATCGCCGACGCGCTGCAGCGCGGCCTGCTGGCCGCCGAGCCGCCGATGCCCTCCGGGCTGGAGGTCGCCGGGCGGTGCCGGCCGGCCGCGGGTCACGTCATCGGCGGCGACTGGTACGACATCATCCCGCTGGACGGCAACCGGACCGGCCTCGTGGTCGGCGACGTCATGGGTCACGGGCCGGAGGCCGCGGCGGTGATGGCCCAGCTGCGCGCCGCCGCCCACGCCCTGGCGGACCTAGACCTCGCGCCTGCCGACCTGCTGCAGCGGCTGAACCGCGTCACCGCGACGTTGCAGCGCATCACGCTCGCCACTTGCGCCTACGCCGTGGTCGACGCGGACGGTCACACTTGCACCCTGGCCGGGGCCGGTCACCTTCCGCCCATCCTGGCCCTGCCCGACGGCACCACCCGGGTCCCCGAACTGCCCCCGGGCCAGTCGCTGGGGCTCGGCACGGCCAGCTACGGCCAGGCCCGCATCAAGCTCCCGCCGGGCGCCGTCCTGGCCCTGTACACCGACGGCCTGGTGGAAAGCCGGACCCGCTCGTTCGACCAGGGCATCCTGGCCATGCGGTCGATCCTGGCCCGCGAGCACAGGCACCTGGAGGCCACTTGCGACACCCTGATCGCCTCGCTCGCCGGGCGCTGCGAAGACGACATCACGGTGATCCTGGCCCGGATCCCGGCCGGCCGCTCTGGCTGAGCCGCCCGGGCCCGCGGCCCGTGTATCACCGGGCCCCGGGCGCTCTCTGGTTCGGCGACGCCGCCGCCTGGCTGGTGCCGGGGAGTTCAGGAGTGAACCGAAATGGTTGCCGATCTGCTGAGATATATCCGTGGCAGGGGTTTCGCCCTTAGTCTTCTTGGCAGCAGGTTGCCTCGCCGCCTGGAGACCTCATGATGTCCATCCGCCTCGCCAGGAGGCGTAATCCGGCCGCCCCCCGCGGGCGGCTGACGACAATTGCGGGAACGTGCCTGGCCGCCGTGCTGGCGGGCTGGCCAGTCATGCTGGCCGGGCAGGGCCCGCCGGCTCCCACGGCCGCGGGCAGCGGAGGGCAGGCCGCATCCGTGGTCCTGACCGCCGTGCGGGAACCGCAGGCCCGGATCCTGAACCCGGGCCCGCCCACCGGGCTGGCCGCCACCGCGGGCGACGGCCGGGTGACCCTGTCCTGGAACCCGCCCGCCTCCAACGGCGGCGCGGCCATCATCGGCTACGACGTCTACATGGGCACCAGTTCCCACGGCGAGTCGAGGAGCCCGGTCAACGGCGGCCTGATCGGCGGGACCAGCTACACGGTGAGCGGCCTGGCCAACGGGACCACGTATTACTTCACGGCCGACGCGGTCAACGACGCCAACCTGCACAGCGTGGTCTCGGCCGAGGCCTCGGCCACCCCGGCGGCCCCGGTCACCGCACCGGGTGCGCCCCGCGGGCTGACCGCGGCCGCGGGCGACGCCCAGGTGAGCCTGTCGTGGCAGGCACCGGGCTCCGACGGCGGCGCGGCGATCACCGGCTACCGCGTCTACCAGGGCACGAGCAAGAAGCCGGTGGCCAGCGTCACCGGCACCAGCACGACCGTCAAAAACCTGACCAACGGGACCGCCTACTCGTTCAAGGTGACCGCGGTCAACAAGGCCGGCGAGGGTCCCGCCTCGGGTGCGGCATCCGCCACCCCGACGGCCAAGGTCACGAAACCCGGACTGCCGAACGGGCTGACCGCGAGTCCCGGCAACGGGGAGGTCGCGCTGTCCTGGCAGGCGCCGGGGTCCGACGGGGGCGCCGGCATCAGCGGCTACGAGATTTACCGGGGAACCAGCCCGGGCGGGGAATCCGGCACGCCGGTCAACGCGAGCCTGGTCGCTGGCACTAGTTTCACGGTGACCGGCCTGACCAACGGCACCAGGTATTACTTCACCGTGGCCGCCGTCAACAAGGCGAAGCTTCAGGGTGCCAAATCGGGCGAGGCGTCGGCTACCCCGGCGGCCGGTGCGTCGGCGTCGGCCAGCGCATCGGCGTCGGGGAGCGCGTCGGCGACCGGGCCAGCCACGGCGTCGCCGTCCGGCGGAGCCACGGCCACGGCGACCGGCACTCCGGGCGCACCGGCCGGCCTGACCGCGACGCCGGGCAACGGCGAGGTGGGCCTGTCCTGGACCGCGCCCGCCTCGGCCGGCGGCGCGCCGCCGGCCAGCTACCACGTCTACCAGGGAACCAGTTCCGGCTTCACGCTGGGCACCCCGGTCACCAGCACCAGCGACACGCATGCCACGGTGACCGGCCTGACCAACGGGACCACCTACTATTTCGTAGTAACCGCGGTCGACGGCAGCGGCACGGTGAGCGGCACGTCCGGCGAGGCGTCCGCCCAGCCCCTCGCGACAGCGGTTCTCGCCTCGGCGACGACGACCGTCCCCAAGCCGGTCATCGTCTCGCTGGCCGCCGTGGCCGCCGTGGCCATCGCCGCGGCCGGGGCCCTGACCGCGCGGCGGCTGCGCAAGCGCCCGCGGAAGCGGCCGCCGTCCGCGCCCCCGGCGGACGTGCGGGCCGTGCCCGAGATGGGACCGCCCAGCCCGGTGAACCTGCATGAGATCACCTCCCATGTGAGCGCCGCCGAGAACGCCGCCCACGAGGGCGCCTCTCATGAGGTCTTCCTGCCGGAGACGTACGTGGTACGCCTCGAGCCCCTCCCGGCCGCCATCATCACGACGCTCGAGGAGATCTCCCTATGAGCACCCCGGGGCCGGATGACGTGATCAGCGCCGCCGATCTGCTCTTCGGCTCGACCGAGAACGCCCATGAGGCGCTGACCAGCCACGTCATGTCCGCAGGCCGGACTACGGCCCGGGCCTTCGAACGGCTGCCGCGGGTCACCAGGGAAGCCGCCGTCCGCGAGGCGGCGGCGGTCGCGGTCGGCCTGCTGAAGGTCGACCTGATGGAGGTCCTCGTGTCCGGCTGGCGCGAGCACCGGGACATCTTCACAGCGGCCCGGCGCACGCTGGACATTCCGGGCAGCAAGGAACTGGTCGGCCTGGCCCCGCACCGGATCACCACCGTCCAGCAGCCCTCGGTCGGCATCCTGGTCGACAATCACCGGGTCCACACCCTCCAGCTCGGGCTGTCCATCTTCTTCGAGGTCACCGGGCTGGTGGCAGGAATCCACGCCGGGCGGCTGGCCGCGGTCCACGCCGGGCGCGGCGAGCTCGGCCTCGCCCTGACCATCCACGAGCTCGAGGTGCTGACCAAGCGATCGCACCTCGAGCTGCCCGGGGTCAAGTCCCTGCAGCGCGGCTTCAGGCTCCTGCCGGCCAGCGCATACCCGGACGAATCCCACGGCCGGCACCTTGTCGGCCACCCGTCGGGTGCGGCGCTGCCAGCAGCGGTGACGGCCGCCGCCCACTTCCCGGGCGTCGACCTGACGGACGGCAGCGCCCCGGCCACCAATCTCCACGCCGCCGGGCCTGCATCCTGGTCAGACTCCGCCGACCTCCACGCCGCCGGGCAGACCCGGGCCGAACCAGTCCGCACCGCGCCGCCCGGCGCCGAGCATCCGAGCAGCGCCGAGACGGACCACTCATCCGCCTCCTGGTGGCAGAAATCCCCCCCCCCACCCGGCCCCACCCGCACCCCCTAGCCCACCTGCACACGCCCCTCCCTCCTCCCGCCCACCTCACCGCCAGGGCGTTTTCATGATCGCGGGCAGTTCTGGTGCTTATTCGGCCAGAACTGCCCGCGATCATGGTGCGCGCTACCGGCCGCGGGCCCAGTTCCGCCGCGATGCGATCGGGTCCGGTCGCTGTGTGGTTCACATCTAGGTAAACACCGCGACGGCCGGTCCGGTTGCGGGCTAAGTTCACCCGGCGGATATGGGGCGATTACGGCGAGCCTGCTTGCCGGCGCCTTGTCAAGGCCCTAGAGTCCAAAACCAGGTTCCGTGGGCATCGTCCCGGCCTTAGTACGGGAGGTTCGCACTGGTGGCAGCGACGCGCTTGACCGAGCCCCAGGCAGGTGAGCTGGGCCCGACCGGTCGGCCTTATCCGGCCTTTCCTGATCCCGAGCCGCTCCTCGAACATGGCCCCGCTCGCACTATAGCGGTCTGTAACCAGAAGGGCGGCGTCGGCAAGACCACGACCACGATCAACCTCGGGGCCGCCCTGGCCGAGCAGGGCCGCAAGGTCCTGCTCGTGGACTTCGACCCGCA
>Ga0335079_10010056_pt1 | contig 10768 bp, 5 predicted proteins | sample Lox_Sample_33_FD_206719 | JGI IMG/M metagenome (GOLD analysis project Ga0335079, IMG submission 206719) | Soil microbial communities from Loxahatchee National Wildlife Refuge, Florida, United States - Lox_Sample_3.3 | ecosystem: Environmental > Terrestrial > Soil > Wetlands | place: USA: Florida... | reverse complement strand
GATCAGGGCCGAGTCGGTCTGGGCGGAAAGCGGAGCCGCCGCCAGTGGCAGCAGCGCGAGGAAGCAGAGGGTTCGCATGAGCCTGACGATACCAACCCGTCCCATGACGCACAACGGGCGGCCGGTGGCCGCCCGTCGTGGATCGGCACGGCCGCTTGCGTTCAGCCGAAGACCAGCAGCCCCGGCGTGAAGAGCAGGCTCAGGTTGTATTCGATCTCCGCGAAGCCCGCGAAAATGGAGGCCAGCGCGAGCAGGTCGGAGGCCGTCAGGGTCTGCCCCGACGCCAGCGCGATGGACGGATTGTCCGCCGGGCCGCTCGCCGTGGCGACGGTGGTGCCGTTGAACTTGAACTGCACGTCGATCGCCGAGTCGGTGCCGCTGCCGACGATGGCGACCGTGCCGGCCTTGGTGACGCTCCAGTCGAGCGCGAAGGAGGGCGAGCCGCCGGACCCGGAGACCGTGTCCACCAACGAGACCGTCGCCCCGTTGCTGTTCGCCTGGTAGTTGGTCGCGAGGCTGCTGTCCGGGAGGGAGAGCACATGCTGCAGCGTGAAATTCACCACGGGCGAGTTGTTGCCCACGATGTTGGTCACGTAGCCCGCCGCCGTCAGCGTCAGGTTCGACGTGGTCTTGACCTCGGTGATCGTGTAGTCGGCCGCCGTCAGGGTATTCACCTTGAGCAGCACGTGGAGGATGTTGGCCTGCGGCGTGCTCGCGTCGGCGATCGTGAGATAGCCGGTCTGCGTGAGCGGGAGGCTCGGATCGCCGGTCGCCGTGTCCACCTGGTACAGCAGGAACTCCACGCCGTTCGACGGCGCGCCCGTCAGCGTGGAGTCCGTGATCCGGTACGAGTCGGTGGCCGTGTCCCATTGGAAGGTCTTGCCGAGTACGTTGGCCGGGAAGAGTGCCTCGGGGGCCAGCGGCGCGCGCCCCGCGAGCTCGCTCAACCGGTCGCGCGTCTGGGCGGCCGCGGCCGTCCACGGTCGGCCGGGCGCGGGCAGCGGCGCCATCCCTGCGCGCAGGACCGGCGCCGCGAGCGGCGCGACGTTGCCGAGGGCGGCCAGAGCCTGCAGCAGGCCGTTCTGTGACAGCGACGTATTGAGACCGGTCACCGCCGTGGCGCTCGCCGACGCGCTCACCGTCGAGGGCGACGTGCTCTCGCTGCAGGCGCCGGCGACCAGTGCCGCCGCGACCGCGCCGACCGGAACGACTCGCTTCAGCCACGACATCGGCGATCCCTCCTCGACGTGTGTCACAGCCCGCCCGCGGCCCGCTGCGCGGCGCCGCGGCGACCTCCCGCACAGTACAACCGACCCGCTCCACGCGCCATACGGCGGGCGCGCGGTGTGAGCCGGATCACCGGCGCGCAATGCGCGGCGGATCAGCGTTCGGGAGCTTGAGGGCGATGCGGGCGGCGCCCGCTTCGACGGGCCAGAGCGGCGTGAGCGACTCGCCCTGCCTGGTGCGTTCGAGTCCCCGCTCGGACTTCGCCACCGTCTCGATGGCGAACCGCCACGGCGGGGCGGCCGCGTCGGTCTCGATCTCCAGGGGCGCCGCCAGCGAGATCTCGGGCGCGAACCGGCCGCCGGCGTCGAACGCGGCGGCGTCCCAGCGATACGCCGCCGCCAGCGTGCCGTCGGCGCCGACGCGGATCCGCTTCTCGAGCGCGGGGCCCTCGGTGGCCTCGAGGACCACGTCCACCGCGGCCGCGCTCTTCTCGATCCGGTGGCGCATCGCCGTCCGCGCCCACGAGACCGGCGCCGCGTACCCGCCGGCCGCGTAGGCATCGACCGTCAGGTCGGCCGGCAGCACGCGATCCACGAACAGGGCGCGCTCGTCGGCGTCGTACGCCGGCCGCTCGGCCGCCGTCGCGTCGGGCTCGTGGTAGGCCTCGGGCCGGCGCGTCAGCACGTCGGCGTAGTTCGTCAGCGTCGCGAACGCCGTGTACTCCTCCACCGCGCCGCCGCGCGCCGGGGCGATCACGACCGAGCCGCGGCCGGAGTGGACCCAGATTTCTGCGTGCCCGTCGTGGTCGAGGTCCGTAACCTCCACCTCGAGCCGCTGGTCGCGGCGCAGCGCCTGCTCGGCGGCAGCCAGGCTCCGCCACAGGGCCGCCCGGAGGTGGGGGAGATACAGGCCGCCGAACACGCCGTGCCAGTACGCGTCGTTGCACTGCGCGCGCCCGATGCTGCGGCGCGCGGCGACGAGGTCCGCGTGGCGGCCGCCGCGGCCTGGCGCGAGCGAGCGGTGCAGGGCCGACAGCGCGAGCATCTTCTTGTGCATCCGGTTCGACTCCGGATAGCGCGCCAGGAAGCTGCGCCAGTGCGTCCCCCGCACCAGGGCGCCGTCCGGACCCGCCATGCGGTGCTCGCCCAGCTCCCGCTCGAGATGCGCCAGGCGGCGGGCCGACTCCGGAGGCAGCGCCCACCGCTCCATCTCGCTGTACGATGCCGACGGGAGGTACGCCACCCCGCCGCTCGGCACCTCCGCCAGCGCCTGGGAACCCGTCACGAGCTTGAGCTCGCCGCGGCCCACGGCGCCGCGCATCGCCTCGAGGAACTGGTCGAGCCAGCCGCGGTCGAACACCCACTCCCTGGTGCCCGGCCAGCCGCCGAACTTCTCGCCGTCGTCCGCCAGCACGGCGAGACGATGCCCGGACGCGCGCAGCTGCTGGAGGTAGGCGAGGATCTCCGCCGGCGGCTTGAAGGGGACGAGGTAGCGCAGCCGCTCGTCGATCGAGAACAGCGCCAGGGGATCGCCGCCGCCGTCGGTCCAGAACGGGGTATGCAGCTTGGCGCGGGGGAAGCCGGCCACCAGGAAGTGACGGTCGTCCACCAGCGCGTAGCGCACGCCCGCCGCCGCCAGGTCGGCCGCGAGGTCGGGCTCCCACACCCGCTCGGTGAGCCACAATCCGCCCGTCTCGGCGCCGGCGCCGAACAGGCGCCCGATCGCTTCCCGCATCCAGCCGATCTGCTCCACCCGGTCCTGCCGCGGCAGCGACGCGAGGATCGGCTCGTCGAAGCCGGAGAGCAGCAGCTCGACCTGCCGCTCGGCCACCATCCGCGCCACCAGGTCGAGGAAGGCGCGGTCGTGCGCCTCCAGCCACTCGAGCAGCGGGCCCGAGATGTGGAGCGAGAAGGGCGTGAAGCCGCCGGCCGCGAGCCGCTCCAGGAACGGGCGGTAGGCTTCGCGCACGTGCTGCTCGACCACGTGGTCGAAGTTGCCCACCGGCTGGTGGATGTGGACGCCGAAGGCGAAGCGGAGCGGCTCCATCAGCCGGCCGCCGCGAAGCCGAGGCGCTCGGCCACCGCGGCGAGCCCCCGCCGGTCGGCGGCGGAGAGTCCGGTGCGCACCCGCTCGAAGGCGCTCTGCGCCTCGAAGGTGACACCCCATCCCTGCAGCTCGAGCAGGTCGAGCAGGTCGAGCGCGGCGGCCACGGCGGCCTCGGACCGGTCGCCGGCGAGCGCTTCCACCCGCGCCAGCAGGCTCCGCGCGGCCACCTCGCGGAGCGTGGCTTGGCCCTCGCACAGGGCGGCGTCGTCCTCGGGCTCGAGCGCGTGCCGCGCGAGCGAGGCGACCAGGGCCCGGGTCACCGCCTCGCGCTCGCGCTCCGTCAGCTCCGCCAACGTCAGCCGCGCCGCGAGCGCGGGCGCCTGGGAGGCCGCCGTGGCCGCGAAGCGCCAGCCGCCCAGCGGCTCGATGCCCACGTCGAACTCCATGGCCCGCCCCGTCCGGCGCTGCACGACGCGCACCCGCCGGGCGTCCCCGCTCACGTCGTAGTCGTAGAGGCGCCCGGCGGCGGACGCGGGGGCGAAGTGGCGCAGCGCCGCGTAGCTCGCGGCCACCCGGGCGGCCGGCGCGATCTTGGGCCGCGCCAGGTCGAGGTACACGCGCCGGCCGTCGCCGACGGCGGGGTCGTTGCTCACCGCCGACGCCAGGCGCTCGGCGAAGGCCCCCTCGAGCGCCGCACCGGCCGGTCCCGCCAGCTCGACCGCCTGCGCGGCGTAGCGCATCAGCTGCAGGGGCTCGAGGCCGCCGATGTCGTCGAAGAACCAGGCGCAGGAGGTGTAGAGGGCCAGCGCGGCGAACTCCATCTCGAGCAGCTCGCGCGCGCGCACGCCCTCGCTCTCCGACAGCGCGCGCCGCGCCTGCGCGGCGACGAAGGCCGCCACCGCGTCGCCGCCCCCCGCCCGCACCTCGCCGTAGGCGTCGCGCGCAGCCCACGGATCGCGGATCAGCGCTCCGGCCTCCCGCTCGAAGACCCGGTGCACGCCCTCCGCGAGCCCGTCCGCCGCCGCGCGCAGCGGCGCGCGCCATCGCTGGTTCCAGCCCTTCTCGGGCGCCACGCGGCAGCCGCAGTCGCTGCGCCAGCGCTCCACCCCGTGCGCGCAGCTCCACGACGTGGGCGCCACCAGCTCGACGGTCTCCTCCGGAGGATGCGCCGCCAGGACCGCGGCGAAGTTCGTCACCGCCGCGTCGGGCCGCCCGGCGAGGATTTCGAGCAGGCGCGCCAGGGCCATCTCGCCGAAGCGATGGTGGTGGCCGAACGTCTCGCCGTCGGTCGCCATCGAGACCAGCGCCGGGCCGGGGCTGCCGGCCATCAGGCGGTTCGCCCAGGCGAACGCGTCGTTCAAGACCTGCCCGAACGCCACGTCGTGCGACAGCGGACCGTCGTAGAGGCACAGCGCGATCTCGTGCCCGCCGCGCGTGCGGTAGCGCCCGGGCCGCCCGCCGGCCGGCACGCGTTTGACCTGGTGCGGGGCGAGGATCGTGAACCGGATGCCGGCAGCGGCGAGCACGTCCAGGGACTCGTCGTCCACCGCCGTCTCCGGCAGCCACATCCCCTCGGGCTCGCGGCCGAAGCGCCGGCGGAAGTCCGCGATGCCCCAGCGCACCTCCGTCACCTGGTCGCGCCGGCTGCTCAGCGGCAGGATCACGTGGTGGTACGGGGCGGCGATCGCGTTCCCGTGGCCGAGCCGCTCGCAGCTGGCGCGGTCCGCGTCGAGCACGGCGCGGTACGTCGCGGGCGCCTCGTCCTCCATCCACTCCAGCAGCGTGGCGCCGAAGTCGAAGCTCATCCCCTCGAGCGTGTTGACGATGCGCGCGATGCGCCCCGTGGCGTCGGGGATGCGCGCGGCCGTGACCGCGCGATAACACTCCTGCTCGATGCGGCGGTTCCAGTCGTGGTGCGGCGCGGCGCCCGCCTCGGCCTCCACGTAGCCGAGCCAGGGGTTCTCGCGGGGGGGTTGGTAGAAGTGACCGTGCAGGACGACCGACCGGACCGCCATCACGCCACCGCGCCCACGCCGCCGCGCTCCACCGCCGCCGCCACCTGTGCGAGGACGTCGGGGAACAGCGCGTCGCGGCGGCGCAGCTCCTCGGCGATGCCGAGCGCCTGGCCCGGGATCACCGCGCCGCGCACCGCGTCCTCGAGCACGGAGACCAGGAACTCCGCGTCGGCGGCGTGCAGCGTGAAGCGTTGCTCCGCGTAGTCCGTGACCGCGCCGGTCGTGATCATGAACTGCCAGTCCGAGGCCTGCGCCACGAGCAGCTCGCGCGCGGCCTGCGCCAGCACCAGGTGCGTCTCGGGTCGAGGCAGCGCGAGGGCCGCCACGTCCCAGAAACGATCTTCGAGACGCCACAGCCGCTGCCAGGTCCACGCCGTCTGCGGGTTCAGCCACATGCCGTCGTCGCCGCCCGCGCCCCACGAGCCGGACATCAGGTCGATGGCGACGCGCGGCGGGTGCCGCTCGAGATGCCGGGATGCGGTCACGGCCTCGACGCCGCGGCCCTCGCCGTCGGCCAGGCCGCGGTAGACGGCCGCGAGGAAGTCCACGCCTTCGAACCACCAGTGCCCGAACAGCTCTGCGTCGAAGGGCGCCGCCACGACCCCGCCCCGTCCGCCCGCGCCCGACGCCGCCTCGGTCGAAAGCAGCGACGCGAAGTGCGATGCGTGCAGGGCCGCCTGCGCCAGCGCCGCCGCCGGATCGTACGGCCGCTTGGCCCCCAGGTCGGACCCGGGAGCGCTCACGCGCCACAGCTTCAGACCGCCCGGCCAGCGGCTCTTGTGGAACTCCAGGTACCAGCCGTCGCCGGGATAGCCCAGCACCCGGCTCCACACCTGCAGCGACGCCTGCGGGTCGCGGACCAGGACCGCCACGCGGCTCGCCGCGCCGGCCGAGCCCGCGAGATAGGCGAGGTACGGCGTCCGCCGCGCCCCGCCGCCCCGGTGCCGCGTCGCGCCGCGCCGCCCCGCGCCGAAGCGCTCCGTCCCGATCGGCACCTCCCCGTAGCCGCCGAGCGCGTTGCCCGCCTGGGCGAGGTGCGCGTCGGTGAAGAAGTACCGGAAGCCCGCCGCGGCGAGGTACTCCTCCGTGCCCGCGCGCGGCCCCGGGTGCGGCGCGCCGGCCGGTCCCCACCAGCCGCGCGGGCGGTACGCGCATTCGGGCAGCCAGCAGCCGGCGCTCGCGTGCCCGAACAGTCGCGCGTGCTCGGCCTGCGCCAGCGACAGCTGGAGCCGCACCGACTCTTCGCGCGCCAGCAGCGACAGGTACCCGTGGGTGGCCGCGCAGGTCATCACCTCCACCTGCCCCGACGCCTCCAGCCGCCGGAACGCGGCCACGATGTCGCGGCCCTCCGCGTCGAACAGCCGCCGCAGCCGCTGGAACCGCGCCTCCCAGAAATCCACCAGCGGCAGCAGCTCGGCGTCGCCGCTCTCCGGCAGCGTGCGGCGCGCCTCGCGACAGGCTTCGAGGCGCTGGCCGATGAACCCGTCGAGCTCGACGGCGAACTGGGGATCCACCAGCTGGTTGGCGAGCACCGGCGACACGCTCACCGTGATCGGGCAGCGCACGCCGCGCGCGGCCGCCTCGTGCAGCTTCTCCACCAGCGGGAGGTACGTGTCGAGCGCCGCCTCGCACAGCCAGTCGCTGCCGTGCGGCCAGCGCCCGTGACGGAGGACGTACGGCAGGTGACTGTGCAGGGCGAGGACGAAATCCACCCGGCCGCCTAACGCCCCGACGGGGCGGCGGCGAGAATCCGCCGGTATGCGTCCGCGTACTCCGCCGCGGACTGCTCCCAGCTGAAGTCGCGCTCGATCGCGTGCTCGACCAGCCACGCCCAGCGCGCCGGGGTCTGGTAGATCTCGACGGCGTCCCCCACGGCCTGCGCCAGCGCCGCCGGCGTGTACGCGTCGAACAGGAAGCCGGTCTGGCCGTCCTCGATGGTGTCGGCGAGCCCGCCCACCCGGCGCGCCACCGGCAGCGTGCCGTAGCGCTGCGACGACATCTGCGTCAGGCCGCACGGCTCGTACAGCGAGGGCACCAGGAAGATGTCGGCGCCCGACATGATGCGGCGCGCCATCCGGTCGCTGAACCCGAGCCGCACGCCGACCCGCTGGTGCGAATGCGAGGCGATCGCGGTGAGGGCCGCCTCGTAGCGCGGGTCCCCGCGGCCCGTGAAGACGAACTGCGCGCCGTCGGAGAACAGCGCGGCGTTGTCGATCAGGAGGTCGAGGCCCTTCTGCGCCACCAGCCGCGCCGCCATCCCGATCAGCGGCACGTTGTAGCGCTGCGGGAGGCCGAAGGTGCGCTGCAGGGCCGCCTTGCAGCGGCGCTTGCCGGACAGGTCGTTGGCCGAGTAGTTGGCCGTCAGGTTCTGATCGGTCGCGGGATCCCAGGTCTCCATGTCGATCCCGTTGACGACGCCGATCAGCCGGTCGCCCAACGCCGCAAAGGCGTCGTGCAGCCCGAAGCCGCCCTCCGGCGTCACCAGCTCGCGCGCGTGCGTGGGGCTCACCGTGGTGACGAAGTCGGCGAACGCCAGCCCGCCCTTGAGGAAGTTGACCCGGCCGTACCATTCCATCAGGCGCCAGTCGTACAGCCAGGCCGGCAGACCCACCACGTGCAGCAGGTCCTCCGGGAACCAGCCCTGGAACGCCGCGTTGTGGACCGTGAGCACGCACCGCGCCCGGTCGTAGAAGGTGTGCCCCGCGAACCGGGTGCGGAGGTACACCGGCACCAGCGCCGCGTGCCAGTCGTGGGCGTGGATCACGGTGGGCGCGTTGGTGATCCGCGGCAGGGCGGCGAGCGCCGCCTGGGCGAAGAAGGCCCAGCGGAATCCGTTGTCGGGGTAGTCCTTGCCGCCCGCGCCGTAGGGGCCCGGGCGGTTGAAGTATCCGTCGTGCTCGATGAAGAAGACGCGCGGCGCCCGCGGCGAAGCCGGCACGCGGTACAATCGCGCCCACTCGACCCGCGGCCCGACCTCCACCGGGAACGGACGGCCCACCGCCAGCAGCTCCTCCGCGACGCGTCGCACCGACCGGTGCAGCGGGAGGATCACCGCTGTGGGGACGCCCGCGGCGGCCTGGAAGCGCGACAGGCCGGCGACGGCGTCGGCCAGGCCGCCGGTGTGCGCGTAGGGCGTGTATTCCGCCACCACGTGCACCACGCCCACCGGCCCCTCGTTACCCGAGCCGAGCAGCAGGGGCGGCGGCGCCGCGGCCCGCCAGCGGGCCGGCAGGGCCGCCTCGAACGAGGCGCCCATCACCGCGTCGCTAGGCACTCGGGGGATCGTCGGCCGGGCCGTCGGCCCGGAGCCCGGGGGCGTAATACGCGCTCACGTATTGCTGCACCATCCGGCGGGCCGTGTAGCGCTCGCCCGTGGTCCGCAGCGCGTGCTTCATCTTGTCCACCCAGCCGCTCGGGACGCCGTGCGCGTCGCGGTCGTAGAAGAGGGGCACGACCTCGTCCTCGAGCAGCGCGTACAGCTGCTCCGCGTCCCAGTCGTCGCCCTCGCCGCCCTCCGGCGCCGGCTTGATCGCCCAGCCGTTGAGGCCGTCGTACGCCTCGAACCACCAGCCGTCGAGCGTGCTGAGCTGCGGCACCGCGTTCAAGGCCGCCTTCATCCCGCTGGTGCCGCACGCTTCCAGCGGCGGACGCGGGAGGTTCATCCACAGGTCCACGCCCTGGATCATCCGGTGCGCCAGGTGCAGCTCGTAGTCCTCCAGGAACGCCACCCGCCCCTCGAGCCGCGGGTCGCGCGAGAACTGGTAGACCTCCTGGAGCATCTTCTTGCCGTCCTCGTCCGCCGGATGCGCCTTGCCCGAGAACACGATCTGGACCGGGCGCCAGGTGTTGATGAGCAGCTTCCGCAGCCGCTCGATGTCGCGGAAGATCAGCGTCGAGCGCTTGTAGGTGGCGAAGCGCCGCCCGAAGCCGATGGTGAGGGCGTCGGGATCGAGCAGCGTGCCCGCGCCCACCACGTGCGCCGAGTCCTTCCACTCGTCCGTCCAGCGGCGCCGCGCCTGCTCGCGGATGAACGCCATCAGGATGTTCTTGAGCTCGCAGTGCACGAACCACAGCACCTGGTCGTCGATGGTGAGCACCTGCGCCCACAGCGACGGATCGTCCAGCCGGTTGCCCCAGTCGGGCCCCAGGTGGTTGTCGAGCAGCGCCATCATCCGGTGCGACATCCAGGTGGCGAGGTGGACGCCGTTGGTGACGTACGAGATCGGCACGGCCGAGGTCTTCCGGCCGGGCCACAGGTCGTGCCAGATGCGCCGCGACTCCTCGCCGTGCCGCTTGGCCACGCCGTTGATCCGGCCCGACAGCCGCTCCGCCAGCACCGCCATGTGGAACTGGCCGTGATCGCGCTTGGGATGGTAGCCGAGGTGCAGGAACTCGTCGCGGCTGATGCCCAGCTCGTCCCACACCGGCCCAGTACACCGCTCGATCAGCTCCTCCGGGAACGCGTCGTGGCCGGCGGGCACCGGGGTGTGGGTCGTGAACAGCGAGGTCGCCCGCACCTGCAAGATGGCATCGGCGAGCGACGTCCCCGTCGCCAGGTGCTCGCGCAACCGCTCGACCAGCATGAACCCCGCATGGCCCTCGTTGGAGTGCCACATGCCCGGATCAACGCCCACCGCGCGCAGCACCCGGACGCCGCCGATGCCCAGCGCCCACTCCTGCTTGAGGCGCTGCTCGGGTCCGCCGGCATACAGGCGGCTGGCCAGGCTGCGGTCGGCAGGGTCGTTCTGCTCGAGGTCGGTGTCGAGCAGGTACACCGAGACGCGGCCCACCTTCATGCGCCACGCCCCGATGTGCACCGGGCGCCCGAAGGCGCGCACCACCGCGAGCCACGGCTCGCCGTTGGCGCTCGCGAGCTGCTCCAAGGGCCCCATGAGCGGGTCGAAGCGCTCGTCCGTGTCCTCCTGCCAGCCGTCGAGCCGGATGCGCTGGTCGAAGTAGCCCTGCGTGTAGAGCAGCCCGACCGCCACCAGGGGCACGCCGAGATCCGACGACGCCTTGCAGTGGTCGCCCGCGAGCACGCCCAGGCCGCCGGAGTAGATCGGCACCGAGTTGTGGAGCCCGAATTCGGCGCAGAAGTACGCGACGGTCCGGCCCTGCAGGTCCGGGTACCCCTGCGCGAACCACGTCCCGAGGTTCGACGCGTTGGTCCTGAGGTCGCTCAGCACCCGGTCGTAGAGCTGCAGGAACTTGGTGTCGCGGGCGCAGGCGGCGAGGCGCTTGGGGTCCACCCGGCGCAGCTGCTCCAGCGGATTGTGGCGCGTGAGGTGCCAGAGTGGCCGGTCGAGCACGCGGAACAGGGCGCGCGCGTCGCGGTTCCAGCTCCACGAAACGTTCGTGGCGATTTCCTGGAGCGCATCGATGCGCTCCGGGAGGTAAGAGGCGGCGACGGAAGACCTTTTCATAGTCCTAAGCAAATAACCGGATGGGTGGTTTCCCGCCAGCCGAGAGGTCGTCCCTAT
>Ga0335079_10010055_pt1 | contig 10769 bp, 11 predicted proteins | sample Lox_Sample_33_FD_206719 | JGI IMG/M metagenome (GOLD analysis project Ga0335079, IMG submission 206719) | Soil microbial communities from Loxahatchee National Wildlife Refuge, Florida, United States - Lox_Sample_3.3 | ecosystem: Environmental > Terrestrial > Soil > Wetlands | place: USA... | reverse complement strand
AGCGGATGCCGCAGCACGAACCACGCCAGCCGCGCCACCAGGCGGGCGAGCTGCATGAGCAGGATCACCGGCTCGGGGGTCCGGTACACCGGGGACCGCCAGACCGGGGAGGCGAACGGGTCGGGGTCGTCGACCTGGGCGAACTGCTCGCCCGTGACGTTACGCATTACTATCAAGACCTCTCTGAGGTTTGCTGACCTGGGGAGATTTCGGGGGCGGCAGGAATTGCAGTTCCTGCCGCCCCGCCTTGCTCATTACGCCGCCGGGTCCCCTGCCGAGCCGCTGCCCCGGCCGCCGCGACCGGGCACCCGCACCCCTGTCGCCTTGAGGGAGTAGGCCAGCCGCCCGGCCTGGTTGACGTAGGGCGTCACCGTGAGCCCCGTGAACTCCACCGGGACGAACGGCATCCCTGCCGCCGCAGCGGGCAGCACCGGCTGATCGCTGGCAGCGACCTTGATCCGCGCCTCTTGTCCCGTGCCGTGGTGTCGGCATCGATGACGTCGACCACCCAGAGCGGCAGCCCGGACACCTTGTCCTTGGACTGCACGAACCGGCCGCCCTTGGACGCCTCGAAGTCCCGCACCGCCTCGAACGTCCCCGCCGCGAACACGCCGCGCGGGAACACCTGCCCGAACTCCACCGGGATCGGACCTTGTACCGCCATGGAACCTTCAGATGTGAACTGCTTGGCCACTTGATTAATCAAGTGGCCAAGATCAGAGTAAGACCTTCTACCTGGTTAGTCAAGCGGACAGGATCGTCTAAGTCCGGCCGAACTAGCCGACCGGGTAGGCGTCTTCTAGTTCGTGCAGGTCACCTGCCATCGCCACGTCCAGGGCGAGCACCGGAACGCCGGACGCGTCACGAGCGCTCACGTACAGCGCGAGGACCGGGGCCGACCGGGAGATGCCGAGCAGCTTCACCTCGTGCGGGTCGGCGCGACGGGCGGTGACCTGCTCGACTACGTGATCAATGCGGACGCCCGCAGTCCGGGCCAGCAGGGACCGGATACCGCCGCGCACCGGCTCCGAGCCGCCGAGCCCGGCTTGCTCAGCCAGCTCAGCAGGCAGCCACCAGGTCACGACCTCGGACGCTTCGCCGTCCCGGCGGACCAATCGCCTGCGGCTCACCAGTTCCGCGCCGGGCTTGACGTTGAGAAGCGCCGCGATCCGGGCTGGTGCCGGTGCCTTGCTGGCAGAGACCAGCTCACCCGCCTCGCGTGACTCGTCCCGGTCCAGTTCGGCCTGACCGCGCCGCTCCGCGCCGACACCGGTGAGCGCCGGGCGACCGCGCACGAAGCTGCCCTTGCCCTGCTGCGTGTCGACCCAGCCCGCCTGACGCAATTCGCGCAGCGCCCGCACCACAGTCGGCCGGGCGGTCCCGAACTCTGCCGAGAGCTGATGCTCACTGGGCAGCAGCGATCCGGGCTGGTACTCCCCGGACTCGATCCGGCGCTGTAGCTCCGCGATCACTTGCGCGTACTTGGGCGGCGTGTACTCGAAGGCCATGCCCTGCCTCACACTTGGCTAGTCTGCCTGGATAGCTGCTTGCCTACTCAGGCAGACTACTGCCCGGCCAGCCAGGATGTCACGCACGAGCCGTAAACGGCAGGGAACGCGCTGCATCGTCAGTCGTCAGGCTTGCCAGTCACCTCGAACCACACCACCCGGCCCAGCTCGTCCCCGCCATGCCCCCACCGGTCCGCGAGCGTGTCCACGATCCGCAGGCCGCGCCCGCCAGTCAGTGCGTCAAAGCCGCCGCCGCTATCGGGTATCCGGGGCTCCGACGAGCTGCCCCGGTCAGCGATTGCGACCCGTGCCGTGCGGCCGGTCACCGAGACCGTGACATCGAACCAGCTGTTGTCCCCCGACGCCGTGTGCCGTACCGCGTTCGACGCGATCTCGCTGACCATCACGAGCACGTCGTCCAGGCACGGCCAGGACTCGCCGAGGACGCCCCGGACGAACTCGCGGGACTGCCGGACCGAGGCTGCGTCGCCGGGAAACCAGTCCGCCGCCAGGACGGCCGCCCGCTCAGCTTGCACGGCCGGTGCCAGCGCACGCCGGGCAGTCCCGCCGGGATGGCGTAGTCGACCCACGCAGCAAGGCACCGATGACGACCGCCCGGCGAGAGCGGATGAGCTTCCAGCCACGGCCACGGCAGGCCGGGCACGCATTCGGGTCGAGGTCTCGTTCCGTCATGGCAGCAACCATCGGCCAGCGCAGTCCGAAATCCCATCCCACGCAGAGTTATCGACTTGATATATCTAGTAGTCTCTGCATCCCGGACTTACCTGGGCGCAGCCCCTGCCAGGCAAGGAAGTGACATGCGCGAAAGCGCGTTCGGCCCGATAGCGATATACCCGGACTTCTGGTCCCGCTCCGATGTCACTCGTGCGTTAACCAGCCACGACATCGGCGAGCTGTTCCGCCTGCTCAAGCAGTGGGCCGGGCTGAGCCAGATGCGGATTGGCGCGGCAACAGGCAACGCGCAAGGTCGCGTCAGCGAGATCATCAACGGGAAATACAAGGTCAGGAGCATGAAGAGCCTGACCAGGATCGCAGACGGCCTGGACATGCCCGGCCCGGCCCGCGTAGCTCTCGGCCTGGCACCCGGCGACAGTGACAGCACCGCTGGCCCGCCAGCGCGAGCCGTCCCTGACGCGCCGAAGCATCCCGTGCCCGGCCCGCAGTACCCGACAACCACCGAGCAGGCCGTGACGGACACCACCAGCCTGTGGCGAGCGGACGCGGCCAGGTCGCAGGAAGCACTGTCGGCCCCGCTGAACCCGGCCGCGTGGAATGCCGCCGCCCTGGCGTGGCTGGTCAGCCAGCCGGATAGCTCGCTGCCCGAGAACGGCCGGGGACGGGCAGTCGGCCGCGCCGACGTCGCCCGGGTCCGCTCATCCTCCGCGCTGTTCGCCGAGCTCGACAACCGGTTCGGCGGAGCTCACGCCCGGCGTTCCCTGATTCACTTCCTGGACCGTGACGCCGCCAGCCTGCTCACGGGCCGCTACACCGATGACGTCGGCCGCGAGCTGTACGCCGCTGTCGCGGAGGCTTCCCTGCTGACCGCCTGGACATCCTACGACTGCGGCCTGAACGGCCTGGCACAGCGCTACTTTCTCCAGGCCCTGCGCCTAGCCCAGTCAGCAGGAGACCGGCGGCTCGCGTGCAGCGTCCTGTCCGCCATGAGCCACCAGGCCACCTACCTCGGCCACTTCACCGAAGCCGCTAACCTCGCCCGAGCCGCCCACGGAGGACTGCTCGACGTGGCCACACCCGCGCTGACGGCCCAGTTTCGGGCCATGGAAGCACGCGCCCTCGCTCGCGCCGGGGACAGCCGCGGATGCCATGCCGCTCTGGCCGCTGCTGAGCGCGCGTTCCAGGCTCCCGAGCCGGGCCGCGACCCCGAGTTCATCAGCTACTTCAACGAGGCCGAGCTAGCCGCCGAGGTCGCGCACTGCTTCCGCGACCTGGGTGCCGCCCGCCAGGCCGCCCAGCATGCCGCCCTGGCCTCTCCTTCCGATGGCGAGTATGCCCGGAGCGATTTCTTCGTCACGATGGTTCTGGCGGATGCCCTCGCCGACCAGGCCGACGCCGACCAGGCGTGCAGCGTCGCGCTCGACGCGCTGCGCATCGGCGAAGCGCTCACCTCGGCGCGGTGCGTGGCCTACGTACGGGAGTTCCGGCAGCGCCTGGACCGATTCGGCGACAATCCCGCCGTCCGCGACTTCACCGAGCAGGCCGCCGGGCACGCCCTGTGGATCAAGGCCGCCTAACCTAGCCGCCAGCTCAGAACGGAGCCCAGTCCCGGAACCCGTCGCCATCGCGCAAGTCCGCGATGCGCTTGCTGACCTCTGCGGCTATCTCCGGGCTTTCCCTGGTGTTCTGCGCCAGCCAGGCCACCATGATCAGCTCGCGGACATCCCGCAACACCGAGTAGCCCGGCCAGGTCATCACGTCGAAGCCGTAGCCCGTGAGGAACTCCCGGTACTCCTGCGCCGTGTGCCAGCCGAACCGCTCGAAGTACATCGCGGTCAGCACCAGATCCCACTCACGCGGACCCGCCGCGAACCCGTCCAAGTCGATCAGCACCGCCACCCCGTCAGCCCGCCGGATGACGTTGCCGACATTCGCATCCCCGTGCACCGGCCCCGCAGGCAGCACGAAGTCCAGCCGCGCATACCGCTCGCGCAGCTCCGTCAGCCGCGCCCGCAGGAACTCACGATCCCCCTCGGCCAGCTCCGCGCCGTCAATCCGCGCATCGACCCGCGCGAACGGCCGCAGCGCCGGCAGGACCAGTGATGGAGGCGGCTCCAGTTCATGCAGCCACCGCAGCAGCACGGCCAGCTCCGCGACGGTCCCGTACTCCGTGCGCTCGGACACCAGCTCCCAGAACGTCACCACCCGCCCGTCCACCACAAGCGGCTGCTCAGCAGGCCCGGCCAGCCGGACGGCCGGGAAGGCCACCGACTCCAGCCACCGCGCTACCGCGACCTCAGTCTCGATGGCTGGCAGGTAGCCGACCGTCCGCGCGATCCTGGCCACCAGCGGAACCGAACTCAGACGATAGATGGCGTTCTCGCCCAGCCGCAGCAGCTCCGCTCCCCCAGAGTCCAGCCCCGCCGCAGCGCAGACGATCTCCAGCGTCCGCCGTGTGCTGTCTGCCGAGAAACCACCGCGCCCGGCGGGCTCGTCCGCCGCGCCGCCGTCCTCAGTCGTCACGTCCCCGACGCTACAGCGCCAGAGCCTGACTGGCCGAGCGATCAAGCAGTCAAATTTCGCCCGTCCAGGCGATCCGCCCGGAACTGCAGGCAATCACACGCCTGGCCGCAGGTCAGCCCGCCCGCGCCGCCACGCTCAGCAGCCCGACCACCGACGCCGAATTCCAGACCTCCCCAGCAGCGATCAGCTCTGGCACCGACCCCAGCGGCACCCACTCCACCCGCTCAATGCCCTCCGAGCTAACCGGGTCGCCCACTTGCTCAGCATCCCGGCCCACGAACACCACCCGCTCACCGTCCGCCGCTTCGGCCACCGGCTGAAACGTGATCATGTGCTCAAGCTGGCCAGCCCGGTAACCTGTCTGCTCCTCCAGCTCCCGCACCGCCGCCTCGCCGGGTTCCTCGTCCTCGTCCACCAGGCCGCCGGGCAGCTCCCATCCCCACCGGTCCTGCACGAACCGATGCCGCCGCTCCAGCAGCACATGGCCCTGCCCATCTAACAGAACAACAGCCACCGCCCGGTGCAACCGCACGACGTGCTGCCAGATCCGCTCCCGCGACGGCAGCCCGACATCGACCTGACCTAGCCAGATCTCCGGGCTCTCATAGATGACTCGCTCACCAAACGTCCGCCACCGGCTCAACCCGTCGCCCGCTCCGTCAGTCACGACCACGACGCTAGTGCAAGCCCGGCATAGCGCGCATAGCAACCCGCAGCCAGCAGAGCCACACCTAGCACGTTGCCGAATCTAGCCGTAATGGAATCGGGTAGGGGACGGGGTCGCCCCGCCCCCTCCCACACCACCGGACATGCGGGCCCGCATCCGGCGGTTCGTCAAGCCGTCCGGTTGAGACGCTGCCTGGTCTGGCTCAGGGTCTTCAGGCCGAGGTGGTCCCAGTAGGTGTTGGGCAGGGCCACGCCGAGGATCTGGGAGCCCGCAACCCGCCAGTATCCCTTGCTGCTCCCGGCCCATTTACGGACGTTGAGCTCGGAGATACCGCGTATCCGCAGGTTGTGCCGCTTGGCGGCGGTAGTCTTCCATTCCTTCCAGCGGATCTGCCGCAAGCGGCGGCGAAGCCATCTGTCCACCTCACGGACCAGATTCCCGGTATCCGCGAGCCGGAAGTAGGCCATCCAGCCGATGGTGAACCGGTTGATCGTGTCGATGCGGTATTCCATCGACACGCCCCAGTTCCGCCGGGTCAGAACCCGTAGCTTCCCCTTCAGGCGCTTGATCGCCTTCGGGGCGACCCGGATCCTGACCTGCGGGCCGCTCATGGAGAACCCGAACCCCAGCAGCGTCGCGTCCGCGGCGTGCCTGATCGAGGACTTCTCCCGGTTCACCTTCAGCCTCAGCCGCCGTTCGATCACGCCGCAGACGCTCTCGAACACCCTCTGAGCGGCCCGTTCGCTGCGCACGAAGACACGAACGTCATCGGCGTACCGCACGAACCTGTGACCGCGCTGCCACAGCTCCCGGTCCAGATCATCCAGCATGATATTCGACAAGATCGGCGACAGCGGGGAGCCCTGCGGGGTCCCCTCCACCGTCGCCTGCCTGACCCCGTCGACCATCACCCCGGCCTCCAGAAACCTCCGGATAAGCTTAAGGACCTTGCGGTCGGACACCCTGCGCGCCACCCGCGCCATCAGCACATCAAACTGAACGCGGTCAAAGAACCGGTCCAGATCAATATCCACGACCCATTCGAGCCCGTCCTCGATGCACCGTCTGGCCACCCGCACCGCCTGGTGCGGGGAACGACCGGGACGGAACCCGAAAGACGACCCCGAGAAACACGGATCGAAGACCGGCGTGAATACCTGCGCTATGGCCTGCTGAATCAGCCTGTCCAGACAGGTGGGCACTCCCAGCAAACGCTCGCCGCCCCCGGGCTTGGGGATCACCACCCGGCGGACCGGCGACGGCCGGTACGTGCCCGCGTCCAGAGCCTCACGGACCGCGACCCAGTGCTCCCGCAGCCACGGAACAAGCTCTTCCGTGGTCATGCCGTCCACACCAGGCGCGCCCCTGTTAGCCCTGACACGCCTCAGCGCCCGGCCCAGATTCTCCGTCGAGAGCATCTGCTCCCACAGCGAGACCTCCAGGCCGGGAATGACGGCATCCCCGGCGTGCGCCGGCCGGCCACTACGCTCCACCGCGGGACTCAACGGAAACTCACCGTCTCCTCCCGACAGCGGACCCGCGTACGCGAGATGGCTGCGATCAACGCGACCAGCACGAGCAGCACCAGATCCTCCGCCTTACCTGACGTTCGGTCCTTCCCGGCTGATGTCCGTTCCCTCACCGGTACTACGACCTCTGCTGACTTCTGCCCGGTCAGCCCGCACCTCACGGTGCGAGCCGTCGGCGCGGCGACACGACAGCACAACCGACACCCGGGCAGATCTCCCCGGATAAGAACGATCACTTTCCCCCTGCGCCCGCCGCGTCTACGTAACGACCCTGTTGATGGTGACGGGCTTCACCTTCTTGAGCAGGCTCACCCAGATCGCCCCGCCTTCTACGCGGTTCGTGTACCTCGGTGCAGGGATTCGCCTCGGGCTTCCTTCCCACCCCGCCTCACGACGACGCAGTTGCCTCCGGCTAGGAGTTAGCACCACCTCTTCCTCCAGGGGACTTTCACCCCCCAGCGATCGCCCATGCCGGGCGTACTCAAGGCGGCGCCGCACGGCGGCGCCGCTGGCCCGGCGTCAGCGCCCCGGGCTCGGCCTTGGGGGCACGCCCGGGGCGCACGCCGGGCCGCCCGCACGGAAGCACGCTGGTCAAGGAGGCTCACCTCGGCCACTGGCCAAGCATGGAGCGGGGTCCGTCTTCCTCGCTCCCGATTGTCCAGCTCGCGGTCACCGCGTCTAGGGCGGCCCTGAAGGGCCGTCGCACGCGATCGGCTACGCCGCCCCTAGACCCGGCGACCACTCACAAGGGATTGGCGCCTGCGAGGAGGACGGGGAGGGAGTAGGACCGCAGTTGGTTGCAGCGGTGGTCACCCCTGGTGGGTGATGCCGGGTGGCCGGGGTGGGCGCAGAGTCGATGCGCTGGATCTTTCAGCTTGAGGAGCGACTGTGAGAAGGCCCAACGCGACAGGATCGCGACATCGGCTCCCGCCGCCCTGGCCTCTAGGCAGGCCCGTGTCGGCGTGACTAGCCCGCCTGCCCAGACCTTGGTGCCGTCTGGGCGCCGTCGGCAGGTCGTCTTGGGCGTGGTTCGCTCGCTCGCGTCGAGCGTTGTGCTGGTCGCCTTGTATTACCTGCTGCCGCTGGATCATCTGGCGGGCGTGCCGCTAGCGGTGATTCTGGTCGCGGGGATAGCGGTTCTGCTCGCCGTGGCGGCATGGCAACTGCGGCTGATCCTGAAGGCCAGGTACCCGGGGCGGCGGGCGGCCGAGGCCCTGGCGACCACCGTGCCCCTGTTCCTGCTGTTGTTCGCCTCGGCCTACTTCGTCATGGCCCGGGCGAGCCCGGCGAGCTTCAGCCACCCGCTCACCCGCACTGATTCGCTGTATTTCACCGTCACCACCTTCAGCACCGTGGGCTACGGGGACATCACCGCCACTAGCCAGACCGCCCGGCTGATCGTGACCGCCCAGATGATCCTCGACCTGCTGGCCCTGGGCCTGGGCATCCGTGTGTTCATCGGAGCCGTGCAACTCGCCCGGAAAGCGCAAGCCGCTCCAGCGACGCCCGCTCCACCGCCAGATCAGTCACCGGCACCGGCCGGGATGAAGGACGAGTCATGAGTCGGCTAGCGGACGTGTTCAAGGTCAAGTGGCACGAATTCAACCTACGCAGATTCATCATCTTCGGGGTCATCCTCGGCCTCCTGATCGTCGTGGGCGTGCTCCCGCACGATCGGCGGTACTTCCTCAGCGCGATATTCGGGACACTGTTCGTGGCCCTGAGCGACCCCGGCGGCAAGTACGGCCCCCGAGTGGCCAAGATGGCAGCCATGGCGGTGGCCGGGGCGCTGGTGACCGCCCTGGCGTTCGGCATCGGCGCTGGTCCGTGGGGCTGGGTCGTGCTGGCCGCGTTCGTGATCACGTTGCTGAGCGGCCTGGCGGTGAAATACGGCGTACACCGGTTCGTCGCGGCCTATCTGCTCAACGCCTGGTTCATCATCGCCCTCAGCCTGCCGACCCTCTTTTCGTTCCATCTGCCGGGCCTGTACAGTTCTGGCCTGATCCATGCCCAATCGTGGAAGCAGGCACTGGCCTGGCTGATTGGATCGGCCCTGTGGATCGCTTACACGTTCATCATGTGGCTGGTGCACAGGCGCAGAGAGCAGCCGCAGCCGGTCGCCGAGATCCCCGGCGATATCTCACCCAGGCCACTGACCCGTCCCCTGATCCTGTTCGCGGTCATCCGGGCCGTCGCGGTAGCGATCGCCGTCGCCATTTCCTTCGGGCTCAAGCTGCCCGACGCCGACTGGATGCCAATCGCCGCCATCATCGCCATGAAACCCAGCCTGCAGCAATCCGCCCTCGTCTCCGAGCAGCGCGTGGCCGGGACGATTGTGGGCGCTGCGGCGGCGGTCGTGGTCCTGCTGACGGTCGATAACATCACCGCCCTCGAAGTGATCGTCGTGGTCTTGCTCGCGCTGGCCGCGTCGATCCGCACCATGAGCTACACCTTCTACACCGCAGCCGTCGCCGCCGCCGTGCTGATCGCCGCCGACGTGCCCGACCCGACCAACCTCAGCCATGAAGGACGCCGCATCCTGTTCACCCTGGCCGGGGTGGGCATCGCCATCATCGTCTTGCTGCTGGCGGGCCTGCTGCAAAAACGCACCGCCAAAATGGCCACGCAAACGCCACCCGCAGCGCAGACAACGCAAGCCAGCACCACCTAAGCGAGTCTGAACAGCTGATAACGCAAGACAGCATCCTGATAGCCGGGCGATTTGCCCGGCCGGACCGTGCGCGTGCCCTGCCCAGACGGATTTGGATGGCATCACCCACGCCGCGCCGACCACCTAATCTGCGGGTACGCCATGCCAGATCCGTGCCAGATCGAGCGGGGTACGACGGCGACTCACGGTCAGCTACGGCATGTCGCCCACCCAGGCTGACCTGGGGACGGCCAGATCCGTAGGATGCCCGAAACGATCTCCTAAGCTGCAGGTCGTGCCCTCGAATTGCGGCCAAGACGCCCACCCACCTGGCTGGGCAGAGGCCGCCTGACCGACCTGACCTCTGATCACCTAGAGCAGTGCGGTTTCTGGTCGCTTTCCACTGCTTCGCCGACGGCAATCAGTCGTAACCGCGGCCCTCAGCCCAGCCCAGCCGAATCAGATTTTATGTCGGCGTATGGTCTGGCTCCTCAATGTGGCCCACGCCATTAGCTCACATACGCCGCCAAGTCAGTCAACCGCCGAAATATAGGCGTCCCAAACTCCTGGTCGAGATGCGCTCGGTTGACAGCAACGTTCCAGACCTCGCTGTCTGTGACGACCATGTCGCAGTACGGTATGGCCTCGGATAGCGCGGTATTGTCCCGAAGATCATTGATCTTCCAGTGCTTGCTTGCATCCTTGAGGTAGTGGAACTGGAGCATCGTGGCCACCCGCCGTGATGGTAGGGACATTAAGAACTCGGTCAACTGCCCGCTCGTGCGGAACGGTGTCCGGTTGACGGTGAATCCTGCACTCAACAGCGCCTTCGTATAATTGTCGAGGAACTCAAAGAGGAATTGCCGGGCGGATATAGCGTCTAGTGGCCTTGATACAATATCTGGATTCGCATGTACGGTGTCGACCAGCACGTTGAAGCTCTCGAGTTCTTCGTCGGCGATACGTCGCGCGGCATAGGGATCGTAGCCCGGTATCTGGCTTCTGAGACTGGCTGACGGCTGCTTCAACAACTCGTACTCCGCGAAAGAATTTACTTCAGCCGTCCACTGAGTGACGGACCTTCCCAGGTAAACATTCAGGTACCTGAGTTACCGCTTTGTAGCATTGTGTGATGGGTTTCGGATGCAGTTCAGGTGGTGGCAGGGACTGGCGGTATCCAGGGGTTTCCGGCGAGT
>Ga0335079_10010054_pt1 | contig 10770 bp, 5 predicted proteins | sample Lox_Sample_33_FD_206719 | JGI IMG/M metagenome (GOLD analysis project Ga0335079, IMG submission 206719) | Soil microbial communities from Loxahatchee National Wildlife Refuge, Florida, United States - Lox_Sample_3.3 | ecosystem: Environmental > Terrestrial > Soil > Wetlands | place: USA: Florida... | reverse complement strand
CGCAGGCCGTTTCCTCATCATCGACCAGCAGGATGTTCAGAGGCGCGGAAGGAGGTTCTCCACCAAGGTTGTCGCAAGGTTGGATCGTGGCGGCCTCCCGGATGCTCATGCGGCCTCGCGGCGGGGTACGGTGAGGCTGTTATTGCACGAATTCGACATACCCCCGGCAATAATCCCTTTCCAGGGCGGCTGGACTTCCCTGGCTCCAGTTCACCCCCATTAGCCTCTATCGGTACAGGAGCGAATAAACATAAGACACCGGCAGCGCGAACGCGATGGGCCGTGTCCTTCGAATCTCCTCTTATCAATAGTGTTTTTCTGAGCCCGGGCACGGAGGGCCGGGGCACCCGAGGCACATCACGCGCTCACCGCCTGCCGCAATTCAATGTGAAACACGATTGCTTTCTCACTTCAACCTCCACTATCATCACGGCGGGAAATACTGTTCCACGTTAGAGACCATTGCCGGTGGCAAGGAAAACCATGGGGTGTCCAGGCGTTGTTATCCAGTTTGAAGCAGGGTGGGCTTTCAAGCGGTACCTTCTTCCCCTCGTAATGGCAATTCCCCTTTTTTCGGGTACAGTGTTCGGCCAGTCCACGGAAGTCCCAAAGGACTTGAACGTTCTTAAGACCATTCGTGAGGTCAGGCAACTGCCGCCCGAGCAAGCGCGGCTTGGGTACCCGATCCATTTGCGGGCCGTCATCACCTATGCCGATTCCGCTCAGGGCGATTTCTTCGTTCAGGACTCAACTGCCGGCATTTTTGTAAATACCGGGCAAGCGGCGGTGGGTTTTCATTCCGGTCAGAATTTGGAGATCGACGGGATCAGTGGCCCCGGAGATTTTGCTTCCGAGATCATCCACCCCAGGATTCAAGTCCTGGGCGAAGCTCCTTTGCCGGCGCCCCGGGAAATTTCGGGCGAGGAATTAATGACGGGCGCCCAGGATAGCCAATTTGTCGAGGTGGAAGGAATCGTGAGGTCGGCGGCGGAAAATCAGGGGCGACTGCTGCTGCATGTGGCGTCGGGAACGGCCATCGTGCCGGTTTTTGTGTTGAATTACCACCCCATTCCGCATGACCTGGTGGGGGCCAGAATCCGGGTCCAGGGGGTTTCCGGGGGCGCTTACAATCCCCGGCTGCAGTACATCGGTGCCATTCTATTGGTACCAGGTTGGAAGAATCTCTCCATCGAGACCCCTGCTCCCCCTGACCTCTTTTCCATCCCGGTACGTCCGATCCATATTGTCTTGAGGCTCGGCCCGATGGGCGCTTTCAACCAGCGTGTACATGTTCAGGGGATCGTCACCCTGCAGCGTTTAGGAAAGTCCCTTTACATTCGGGATGCCCAGGATTTTCTTGAAGTTGCATCACGCCAGGCGACCTCCCTGGAGGTGGGCGATCGGGTTGATGTGGTGGGGTTCCCTGCCGTGGGCGATTTCAGCCCGATGCTGCAAGACGCTGTTTTCCGCAAAATCGGGACAGGCGATCCGCCCATCCCCATCGCGGCAGTGATGGCCGATGCCATGCGCGGCACCTACGATTGCGAGCTCATCCGGTTGACGGGGCGCTTGGTGGCCGCTTCCCTTCGCGGCAAACAAAATTCCCTCACCCTCAGCGCCGACGGGGTGATGTACGAAGCCGAGATGGAGAGCGGATCCGGGCAGGAAGAGCTTGGCCATATCCGAACCGGGAGCTTGTTGCAGGTGACCGGCATCTGCGATGTCAAGGTGGACGAGAACGGGAGCCCGTCGGGGTTCTCACTGCTCCTTCGCACGCCGCAAGATATTGTAGTGAAGCAGGCCGCGCCGTGGTGGAACCTGCAGCGCGCCCTCATTCTCCTGGGATTGACAGGTCTCATAATCGCCTGGGGGTTCGTCTGGGTTGCCAGCCTGCGGCGGCGCGTCGAACATCAGACTGAGACCATCCGGGCTACCCTGGAGTCCACGGCGGATGGCATCCTGGTCCTGAATGCCTCAGGTGGAGTGGCTACCTGTAACACAAAGTTCGTCGAGCTTTGGGGCATACCCAGGAAAATTCTCTCCTCGGGCAACGACCGCGCCTGGTTGGACTTTGTCCTCCCGCAACTGAAGGACCCGGACGACTTCCTGAAGAGAATACACGCCTTATCCGAGGATTCCGATGCCCAGTGGAATGATCTGGTGGAGTTCAAGGATGGACGAGTGTTCGAACGGCATTCGGAACCGCAGCGGGCTTGGGGCCGGAATATCGGGAGGGTCTGGGGATTCCGCGACATTACCGCCCGGCGGCAGGCGGAAAGGGCCTTGCAGGAGAGCGAGGAACGCTACCGCCTGTTGTTTCAGCGCAACCTCGCGGGAGTTTACCGCAGCAGCCTGGCGGGGAAAATCCTGGACTGTAATGAGGCCTTCTCACGCATCCTCGGCTATGCGCAACCCGGCGACTTGATAGGAAGGGATGCGGCGGAGCTCTACGCCACCCCGGCGGCGCGAGGGGGGTTTACCGCTCGCCTCCAGGAACGCGGATCGGTGACCGCGTTCGAACACTGCCTGCGGCGCAAGGATGGCGCCCCCGTGTGGGTTTTGGAAAACGCCACTTTGATCCAGGACGCGGAGCGACTGATCGAAGGCTCGATGATTGATATCACCGGGCGTAAGCAAAGCGAGGCGGAATTACAGAAAGCCAAGGAGGCGGCAGAGGCGGCCAGCCGCGCCAAGAGCGAGTTCCTGGCGAACATGAGCCATGAAATCCGCACGCCCATGAATGGCATCCTGGGCATGACCGAACTCGCGCTGGGTACGGAGTTGACCGAAGAACAGCGCGAATTCCTGAGCATGGTCAAGTCCTCCGCCGACTCCCTGTTGTCAGCCATTAATGAGGTCCTGGATTTTGCCAAAATTGAAGCCGGCAAACTGGACTTCGATTTAATCGAATTCAACCTCCGCGACAGCCTGGAGGAGACCACCCACATGTTTGCGTTCCCGGCGGACCGGAAGGGCGTCGAACTGGTCTGCGATGTGGCGCCGCAGGTTCCGGAGGTGGTTGTCGGCGATCCCACGCGCCTGCGGCAGGTCGTTGCCAACCTGCTTTCCAATGCGCTCAAGTTCACCGAGCACGGTGAAATCGTGATGCGAGTGGAAGCGGACGATCTTACCCCGGATGACTCATTGCTCCATTTCACCGTGCGAGACACAGGAATCGGCATCCCCCGGGACAAGCAACAAGTCATCTTTGAGGCCTTCGCCCAGGCTGACGGTTCCACTACACGCCGCTTCGGCGGAACGGGACTAGGTCTGACGATTTCGACACGCCTGGTAGGGATGATGCAAGGAAAGATCTGGGTGGAGAGCGAAATCGGGAAAGGCAGCACTTTCCACTTTACTGCCCATTTTGGCCGGGCCAAGTCAGGCATACAACCGAAACGGAGCGCGCCTGTTACCCTGCAGGGGGTGCCGGTGCTGATCGTCGATGACAATGCCACTAATCGGCGCGTACTGGACGAGACCCTTTGCCTCTGGGGCATGAAGACCTGCCTGGCAGCCGATGGCTTTCAGGCCCTGACGGCCTTGCGGCAGGCCCGGGAGAAAGGGAGCCCCATCCTGTTGGTCCTCACCGACGCCCACATGCCGGTGATCGATGGCTTTCGTCTGGCCGGGCAAATCAACACCGATCCGCAACTCGCCGGCACGCAGATCATCATGGTGACCTCGGGAGGTCAGCGGGGCGATGCGGCCCGCTGCCGCGATTTGGGAATATCCGCATACATCACCAAGCCGGTCCGGCAGGTCGATTTACTGGAGGCCATGCTCAACGTTCTCGGCTCCAAGGCCCAACCAGCCGGAAAGGCTGAGGTGGTAACGCGCCATTCGTTGCGCGAGAGACGGCGGGGGCTGAAGGTACTGGTCGCCGAGGACAATGTCGTAAACCAACGATTGGCCCAGCACCTACTTCAGGGACGGGGCCACCACGTGACGATCGCCAACAATGGGCTCGAAGCCTGGGAACTTTTTGAGAAGCAGCCCTTTGACCTTGCCCTGGTGGACGTGCAGATGCCCGAAATGGACGGGCTGCAACTTGCCACTGCGATCCGGGAGAAGGAGAAGAGTACGGGGGCGCATTTGCCCATTATCGCCATGACCGCCTATGCGATGAAGGGCGACCGGGAACGCTGCCTGGAAGCGGGGATGGACGATTACGTGGCCAAGCCGGTCAATTCCACCCAGCTTTTTGAGACCATTGACCGGGTGCGGCGCGTCGAACTCAAGGTATCGCAAAACCTGGAGGCAGAGGGCAGGCAGGAAATTCTGGACGAGTCCACTGTGCTGGCGCGATTCGAAGGGGACCGGGAGCTGCTCAGGGAACTTGTAAACCTATTTCTGGAGGACTGCCCCAAGCTATTGGATGGGATCCGCGGAGGGGTGGAACGCGGCGATGCTTCGGGACTGGAACGGGCGGCGCACAAGTTGAAAGGAGCGGTGGCCAATTTCGCCGCGCGCTCCGCCTATGATGCAGCCTTGCGCTTGGAGTCGATAGGACGCGGGGGCCATCTCGAAAAGGCCGCGGAGGCCCTGGAACAACTGGAAGCAGCCCTGGAGGAACTGCGACCCGTACTGCAGGATCTGGGTGATGGGACAAAATCATGAAGATTCTAGTGGCGGAAGACGATCTGGTCACCCGGCGGATGCTGGAAGCCTACCTGGGGAAGTGGGGTTATGAAGTATTGAAGGCTTCCGATGGCCAGCAGGCATGGCAGATCCTCCAGCACGAGCACGCACCCCGCCTCGCCATCCTCGACTGGATGATGCCGGGAATGGACGGAACTTCGGTTTGCCGGGAGGTAAGGGAGCTCAATCTCCAGCCCTACACCTACCTGATTCTCCTCACCACGCGAGGTTTCAAGCAGGACGTCATCGAGGGGCTGGAATCCGGTGCCGACGAATATCTCACCAAGCCCTTTGATCCCTTTGAACTAAAGGCGCGGCTTCGCTCCGGGGTGCGCATCGTGGAACTGCAAGACCGCCTGATTCTGGCGCAAGAGGCCCTCCGCGAACAGGCCATGCGTGACGCGTTGACTGGTCTTCTAAACCGGCGCGCTACGCTGGATCTCTTCCTGGCGGAAATGAGTCGCGCCCGGCGCGAAAAGACGCCACTTTCGCTGATGATGCTCGACATCGACCATTTCAAGCCGGTCAACGACCGGTTCGGACACCTGATGGGCGATGAGGTCTTGTGCGACGTGGCTCGCCGTCTGCGAGTCTCCGCGCGCAACTATGATCTGGTCGGCCGGTTTGGGGGAGAGGAGTTTCTAATCGTCGCGCCGCGCTGCCGCCCCACTGATGCGCTCATTCAAGCCGAGCGACTGCGGGAAGCGGTCTGCTCCCACCCCATAACGCTCAAAGACACTTCCCTTGCGGTCACAATCAGTGTAGGTGTAGCGACCGCTCTCGAACCCGACCAACTGGACATGGAGGCTTTGCTGAATACCGCCGACCAAGCCCTGTACCGCGCCAAGGAAGCAGGTCGGAATCGCGTGGAGGGAGATATCCCGGGGGCAGGTCCGAAGCCGGTTCCAGGATGAGAGGTCACCTCTCTCGCCCCCGGCGGCCCATCATTGCTCTTCCCTTCTGAGTCTTGCTCCTGCGGGGCCATTGCGGCCATCGTGCCGCGAGGCCTTCATCGAAAAACCCGCTGCTTCCAAAAAAGTCCGCCGGCCTGATCCCGTCTTACGGGAGGGCCGGCGGTTCTGCGGAGGATTGAACGCTGACACGTCAGCACAGGACACACTCTAATGGCGGTACCATCCGTAGCCGTAGTACCCCCGGCCATAGCCCGGTCCAAAATAGAACCCAACGCTGGGTCCCCAACCGTAAGGATAGGCCGGGCCGTAAGGATACGGGGGGGGCGGCGGATAAGGACCACACCCTCCCGGAGGGCAACCCCGGTAACCGGCCGGGGGCCCCTGGCGGGCCGCTCGCTCCGTGGAAACTGAGCGGGCATCGACAAAGGCTTGCGGCGCTTGCTCGGTCGAAAAGGTAACGGGCTTGGCCAGGCGGAAGGTCAGTTGCGATTCCGGATAGATAATTGTGGGGTGGCCACGGGTGACCAGCACTCCCACGGCTCCGGCCACCAGTCCGGCCCCCGCGCCGATCGCCGCGCCGGTGCCCCAGGCCGCGGCGGCGCCAATGGCCGCACCGGTGGCGGTAGTCGCCGCGATCGCGCCGGCATCACGTCCCTTCGAAGTGGGACCTGTAATGCTGGTGAGGGCGGTCTCGACCGGAACCTGCTGGCCATCGGCCAGAGTCAACGAGTAAAGCGAAACCTGCAAATGGGAAACCCCCGACACGCGCCCGGCTTTCTTCGCGTCCACCACGCGCCCGCCCAAGGCTTGCCCCTGCCGGGCGACGACTAATCCGTCCGCAATCAAAGGTCGCGCCAAGCTGGCGGAAAACCCGTCTCCGGCCTGGTTCTTGTCCGAAGACAGGGTCTGATCCACACGGACCGTCACAAAGGTGCCCGCCGGAATCGTGATCCTCTCGGGTACAAGGCGGGCTGGGGGAGCGGCTTGCGGCGCTGGCGCCTGGGGCTGCTGCTCCTGCTGCTGAGGCGGAGGGGAGAAGCGGTGCCACCCCGGCGTCGCCGGGGCAGGGTCCTGCGGAGCATCGGGGGCAGGCTCTTGCGGGGCTACCGGCGCGGACTCCTGTGCCCAACTCATCGTCGGGCAAACCAGCCATCCCAGCGCCATGCAGATCATCAAATTCCTTGCCCATCTCATTGAGTGCACCATCATAGCTTCTCCCATCCAAGTGACGCATATACGGGGGGCAAGCGCCCTTCCAAACTTCGCCTGAGAATATCCCTTGTCTTATCAAGGCATTATGGGTTTGACGAGGGTGTATCCCGGTCCGTTGGCTGGCCTAATACCACCAAGCCGGTGGATTTCGGCCACTTGGTATCCTGGGACGGGTTCGGATTTTCCTCGCTGCGGTGAGAACGCATCGTAGGAGCGGTTCGCGAACTGGCCCTACGTCTTGACGAATGGCTCGACCTGGACATCCAACTTGCTAATGGTCTGGAAGGAGGTAGCCAATAAGAGGTGGGGTAGCGGTCCCTGTCCCCCGCCAAAGCCGCACTCCGGGAACGGGGCAAGGTCTCGCTTCGGGAATGCGGAGCCCTCCGGCATTGCAAGAAGCGAAGCGACATCCCACCATCCAAAACACCTATCGCAGTTTGGTACCCCGGGCGAAAAGCAGGTGGCGCAGACCGCCGCCGTTGCGGCCTGCGGCTTTTGCGAACCGCAGGCTACCTGGCAAGCCAAGTGGGCAAGTTTGCGGCTTGCGGTGTCGAAGGGACGCGGAACACAATTGCGGTGGGCTCTGCACTTGCTTGTCGCCTTCGCGCCGTGGGGAGGAAAAGACACGGACCACAAATGCGGTGGTCCACGCTACTGACTTGCGGCCCCGTGTGATCTGGAGATCACAGCCGGACGAAGATGCGGTTCTTATAGAGCCAGAAGCAGAGCCCCCAGAGCATTCCCCAAACCACGAGGCCGGTAATGAGTTCCGAGGGCAATTGGCCACACCAACCGAAGAACCCCATGGTGAAGGGCACGGCAATGTGGTGGAACCAACGCGCCCCCTCCGTATTCGCAAACAGGTAGATGAGGAGGGGATTCATCCCGACGATGTTGAAGAACACCGCCCACTTCTTCATTCCCTGGACGTCGATCAGCCAGTAAGAGAAGGCCAGCGCCAGCAGGCACCACCCGCCGCTCACGATTACGAAGGAGCTGGTGCAGATGCGTTTGATAATGGGGTCGACGGGATTCAGGGAATACCCCACCACCACACCGATAAGCCCGGGGATGGCCAACGTCCGGATTTTCTGCCACGGTGTGCGGGTGCTTTTCAGAACCTGCCCGGCCAGCACTCCCCACATGGTGTGCGCCGTGGTGGGTACGGCGTTGAACGCTACCCAGTGGTCGGTGTCGATCTTGCGCATGATCAGCATGTCGAACCACGACCCGAAGTTATGATCGGGCACGAAGGGCTGGTTGAAGCCCGCCACGGGCCACAGCCGGTAGAGCAGTTCGGTGAGGATGAGCAGCCCGAAAGTGAACGAGATCTGCACGCGAGCCGGTTGGCGCATCATCAGGAATGCCACCAGGTAGGTAAAGGAGAGCTGCGCCAGCACGTTCCAAAGCTCAAACGTCAAATGGCCGGGGCCGATGCAATATAGTCCCCAACCAAACAACAGGAGCAGTCCGGAACGCTTCAGCACATGCTGAAAGACCTTCTGCCAACTGTCGCCCCGCTGGAAGCGCTTGCCGATGGCGAAGGGCATGGCCACTCCGACGATGAACATGAAGAAAGGCTGCACCAGGTCCCAACAGCGCAAGCCGTTCCAGGGATGATGGTCCAACTGCCAGCCGATGGCGCTGAGCACGGTCCCATTCAGGGCCGGGGACCTGAGCACCTCATAAACGCCTGTCGCCTCTCCGACGAGCATGAACATTGTGAAGCCGCGAAAGAAATCGAGCGAGAGCAGCCGGTCATCGGCCGCTTTGATGGGCGTGGGAGTCTTTTCCATGGCAATCCACACAGCAAGCACGGGGCGGATCGAAAGTCCGCGGATCGTCCCGGGGTCCCGCCGAAAAGCCCCTGACCTCAAAGACAGGTCTGCGCTTCCTCCTTGATGGTGGCGGGGATTATAACTTGAAAGGGCTCGGGCGTGGCAAGACGTGATTTCTCTGGCTCCGCTCGCTATACCTCAACGCGCCGTAACGAGAGGCAATTCCACGAAGCTCGCGTGGCCGGGCGAGTGGAAAATCAGCTGCGTTGCCTTGCGATAATCCTCGGGCTTGGCCCAGAAGATACTGGGCACGAAGGTCTGGGGATTGCGGTCGTAGAGGGGGAACCAGCTCGACTGAATCTGCACCATGATGCGGTGGCCCGGCAGGAAAACATGATTCATGGTGGGCAAGGCAAAACTGTAAACGAGTGGCTCGCCGGCCGCGATGGGGGTGGGATTTTCCGGGCTCTCCCGGTAGCGGCCTCGGAAGATGTCAGCCGACACCATCAGTTGATAACCGCCCAACTCCGGTTGGGTTGCCACTTCGTCGGGGTGGACATCGATGACCTTGACCACCCAATCGGAGTCCGTACCGCTGGTTGAGGCCACCAGGTTGACCAGCGGCTGCCCGCTGACCTTCATCGGGGCGGTGTAGGCATCGGAGACATACGCCAGAACATCCGGGCGGCCGGATGCTTCCCGCTGATCTTCCACCAGCCAATGCGGCCACGGGTGATCCTGGTCGTAGCCCATGGGCCGGACCGGCCGCGGCACGTAGGGGACGGGCTTGGCGGGGTCGGAAACATACTCGTCGGCTTCCGCCTCGCCGGGTGTGGGCGGAGCAAATCGCAGCTTCAGCCCGGCATGAAGATAGAGCGGCGTGGGGCGGATCGAGCAGCCGCTGGCACACCCGGCCGGCCAGGCGGGGAGGCGACGCCAGGCATTCGTCCCGGTTTCGAAAATCGTTACGGGCGGCGTGTCGGTTGCAGGAGTGCCATCCTTCAGCCAGTGGTTAAGGAAGGGCAGCAGAATCTCCCGCCGGAAATAGAGCCCGGTATCGCTTCCGAAGTGTAGGGGGCCGAGCGAACTGCCGTCGCCGGCCTCTCCCCCATGATTCCAGGGACCCACCACTAGGAACACCTTGTCGTTATTAACGTCCTTGGGTTTAATCGCTTTGTAAACGGCTGTGGCGCCGTAAATATCTTCCTGATCCCAGAAACTGGCCACCAGCATCACCGGTACACTCAGCGGTTGGGCGGCCAAAATGCGGTCCATGGCCTGATCGCGCCAGAACGAATCGTAGCTGGGATGCGCGAGAATCTTGCGCCAGAAGCCTACCTTCTCCAGGCCGTGCCGCCGCCCCAGTTCGCCCGCCGATCCGGCCTCCATGTAGAAGTCATAGTCGTCAAAGTGGTTCGTCCACCACTCCACGCTATTGGAACGCGTCGCCTCCTGATCGTGGATATAGACCATATTCTGCTGCCGGAAGGCGCCATTGTGGAACCAGTCGTCGCCCATCCAGCCATCCACCATCGGATTCATGGGCACGGAGACCTTGAGCGCGGGGTGAGGGTTCACCAGCGCCATCAAAGGCAGAAACCCGTCATAGGAGATGCCAAGGATGCCGACCCGCCCGTTCGATTCCGGAATGTTCTTCACCAGCCAGTCGATAGTGTCGTAGGTGTCAGTGGAATGATCGACCGGAGTGGGATTCTGCGGCCCGTGCAGGGGGCGGGTCATGACATAGTCGCCCTCGGAGCCGTGCTTGCCGCGCACGTCCTGGATGGCGCGGATGTAGCCGCCTTCCAGGATGACCTCCGTGAGATTGTCGTACCCCTGAAGGATCGGGCCAAGATGGGAACTCTCCGCGTGACTCACCATTTTCGATGCGTCGTAAGGAGTGCGCGTCAGGAGGATCGGCGCGTGTTGGGCGCCCTTCGGAACCACGATTACGGTGTGCAGCTTCACCCCGTCCCGCATGGGGATCATCACGTCACGCTTGGTGTAATCAAAGCTCGTCGTTACCGGCTCGAACTTGGCAGGGGTCTCGCTGGGAAAGTCGGGGTACTGGGGCGCAGGAGTCTGAGCTGGCGCGAGAGTGCTGGACCCGAACGAAACCAGCACTGGCGCCAGCAAGGTCAAACCAAGAAAGCGGCCGATCGCCTCCATGCGTGCCCTCCAGGAGCCGGGAGTTGGCCCTATGCATAGTGTCCCTGTAGATGCCA
>Ga0335079_10010053_pt1 | contig 10770 bp, 9 predicted proteins | sample Lox_Sample_33_FD_206719 | JGI IMG/M metagenome (GOLD analysis project Ga0335079, IMG submission 206719) | Soil microbial communities from Loxahatchee National Wildlife Refuge, Florida, United States - Lox_Sample_3.3 | ecosystem: Environmental > Terrestrial > Soil > Wetlands | place: USA: Florida... | reverse complement strand
GCGCAGCCCGCCTGGATCGTGTTCGACGGACGCGACCTGGGCATCGATACCGCCAATCCGGTGAGTCTCGCGCTCGAGCTGGACTTCGAGGCCGCGCAGCCGCGCCACTTCGGCGCGCCGCCGGCGAGCGCGCGGCCGTTCGAGATCGGCGGCTTCAAGGGCTCGGTGGCGCGCGGCGCGAGCTGCAACTGCGAGGTGCTGACGCTCATCCCGCATTGCAACGGCACACACACCGAGTGCGTGGGCCACCTGACGCGCGAGCGGCTCGACGTGAGTCGCATCGCACCCTACGGCTTCGTGCCGGCGCTGCTGGTGTCGCTCGAGCCGCAGCCGGCCGCGGACACCGCCGAGAGCAGCGCGCCCGCTCCGCAGCTCGGCGACCTGCTGATCACCCGCAGGGCGCTCGAGGAGGAGTGGCCCGCGGAGCTGCCGTTCACGCCGCGTGCGCTCATCATCCGCACGCGTCCCAACAGCGCCGACAAGCGCAGCCGTGACTACGGCGAGGAGCTCGCGCCCTATCTGTCGCAGCCGGCAGCGCAGCTGCTGGTCGAGCGCGGCATCCGCCACCTGGTCGTCGATGTGCCCTCGATCGACCGCGCCCACGACGAGGGGGTACTCACGGCACATCGCATCTTCTTCGGACTGCCTGCGGGCTCGACCGAATTGGCGCGCGCGGCGCGTGCCAACTCCACCATCACCGAGCTCGCCTTCGTCCCCGAAGGCCTGCGCGACGGCGCGTATCTCCTCGAGCTGCAGCTGCCGGCGCTCGGCGGGGATGCGGTGCCGAGCCGCCCGCTGCTTTATCCGCTGCTATGAGCCAGGCATGAACGAGGCACCCCTGATCGCGCAGGCGCGCGAGCGCGACGCCGCCGACCCGCTGAGCGCCTTCCGGCGGCGCTTCGCGCTGCCGCTCGATGCGCACGGCGCGCCGCTGGTGTATCTGTGCGGCCACTCCCTGGGACTGCAGCCGCTCGCGGCCCGCGAGCTGGTGACCGAGGAGCTCGATGAGTGGGCGCAGCGCGCGGTCGAGGGACACGAGCATGCGCGCCGGCCGTGGGTGCCGTATCACGAGAACCTCCGCCACGGGCTCGCGCAGCTCACCGGTGCCGCGGCGGCCGAAGTGGTGGCGATGAATTCGCTCACCGTAAACCTGCATCTCATGTTCGCGAGCTTCTATCACCCCGTCGGCCGCCGCCGGCGGATCCTGATCGAGGCCGGCGCGTTCTCCTCCGACCGTTACGCGGTCGCCTCGCAGATCGCCTGGCACGGTCTCGATCCGCAGGACTGCCTCATCGAGCTCGCACCGCGGCCGGGCGCCGACCTGGTCGAGGAGTCCGCGATCGAGGCCTGCCTCGCCGCACACGGCGGCGAGGTCGCACTGGTGTGGTGGCCGGGGGTGCAGTTTCGCACCGGCCAGGCCTTCGACATCGGGCGCATCGCGCGGGCCGCGCACTCGCACGGCTGCCTCGCGGGCTTCGACCTCGCACATTCCGTCGGCAACACGCCGCTCGCGCTGCACGACAGCGCCGCGGATTTCGCGGTGTGGTGCAGCTACAAGTATCTGAACGGCGGGCCGGGGGCGATCGGCGGCTGCTTCGTGCACGAGCGGCACACCGCCGCGCTGCCGCGTACCGCGCACCGCGGCGGCCTCCCCGGCGCGCGACTCGCCGGCTGGTGGGGCCACGAGGCGCAGACGCGTTTCCTCATGGAGGCGGAGTTTCACGCCGCCGCGGGCGCCGATTCCTGGCAGGTGAGCAATCCGCCGATCCTCGCGGCGGCGCCGCTCCTCGCCTCGCTCGGCATCTTCGCCGAGGCCGGCATGGAGCGGCTGCGCGCGAAATCGGTGGCGCTCACCGGCTTCATGGAGGAGCTGCTCGCGCCGCTCGAGCCGCGCGTGCAGCTCATCACGCCGCGCGACAGCCGCGCGCGCGGCTGCCAGCTGTCGATCCGCATAGCAGGCGGTGCCGGCCTGGGCAGGCGGGTCTTCGAGGGATTGCGCGCGGGCGGCGTGGTGTGCGACTGGCGCACGCCGGACATCATCCGTGTAGCGCCGGTACCGCTCTACAACCGCTTCGAGGACGTGACGCGCTTCGCGCTGCGCCTCGAGCGGGTGCTCGAGGAGGAGTGCCCGTGAAGAGCGCGGTCGGCACCCCGGTCAACATCGTCGGCGCCGGCCTCGCCGGGGCGCTGCTCGCGGTGCTGCTCGCGCGCCGCGGCTTTGCGGTGACGCTCTACGAGCGGCGTCCCGATCCGCGCCAGGCTATGCCCGAGCGCGGCCGCTCGATCAACCTGGCGCTGGCCGCGCGCGGCATCGCGGCGCTGCAGCGCGCCGGAGTGATGGCGCGTGTGCGGCCGCTCACCATCGAGATGCGCGGCCGCATGGTGCACGAGCGCTCAGGTTCCGCCTCGCTCCAGCCCTACGGGCAACGGGCCCATGAGGTCATCTACTCGGTCGGCCGTGCGGATCTCAACCGCGTGCTGATCGATGAGGCACTGCGCCACCCGCGGGTCGCCGTGCACTTCAGCCAGCAGGTCCTGGGCGCGGACCTCGAGCACGATCGCCTGCGGCTGCGCGACTCGGGCAGCGGCGCCGAGCTCGAGGTGCCGCTCACGCCCACCATCGCGACCGACGGCGCCGGCTCCGCCGTACGTGCCAGCCTTGCGGCCGCATCCCGCGTCACGGTGCGCGAGGAGTGGCTCGACCACGATTACAAGGAGCTCACCATCCCGCCGGCGGCGGCACGCGGTCTCGAGCGGCACGCGCTGCACATCTGGCCGCGCGGCGGCTTCATGCTGATCGCGCTGCCCAATACCGACGGCAGCTTCACCGCCACCCTGTTCCTCGCGCGCGCCGGCGCCTCGGGCTTCGCCGCGCTCAGCTCACCGGCCGCGGTCGGTGAGTTCTTCGGGCGCGAGTTCCCCGACGCCGTACCGCTCCTGCCGGGGCTGCTCGAGGAATTCGCGCGCAACCCCCAGGGGCAGCTCGGCACGGTGCACAGCACGCCGTGGCAGTGCGCGGGCCGCGTACTGCTGCTCGGGGATGCGGCGCACGCCATCGTGCCGTTCCACGGCCAGGGAATGAACGCCGCTTTCGAGGACTGCGCAGTGCTCGACGGCCTGCTGGATGCGCACGAGGCCTGGGAGCCGCTGTTCCAGGACTTCGAAAGTGCGCGCCGGCCGAACACCGAGGCGATCGCACAAATGGCGGTCGAGAACTACCTCGAGATGCGCGACGCGGTGCTCGATGCGGGCTTCGTTCGCCGCAAGCAGCTTGCCATGGCGCTCGAGCGACGCTTCCCGGAGCGCTTCATCCCGCGCTACTCGATGGTGATGTTCCATCCGGAGATTCCGTACGCCGAAGCGCAGCGCCGTGGGGCGCTGCAGGCGCAGCTGCTGACACAGCTCGATGCGAGGAGCGAGTCCGACCCCGCGCTCGCCGAACGGCTGGTGAGGGAGCGCCTGTCGCCCGTCGTGTAGGGACGGCGGCTGGCGGAGGGAGAAGATCGATGGACGCAAGCAGGGACAGTGAGCTTTAGCCCATGAAGAACCGCACCACGGTCGAGCGCAAGTCCGAGCGTGAGCTGCTCGTGACACGCAGCTTCGATGCCCCGGGGCGCATTGTATTCGAGGCATGGACCGATCCTGAGCTGCTCAAGCGGTGGTGGGCACCGAAGTCATGTGAGATATCCTTCATTTCCTGCGAGGTCGATGCTCGTACGGGCGGCACCTATCGTTTCGTGTTCGGCCACCCTGCCTCCGAGCAGCCTATGGAGTTCTTCGGCAGGTACATCGAAGTGACGCCGCACGCCCGTCTCGTCTGGACGAATGACGAAGGCGGCGACGGTGGCGAAGGTGGGGCCGTCACCTCGGTGACGTTCGAGGAACGAGGCGCCGGGACCCTGGTGATCATGCAAGACCTTTATCCCTCGAAGGAAGCTCTCGACAATGCCATTGCTTCCGGGAGTACAGGTGGTTTCAGCGAGGCGTTCGGACAGCTGGACGAGCTTCTCGTCGGCCGACCCTGATGCCGCGTGGATTCTGTCGCCTGACTCTTGATCGCTCGCGCATGCCACGGCAAGATCCTCGGCGACTCCAGCGTCGCGTCGTGGGAGAAAAACAAGATGAGGCAAATGGCGCGATCCATGCCGCTTGCTGCCACTCTGCTCATCGCGGCCTGCGGTGGGGGCGGTAGTGGCGGCGGCGGATCCAGTCCTGGCTACACGGTCGGTGGCAACGTCACCGGGCTGGTCGTCAATCAGCTGCTCACTCTGCAGGACAACGGCACCGACCCGCTGATTCTCCAGAGCGATGGCGCGTTCACCTTCTCCAGCAAGGTACCGAGCGGCGGTAACTACAGCGTTACCATCGCTGCACAGCCCACCGGGGGGACGTGCGTCGTCAGTCATGGCTCGGGAACGAACGTCACCGCCGACGTCAGCAACGTGACCGTCACGTGCTCGGCTGACAGCTACTCTCTCGGCGGCAGTCTCGTCGGGCTCGCTGGCGGCCAGCAGGTCACCCTCGAGAACAATGGCGCGGATTCGTTCACCCTCACGGCCAATGGCGCGTTCAGCTTCCCCACCCAGGTAGCCTACGGCAGTACCTACAGCATCACAGTCAGCACCCAACCGAGCCAGGCCAGCCAACAGTTCTGCAACGTCCACAACGGCACCGGCATCATGTCTGGGGCAGTCACCAACGTGCAGGTTGCCTGCGACACTGAACTGGTCTTGTACGCCTTCACCGGCGCCGGTGGCGACGGCAGTCCCAATGGCAGACTGCTCAGGGACGCCGTGGGGAATCTATATGGCACGAGTGCGGGTACGGTGTTTGAGCTCTCGCCTGCGGCGGGCGGCGGCTACACCGAATCGGTGCTGTACAGCACCGCGCTGGCTCCTTCCGGGGGCGTGATCATGGACGGCGCAGGCAATCTGTACGGCACGACTCAAACCGGCGGTAGTGGCTCTTTCGGCTTCGTGTTCAAGCTCACACCCGCCGCGGGCGGCTATACCGAATCAGTTCTGCACGCCTTCGACGGCAGCTCCATTGACGGCGGTGAGCCCAACGGCCCCCTCATCATGGACAGCGCAGGCAACCTGTATGGCACCACCCGCGTGGGCGGCATGAACCAAACGGGCATCGTGTTCGAGCTCTCGCCAGCCGCGGGCGGCGGTTACGCTGAGACGATCCTGTACACCTTCAGCGGCGGCGGCGATGGCGCTGCGCCTGAGGCGGGGCTGATCATGGACGGCGCCGGGAACCTGTACGGCACAACCAGCGGCAGTCTGAACAGCAGCGACTTCGGCGCCGTGTTCAAGCTCATGCCTGCCGCGGGTGGCGGCTACACCGAACAGACGCTGCACGTCTTCACTGCCGCCAGTGACGGTGCGGTACCCGCCGGCGGCTTGATCATGGACAGCGCAGGCAATCTGTACGGCACGACACGACTCGGCAGCGGCAATAGCGGCATCGGCCTCGGTACTGTGTTCAAGGTCTCGAGCTCGGGCGGCAACTATTCGGTGTTGTACAGTTTCACGGGCGGGATCGACGGCGAACAACCCGTGAACGGCCTGGTCGTGGACAGCGCCGGGAATCTGTATGGCACAACCGACAGCGGCGGCGGCAGCGCCAATTGCAATAACGGATGCGGCACGGTGTTCGAGCTCTCGCCTGCAGGGGGACGCTACACCGAATCGCTCCTGTTCGGCTTCAGCGGCGGCAGCGGCGGGGCGGGACCTGGCGCCCTGATAATCGACGCTGCAGGGAACCTGTACGGCACAAGCGCTGGCGCGACCAACGCCGGTAATGTGTTCGAGATTCTCCAGCCCTGATGAAGGCGCTCGTCTGCGAGGCGTGGGGATTGCCTGAGACGCTGGTCGTCAAGGACCTGGCCGACCCGCAAGCCGGACCGGGGCAGGTGGTGGTGCGGGTGCATGCCGCCGGGGTCAATTTTCCCGACGCGCTCATCATTCAGAACAAGTACCAGTTCACGCCGCCACTGCCATTCGTACCCGGGAGCGAGGCTGCCGGTGTGGTCGAGAGCGTGGGCGACGGAGTCAGCCAGGTGAGACCGGGCGATCGCGTCATCGCCCTCACCGGCTCGGGTGCCTTCGCGGAGAGGGTGCAGGTGGCCGCCGCTGCGTTGACTCCTCTGCCGGAGGGTGTCGATTTCGCCACCGGAGCCGCCCTCATCCTGAGCTATGGGACGGCCTATCACGCCCTGGTGGACCGCGGCGCCCTGCAGCGAGGCGAGACGCTGCTGGTGCTCGGCGCAGCCGGCGGCGTGGGTCTGGCTGCCGTCGAGATCGGCAAGGCGCTCGGCGCGCGGGTGATCGCCACCGCGTCTTCGGAGCAGAAGCGCGGCATCTGCCGCGAGCACGGCGCCGATGAGGTGATCGACTACGCGACCGCGGATCTCAAGTCGACGCTTGCGACACTGACGGCGGGCGCGGGCGTCGACGTCATCTTCGACCCCGTCGGTGGCGCGTTCACCGAGGCGGCGCTGCGCAGCTGCGCCTGGCGGGGACGCCACCTCGTCATCGGTTTCGCGAATGGCGACATACCGCGCGTGCCCGCGAATCTCCTGCTCCTCAAGGGTTGCTCGCTGATCGGCGTGTTCTGGGGCCGGTACGTCAAGAGTCAGCCGGCCGCCTGGGCGCGCGACCTGGCCGCGCTCCTCGAGTGGCTGCGCGCGGGCCGGCTGCGCCCGCACATTGGCGGGCGCTACAGCCTCGAGCGGGGCGCGCAGGCGCTGTCGGCGCTGCTGGCGAGAAAGGCGTGCGGGAAGCTCGTGATCACTCCATGAGTCGCGCGCCTCTCGAGCCTGCCGCCTACCAGGCGCTGGTGGGCCGCGAGCTCGGTGTCTCGGGCTGGCAGCGCATCGATCAGTCGGCCATCGATACCTTTGCCGACCTCACTTTCGATCATCAGTTCATCCACGTGGATCCGGTGCGGGCTCGCGCGACCGCGTTTGGCGGCACGGTGGCGCACGGCTTTCTGACCCTCTCGCTCCTCAGTCACTTCGCCCGCGAGGTCGTGCCGCCGGTGGCGGGAGCGGTGATGTCGGTGAACTACGGCATCGAGAAGCTGCGCTTGCCCGCCCCGGTCCCTGCCGGCGCGAATCTCCGCGGGCGCTTCCTGCTGAAGGACCTGCGGCAGCGCCGCCCACACCAATGGCTGCTGGTGCTCGGCGTCCAGGTCGAGATCGAGGGGAGCGAGAAGCCGGCGCTGAGCGCCGAATGGCTGCGGTTGATCGTGCTTACGCCGTCATCGACGCGCTGAAGCGCTCGAGGTGGTGAGCCATGTCCCCGAAGCTCGCGTCGATGAGGGCGAGGCGCTTGAAGTAGTGGGAGGTGGCGAGCTCCTCAGTGACTCCCATCCCGCCATGCATCTGCACGGCCTCCTCGCCCACCAGGCGCGCTGAGCGCCCGACGAGGAACTTGGCGGCGGAGATCGTGCGGCGGCGCTCGCCGGCATCGGGGGTGGCGAGCCTGGCGCTCGCCAGATAGCTCATCGAGCGGGCGAGCTCGGCGTGGAGCAGCATGTCAGCCATGCGATGCTGCAGGGCCTGGAAGCTTCCGAGCGGCGCGCCGAACTGCCTGCGCGTCTTCACATACTCGAGCGTCAGCGCCAGCAACGCATCCATCGCCCCGACCGCCTCGCTGCACAGGCCGGCGACGGCCACATCGCTCGCGGCCTCGAGGAGCGGCAGGCCGCCGCCTTCAGCCCCGATGAGCGCATCGGGCGGCACCCGCACCCCATCGAGACTGATCTCGGCCACGCCCGGGCCGTCGTGAGTCATGAGCGCGGTCCGTGTCAGGCGCTCGCGTGTGCCGGGCACGAGAAACAGCGAAATTCCGGACTCGGTTCGCGCCGAGACGACCAGGTAATCGGCGCCCGCGCCATCCGGCACCATCGCCTTGCGGCCATGCAGTACCCAGCCCGTGGCCTCGCGCATCGCGCGGGTCGCGACGGCGTCCAGGCGCCAGCGCGAGTCGGGCTCGCCGTGCGCGAACGCGAGCCGGGTTGTTCCGGCGGCGACCGCGGCGAGCAACTGCTGCTGCGCCGGACTCCCCGCCCGAACGAGGATGCCGGCACCGACCAGCGCGGTGGAGAGAAACGGCTCGATGACGAGGGCCCGGCCCAACTCCTCCATGACCACCAGGGCATCGAACGCATCGCCCCCGACTCCCCCCAGCGCCTGCGGAATGCCGACTCCCAGGATCCCGAGCTCGGCGAACTGGCGCCAGATATCCGCGTCGCACCCGCTCCCCGCGCGCACGATGGCACGGCGACGCTCCAGGGTGTAATTCTCGCTGAGAAACCTGCGCAAGGAAGCGCGGATCTGGGTCTGTTCCTCGGAGAAGGAGAAATCCACGGTCGCTACAGTCCCAGCATGTGCCGCGCAATGATGTTGCGCTGAATCTCATTCGACCCGGCGTAGATGGAAACCTTGCGATAGTTGAGGTAGCGGCCGGTGACGCCGACCCCGAGCGCGGGACCCGCCAGCGAGCCCGTCCAGTCCGCGCCCAGCGCCAGCGGCTGATGCAGCGGCGCATAGGGTCCCAGCGCCTGCATGGCGAGCTCCGAGATCGCCTGCTGAATCTGGCTCCCCTGGAGCTTGAGGAGCGACGCCTCGGGTCCGGGCGTGTGACGCTCGCGGTCCATGGCAATCACCCGCAGCACCATCACTTCGAGCGCCATGAGGTCGATCTCGACTTCCGCGATCCGCTCGCGGAAGCGCGCGACTTCGATGAGCGGCCGCCCGTCACCCGCGGGCGTGGCGGCGGCGATGGCTTTCAGCTCCCGCAGCGCGCGCTTGCTGGGACCTAAGGCGGCATTCGAGACCCGCTCGTGACCCAGCAGGAACTTCGCATAGGTCCAGCCGGCGTTCTCCTCGCCGATCCGGTTGGCGACGGGGACTTCGACATTGTCGAACCACACCTCGTTGATTTCGTGCTCGCCATCGAGCATGACGATCGGACGCACGCTGATACCCGGGGACTGCATGTCGATGAGCAGGAACGAGATGCCCTCCTGCGGGCGCCCCGCCTGCGCGGTGCGCACCAGACAGAAAATCCAGTTCGCGTACTGGGCGAGCGTCGTCCAGGTCTTCTGACCGTTCACGACGTAGGTTTCGCCGCGGCGCTCGGCGCGGGTCTTGAGCGAGGCGAGGTCGGAGCCGGCGCCGGGCTCGGAATAGCCCTGACACCACCAGTGCTCGCCATTGAGGATCCGTGGCAGGAAGTACTGCTGCTGCGCCGGGTTGCCGAAGGCCATGATGACCGGCGCGACCATGCGCCGGCCGAAGGGCAGCACCGGCGGCGCCCCCGCCAGCGCACACTCCTCCTCGAGGATGAGTTCGCGGGCGGGATCCCACTCCTGGCCGCCGAATCTCTTCGGCCAGCTCGGCGCGACCCAGCCGCGCGTGTTGAGAATCCGCACCCAGGTGAGGAAGTCCTCGCGGTCGAGACGCTTGTGGCCGAGCACCTTGTCGCGAATCGCACCGGGCAGTTCCGCGGCCACGAACGCCCGCACCTCGCTGCGAAAGCGCTCCTCGTCGGCTGAGAAATTGATATCCATCGGATATTGAGCGGTCGCGGCGCGCGCCGGGGCCCGTCGGTCAGTGCGGGCGCGGCGCCGCCGGCGCGGTGCGCCGCTCGAGCGTCACGAAGGTGACGGGGTAGGCGTGGCGCTCATCCGCCGGATGAGTGCTGTAGTCGACATCGTCCCACTGCGCCGGATCGAAGGCCGGGAAATAGGTATCGCCGGGGATGTCGGCGTGCACGTGGGTGAGGTAGATGCGGCGCGCGACCGGCAGCAGCAGACGGTAGATCTCCGCGCCGCCGATCGCCACCAGCTCATCGCAGGTGCGCGTCTGCCGCAGCGCCTCCTCCACCGAGTGCACGGCGATCACACCGGCGGCGTGCCAGTCGCGGTCGCGCGTCAGCACCAGGTTGGCCCGTCCCGGTAACGGGTGGCCGATGGACTCGTAGGTCTTGCGGCCCATGAGAATGGGCTTGCCGAGCGTGAACGCGCGAAAGCGCTTCAGGTCCTCGGGCAGCCGCCACGGCAGCGCATTGCCGCGGCCGATGACGCCGTTCTGCGCCATGGCGACGATCAGTGAGATCACCGGCAGCTGCTGCTCACTCATGCTTCAGATCTCCACCGCGGTATTGAGCACCACCACGTCGCGGAACGGCATGCGGAAGAACTCCGCCGCCTGCGTGCTGTACTGCTGCATGCGCGCGAACAACCGGCGCTGCAGACCGCGCACTCCGGGCAGCGGCCGCGCCCGCACCACGTGCCGGCCGACGAAGAACGAGCTGTCCTCGGTGAACACGCGCAGGCCGCGCGTGCGGCACGCCTTGAGCGCCTCGGCGACGTCCGGGGTTTCCATGAAGCCGAAGCGCGCGCTGATGTAGTAGACGCCGGGGACCGGCTCCTCGATGTGCAGCCTGCCGGCCGGATCCTGGCGCGGCGTATCGGCGATCTCCACGTTCAGGATGATGACGCGCTGGTGCACCACGCCGTTGTGCTCGATGTTGCGGATCAGCGCCGAGGGCACGAGCGTCGCATTGCTGGCGAGGAACACGCCGGTCCCAGGTACGCGCTGCACTCCGGCCACGAGCTTCGGCAGCTCGGTGCGGGGAACCGCGAGCTTGGCGAGCGCCGCGCGCAGCTCCAGCCGGCCGCTGCGCCAGGTGAGGAAGATGAAGTAGAGGATGCCGCCGAGGGTGAGCGGGATCCAGCCGCCTTGCGGCACCTTGG